>WNGL01000148.1_pt1 | contig 77512 bp, 80 predicted proteins | sample 5400591 | NCBI WGS metagenome assembly WNGL01 (sample SAMN13153377, study PRJNA577476) | soil metagenome | isolation source: 80 cm soil or saprolite under Garry oak tree replicate 1 | place: USA:California | collected 2016-06-15 | reverse complement strand
AGGTGGCTTCGACGACGAAGCCGCCGCCGGGCGCGGGGCCGGTGCGCAGCGCGCCGCCGACGGCGGTGGCGCGTTCACGCATGCCGAGCAGCCCGTGCCCGGCTGTCGGGGCCGTATCTGACGGGCCGGGTCCGTTGTCTCGGATGCGCAGCCGCAGGGTGTCGTCGGTGTAGTGCAGTTCGACGTCGACGGCGGCGCCCGGGGCGTGGCGGCGGGCGTTGGTGAGCGCTTCTTGGACGATGCGGTAGGCGGCCAGGTCGACGCCCGGGTCGAGCGGGTCCGGCGGTCCGCGCAGGATGAGGCGGGTGCCGGTCCGGGCGGTGTCGCGGGCCTGGTCGAGCAGGTCGTTGAGTTGCCGCACCCCCGGCTGCGGTGCCCGGTCGGCGGTCGCGGCCTGGGTGTCCTCGCGCAGCACGCCGAGTAGCCGCCGCATCTCGGTCAGCGCGGTTCGCGCGGTGTCGCCGATCGCCGACAGTCGCTTGGCGCCGGTGGTGGGCAGGCCGGCGGTGGTCAGCCGCGCGGTCTCGGCCTGCACGGCGATCATCGATATGTGGTGCGCGACGATGTCGTGCAGTTCGCGGGCGATGCGCGCGCGTTCGCCGCGCGCGGTGTGCTCGAGCAGCGTGACGTCGATGGCTTGCCGGGCCGCGCTGTGCGCCTCGGCCTCGTGACGAGAGCGCCGCTGCGTCCCAGCCCACCCAGCCGCCGGGGCCAGCGCCGCCAGCAACACCGAGAGCACCCGGACATCGGACTGGGCAGGGTCGATCAGCGCCAGCACCAGGAACGGCGCGGCGAGTCCCGCTGCCAGGGCGCCCGGGCTGCGGCGGCCGAGCCGGTAGAGCACGATCAGTTGGGCCGCTGCGCCCGCGACGGTCAGCGAATGGAACGGCGCGAGGGAAAGCAAGCACGCGGCGGTCACGGTCGGGGCAGCCGCGGCCGGGCGCAGCAGGGCTAGCGGCAGCGTGGTGATCAAGGCAAGCAGGCATAACAGCACCGTGTACCAGCCTGTCACGTCACGATCGGCGCTACGGGCGAGCGTTTCGGCCAGCGCGCCCAGCCCCAGCACAACCGCACCCAACGCGATCGGAGGCACTGCGGCCGGCAGCCCCGCCCCGGGCCATCTGCTGCGGCGGGAGCCGATCCAGTTCACGCCGATCATTGTCGCTGCCGGCCGGGGCATTGGCGTCCCTCGTGCGAGGGATACGCGCGGCGGGCGTAGCTCGCGCCAGGGATGGCCAGGATAGCTCTGTGGGGTGACGACCACCCGCGCGTGGTTCCCTAGCGTTCGCCGGTATGGAAGCAACGATCGACGTCGCCGGATTGCGTAGGCGATTCGGACACACCTTGGCGCTGGACGGGATGTCCTTCACGGTCCAGCCGGGTCAGGTCACCGGCTTCGTCGGCCCGAACGGCGCGGGGAAATCCACCACGATGCGGGTGATCCTGGGGTTGGACGCACCCGACGAGGGCAGCGCGCTGATCGGCGGCCGGCCGTACCGCAGCCTTCGGCACCCGCTGAGCCACATCGGATCGCTGCTGGACGCCGGCGCGCTGCAGCCGAGCCGCTCGGCCCGCAATCACCTGTTGTGGCTGGCGCACTCGCAAGGGTTCACCGCGGCGCGGGTGGACGAGGTGCTCGAGCACGCCGGCCTGCAGGCGGTGGCCCGCCGCAAGGCGGGCGGCTACTCCCTCGGCATGCGGCAGCGGCTCGGGATCGCTGCCGCACTGCTCGGCGACCCGCCCGTGTTGATGATGGACGAGCCGTTCAACGGAATGGACCCCGAGGGCATCATGTGGATGCGCGGGTTCCTGCGTTCGCTGGCCGCCCAGGGCCGGGCGGTCCTCGTCTCAAGCCACCTGATGGGCGAACTACAAGACACCGCCGACCATCTGGTCGTGGTCGGCCGCGGGAAGGTCATCGCCGACACCGGCGTCGCCGACCTGCTCGCGGCCGCATCCGGCGACCGCATCACGCTGCGCACCACCGCTCGCTCGGACGCGATGACCGTGCTGGCCCACGCCGGCGCCACCGTGGCCGCCACCGACCGAGACACGCTCACCGTCTCCGGGCTGCCCGCCGAGCGGATCGTCGCGTTACTCGCGGAGAGCGCGGTGCCGTTCTCCGAGGTGTCCGCGCACCGCGCGACCCTTGAGGAGGCCTACATGGAACTCACCCGCGACGCCGTCGAGTTCCGCGCGACCGGCCCCGCCGGCGACGTTGTGGACGAGCAGTCGGCGCGATGACCGCCACGATCGCGCCCTACCGCTCGCCCCACCCGGCCGGGCGCGACGGCTTCGCGCAACTGCTCCACGCGGAGTGGACGAAGTTCCGGACGGTCCGCGGCTGGGTCGTCGGCATCCTGCTCGCCGCGCTGCTCATGGTGCTGCTCGCCCTGCTCACCGCCAATGGCAGCCACGCGGGCAGCTGCATCAACGGCAAGTGCACCGTCAACAAACCGACCGTCCTGACCGGTCCGGGTGGTGAGGCGGTCGACGACAGCTTCTACTTCGTGCACCAGCCGCTGGCCGGCAACGGCAACATCACCGCGCGGCTCACCTCGATGACCGGCCTATATTCACCCAACGGCGGCGCTCCGGCGGGCCAGGGCCCGACGGCCGGCCTACAGCCCGGTCTGCAGCCGTGGACCAAGGTCGGGCTCATCGTCAAGCAGAACACCACCCAGGGCTCGGCCTACGCGGCGATCATGCTCACCGGCAGCCACGGCGTGCGCATGCAGTACAACTACACGCACGACACCGCCGGCCCGGTCGACACCCGAAGCGCTGTCTCGGCGACGTCGCCACGCTGGCTGCGGCTGACCCGTTCCGGAACCACCTTCACCGGCTACGAGTCGGCCGACGGCGCGACCTGGACGAAGGTGGGCAGCGCACAGCTGTCCGAGCTCAGCGGCACGCTGCAGGCCGGGATGTTCGCCGCCTCCCCGGACCACTCGGTCACGAAGACGCACCTTGGCGGGGGAAGCTTCACCGGCGGGCCCACCCGGGTGACCGGCGTCTTCGACCACGTCGACCTGCAGGGCGGCTCCGACGCGCAGTGGAGCGGTGCCCACATCGGCGCCGGCGGCCCCGGTCCGGGTCAACTGTTGGGTCTCGGCTTCCACCAGGCCGGCGACACCGTCACGGTGACCGGGTCCGGGGACATCGCGCCCGGCGTCGGCGGGGCCGCCGGCAACAGCGGGGAGGGCGTCGAGCGGACGCTCGTCGGCGCGTTCGCCGGGCTGATCGTGGTGATCGTGCTGGCCACGCTGTTCATCACCAGCGAGTACCGGCGCGGCCTGATCCGCACCACGCTGGCCGCCAGCCCGCGACGCGGTCGCGTCCTCGCCGCCAAGGCACTCGTGATCGGTGCCGTCACATTCGTCGCCGGCCTGGTCGCCGCTGTCGTCGCGATGCCGCTGGCCGAGCACATCCTGCGCGCCAACGGCAACGCCATCTACCCGGTCAGCATCCTCATCAAGGCCCGGGTGATCGTCGGCACCGCGGCGCTGCTCGCGGTCGCCGCCGTGCTCACCCTGGCGGTGGGGACGCTGCTGCGGCGCAGCGCCGGCGCCGTCACGCTGGTCGTCGCGGCGACCGTGCTGCCCTACATCGTCGCCACCGCCAGCGTCCTGCCCACCGTGCCGTCGCAGTGGCTGCTGCGGCTAACCCCGGCGGCCGGCTTCGCCGTCCAGCAGAGCCTGGTGCGGTACCCGCAGGTCAGTGCCGACTACACCCCGTTCAACGGCTACTACCCGCTGCCGCCGTGGGCCGGGTTCGCGGTGCTGTGCGGCTACGCCGGGCTTGCCGTCGCCCTCGCGGTCTTCGCTCTCCGCCGCCGCGACGCATGAGGCATGCTCTGCACGCGGAGTGGACGAAGCTCCGCACCACGCCCGGCCCGGGCGGGCTGCTGCTCGCCGCGGTCGCGCTCACCGTGGCGCTCAGCGCTGTCGCGGTCGCCGCGACCGACTACACCGCCGCCGATGCGACCGACACCACCAAGCTCAGTCTCACCGGCGTCCAACTCGGCCAGGCCCTGGTCGCCATCCTGGCCGTACTCCTCATCGGCGGCGAGTACAGCACCGGGATGATCCGCACCACTCTCGCGGCCATGCCACGCCGTCACACGTTCCTGGCCGCCAAGGCCACCATCCTCACCGGCGCCGTACTCATCGCCGGGATCATCGCCGTGCTCGGCTCGCTGCTGGCCGGTCGGCTTATCCTGCCCGGCAACGGCTTCAGCGTGAGCCGCGGCTATCCGCTGCTGACGCTGGCCGACGCATCGACCCTGCGGGCCGCCGCCGGCTCCGTGCTATACCTCGTCCTGATCGGCCTACTCGCCCTTGGCGTCGCCACCATAGTGCGCGACTCCGCCACGGCGATCGGCGTCGTGCTCGGCCTGCTCTACCTGTTCCCAATCATCGCTGCAGCGGTAAACCCGCACTGGCAGCGGCACCTGAACCAAATCGCGCCCATGACAGCCGGCCTCTACATCCAAGCCACCACAGGCCTGCGCGGCCTACCCCTCAGCCCATGGGAAGGCCTCGGCGTCCTCGCCGCATGGACCGTCACCGCGCTCGTCGCCGGCGGGCTCCTGCTGCAATTGCGAGACGCATAGGCAGAGCACCCGTCTCCAGGTGTCCACTCGCCCCTAGCCCGGGAGCCAATCCTCAGAGGCGACCGAGTTCAGTTCGCTGTGGCGCGCCAAGCGCTGGTGATCAACCGTCCCGTTTGCGGATCCTCTTACGGGCAGTAGCTGATCGATCCAGCGACGCCGTTGAAGGTGTCGTCGCTCGACTTGCGGCGTCGGTCGACGCGGGAGCGCGACCGCTCGAGCTTGACTAGTGCAGAGAATGCGCACTCCACTACGCGCGACAAAGCCGCGTCGACGCGTGGATCGCCGCCGCCAGCGAGACGCTGCACCAAGCGGTCACCGACCACCTCGCAGCCGTCGCCGAACAGCAGGCGGCCAGCCAACCGTCACCAGCCGACCCCGTCGGGACAGATCTCTTCGTCTGAGCGGCGTGCGCGCCGTGGTCCTGCGGCATCCGACGCGCGCCTAGCGGCTATATGAGCGCGCGGAGTCGTCCGCGGTGACGCAGATCTATCTACGGGCCGTCTCGTGCAGGGATGTGCGCTGTTAAACCGCGGGCTTGGCCCGGACACCGCGTTGCATGTCGGTACGAGCGCACTGGTCGGCGGCTCGGTCTCGGGCCAGGGCTCATGAAACGACCTGTCGACCTCGAGGTAGGCCTCCCCCTATGCCGGGCACGCGTGGCGGAAGCGCCTCGGCGAGGATCGGGTGGGACATTGCTGTCGGCGCCGCGTCGCGGAAAGCGCTTACACCCCCGGAATCAAAGGGCTTCGTGAGTGGGCAAGGGGGGAGTTGAACCACCTGACAACCCGCGTAAACACTGGGCTACAGGCCGCTGACCCGCTGGTACGGCCCATTTGAGGGGTATCTCGAGGTACGTCGAGGTGCCTCGACGCCAACGGGTGGGACATGTCCCACCCGAGTTCAACCTGACCCGCGCATGGCCGCGCGCGCTGGCCCGCCCGGACCGCAACGCAGACGACTTGGCGCCCACAACGCTACGCACAGCCGTCTCGATGCGACCACGGGGCGGATCGAGGCAGTGGACCGGACGCGAGCATCGACGCGTAGCGGGGCGGCCTGCTAGGTCGCGTGCGTAGTGGTACTAATAGTGGTACTCTCGCAGAGTGGTGCGCGTTGACCAGGTTGTCGCAGCGATGCGCGCCAATCCGGTCGACGTGCGTTACTCGGAGTTGATGAAGGTGTGCGTGCACTACTTCGGCGGGCCGCGGCAACACGGCAGTTCGCATGCGGTGTTCAAGACGCCCTGGCCCGGTGACCCGCGCGTCAACATCCAGTCCGACAAGGGCAGGGCCAAGGCCTATCAGGTCCGGCAGGTGCTGCGGGCGATCGCGAAGCTGGAGGAAGGACGATGACCACACAGATCGACGCGGTGAACAGCGCTCATTTCACCTATCGCGTCTCGTGGTCGGCCGAGGACGGCGAGTTCGTCGCGACCTGCCTGGAGCTTCCGTCGCTGTCCTGGCTCGCCTCGACCCAGGTCAAGGCCCTGTCCGGGCTGCGCAGGCTGGTCGACGAGGTCGTCGCGGACTTGACCACCAACGGCGAGCAGGTGCCGATTCCGCTCGCTGAGCGGCACTACTCCGGCCGTTTCAACATCCGCATCTCGCCCGATCTGCACCGCGAACTGGCCATCAAGGCCGCCGACCACCACATGAGCCTCAACCGCTTCGTCAGCGACCGGCTCGCACGCGACTGACCCAGGCGCCAGAGCCTCTCATCCGGCGCACACCGTGGGGCGCACCGAGGGTCGGGCTGCGTCTCAGTGGCGGATAATCCGCTTCCGGCGAGGTCCGTCACGGGCACAGCTTGACGCCCGAGATATCCAGATTCGTACAATTGCCGTGGCAGCTCGGGGAGCTGGAACAGCTGAGCGACCGCGAGCGCGAGGTGATGGCGCTGGTCGGAGCGAGACTGTCCAATGAGGAGATTGCTGGGTAGCTGTTCGTCAGCGCGGCCACGGCCAAGCCCCACGTCAGCCGGGCATGGTCACGCTCGGCGCGCAGGATCGCGCCCAGCTCGTCGTGTTCGTCCAGGAGGTCGACTGGTCCGCCCCGGCCGGACCATCTAGCTGTCAGCCCGATCCTGCATCTCCCAGGCATGCTCGAGAACGTGCCAGGCGATCCGGCGGGCCGCGTAGCGCGTGGTCCAGCCGTCGGGCAGCACGGGTGAACCGTCCGAAGGTGCGCCCACCACGGCAGCGATCGCCTCGCGCAGCTCCTCGATCGCGGCGATGTCGTCGATGGCCGGCTGCTTGAGCCGCACGCCGAGCTTGCGCGCGTAGGCCGTCTCGCCGCCGATCACGTGTTCGATGATCTTGTCCCGGTCCCGGCCGCCGCCGCGCGGGCCCTTGCGCAGCTCGGCCGGTGACGCGGCGGCGACCTCGTCGAAGGTCGCCCAGGCCGCGGTGAGCAGGCCGAGCAGGCGCCGGGCCGCGGCCGGGGTCACCGTCGCCCGCTCGAACTCGGCGGTGACTTGCGGGAATGGGCGGCGGCATTCGGGTGCGGCGAACGCGGTCGCGGGCCCGCCGGGCACTCGCTCGACGACGTCGAACGCGACCGGGGACGGGAATCCAGCCCCGGCTTGTTTGGCCACCGGTGCGTACCGTTCGGCATAGCCGGCCAGCGCATCCAGTGCGGCATCCTTGTCCCGGCCGGCACGGCACCAGCCGGGCCAGTCGAGCGCGGAGGCAACGGTCTGCTTCGGGGTGACCTCGAGGCAGACGGCGATGCGACGCGACGACACGCGGCGACCCTCCCACATCGGAAGCGGGCTATCGGCTCGGGAGCGATCGCGGCAGCCCGAAGGACGGCAGCACGCTGTTGTCGAAGCGGGTCATCGCGCAGATCCGGTCACTGGCGAGGGTCAGGACGTACACGCCGGTGCCGTGCCGGATGCCGTCCGGGCTGCGCAGGTAGGCGCCGAACGCCGGCTGGCCGTTGGCCCGGGTCGGCACGAGGTCGAACCGGCGGCCGGCGCCGAAGATGGTGGCGCAGAACTGGGCCACGAGGTCTCGGCCCTCGTACTCGAACGGCATCGGCGGCATCGATATGAAGACGTCGTCGGTGAGCAGGGCCACGAGCGCGTCGAGATCGGCGGACTCCCAGGCGCTGATGAACTTCGTCACGATCGCACCCTCGTCGGACGACCCGGACGCCGGCGGCGATTCGCGGTCGGCGGCCGGTGGCCATTGGCGTTGCAGGCTGGCGCGGGCTCGTTTGAGCGCGCTGTTCACCGAGTCGAGGGTCGAGTCGAGCATGTCGGCCACCTCGTCGGCGTGGAAGCCGAGGACGTCGCGCAGGATGAGCACGGCGATCTGGCGCGGCGGCAGGACCTGCAGGGCGGTCACGAACGCCAGGGAGATGGATTCGGTCTGCTCGTAGCGCGCCTCCGGGCCGAGCGGCACGTCGATCGCGCCTTCGAGCAGGGCGTCGGGAAACGGCTCGAGCCAGACGACCTCGCCCTGTCGGGACGGCTCGGGCGGCTCGACTCCCGGGACGTTCCAGTCCTGGGCGGGTCGCCGGCTGGCCGAACGACGCGCGTTCAGGCACCGGTTGGTGGCGATCCGGTACAGCCAGGTACGGATCGAGGCGCGCCCCTCGAACCGGCCGATGTTCTGCCAGGCCGCCAGAAGCGTGTCTTGCAGCGCGTCCTCGGCGTCCTGGAAGGAGCCGAGCATCCGGTAGCAGTGCACCAGTAACTCTCGGCGATGCGGCTCGGTCAGCGCTCGGAACGCGTCGCCGTCCCCGGCCTGGGCCCGGGACATCAGGTCGCCAGTCACCACCGTCGGGTCACCTTCTCTCGTCGCTCGCACACCTCGCACAGACACCAGTCGCGGACCGAACTGGGCGGTCGATCGGCGCCCACTTTCCCGACGTCGCGGTGTCTACATCGGTGCTCTGACAGACCGCAACCAAGGAGAACCGACATGGGAAAGATCGTGGTAAGCGACAACGTCTCCCTCGACGGCGTCATCCAGGACCCGGCCGGTGACGAAGGCTTCCGGCTCGGCGGCTGGGTCGGCCTGATCGGGAACAACCCGCAGCTCGGCAAGCTGGCGCTCGACGAGGCGCTGGGCGCCGACGCCTTCCTGATGGGCCGGCGTACCTACGAGTGGCTCGCTGCGCGGTGGCCGTCGCGGACCGGCGAGTTGGCCGACCGGTTGAACCGCCTGCCCAAGTACGTCGTGTCCTCGACTTTCGAGAACCCCAGCTGGAACAACTCGACGGTGCTCAACGGCGACGTCCTCGACGAGGTCTCGAAGCTGAAGCAGCAGATTGCCGGGGACATCGTCGTCCCGGCCAGCTTCCAGCTCGTGCACCCGCTGATCGAGCACGACCTCGTGGACGAGTTCCGGCTGAAGGTCTTCCCGGTCGTGCTCGGCGCCGGCGCGCGCCTCTTCGGCGAGACCAGCGACAAGAAACCCCTGCGCCTCGTCGACACCCAGACCCTCGGCGACGGCATCACCTTCGTCGTCTACCGGCCCGTGCGCGCGGAAGGACGCTGAGATGACCACGACCTTGCCCCGATCGCGCCAGGGCACGACCATCCTGCTGACCGCGGTCGCGTACTTCATGGTGACCTTGGACGCGCTGGTCGTCGTGACCGCGTTGCCGTCCATCCACCGCAGCCTGGGCGGCGGGGCTCAGCACGCTGCAGTGGACGGTCAGCGCGTACACCATCGCGTTCGGCGCCGGGATCCTGACGGCGTCGGCGATCGGCGACTGGCTGGGCCGGCGCAAGGTCTACGTCGTCGGCCTGGCGGTCTTCACCGCGGCCTCGGCCGCCTGCGCGCTCGCGCCGACGGCTGCGTCCCTGATCGCCTTCCGCGCCGTGCAAGGGATCGGCGCGGCGATCGTCATGCCGCTGGGCCTGACCATCCTGACCGCGGCCTTCCCGTCGGAGAAACGCGGCGCCGTCGTGGGGATCTGGGGCGGCATCGCCGGGCTGGCCGTCGCGAGCGGTCCGCTGATCGGCGGCGGCATCACGCAGGGTCTGAGCTGGCACTGGATCTTCTGGGTGAACGTCCCGATCGGGGTGGTGGCGATCATCGGTGCGGCGACGCGGTTGGCCGAGAGCCACGGTCCGCGGGCTCGCCTGGACGTCCCGGCGCTCGCGCTGGTGTCGGCCGGTGTCGGCGGGCTCATCTGGGGTCTGGTCGAAGGTGGCCAGAACGGCTGGAGCAGCGGGCCGAGCCTGACCGGGTTGATCGGCGGAGCAGCGCTGCTCGGCGTCTTCGTCTGGTGGGAGTCCCGCATGTCCGAGCCGATGATCCCGCTGCACCTGTTCCGGCGGATCTCGTTCACGTCGGCGCTGACCACCCAGTTCTTCCTGTCGGCGGCGATCTTCTCGGCGGCGTTCCTGACCAGCCAGTTCTTCCAGTTCGCGCTGGGCGATTCCCCACTCGTCACCGGGCTGCGGTTCCTGCCCTGGACGGCGACCCCGCTCGTGGTCGCGCCCATCGCCGGCGCGTTGTCCGACAAGGTGGGGGCGCGCACCCTCATCGTGCCGGGTCTGATCATGCAGGCCGCCGGCTTCGCCTGGATGGTGGCCCTGGCCGCGACGTCGGCCAGCTACGCCAACTTCGTGGCCCCGTTCGTCATCGCCGGGGTGGGCATCTCGATGGCGCTGCCCAGCGTCACCGCGGGCGGGTTGAACGCCGTGCCGCCCGCGCTGCTGGGCAAGGCCGCCGGGACGCTGAACACCATGCAGCAGTTCGGCGCCGTGTTCGGCGTCGCGGTGATCACCGTGGTGTTCAACGGCCACGGCAGTCTCGCCGGCCCCGCTGCGGTGACCAGCGGGTACCGCCCGGCATTGGCCGTCGCGGCCGGCCTGTCGACGATCGGTGCGCTCACGGCCATCGGCATCCGTCGGGCCAAACCCACCGCCGCGGAACCCGTTCGCGAACGGATGCACCAGGAGGCACGCGTCCTGACGCTCGAGGCGAGCTGAGCTACTACGGCGAGACGTGACCCAGATCCGGTCGGGCTCGACGATGGCGCGCGCACCTCGTCGAGCCCGACCCGCGACAACCCGACAACCGGAACGTGCGGGCGGCGCCGCGGTCAGTCCTGCAGACCGGTCGCCCGGGCGAGGGTCTCCCTGGTGAACGGGGGACACTCGAGTGGTATGGCAGCGTAGGCGATCTTGCCACCCAAGCGTTCGCGGACAACAGCCACCTCGCGTCGGCCCTGCACCGACAGACCCCGCGGCCGGCTCGACGGGTCGCCGGGGGCGTCATGCACGCCCGGCCGGTTCCGCTCCGTGCTGCATTTGCGGAAACCCGGGCGGGCCGGCGGGGACGCCCGTGACGCGCTTGCGGCGACACGACTCGGCGTCCCGCAAGACGCCTCGTCAGCGGGCGGTGTCCGCAGAGGATCGGTCACCGGGCACCGCTCCGTCGGGCTGATGCGTCGTCATTGGGGCTTTGTGGTTGCTCATCGAGGAAGTCGCCGATGAGTTGCGCGAGCTCGGTGGGGTATTCGTGCAGCAGCAGGTGGGAGGCCCGCGGGATGATGGCCAGCCGAGCGTTAGGGAGCGCCTCATACATCTGGATGGTGTGCGGCAGCGACACCATGTCGTTGTCGCCGACGACAACGAGCGTCGGCGCTGCCACGGTTCCTAGCCTGGCCGCATCGAGGCCGAATGGTTGTGTAGCTGCGGCGGCTACCTTCGCGATGACCTGCGCGAAGTGATCAGCGCCATCGGGAGAGACCTCGGCGTAGGCCTGCAGCAACGGCGGCGGCGGTGAGCCTTCGGCGCTGGGCTTGACCAGCATGCCGTCGGGGTGAAACGCGCCGCTGACCAGTACCAATCGCGCTACCAGTTGCGGGTGGTTGACGGCGACGTGCAGGGCGACCATCGCGCCGGCGCTGTAGCCGACCAGGCTCGCGGGGCCGCCCACGACCTGGCGCAGGAAGGCGAGGGTGTCCGCGGCCATTACTTCGATAGTGAGTGGCCCGTCCACATCGGGGGTGTGCCCGTGCCCGCGCCGCTCAGGCAGATATAGATCGAAACGCTCGGCCAATACATCGAGGTTGCCGGCGAAGTCGCGGCTATCGGTCAAGCCGCCGTGCAGCAGCACGACCGGATCGCCATCACCGCGCTGGTCGTACCAGGTGGATACCCCGTCTAGATCTGTGTAGCCCGCCATGAGCCCGTCCTTCCCGCGGAATTACCCGCTACTTAGGAATACGACGCAGCAACGGAAGACTCATCGGCACCGAACCGATCAAACAGCGGCAGCAACCGGGCGGCGTCGAGAAAGTTCGTGATCGAGATAATCCGGCCCTCGAACATGCCCAGCACGACAAGCCCGAACGGTTCATGTGACCCGCTGGGTCCACTCGGACGGGTCTGCCAGAACGCCGGCGAACCGTTGACGGCACACGGCACCAGACGAGCACCTGCACAGGATGCATCGGGCGCCCGCAACGCTGTCGTGATCTCGCGGCGGCCGCGTAACCACCACGCGAACGGAGGCATCTCCATCGTGGCGTCTTCGTGGATCACGGTAAGCATCGCGTCGACGTCCTGGCGAGCGAACGCGTCGCAATAGCGAATGAGCAGGTCCGACTGCACGCCATCATCTGGACGCAACACCTCGGGCGGATCATCGGAGTCGCGCATCACAGCACGCGCTCGCTGCAGCGCGCTGTTGACCGCGGCGACCGTGGTGCCCAAATGATCAGCTGCCTCCGCGGCCGAGAAGCACAGCACGTCCCGCAAGAGCAAGACTGCGCGTTGGCGGGGAGGGAGCAATTGAAGCGCGACGATGAACGCAAGCCGCAAGTGCTCCCGTTCGACGACAAGCGCACTTGGATCACCGCCCGCGGCGAGAACCCGCGCGTCCGGCATGGGTAACACCCAGGCACGCTCCGGCAGCGGTTCGCCCAACGCCGATCCTGCGTGTGATGCCGGACCGAGATCCATCGCCCGCGCCCGCCGCTGCCTGCCTCGGAGCATGTCCAGGCACACATTCGTCGCGATTGCGAATAGCCAACCCTGCAGGCGCCCTCGATCACGGTCATAGCGGTCACGGTGAGACCAGGCCCGCGCAAACGTCTCCTGGACCGCGTCTTCGGCCTCGAACGGCGAACCCAACAACCGGTAGCAATGTCCGAGCAGCGCGCGGCGGTGCGCCGACGCTACAGCGATGACGTCATCCGGCACTGACTCGACCATGTCTACGTCGTCCCTTACATCCGATGGCGAACGTATAGACCTCGTCCTACATCTTCACGCCCGGCCAGGCTGCTCCCGCATTTCATACGACTGGCGCGCAACGGCGCTCCCAACACAATCCTCGAGGCGTGGCCGAGGTGTTCGATAGGGAACCCCTTGCGGCACACCCACACCACCGAGACGACGTCCGAGCCCAACTCGCTGCCCACCGTCCCGTAAGACTGGTTCGGTGAACCTTCCCGGTGAAGGGGCGTTAACCGCAACAACCTCCGTGTAGCAGAACGGCTCTTCAGCGTGGAGCTCGCAGCTCAAGATCATCTATCAGACGGTTCTTGAGCACGCCGCGCTGTCCGCGGTGACGTATACATATGCACGCGCGCCGCCGTTACCGTATACAAGGTCCGGGACTACGCTGCTTGAGCCCGTGGTACGACTGATCAACACGCAGTCTCCCCTCAGCGCCGCCGTGCGCCATTGTTCCCTGCTCGATCAGCCGCGTGCGCAGCAATATCCGACGCCCGCCGCGCCACCCTCGCCACCCAGACCCGCTCGCGCCCCACCGATCGGCAAACCTCGAACGCGGGCACGGCGCTCCATAACGACGACCTCCGCGAGACTCCCCAGACGCCGCCACGCGAACGGAACCGACGCCCGCGATCGCCGACTATGCCGACCTCGTGGTTATGCCGACCTTGATGCTGCATCGCCCGCGGGATAAAGGGAATGTGCGAGATCGGGTCGGCATAGTCCGGCGGCCCGTACTGTGCTCTGTTCCGTGGCTTCAGGAGAAAGAGGAGCACATGTCCACGGGGAAACCGAGGACGCAACGGGTGCGCGTCTCTGCGGAGTCGGCGTCGCGCGTCGTTAAGCCTTCTTCGAGGCGGTGTGGTTATGCCGACCCATGACGTGCAGATCTCCTTACGCCACGAGGAGAATCTCGGCCGGGTCGGCATAACCACAAGGTCGGCACAGTCGGCGTAATGCCGACGTCGGCATTACACCGATTCTGTAGTGCCCATCGTTCAGCACCAGCGATCTGATCATTGTCGTCATGCGCGCGACCCAAATGCCATCGACACTGATTCAAGATCGACTTGGATAGTGTGCGCGATCCAAGTTACTGGTCGCAGCGTTGTTTGCGTGTGCAGGTCGCGGGGTCAGCGCGGCCGGTGGCCATCGGCTCGGCGTGCGGCGCCGAGGAAGGCGTGTCCGGCGAAATGCGGTTCTGCCCGGGCGGTCGGGTGTAGGCCGTGGTGGGTGAGGGCGTCTGTGAACTCGTCGGCTTCGAACCGGTCCTGGCGGGGATGGTCGGTGAAGGTGCGGAACAGCCGGGTGTCGAGGGTGTGGCGGGGGACGTCTTCGAACAGCAGCAGCCCGCCGGGGCGCAGCACGCGGGCGATCTCGCCGATCGCGCTGCGCCAGTCGGGGACGTGGTGGATGACGCCGAACTCGACGACGGCATCGACGCTGCCGGCGGGTTGATGGATGTCGCACGCGTCGCCGACGGACAGTGATACGGCACCGGATGGCTGGCGGTGCACTCGTCTGCGGGCTTTGTCGATCATCGCGGGGTCGAGGTCGACAGCGGTAACGCGTGCGGCGTGGAGTCGGTCGAGGAGTACCTCAACGCCGACGCCGCTGCCGCAGCCGACTTCGAGGACATGCTGGCCGGTCAGCGTCCCGCCGGCGAGGCGGTGGAACCAGGCGGCTTCACGGTGGTGCTGGTGCGCGGCGGGCAGCGGGTTGTTCATCGCGGCCCGCTCGATGCTGTTGAGCTTCATCGGTCCTCCGGGTCCAATGGATCATTCGGCTCTGACGGCGAGCGCGGCGCGGTGCGGTGCGCAGGTTCACCGGCGGGTCAGAATTGGACGGACGCTCGTTGGCTGGCGCCGGACTCGTGCGTGTCCTGGCCGGTGTGGTCGGGGGCTGGTCACGGTCGGTGCCGGCGGTTACGGCATGCCTGTGGTGGCCGATGCGGTGTGGCGGTGCGGGTCGGTGTCGTAGGTGACCGCGCAGTGGGTGGAGCAGAAGTAGACGGTGCCGGCGGTGGTGTCGCGGTGGGCTGCGGCCGTTGCCGGATCGACGCTCATGCCGCACACCGGGTCCACTGCTCGCGCGTCCAACGTCGCCTCGGTGTGGTGCGCATGCTGCTCGTGCGGGTGAATGTCGTGGTCCGCGGCGACCTCGATGAGCGGGTTCGTGGCGATCTCGTCAGTGACGGGTGGGAGCGCGGTGGGGCGGTAGCGGCGTAGCCGGTTGGCGTTGCTGACGACGGACAGGGACGACAGCGCCATGGCGGCGGCGGCGATCATCGGTGAGAGCCGGATGCCGAGCCATGGGTAGAGGACGCCGGCGGCGATGGGGATGCCGATGCCGTTGTAGGCGAGGGCGAAGAACAGGTTCTGCCGGATGTTGCGCATGGTGGCTCGGGACAGCTCGATCGCGGTCACCACGCCGGCGAGTGAGCCGGAGATGAGGGTGATGTCGGCGGCCTCGATGGCGACGTCGGTACCGGTGCCGATCGCGAGCCCGACGTCGGCGGCGGCGAGCGCGGGGGCGTCGTTGATGCCGTCGCCGACCATGCCGACGCGGCGGCGCTCGTGTTGCAGGCGGCGGATCTCGTCGGCTTTGTGGTCGGGCAGCACTTCGGCCAGGACGCGGCGGATGCCGACCTGGGCGGCGATGGCTGCGGCGGTGCGGGGATTGTCGCCGGTGAGCATGACGACGTCGACGCCGAGGCGGTGCAGGGCGGCGATGGCGGCGGCGGAGTCGTCCTTGACGGTGTCGGCGACTGCGAGGACGCCGGCGGGTCGTCCGTCGATGGCGGCCAGGATCGGGGTCTTGCCCTGAGTGGACAGCTCGGCGGCGAGCGGGTCCAGGCCGGCGGTGTCGAGGCCGGCGTCGGTGAGCAGGCGGGTGGTGCCGACCAGAACGGCGCGCCCGGCTACGGTGGCCTGCACGCCCTTGCCGGTGATCGAGTCGAACCCGGTCACGGGCGCCAGATCCAGCCGGCGACCGCGGGCGCCGGCGACGATCGCCGCGGCGAGCGGGTGTTCGCTGTCGGCTTCGGCGGCGGCGACCAGCGTCAACAGCTCGGTCTCGTCCCAGCCGGCGACGGGGTGGATGTCGGTGAGGGCGGGTTTGCCGGCGGTGACGGTGCCGGTCTTGTCCAGGACGACGGTGTTGAGCCTGTGCGCGGTCTCCAGGGCTTCGGCGGACCGGATCAGGATCCCGGACCGGGCGCCCTTGCCGGTGCCGACCATGATCGACAGCGGGGTGGCCAGGCCGAGCGCGCAGGGGCAGGCGATGATTAGCACCGCGACCGCGGAGACCAGCGCGAGGGTGAACGTCGGCGACGGCCCGGCGATGAACCAGACCGCGAAGCTCACCAGCGCGATGCCGATTACGGCCGGTACGAAGAACGCGGACACCGCGTCGGCCAGCCGCTGGATCGGGGCCTTGGATGCCTGCGCCTGCTGCACCAGGCGGACGATCTGGGCCAGCATCGTGTCCGCGCCGACCCGGTCCGCGCGGACCCGCAGCGAGCCGGTGCCGTTGATCGTGGAGCCGACGACGGCGTCACCGGTGTGCTTGGTGACCGGGATGGGCTCGCCGGTGACCATCGACTCGTCCACTGCTGAACTGCCCGAGATCACCACCGAGTCGACCGGGATCTTCTCCCCGGGTCGGATGACGATCTCGTCCCCGACGAGGACCTCCTCGATCGGGATCTCGGCTTCGGTGCCGTCGCGGATCACCCTTGCGGTGCGTGCCTGTAGGCCGAGCAGGGCTCGGATCGCTTCGCCGGTGCCGGCCTTGGCGCGGGCCTCGACGAGCCGTCCGAGCAGGATGAGCGTGATGATCACCCCCACCGCCTCGAAGTACACCTCGCGCACGTCGGACGGCAGCGCGCCCGGCGCAGCCGTGACGAGCAGGCTGTAGCCGAACGCGGCCGTCGTGCCGAGGGTGATCAGGCTGTTCATGTCCGCAGCGCGGTGTCGCAGGGTGAGCCAGCCGATGCGGTGGATCGGCCAGCCCGTGTATGCCATCACCGGGGTGATCAGCGCGAGTTGCAGCCAACGGTTGAGCAACCAGCCTGGTATCCAGTCGGCGTTGAACACGTCGCTCGCCATCACCGCGAACAACACCGGCAGCGTCAAGACGACGCCGACGAGCACGCGGCGGGTCAGGTCGGTGATCTCCGCGCGCCGCTCTTCCGCCTGCCCGGCTTCCGCGGCTGACGCATCGTCGACGCTGGACCCGTCGGCCGCGCGCGGCTCGGCCCGCTCGTCGGTGTCGGGCTCGTGCTCGGACGGTTCGACGACCAGGGTTCCGTGGATCATGTTCATCCCGCACGCGAACCCGAACGAGCCCGCCTCGCCCGGATGGAACCGGACCGTGGTGCGCTCATAGGCCGGCAACGCCGCCGACAGCCGCAGATCGGCGAACACGACCCGCGACGTGCAGTCGCCGGACTCCTGCCGGTCGAAGGTGAGCTCCACCGGCACGCCTTGGCGCACGCGGATCAGGTCCGGGCTGTAGCCACCGCGCACGGTCACCTCGACCCGCTGCACCCCGTCCTCCAGCCGCGCGGTGCGCGCTCGGCGCGGGCCGAAGAAGAACCACCCCAGCCCGACCAGAGCCACGACCGTGACAGCAAGGACAAGAACATCGGCGACACTCATCACGAACCCTCTTCGTCGCTGCTAGTTTCCACGACAATACCCCCCTGGGGTAATGCCATCCGTTGGCACCGCGTAGGGCCGAAGGTCCCGAGCGGGACCGCCGGTTGCGTTGCCGGTCCTCGCCGGCGGACGGCAGCTGGTGGCCGGACCGTCGCGCGCCCGGCTGCCGGGCTTCAGCGAATCTTCATGCTGCCGGCAGGGCCATCTACATGTTTCGTTGTCAGCGTGGTCATGAGAGCGGCGCTGTCCGACAGGGCGCTAGGACGCGAGAGAGGTGTCGGCGATGTACTACGGCGGTCACATGAGTGGTGGGGGATGGGCGCTCGCGGGCGTCGGCATGGTCGTGTTCTGGGGGCTGGTGATCACCGGCGTCGTGCTGCTCGTCCGGTCCGTCGGCCGGTCCGGGCAGCCGTCGGACCAGCCGTCACCTGTGCGCACTCCCGAGCAGGTGCTCGCGGAGCGGTTCGCCCGCGGCGACCTCGACGAAACCGAGTACCAGAACCGGTTGGTCGTGCTGCGCGAACACGTGCGGTCATGAGTACTCACGAGCGCACACCGACCTGGCGCGCGGTAAACATCAGCACCGGCGAACGAGCCGGGCGCATCCTCATCGGCCTGGCCGCGATCATCGGCGGCGCCGTCCTGCTCGCCACGGCCGGATCGGTGTTGGCCGCGGTCTTGGCGGTGCTGCTGGTCGCGGCCGGGTTGGACATGCTGGTCACCGGCGCCACCGGGCACTGCCCGCTCTATCAGAGGCTCGGCCACGTGCCGAAGTCAGTCAGGAGCACCCGATGAGCGCGCCGCACGAGCACCGCCCCAGCCTTTCCGAGGCCGCCCAGAAACACGGGCATGGTGGGCACCACGGCTGGATGATGATCGCCTGCTGCATCCCGATGCTGGTCATCGCCGTCGCACTGGTTGCGACGGGCGTGGCCAGTCCCGGGTTCCTCTTCGTCGCATTGATGTGCACCGCGATGATGGCCATGATGATGCGCGGCATGCACAACACCTGACGGCGCTATCCGCGCGCTTGTGGCCTCGCCACCACACCGATCACTCGGTGCCGGCTGGCGAGCCCCTTGTGCGTTTCCGGCCGGACGACGGATCGCGTCTCGTCCGGGTCGATGCCGACCATCCTTCAGCGAACCTTCACCGTGCGAGCAGGGCTTCTCCATGGTCCGCGACGAGCATCGCTGTCATGGCGGCACCGGGCGCGCAGCCGTAAGCCGCGAGGGAGGAGATGCAGGCCATGTTCTCAGGAGGGTTCTGCGGCGGATGGGGTGTCGGCGGCCTGCTGCTGATGGTCGGCTTCTGGCTGCTGGTCGTCGCGGTGGTCGTGTGGGTGGTCAGCCGCCTGTTCCCACGCGCTGATCAACACCATGTCCTCGACGCGGACGAGGATCTCGGACCATGCCAAGCACATGTTGCTCGGCGTCGCGGCAATTCTCGTTCTGTTGCTGGCCGTGCGGGTCCCTTTCGGCGCCGCTCTGATCTTCGTCGTGCTGCTGGCCTGCCTGCTGATGATGGCGGTGATGATGTGGTCGATGGGCCGCGACAGCTGCCCGCATTCGACGCGGACACCATCAGCGGCCGAGCCGGGCGAGGTGCGCGGCGCTGAGCATGACGGCATACCGCGGCCGGGTCGGTGATCTGACATGCGCCCGGTGCTATTTGACCTGTTCGGTGTTCCAGAGCTACGGCCTCAGCAAGTTGCTGGCCGCGCTGGTCGCGGCGTGGCTGCTGGGGCGGGCGTTCACCCGCCGCGGCTGGGCGAAGGACGACGCGCATCAGTTGGTGTTGTGGGCGACGGTGTGGGGGTTCGTGGGCGCGCGCGGAGGTGTATTTCTTCGCTGAGCATCCGGGCGAGATCGGGCTGCATCAGCTCACCTCGGGGTTCACCTGGTACGGCGGGTTCTTGGCCGGCACGGCCGCCGCGGTGGTGATCATCCGGCGGCATCGGCTGCCGCTGAGCGCCGTGGCGGGGATGGCCGCGGTCCCGCTGGCCGTCGCGTACGGGATCGGCCGGCTGGGCTGCCTGCTCGCCGGCGATGGGACCTACGGCAAGCCGTCGCGGCTGCCGTGGGCGATGGTGTTTCCGAACGGGGTGGTGCCGATCGATGTGGCGGTGCAGCCGACGCCGTTGTATGAGGCGCTGGTGGCGTTCGCGCTGGCCGGGCTGTTGTGGTGGCTGGGCCGCCGCGCCCGTCCGGTGGTGGTGTTCGCCGCCTACCTGGTCGGGTCGGGCGCGGCCCGCTTCGCCGTTGAGTGGCTGCGGGTGAACCGGCCCGTGCTGGCCGGGCTGACCGCGCCGCAGCTCTGGTCGGTGGCCGCGGTTGCCGTGGGGTGGGCCTGATCGTCGCGCACGGACGACGGCCCACATCCCGTCCAGCGACGAGGTGAGCATCACTGCTGGCCTCACCCCGACGCTGCCGGTGATCGGCGAATGGATCGCGGCGGGTGAGCGGGACGCGTCCCCCGGCTCAGCCAACCGTCAGCCGGTGTGGCTGGTGGGGCGACGGTCAATGGCAGGGCTCGCCATCCCTGTCAGCGCGCGGTGATGCATTCGCGGGTTGTGGTCGCCGGAGCAACCGATCCGTCAGGCTTGTCGCGACCCGGTGGCCGACATCACAAACGCCACGAAACATCGATGTGCATCTCGACCGTCCGCGTGCCATACCTCTGACGTGGAGCACCTCTGACATAGAGCGAAGGGTCGCGGGGGACTTCCAGTCCTTTGACGGGACGCTATGGGACCAAGGACCCTACGCGGGTGGGTCGGCGCTGCGCATCGTCATAGGGCAACGACGGCCGTTGCCTGGGAGGCCGACATGACATCACGCAACCACTCAGCCTCGATCTTGCGTGTGCTCGTGCTGATCGTCGGCGTGCTGCTGGCCGGGCTAGTCGCGCCGCAGGCCGCGTATGGCCACGGCGAGGGGGAGAGCGAGCAGTCGCTGGTGCTGGTCCGGCAGGCCATCGCGCTCATGGTGAACAAGCCGGGCGATCAGATGGCCATCCAAGACAAGCTCAATGACTGCCTGCAGGCGCCGAAGAAGGAGGGCGTGAACCTGGCCATGGTCAGGCAGGCGATGGCCATGATGAAGCCCGGCGACTCGATGAACACCGGCACCATGATGACGTCCGGCGACATGATGCAGGTTCGCCAGCTACTGGAGAAGTCGATCGGCGCCCGGCCGTTCGCCGGCGCCGAGGACCCGGTGCAGATCGGCGCGGTGCCGCCGCCGCTGACCGGTGCCGATACCGGGACGCTCGTCGCGCTCGACCCGATGCCCGGACGCCATGGCCTTACCGCGGCGGCCTGGGTGGCGCTGGTGGTCGCCGGGCTGGTCGTGTCTGCGGGGATGGCTCTGTCGTTCCGGCTGCGACCCAAGCTTGCGCACCCGCAGATGCCCGAGGGAGCTCAGCCATGACTCGGACCGCCGGATCGCAGCCGTTCGTTCCCTCTGGGATTGCCGAACCGGTCACGACGAAGGGGCGGGTCCGCCGGGTGCGGGAGGCTGTCGATGAGCGTCTCGGTATCGACGCGATCCGCTACCCGGTTCCCGCGCACGCCAACAAGGTGAGTTATTCACTGGGTGGGCTGACGGCGTTCTCGTTGCTGATTCTGATCGTGACCGGGATCGTGCTGGCCCAGTATTACAACCCTGATCCGGCGTCGGCGAACGAGTCGGTGCGCCACATCGTTAACGGCGTGTACCTGGGCCGATTCGTCCGTGGATTGCATTTCTGGGCGTCCGAGGCGATGTATGTGCTGGCGATCCTGCACCTGCTGCGGGTCTATTTCACCGCCTCCTACAAGCGACCGCGCGAGGCCAACTGGCTCATCGGGGTCGGCATGTTCTCCCTCATCATCGGCGCCATGTTCACCGGCACGGTGCTCAAGTGGGATCAGGAGGGCTTCGAGGCGCTCGGCCACAACCTCGAGCTCTCTCGCCTGCTCGGTGGGATCGGGTTCTGGTTCACCAGCGGATTCTCCAGCCACGTCTCGCTGCTGATCCGGCTCTATGTCGCGCACGTCTCAATCATCCCCATGCTGATCCTGGGCCTGCTCGTGCTGCACACGCTGCTGATCAAGCGGCACAAGATCTCCCCAGCGCCCGCCAACCCGGACGCGACGGGCGAGCCGGTGGGCCCGTTCACGCACCACCTGCGCCGTATCGGCGCGCTCGGCGTGATCCTGCTTGGCGGCCTGAGCATTCTCGCGGTTGTCTTCCCGCCCGGTGTCGGCCCGACCCCGGTGGAAGGCATCGAGGTGACCAAGCCGCCGTGGATGTACTGGTGGATGTTCACCCTGGAGAACTGGATCGGTCTCGCGGGAATCCTCTGGGGCGTGGGCGTGCTCTTCGGCCTGCTCGTCGCCGTCCCGTTCCTCGACCGCAATCCCCACCGGTACTGGCGACAGCGGCCGGTCGCGCTCACCCTCGCCGCGCTCGTGCTCGCCTTCCTGATCGTGCTGACCATCCTCGAGGCGATCACCACGCCGGCCCAACACCTGATGTGATCGCGATGGACCGAGCACATCGCAGCCTGTGGATCCTGACCGTGCTGACCATCCTGGCTGCCGGGGTGGTCTCGCAGGCCCTGAGCGCAACGGCCGGGCCGATCAGCGACGTGCTGTTCGCCGCCAGCCTGCTGCTCCTCGTGATCACCGGCACGCTGCTCGTCCGGGTCATTCGGTATCTGGGCCGTGTCGCCGCAGGGGACCGTCAACGCGGAAGCGACGGCGAATAGGACGTCCGATGCGCGTGGTCAGCTGGCCGGCACGGTGATCGTGAAGGTGGCGCCGCGGTCGGGGCCGGGGCTGTCGGCGGTGATGGTGCCGCCGTGGGCTTCGGCGATGGCCTTGGCGATGGCCAGGCCGATGCCGGATCCGCCGTGGGCGCGGTCGCGGGCGCGGTCGACGCGGTAGAAGCGTTCGAACACGTGGGGCAGGTGCTCGGCCGCGATGCCCTCACCGGTGTCGACGACGCTCAGCCGGACGCCGCGCCGGTCCTCGGTCGCCGCCGCGGTGACGGTGACCGTGCCGCCGGTGGGGGTGTGGCGTAGCGCGTTGTCGAGCAGGTTGGCCAGGACCTGCCCGATCCGGTCCGGGTCGACGCGCAGCCCCGGCAGACTGGGCGCGACGTCGCTGACCAGGGTGACGCCCGTGGTGGCGTACCGGTCCCGGGCGGCGTCGACCGCCGCGGCGACGAGCGCCGCCGGCGCGACCGGGATCGGGTGCAGGTCGAGTTGGTGCTCCTCGGCCTGGGAGACCGCGGCGATGTCCTCGGCGAGGCGGGCCAGCCGGGCGGTCTGGGTGCGGAGCGTGTTGACGGTGGCGGTGTCGAGGTCGACCACGCCGTCTTGGGCGCCTTGCAGGTAGGCGTCCAGGGTGGAGACCGGGGTGCGCATCTCATGGGCGAGGTCGGCGAGCAGGCGCCGCCGGGTCGTCTCCACGGTGGCCAGCCGGTCGGTCATCGCGTTGAACGCGGCGGTGAGGTCGGCGAACTCGCTGCTCGGCCCGGGCGGCACGATCGGGCCGGGGTGGCGCCCGGCGGTGATCTCCCGTGCCGCGCCGGCGAGGCGGGTGACCGGCTCGGCGATGCGCCGGGTCACGAATATGGACACGGCGATCGCGGTGGCGAGCGCGGCGAGCAGCGCGACGCCGATGGAGATCGCGCTCGCGGAACGGAACGCGTCCTCGACGTGCCGGTTGGTCTCCGCGGTGACCTGGATGTGGGCGCGGCGCAGGTGGTCGTGGAAGATCGCCGGGCCGACCGCGGACGCGACCAGCCACAGCGTCACCGCCGCGACCAGCACGATCAGCGCCTGCGCGGTGAGCAGCCGGGCCGCCAGCCCGGGCACCCGGCGGCGTGCCACTACCCGTCTCCCATCCGGTAGCCGACACCGCGCACTGTGCGGACGAACCGGGCCGCGTCCGGGTCGTCGCCGAGCTTGCGGCGCAGGTGCGCGACGTGTACGTCGACCAGGTGCTCGTCGCCGATCCAGTTCTCGCCCCACACGGCGTCGATGAGCTGGCGGCGGGTGAACACGACCTTGGGCCGGGTCGCGAGCGCGGCGAGCACGTCGAATTCGGTGCGGGTCAGCTCGACCGGATCGCCGTCCAGGTGCACGTCGCGGCCGGCCACGTCAACGGTTAGCGGGCCGAACTGCAAAGACTCGGCGGGGGGCGGTTGGCGGGGCCGGCGCAGCAGCACCCGCACCCGCGTGACCAGCTCGCGGGGGCTGAACGGCTTGGTCATGTAGTCATCGGCGCCCACCGACAGCCCGATCAGCTTGTCCACCTCGTCCGCACGCGCGGTCAGCATGATCACGTAGCAGTCGGTGAATGTGCGCAGCTGCCGGCACACCTCGACACCGTCCATGCCGGGCAGACCCAGGTCGAGCACCACCACATCCGGTGACAGGGTGCGGGCGGCCGCCACGGCGGCCGGGCCGTCGAGGACCACGGTCGGGTCGAAGCCGTCGCGGGTCAGGTACTTCGCGACCAGCGCGGCGAGTGGCTGCTCGTCGTCGACGACCAGCACCCGGGCACCCGTCATCGCGTCACCTCCTTGGGGCACCTTCATCGAACCTTGATCGAACCATCGGCGGAATCCCGGGTCGTCCCGCCCAGACTCGGTGGCGAGATTCAGGCAATCCGGGAGGGACGATGCCCACCACGCCGCCGGTGCTGGTCACGGTCGTGCATTCGCCGGCGTGTCACTTCTGCGAGGACGCGCAGCGGGTACTCGCCGATTTCGCCACCGAGTACCCGATCACCGTCGAGCCGACGTCACCGTGCTGCCGATCGTGATGAACACCCGCGCGCAGATCATGCGCGACATGGCCACCTACGGCGTCACGACACCGTTCCTGCTCGATGACGGGACCGTCTCCACCGAGTACCACACGATCGGCAAGGGGATGCACGCCGGGCTGCCCGGGCACTCGTTCGTGCTCATCGACAAGGCCGGCACCCAGCGCTGGTTCGGCGAGTACCCGTCCATGTGGCTGTCGCCGAACGACCTGCTCACCCAGATCCACAAGCACCTACCCGCCTGAGCGGACATCAACCCCGACGCGGAAAGGACGCTGCCATGCGCATGCCCAGCCTGGCCCGTACCAGGGGCGCCGTCGTTACCGGTCGGACGCGGGGACGCACCGGCGCACTGGTCGCCGCCCTGGCTGCGGTTGCGCTGCTGGTGTCGGCCTGCTCGTCCACCTCGCGTCGGGCAGCACCATCGGGCACGCCGTCCACAGCGTCCGACCCGGCCACATCCACGTCCGCGTCGGGCACGTCACGGGCCGCCTCGACCACCGGCACACCGTCAAGCCCGGCGGCGACGCACGCCGCACCGGTGCACGTGTCGCTGCTCGAGGGCGACGGTGGCGTGTACGGCGTCGGGATGCCGATTCGCCTACGTCGACCGGAAGATCACCGACGCGTCCGCGTTCAGCACGGCGAGCACGGTCACCGTCAACGGGCGACCTGCGGGCGGCGCCTGGTACTGGGAGCCCTCCGGCCGGCAAGGCCAGGTGTTGGAGGCGCATTACCGGCCGCGGACGTACTGGCCGGCGCACGCGCAGATCTTCGTCGACCTGCCGATCAAGGGCCTGTCCGCCGGGGCTGGTCTCGCCTTCCACGACAGCCTCACCCTGTCGATCGCCACCGGGGCAGCCGACGTGTCCACTGTGGACTGCCGGGCAGAGACACTGACCGCCAGCTCAGACGGCAAGGCCGTGCGCACGCTGCCGACCTCGTGCGGGAAGGCGACCACGCCGACCTACACCGGCACCAAGGTCGTCATGCAGAAGGGCGAGGATCTGCCCGGCACCGACAAGCCCCGCCCGGACGGGGCGGTGCGCATGGTCTCGACCAACCCGGCCGACCGCTACGACCTGATGGTGCCGTGGTCGGTGCGCATCACCAATTCCGGTGAGTACGTGCACGCCGCGTCCTGGAACGGCGGCAACATCGGCCTCCGCTCCACCTCCAACGGCTGCACCAACCTCAACGTCACCGACGCCGAATGGTTCTACAGGTTCGCGCGGATCGGCGACGTCGTCACCTACACCAACACCGGAGGCACCCGCATGCCGTCCTGGGACGGGTTCGGCGACTGGAACCTGCCCTGGTCGACCTGGCAGGCCGGCGGCACCGTTCCTTCGTAGGCCCTTGGGAGCTGGCTATGGCAACGCATCGGATCTTCGCCGCGGTGTATGACCGGATGAACGCACCGGTCGAACGGCACGTCCTGGGCCGGCGCCGCGAGCGGCTCCTCGGGGCCCTGACCGGGCAGGTGCTCGACGTCGGTGCGGGCGTCGGGGCGAACCTGCCCTACCTCACGCACGCGACCCGCGTCGTCGCGGTCGAACCGGGCCCGGCGATGCGCGCCAAGCTCGAACGCAAACTCGCGCAGGCCACAGTGCCCCTCGAGGTCTGCGCCGCCAGCGCGGAATCGCTGCCCTTCCCCGAAGCCACCTTCGACGCCGTCGTGTTCACCCTCGCGCTGTGCACCATCCCCGACCAGGGCGCGGCGCTGGCCGAAGCGCGCCGCGTGCTCAAGCCCGGCGGGCGGCTCGCCGTGCTCGAACACATCCGCGGCGACGCTGGGCTGGCTGCCTGGCAGGACCGTTCGCGCCGGTCTGGTCGCGCCTCGGTGGCGGCTGCCAACCCAACCGCGACACCCGCACGGCCATCGAGCGGGCCGGGTTCACGTTCGAGGAGATCGAACAGTTCGCCGAGCTGCCCCGCTGGGTGCTCACCCGCACGATGCTGCAAGGAACCGCCACAGCCCAGGCGAGCCACCCCGAAGCTGGGTAGCCCACTCGACCCGGATCGCCGCGCCACGCGTCACTGGCCCCGGGGTGGCGAATCTACCGATGGCACCGAGACGTCCCGGCTGGGTAGACACATTCGCCGCCGACCTACGCAGAACAATTGCCGGCTCATGCTTCCCGAGGATCGCCTTCATCGAATCTTCATCGAACCTGCGGCCTGATCGCCATGCGCTGCCACCACGGTGAACATGACCTGCCGCCTCTTGTAAAGGACAACCCGATGCGCAAGCGGCTCCTGCCCCTGCTCGCCGTGCTGGTCGTCGCCGCCGTAGGCATCGGCGTCTGGGTCGGTCTCGCCCGAGTTGACCGCACCGCGGCGCCGCACCGGATCGGGCCGCACGATGGGCTGGTGACCAGGGCCGAGTCGATGCGCCACTTGCCGAGCGCGGCGGTGCGCAATGTGACGCTGACCGCGGCGCCGGCCACGATCAACCTCGGCGACCGGGTCGTGCATACCTGGGCGTTCAACGGGCAGGTGCCCGGCCCGGCGATCAGCGTGCACGTCGGGGACGTCGTCCGTGCCCGCGTCATCAACAAGCTGCCCGAGGCGCTGACCGTGCACTGGCACGGCATCGCGATACGCAACGACATGGACGGCGTGGCGGACGTGACCCAGAAGGCCATTGCGCCCGGCGCGAGCTTCGTCTACCAATTCACCGCGTCCACCCCTGGCACGTACTTCTACCACCCGCACACCGGCACCCAACTCGACCGGGGCCTGTACGGGGCGTTGATCGTCACCGACGCCACCCAGCCGTGGCAACACGGTGTGACCTTGATGCTCGATGACTGGATCGACGGCACCGGGCAGACCCCCGACGACGTCCTGGCCCAGCTCAAGGCCGGCGGAGCCCAGATGCCGACGGCCTCCGGCACCACCATGAGCGGCATGCCGATGTCGTCGTCCGGCTCAGGCATGGGAGGCATGGGGGGCATGAGCATGGGCGGCGGGTCCACCACGTCGGCATCGACTAGTCCGCTCGGCGCCGACACCGCCGACCTCACCTACCCGCAGTACGTGATCAACGGCCGCACCGCGACCAGCCCGGCCATCTACGACGCCACGCCCGGCGAGCAGCTACGACTGCGGCTGGTCAACGCCGGAGCGGCCACCCCGTTCCGGGTGGCCTACGGCGGCGGCCGGATGACCGTGATCGCCACCGACGGCTACCCGGTCGACCCGGTGACCACGGACGCGCTGATCATCGGCATGGGCGAGCGCTACGACGTGCTGGTCACCGTTCCCCGCAGCGGCGCGTTCCCGCTCGTCGCGGTTGCCGAGGGCAAGGGTGCGCAGGCGCTGGCCGTGCTGCGCGCCGGGCATGCCGCGCTACCGATGCCCGACGTGCACCCGGCCCAGCTCGACGGGCAGCTGCTGACGCTCGCGGACCTGCACGCCACGGCGAAGGTCGCGCTGCGGACCGGCACACCGGATCGCACCTACCGGGTGGCCCTGACCGGTGCCATGATGGCCTTCGACTGGGGCATCCGAGCGCCCACCCAGCGCGGCATCAGCCTGCAGGTGAAGACCGGACAACGCATCCGCCTCGTGCTGGCCAACCAGACCAGGATGTGGCACCCGATCCACCTACACGGACACACCTTCCGGGTCGTCACCGGCAACGGCGTCGGGCCCCGCAAAGACACCGTGATTATGCCGGCCATGGGCACCGTCACCGTCGACCTCATCGCCGACAACCCCGGCCAATGGGTGCTGCACTGCCACAACATCTACCACGCCGAGGTCGGCATGATGACCACCCTGTCCTACGTGACCTGAGTGCGCGGGTGGGCCACCCGGTAGGAGCCCAATCGCCAATCGCAGCGACAATGACCTCGCCCGGAAGTCTCAGCGCGGTCAGGGACTTCGGCCCCTGCCGACCGTGGCGGCGGCGTGCGACGGTGACGGCATGAGGAAGGTGATGGCATGAACAACGGTCACGGACTGCGTAACCTGGTGCTGACCGTCCTCGGCCTGATTGTCGTGGGCGCGCTGGCCTGGTGGCTGATCAAGGCATTGATCGGACTGCTCCTGTACGCGATCGTGGGCGCGCTGCTGGTCGGCGGCGGCCTGTACCTGTACGGCAAGGCGAAGCGCTCGATCGGTCGCTGACGATCGACGCGGCATGCGGATCGGAGCGCTGCCGGCGCGTGGCGACTGCGGTGACGTGCACTTGCGGCGTACAGCCGCGGGCGGTGACGGTCAGCTGACGTCGAGGGCGGCGAACATGCCGCTGGCGTAGTGGTTCTTCAGGTTGCATACGAGCTCGTACCGTCCGGCGACGAGGTGGAGCGTGGCCCATCCCGTCGTGCCCTTCTTGATGCCGGCTGCGGCTCCGGCGCCACAGGTCCGGGACGCCTCGCCGAGGCTGCCGGTCTCGTCGACGCGGCCGTCTGCGCTGACGAGGCGGCCCCCGACGGGTGTGCCGGCCGGCAGGGGAAGCACGACGAGCTCGTGGGTGCGCGAGCCGGTGTTACGCACCAGGAAGCTGACCGTGCCCGCGTGCAGGGTCGCCGGCCGCGTCAAGAGCCGCATCATGCCGGACTGGCCGCCCATCATGGCGGTTGACATGTGCCCCATGTCGATCTCGGTCACACTGACCACCGTTCCGGTCAGGCGCGGCGTCGCGCAACTCCGGCCGGTGAAAGCGCCGGACGCGGCAGCGACGGCGACCGTGCTGCCACCGGCGAGCGCGAGCGTGGCGGCGGCGACCAGCATCTGCCGCCTCGTCAACGCAGGCATGAATTTGGTCCTTCCATCACGGTCCAGTGCGGGAAACGCATGGGCCGACTCAGCACGAGGTCGGCGACGGTGGCGTCATTGGCAGGGCATGCCGTCCCAGCCGGCCGCGCCCTGGTGCGTGCCCGGGTTGTGCTCGCCGGAGAAGCCCATCGTTTGGGCGCAGTTGCTGGCGTGTTGGCCGAAGTTCGCGGGCGCGGCTGCCCCGGCGGTGGCCGGTGCGAGCATGAACGCGGCGCCGGTGAGTAGGCCGGCAGACACCGTTGTTGCCAGTAGGTGGCGGATTCGCATTGCCTCTCCTTTGTGGTGGGCCTGGGCGATCCGTTGACCACCCGAGCCCGTTGTGGGGGTGTCAGGTCAGGTGTGCTGCAGCGTGGGTGATGGCGACGGCGCCGGCTTGGCGGTGGTGGGCGCGCTGGGGTGGTTGCTGCGGCCGACCTCGGCCACCCAGTGCCACCAGCTGATCCGTTGCTCGAGGTAGTAGTCGACGGACAGCCGCGACGTTCCCTGGTAGTAGGCGAAGCTAAGCAGCGCGGCGAACACCAACGCGTAGATGACCGCGGTGCCGACGTCAGCGGAGCCGGAGGTGTAGGGGCCGCCGAAGCCTTCCGCGGTGGCCCAGATGAGCAGGCTGAACACGATCGCCGCGGTGTAGGTGATCTTGCGGGCGAACCCGGCGATCAGCGCGACCGCGATCAGTGTCTCGAGCGCCGCGACCAGGTAGGCGAACACGTACGGGTGCGGGTGCTGCCAGTCGATCCAGAACCGGAACCACGGCTTGAGCCAGCCGGGTTGCCCGTCGGCCTGACCCATGATCGTGTCCATGTAGTCGGCCCGGAACCCGGGCAGCCACTTGAGGATCGCGTCGATCAACCAGATGACGCCGAACCCGACCCGCAGCGCGGTCTTGGGCCAATAACTGAACAGCCGCGATGCGGCCGATCCGGTGGGCGTACCGGCCATGGCGCACCTCCTCCGATTGCGCCCGTCGGCCTCCCCGACAGGCCTCATCTAGCCAGGCTGCGCTGCCCAACCGGGGTGGGGTAGAGCCCGACGGCCCGCCGAGACCGGGACCTAAGCCCATACCCCTGACGGGTATCTAGGGCGACGCTGAATGCAGCGAAGCCAATACCCCCTGTGGGTATTCGGGCGCAGCCCGACCATAGAGGTACCGACGCCGCACGAACACACGGAACGAGGTGAGCGGCCAATGACCACCATCGAAGCCGTCCCCGCCCAAAGCACAGGCGCGGACCTGGCTCCGCACGGTGCGGTACCCGGCTACGCCGGGCACAAGGCCGACCAACTGGCCCGGCTGCGCAAGATCGAGGGCCAGGTGCGCGGGGTGACCCGCATGGTCGATGAGGACCGGTACTGCATCGACGTGCTCACCCAGATCAGCGCGGCCACCCGCGCCTTGCAGCAGGTTGCGCTCGGCCTGCTCGATGACCACATCCGCCACTGCGTGCTCGACGCGACACGCACCGACCCCGTCGAGGGCGCCGCCAAACTCGACGAGCTCGCCACCGCGCTGCGCCGCGCAGTGCGGCTCTGACACCGCGACTTCGAGGAGGCGGACATGGCCACCCTCATCGGCGCCGTGCTTCTGCTGGCGCTGTCCTACTACGCATACCGCGCCGCGCAACGACTGGTCGATGACGACCGCACACGCAATCCAATGCGGGATCGCCTCGGCCCTGATCTGGACGTGGAGCGAGTCCCCGAGACGGCCGGCCAGGACGACGCCCCGGCCGAAGCCCGCGAGCGCGACCTGTCTCACGAGCTGCGGGGTCATCGACGCGGCGACCTACCAGCGACTGATGGGCGAGCTCGCCCACACCAACACCCAAGCCCGTGGCCCGCGATGAGCACGGACTACCGGCTGTGGCCGCGAGAGCACGGTTCACCCGCATAGGCGGTGAGGCCCGATGAGATCAACCGTTCCAGTCGCACGACGGAACATCCTGGCCGACCGACGGCGCCTCGTGATGAGCACGCTGGGGGTGGGGCTCGCGGTCGCGTTGATCCTGCTCCTTGAGGGCCTGTGGGCAGGTGTCCGCGCGGGAATCACCGCCTACCCCGACCGGGTCGGCGCGTCGTTGTTCGTCCGCGAACCGGGCATGATGGTGCTCACCGAGGGCGCCGTCCCGCTGACCGCGGCAGCGACGATCCGGGCGATCCCCGGGGTGCAGCGTGCCGACCCGGTGATCGCGAAGTTCGTGATCCTCGACCTGCACGCCACCAAAGAGCCGGTCAGCGTCATCGGGTTCCAGCCCGGCGCGCTGGGCGGGCCGTGGCAGATCACCGCCGGGCGCACGGTGCGCAGCGACGGTGAGATCGTGCTGGACCGCAGCCTGGCCGCAGACCATGGGATCCGGGTCGGGAACACCCTCACCGTGCAGGGCCAGCCACTGCGAGTGGTGGGACTGTCCGCGCGGACCCGCACGTTCATCGGCGGCGGCTTCGTGTTCATGCCGCTATCGACCGCCGGGCGCCTGTTCGGTGAGTCGAGCACGGCGACGTTCGTTCTGGTGCGAACCTCGGATCCGGCGACGGTGCGCGCGGCGATCCGCGCACGCACTGGACTCGCGGCCGATCTGCCGGCTTCGGTAGCTGCCGAGGAGCGTGCCGTCTATGCCGGCAGCCTGGGGCGAATCTTCAACCTGATGATCGTGATCGCGTTCGCTGCCGGCACCCTGATCGTGGCGCTGACGGTGTACTCCGCGATCGTGGAGCGGCTGCGTGAGTACGGCATCGCCAAGGCGATGGGCGCGCGGCGGCTGCGGCTGTTCCGCATCGTCGCCGGACAGACGCTGCTGCTCGCGGCCGCCGGGACGGTGCTTGGCTTCGCCCTGTACGCCGCCGGCTCCTGGCTGCTCGTCACCGCCCGTCCGCAGTTCCCCAGCTCGCTGACGCCTGCCGTCGCGGGCGGTGTCATCGCTGCGGCCGCCGCGATGGCGCTGCTGGCGGCGATCCTGCCCACTCGCCAGGTCGCGCGGCTCGACCCGGCCTCGGTCTATCGGGGGTGAGCCAGATGACGCGAGTTCCGATCGGCCGGCGAAACCTGTTCGCCGAACCGCGCCGGGCGATCCTCGGCATCGCCGGAGTCGCCGTGTCGTTCCTGATGATCCTGGTCCTGGACGGAATCGTGAACGGCGCGACCAGGCAGCTGACCCGCTACATCGACACCTCACCGGCCAGCGTGTTCGTCGCCCAACCCGGCGTGACCAACATGCACATGGCCACCTCCTCGCTACCGCTGGCCGACGTCGCCACCATCCGCGCGCTTTCCGGAGTGAGCTGGGCCGACCCCATCCTCTACACACCCGACGCGCTGGCCAGCACCAGAGGACGGCAGCTCACCTACGTGATCGGCTACCTGCCTGAACGGCACGGGGGCCCGGTGCGGCTGAGCGCCGGGCGCGAGCCCGGGCCGGGACAGATCGTGCTCGACGAGCGGGGAGCGCAGAACCTGCACCTCGGCGTCGGGGATTCGGTGCGGGTCCTCGGCCGGTCCTGGCAGATCTCCGGGCTCACCTCGGGCCTGACCAACATCGCCAACACCGTTGCCTTCGTCCGCTTCGACGACTTCGCCGCAGCGAGAGGAATCCGCGGCATCGCCAGCTACATCCTGGTCGGCGGGACGACCGCGCCGGACCTGCTGGCGCGGCGCATCACCGCGGCCACCGGGCTCAGCGCCCTGTCGAAGGCGCGATTCGCGGCGCAGGAGCGCGCCCTGGCCAAGAACATGACCACCCAGATCCTGCAGATCATGACGCTGGCCGCGCTCGTGATCGGCATGGCGGTCATCGGCCTGACCCTATACACGGCAACACTGTCGCGGCTGCGGGAGATCGGCGTCATGAAAGCCCTCGGCGCCAACGCGCGGCGGCTGACCAACATCGTCCTCGCCCAAGCGCTGTGGACCGTGGCCGCCGCGCTCGCGCTGGCGCTCGCGCTCGCGGTCGTGCTGGCCTGGGTGCTCGGACAGTACACCGGCAACCTGTCCATCGCGTTCGACCTGGCGGCAGTCGTGCGGGCCGCGAGCGGCGGGCTACTGCTCGCCGCGCTGGGCGCAATCGCGCCGCTGCTCAAGGTCTGGCGGGTCGACCCAGTCACCGTATTCCGGAGATAGCCATGAACGACTACGCGATCAACGTGGAACGACTCGAAAAGACCTTCGGCAAAGGCGACGTGCAGGTCCGCGCAGTCCGCGGCGTCGACCTGCAGGTCCGCCCCGGCGAAGTCGTACTGATCATGGGCCCATCCGGAAGCGGCAAGACCACGCTGCTGTCAATGCTCGGCGCCATGCTCCGACCGACCTCCGGGCGGATCGTCATCGACGGCCTCGACCTGGCCACCCTGCCCGAATCGAAACTCCCCGACCTCCGCGCCCACCGATTCGGCTTCGTCTTCCAGGACTTCAACCTGCTCTCCGCACTGTCCGTGCAGGAGAACGTCGAATTCGCACTCAACCTGGCCGGCACCCACGGACACCCCGCCCGCGAGCGCGCCAAGCACCTCCTCAACGGCTTCGGCCTCACCGACCGGCTCCAGTTCCGGCCCGACAAGCTCTCCGGCGGCGAAAAGCAACGCGTCGCCATCGCCCGAGCCCTGGCCAACGAACCGACCCTGATCCTCGCCGACGAACCCACCGCGAACCTCGACTCCAAGATCGGCCACGAGATCGCCCGCCTCTTACGCGACATCGCCTCCCAACAAGGACGAAGCGTCATCATCGTCAGCCACGACACCAGACTCAAAGAGATCGCCGACCGAGTGCTCTGGCTCGAAGACGGACAGTTCCGATCCATGACCGACATGGCCACCGACCCCGTCTGCGGGATGGCCGTCGAACGAGAAGGAGCCCCCCACTACCGCCACGACGGGCAGACGTTCTTCTTCTGCGCGGCCGCGTGCCGCGAGGAGTTCGCCGCGGCAACCGACCACGTCCTCCGCCGCCCCGCGGGGGTCGCCGGCGGCGAATGAGCGGTTGGAGGCGCACCGCGGCGGTCCGATGCCACGGAGGCGATCGCGACGTGTCATACGGCCGCCAGCGGCCGGGGAGGCCACCCGACCGGTCAGGTCTTGCGAGCCACGCCGGCGAACGCGTGTTCGCCGAAGTGTGACTCGGGCTTCGCCTGGCTGCAGTGACAACCACCGGACCCTGTCGGGAACTTCTCGGGGCCGCCGCCACCTGGAACCGAGTACCCCCATCGGGTATGTTCACTCGAGCCGGTCGGTCACGTCAACTACCCCACGGGGTACGACCCACCGTCGAGAGAACGGGAACCGCCTGCATGGGTACACCCAGAACAAGGACGCCTACCTCAAACGGCTACGCCGCATCGAGGGCCAAGTCCGGGGCATCGCCAAGATGGTCGACGAGGACAAGTACTGCATCGACATCCTCACCCAGGTCAGCGCAGCCACCCGAGCGCTGCAGTCGGTTGCGTTAGGGCTCCTGGAGGAGCACATGGGCAGCTGCGTCGTCGCGGCCGCCCGCGCCGGAGGTACCGAAGCCGAGGTGAAGGTCAAAGAAGCCGCCGACGCGATCGAGCGTCTGGTGCGTTCCTGACCACGTCGTGAGCTCGGCCGCACACGCGGCGATCACCTGGGCCGCTCACCGCTGTGCTGGCTGATCGCCGCCCGGACGATGCCCGGTACGGGTGTAACAGGCCGACATGGTCGCTACAACGCCGGCGACGACGCAGTCACAGGCCGCGCGGACGGGGTTCAAAAGCACCGCGCGGCGGGCGGCAGCAAGCTCCGCGCGCTGCGCCTCCACCTGGGCCCTGTTGACCCGGGTAGCGGCGACGCGGCTGATCAGGTGGGTGGGTGTCCGGCTGAGGCGTTGGACTACTGGCAGTCCTTCGGGGGTTCCGGGCCAGGGCGCTTCGATGGCCTCCGGGCCGGGCCGGCCGGCCACTGAGCGCAATGCGGTGGCGACGATGATCGCGTCGTCGACTGTTGCTTACCTGGTCGGGCTGGTCAGCAGCGTGTCGCGCTCGCGCGGCCGCTGACACGCCGTCGCGAGCGAGCCGGTGTCAACCGCTCCGTGCTTCGACCCTTGGGTTCAGCGCGAGGTGTTGTCGCGGTCTCGTCGACGCCCGAGCTCGTGGTACTCGACGTTGGGGAATAGCCCGGTCGCGGTCGCGAGGCGGACGTTGTAATTGAAGATCGCGGTGACCTCGACGATATGCAGAATGTCTTCGTCGGTGTATCCAACGTCTCGCAAGCGTGCGAGATCGCTTGATCCGCACTCGGCTGGCGTCCGTGTCAGCTTGACGGCGAAGTCGAGCATTGCCCGATCTCGTGGCGCGAGGTCGACATGGCGGTAGTTGACCGCCAGACGGTCGACGAGCGCTGCGTCCTTCGTTCGCAGTCGCAACGCGGCGGCGTGCGCGGTCTCGCAATAAGGGCAATCAGACTCGGCAGAGATGACTACCGCGAGCATCTCACGCTGCGTCTTGGTGAGGCCTGATGGCCCGCGCATCAGGTCATCGAAGTACCTCCACCAACCCACGAAGTGGCGGGGCGTGATCGCGAGCAGGCGTGCAACGTTCGGCACGAACCCGATCCGCTCGGAGATGTCACCGATCTCGTCGGCGACCTCGGCGGGCAACCCGTCGGCAGATGGTACAGCGATCCACGCGGTCTGTGCGTTGGGTTCCTTCGACATCGCAGACCTCGCTATGTCCGGGCCGCGTTGACGGGACGCTGGAGCGCATCGCGTCGCCGCTGGTACTCATCGACATCGATCTCTCCGCTCGCCAACCGTTGGGCGAGGATGCGCTCAGGCACGTCGGGCCCGTGGCGTTCTGATTCCCTGGTGTGGGAGCCGGGCATGGCGTGGCCCATCATGCGGGCCATCAGCACCATGCAGATGACCATGAACACGCCCATGACCAGGACCGCCGGCCACCAGCCGTGCCCCCAGGAGCCGTTACTCCACCACATCATGATCCGACCTCCGTGTTCCGGGAGCGCCGCCCTTGCGGCGATGCTCCTGGCATTAAGGACGGTCTGGCGCGCAGGAGGGATACACCCGGCACTGTGAGGTGGCTAGCCCGAAGGGCGTGAGGTCGTATCGGGGACGGCAGCGAGCTCGCAGACGAACACGCCGTGCTCGTCATGGGCGAAGTCGCAGCTTGCCGCCAGGGCGACTTGCAGCTTGCGCCTGGCACGGTGCAACCGGATCTTGATGGCGTCCAGCGAGGCGCCGAGCATCTCGGCGATCTCCGCGTTGGTCAGCCCTTCCAGATCGTGGAGCAGGATGACCTGTCGGTACTCGTCGGACAGGTCGTCCAGGAAGCTCCTGACGCAGGCACTCATCTCGGCTCGCTCGAGTACTCGGTCGAGACTTGTTTCGTCCCCGCGATCGCCCCCCGGGCCCGCGCCGACCGAGCCCGCGCCGAGCGAGCCACCAGGGTCGAGCGGGTCGAGTCTGGGCTGGCGCGACGATCTCCGAAACCGGTCGTAGCAGACGTGCGTCGCGATCCGATACAGCCACGAGATCACCGCATCGGGGTCCCGCAGGGAACCCAACTTGCGGTGAGCCTGCAGGAACACGTCCTGCGTGAGGTCATCGGCCTCCACCGGGTCACGCACCATGCTCAGGATGTACCGGCGGATTCGCCCCTGATACGCCGCGAAGAGATCCGCCGACGACACCCCGGTCGCAACAGCAGAAGACGCGCCCGCCACCGCGGCGTCACCGGGCCTGTGCGAAGCCGCGTGACCTCGCTCAAGCGCCTCCGACCAACCAGGTGTTCCAGTCACACAGCCATCCTCGGCGGATACGGGCCTGCGCGCGTAGGGCACATGGTCACCTTTCGTTGGGCGCGGCCGAGCTGGTTGCGTTAGGGACCGGCCAGTCGACACCGTCTGCTCGCGCGCGGGCGAGGCCGAGATCGGTGGCCGCGCTCCGGTGTCAGCCGCGTCGGGCCATGTCGTTTCCCTGCATGTGTATCCCTCGGTGCAGGCGCGTCGTCTCCACTGCGAGACAACCACACACCTAGCGAGGAGACAGCGATGAGCGCCCACGAGCATGGACTCAGCCAACAAGACAAGGAGCTGGTCGCAATCGGTGCGAGCGTTGGCGCCGGCTGCCACCCCTGCCTCGACTACCACCTCAACGCCGCCAAGAGGACCGAACTCGCGGATGACCGCGTGCTCACCGCTATCACGACCGCCCAGCAGGTGGCCGCCCAAGCAGCCCAGGCGTTGGCACGCCACCTTCAGCGAAACCTCGACACCAAGAACCTCAGCCCTGCACCACCCGACGCATTGGATACCGAACTTGCCGCCTTCGGCGCGGCGCTTGGCGCAAACGACCGAACCAACATCGAACGCCGCCTGACCGCCGCGGCCGCACTGGGCGCATCGCCGTTCCAACTTCGGCAGGCGCTCGAGGTGGCGCACACGGTGCAGACCAACGCGGCAGCAATTCACCTGCGTGCAGCACAGCATGTGCTCGACCAAGTGGCGTCGGTGCAGACGCCAGCCACCGGCGATCCGCCCAGTAAGGAGGACGGCTGTGGATGCGACGGGGCACCAGCGCCTACCGCCACCGACGGCGAGCAGCCCACCACGCTCGCTAACTAACGTCGCCCCAAGGGAATCGACGAAACGATGAACAGGGTCGTGATCGGAACCGGCGTCGCTATCGTTGCGATGCTCGGAGCACGCTCGCCCACGCCCCTCGAGTTTCGCCGGTTCACGCGCTCTGCTCGGCGCCACGCCGGCCGACTGCTTGCTTGACGATGCGTGGCCGGTGTTGCATGAGCGGATCGGGGAGCCCACCACCCGGTCGGTCTGCGGGAGCGTAGGTGTTGGTCCTGCCCCCGCAGCGGAGCCCGGACCGATCTGTCGGCGACGCCTGAAAGCTAACCCCGTGTCGACGCCCGAAGTTTGACCCCCTACCACCGACTCTCGGCTTATCGAGCCGAGGGGGATGAAGGGGTGTTGTCCGTGGAGGACTGGGCTGAGATCCGCCGGCTGCACCGAGCGGAGGGGTTACCGATCAAGGCGATCGTGCGATTGCTGGGTGTCTCGAGGAACACGGTGCGGGCGGCGATCGCATCCGGATGCGCCGCCGAAGTATGAGCGGCGGCCGGCGGGCTCGATCGTGGACGAGGTCGAGCCGCGCATCCGTGAGTTGTTGCAGGCGTATCCGAGGATGCCGGCGACGTGATCGCGGAGCGGATCGGCTGGCGGCGTGGGCTGACGGTGTTCAAGGAGCGGGTGGCGGAACTTCGGCCGGTCTATCTGCCGCCGGACCCGGCCTCGCGCACGAGCTATGTCGCTGGGGAGGTCAGCACCCGGAAGTATTCGGCGAGCGGACTGCTCGGCGTGATCACGTTCGGTAATGAGATCGCCGGCCAGGTCGACTGCTGGTCCGACGGACGTCTCATTTGTTCGGAGACCACGGACGCAGTCGAGGCAGCCAGGCAGGCACGGCACGCCGGTAGGCGACGTAATCCGGCCCGAACCGACGCGCCAACACGGGCTCTTCGTACCAGCGCACGAAGACCGCACACCCGGCCCAGGCGGCGAGTGCGTACAGCAACACGCTGAGCTGACCGAACAACAATGCCTCGCCCAGAACGATCGTCAGTGCTCCGAGGTAGATCGGGTTGCGCACGTAGCTGTTGAACCCGGTCACTACCAGGTGCCCGGGCATGGCGCCAGGCACGGGCGTACCGCCGGCGCGCACGAACTGCACGAAGACCTGCACCGGCGGGATCAGCCCCACCGCGATCAGCACGACGCCGCCGACCTGCGCGATGCCCCAATACGGCAGCGGATGCCGGATCCGCCATCCGGTCAGCCACCACGGCACGAGCACCGCGCCCACCCCGCCGGTGACCACGAACCACGCAACGCTCGCGATCACGGCCGTAGGCTTGCGCACGATCGCATACCTCCGTCTCGCCCGCCGCCATCAACTCTGCAGTCGCCCTCCCACCGAAACATGCGCACCGCGAGCGAGGCGAACACCGCCACCCAGCCCACCACTACGAGCCGGGCGATCGCCTCGCTAGGCCGGGCTGTGCGCAGTGCTGCGACCTGCTCGCGGCCGCGCTGCTCACGGCCCAGCAGCAGGTGACCGCCAGTGGTGGCGGCCCTGAGCCCGCCGCAGGGATGCGTTGCGCCGCCCGCGCGGCATTGCCCGCCGCGACCGGCAACCGGTCCGCCGGCCCGCGGACACAGCGCGCACATCGCGCCCGGGTCGGGGCGTGTTGGCCGGCCGAGCTACGGGTCGGCGCTCATCAAGGACAAAGGGTCGACCCCGTCTGCCGGTAGCGGTGGTCGAGGCGTGCCGCTCGCGAGCGCGGGTGGGACACAGCCTGTGCACAGGATGCCGTAGGCCCCAGTTTCCGGGGCTAAGCGAGTGGGCAAGGGGGGAGTTGAACCCCCACGTCCTTACGGACACACGGACCTGAACCGTGCGCGTCTGCCATTCCGCCACTTGCCCGTAGCGCGCGAGACTTCTGCCACGCACCAGCCGCGGCAGTGCGCCAGATTAGCACGCAGGGTTGGCGACCTCGGTGGGCGCGGGGCCAGCATGGACGTACGCAAGTACCATCATTCGAGCGCGCGGGGCCAGCGCGGCGCGTTGTTGTGCCGTGGCGTCCGCGGAGCATCGCCGACCAGGCCCGCACGCGGGCCGCGAAACCACTGGCAGGAGGGCCGCGATGAGCGAGCGCATCGAGCAGCCAATCGGGCTCAGCGCGCACGACGGCTCGTCGCTCCCGGCAGCGAAGCGAGGATCGACATGAGCTTGGCGCAGCGTTTCGAGCGCCGTCTCGAAAGCGTGGTGGGAACGGCATTCGCTCGCGTCTTCAAAGGGCAGGTCGAGCCGGTCGAGATCGGTTCGGCGCTGCAGCGCGAGGCGACCGATAAACGCAATGTAATGCCCAGCGGCGAGGTTCTCGCGCCGAACCGCTATCGCGTCACCCTCGCCCCGTCCGACTACGAGCGGCTCGTCCCCTGGGAGGTACAGCTCACGAACTCCCTGGCCGAGCTCGTGCAGGAGCACCTGGACGAGAACAGCTGGCGCACGGCGGGCGATGTCGAGGTGTACCTGGCCCGTGACGACTCGTTGCACACCGGGGTCTTCGGCGTCGCCTCGCGCATGGAGTCCAACGCCCCGCCGCGGCAGCGTCCGTACGACTCGCTGTCGATACCGGGCGTGCCGGGCCATGCCCCCGGCGACTACCAGCACCCGTTCGGCAGCGCGCCCGCGCCGGCGCCGCAGTACGTCCCCGGTTACAACCCGGGCGGTCCGCCGCACGACGCCGATCCGTACCTCGGCGGGGGCTCGACGTCGCGGATGGCGCCGCCGCAGCCGGTGCAGGTGCCGCCGATCATGCCGTCTTATCCGCAGCCTGCGCCCTCGGCGATGCCGGACGGCCCCTACATCCCGCCGGCGCCGTTCTCGCCGCAAGGCCCGCCCATGGGCGGCCCGCCGGGGGGCCCGCAGACGAACGACCACTTCGGTGCCGTGCCAGGTGCCGCCGTGCGGGGCGTCCTGCTGATCGACGGCACGTCTCGGCGCTACGACCTGCACCTCGGCAGCAACTTCATCGGCCGGGGCACCGACGCCGACCTGCAGCTGCTCGACCAGGGTGTCTCGCGCCGCCACCTCGACGTGCACTTCGACGGCAACTACGCGACGGCCAACGACCTCGGCTCGACCAACGGCACGAGTGTCAACGGTCACGACATCAAGAGCCAGCTGTTGCAGCACGGCGACGTGGTCCGCGTCGGGCACACCCGGCTGGTGTTCCAGCAGGAGCGCGGGTGACACCACCCAGGGGGCAGCACGTTCGCAGGCGGGGACGCACGTGAACTCACCGCTCGCGATCCAGCTGATGCGGTTCGGGTTTCTGGTCCTGCTGTGGCTGTTCGTCTTCGCCGCGGTGCGCGTCGTTCGAGCCGATCTTCGCGTCAGCGGCCAGCCCCGAGTCGCGGTTCCGCCACCCGCCCGGCGCCGCGGACGCGGTACGCCGCCGCCACCCGGCCCGCGGCGGGCGTCCGTCCTGATCGTGACAGCCGGTGGGCTGGCCGGAACGCGTATCGGCCTGACCGGCGCGCCAGTGCTGATCGGACGAGCCGACGACTCGACGCTCGTCCTCACCGACGACTACGCCAGCACCCGGCATGCCCGGATCAGCCAGCAGGAAGGCGTCTGGTTCGTCGAAGACCTCGGCTCCACGAACGGCACGTACCTCGGCCAGCACAAGCTCGGCGGTCCCACGCCGCTCGAAGTAGGTGTGCCCATCCGCATCGGCCAGACCGTCATGGAGCTGCGGTGACTCTTGCGTTGCGGTATGCGGTGCGGTCAGACCGTGGGTTGGTGCGCGGCAACAACGAGGATTCGGTGTACGCCGGGCCCCGGTTGCTAGCCATTGCCGACGGCATGGGTGGGCACGCGGCCGGCGAGGTGGCCAGCAAGATCGCCGTCGCCGCCCTCGAGGGGCTCGACGAGGACCGTCCGGTCGGCGACCTGCTGGCCGAGCTGCGGCGGTCCGTCGAGGATGCCAACCAGCGCATCGCCGAGTCGATCGCGAACGACCGCGAGCTGGACGGCATGGGCACCACGCTCACGGCGCTGCGCTTCGTCGGCCGCCAGGTCGGCCTCGTGCACGTCGGGGACTCGCGCGCGTACATGCTGCGCGGCGAGAATCTGACCCAGATCACGCACGACGACACCTACGTCCAGTCGCTGGTCGACTCCGGCAAGCTCACCGCCGAGGAGGCGAGCCACCATCCGCGCAAGTCTGTGATCCTGCGCGCGCTGATGGGCGCCGACGTCGACCCGGACGTGTCGATCCGCGAGGCACGCGCCGGTGATCGGTACATGCTCTGCACCGACGGGCTGACCGACGTGGTCACAGCGCCGACGCTGCTCGAGACGCTCGGCGAGGGTGACCCGCAGGAATGCGCCGACCGCCTCGTCGAGCTGGCATTGCGCGGCGGTGGCCCGGACAACGTCACCTGCATCGTGGCCGACGTCGTCAACACGGGATTCGGCGACGACCTGCCGGTGATCGGCGGCGCGTTCATCGACCCGACCGAGCCTGGCGCGCGGCCACCCGGGGGCGACTCGAGCCCGGCGGAGCGGGCCGCGCAGATGACCCGCGGCGCCGAGCCGCAACACGTCGACCGGCCGCGCCGGCACCGGCGGTGGCTGCGCAGGCTGGTGGTCACGCTGATCGTGCTGGTCGTGCTGATCGGTGGTATGGGCGGCTTCTACGCGTGGACGCAGAGCCAGTACTTCGTCGGACGGTCCGGTGACGAGGTGGCGATCTTCCGGGGCGTCAACACTGACTTCGGGCCGTTGAAGTTCTACAAGGTTGCCAGCAACACCCCGATCAAGATGACCGACCTGACGCCCGTCGCGCAGAGCCAGGTCGAGTCCGGCATCACGGCGCACAGCCAGTCCGGTGCGCAGCAGATCGTCGGCAACCTGCTGACCCAGCTGCTGCCCCCGTGCCCGACGGCCACGCCGACCCCGTCCCCGACGGTGAGTGCGCCGCACAGCACCGCGACGCACCCTCGCGGATCAGGTTCGGCCAGCACCGTGCCGGCTACGCCGTCGTCGCCGTCACCTTCGCCGACGGCGTCGCAGTCTCGTGAGGGGTGCCGGTGACCAGCCCGCCGGCCATCGCCGAACCGCGCGTGCCGACCCGTCGCGGTGCGGAACTGGTGCTGCTCGTGTTCTCGATCGGCATCGTGTTCGCCGCCGAGGCGATCGTCGAGGCGACCCGCGACGGCAGCATCAACAGCCACCTGCTCATCGACAGCATCGTGCCGCTGGCTGCGGGCGTCATCGCCCACCTGGTCATCCGGCGCGTCGCCCCGTACGCCGACCCGTTGCTGCTGCCGATCGTCGTGCTGCTCAACGGTCTGGGCCTGGTCATGATCCACCGGCTCGACCTCGGGCTCAAACAGCAGTCCGACGACGGCACCGGGCCCAAGTTCGCCGGGGCAGCCGCGCCGACCCAGATCGTCTGGACGGCCCTCGGCCTCTTGCTCTTCCTGGTGATCATCTGGTTCATCCGCGACCACCGCGTGCTCGCCCGGTACGCCTACACGCTGGCGCTCGCCGGCATGTTCTTCCTGGTCCTGCCAGCGGTGCTTCCGTCGAGGTTCAGCGAGGTCAACGGCGCGCGCATCTGGATCCGGGTCGCGGGCTTCTCGATCCAGCCGGGCGAGTTCGCCAAGATCCTGCTGACGATCTTCGCCTCGGCCTACCTGGTGAGCAAGCGTGACGTCCTCTCCCTCGCCGGACGCCGCTTCCTCGGCATCGACCTGCCCCGTGGACGTGACTTCGGGCCGCTGCTGGTCGCCTGGCTCGTGTGCATCGCCGTCCTCGTGCGCGGCCACGACCTCGGCTCGTCGCTGATGTTCTTCGGGCTGTTCATCGTGCTGCTGTACGTGGCCACGCAGCGGGTGAGCTGGGTGATCGTCGGAATGCTGCTCTTCGCGGGCGGCGCGTACCTCGCATATCAGGTCTTCGACAACGTCCAGACGCGCGTCACCGTCTGGCTGCACGTCTTCGACTACCCGGACGGCATCGGCCTGCAAGTGAGCCAGTCACTGTTCGGGCTGGGTACCGGCGGGTTGTTCGGCACGGGCCTCGGCGGCGGCCACCCCGAGATCGTCCCGCTGCCTGCCACGGACTTCATCGTCGCGTCCTTCGGCGAGGAGATCGGGCTGTTCGGCCTGGTCGCGCTGCTCGTCGTCTACGCGTTGTTCATCGCGCGGGGGTTTGCCGCCGCGCTCGCAGTACGCGACACGTTCGGCAAGCTGCTGGCCACCGGGCTCTCGTTCTCGATCGGGCTACAACTGTTCGTGGTGGTTGCCGGGGTCACCCGCCTGCTGCCCGAGACCGGCCTGACCACGCCGTTCCTCTCCTACGGCGGCTCGTCGCTGCTCGCCAACTACGCGCTGCTGGCTTTGCTGCTGCGCATCTCCGACTCGGCCCGGCGGCCGGCGCCCCCGCCACCGCCCGCGGCGCCCGTCGCCGCGCCTGCCGCGATGCCTGAGGTGGTTCCGGCATGAACCGCCAGATTCGCAGCGTGGCCGTCGTCGTCGGAATACTGATCGCGGCGCTGCTGCTGAACCTCAACTTCGTCCAGGTCGTGAAGAGCGACTCGTACCGCAACAACAAGAACAACCGGCGCGTCATCCTGAACGAGTACTCCAATCCGCGGGGGTCGATCATCGTGCAGGGCTCGTCGATCGCCGAGTCCGTCGCGACGAAGGACGAGCTGAAGTACCTGCGCAAGTACCCCGGCGGCGCTGCCTACGCCGGGCTGACCGGCTGGTACTCGCTGATCTACGGCCGCAACGGGCTCGAGGACGCCGAGGACGGCCTACTCTCCGGCAACGACAGCCGGCTGCTCGGCAGCCGGATCACGGATCTGCTCACCGGGCGCACGCCCAAGGGCGGCAGCGTCGCGCTGACGATCAACAAGGCCGCCCAGCGCGCGGCCTACGCGGCACTGGACGGCCGGCGGGGCGCGGTCGTCGCGCTCGATCCGCGCACCGGGGCGATCCTCGCAGCGACGAGCGCACCGTCCTATGACCCGAGCGTGCTCAGCTCGCACAACCTGGACTCGATCAGCACGGAGTACAAGAAGCTCAACGACAACGACACCGAGCCACTGCTCAACCGCGCGTTCCAGGCGAGCTACCCGCCCGGCTCCATCTTCAAGGTGATCGTGGCCGCGGCGGCACTCAAGGCGGGCAAGAAGACCGGCGATCAGATCCCGGCGCCCACCGTCTTACAGCTGCCCGACGGCGGCACGATGCGCAACTTCAACGGCGAGACCTGCGGCAACGGCAAGACCACGTCGCTGATCAGCGCGTTGACGATCTCGTGCAACACGGCGTTCGGCCAGCTCGGCGTCGACCTCGGCCAGCAGGCCGTCGAGGACGAGGCGAACCTGTTCGGCATGGACGGCCAGGAGCGCAACGTGCCGCTGACCGTCGTCCGCTCGACGACCGGGCAGATCGACAACGGGTCGCAGCTCGCCCAGAGCTCGATCGGGCAGTTCAACGTGCAGATGACGCCACTGCAGGCAGCCATGATCGCCGCCGCCGTCGAGAACGACGGCATGCTGATGCAGCCCTACCTCGTGCAGCAGGAGCTGGCGCCCAACCTGTCCGTCCTCGACAGCACCTCGCCGCAGAAGCTGAACGACGTGCTGGACCCGACCCTGGATCAGCAGCTGAAGCAGATGATGGTGAACGTCGTCCAGAACGGAACGGGCACCGCGGCACGGATACCGGACGTCACCGTGGGCGGCAAGACCGGCACAGCCGACAATGATGACGCGAAGGGGCACCACCTTGCCCCGCACGCGTGGTTCACCGGATACGCCGAGGATCCGACGCATCCGATCGCCGTTGCCGTCGTGTTAGAGAACGCGGGGGTGCGGGGAGACGAGAGCGCGGGTGGGCTGGCCGCAGCGCCGGTCGCCCAGAAGGTCATGCAGGCATACCTCGATGACATGAGGGGCCGTTGATAGTGGTGGCACGAAGATGAGTGAGGGACGTTCGATGACCAGGTACCTCCGCCCACGTCCGAGTGTGGTGGCCCAATGACGACTAGCCCACGCCTGGTCGGCAACCGGTACGAGCTCGGCGAGCTCATCGGTTACGGCGGCATGGCCGAGGTTCATCGGGGGCGCGACGTCCGGCTCGGGCGAGCCGTCGCCATCAAGATCCTGCGTGCCGACCTTGCACACGATCCGGCGTTCCTGACCCGGTTCCGCCGCGAGGCGCAGTCGGCCGCCGGCCTGAACTACCCGGCAATCGTCTCGGTGTACGACACGGGTGAGGACGTCAGCCTCAGCGCCAACGGCGCGGGCGGCGCGGTGCCTTACATCGTCATGGAGTTCGTCGAGGGGCGCACCCTGCGCGACGTGCTCAAGGCCGAGGGCCGGCTGCCCATCAACCGGGCGATGGAGATCACCGCCGAGGTGTGCGGCGCGCTGGATTTCAGCCACCGCAACGGCATCGTGCACCGCGACATCAAGCCCGCCAACGTCATGATCACGCCCGCCGGCGCAGTGAAGGTCATGGACTTCGGCATCGCCCGGGCGCTGTCGAACAATGCCGCGACGGTCACCCAGACCGCTGCCGTGATCGGCACGGCCCAGTACCTCTCGCCCGAACAGGCGCGCGGCGAGCCCGTCGACGCGCGCTCGGACGTGTACTCGACCGGCTGCCTGCTGTACGAGCTGGTCACCGGCGGACCTCCGTTCAGCGGTGACTCCCCGGTCGCGGTGGCCTACCAGCACGTCCGCGAGAACGCCCCGCTGCCCTCGTCGGTCAATCCCGAGGTGCCGCGATCGCTCGACTCGATCGTGATGAAGGCGCTGGCGAAGAACCCGCTGAACCGCTACCAGTCCGCCGCCGAGATGCGGGCCGACCTGCAGCGGGCGATCGCCGACCGTCCGGTCGAGGCCGAGACGGTCATGACCGATGCGGAGCGGACCCAGTTCATCCCGCGCGGTCCCGTCCCGCTCGGCCTCGGTGGCATGCCGCCGGGACGTGGCGGCGACTACGACACGGACGGCGGCGACTACGACGACCAGCGCCGCCGGCGCCGGCTGCTGTGGACGGCGATCGTGGCCGCGCTGCTGCTCGTCATCGGGGTCGGCGCGTACGCGATCGTGCTGCTCGGCAAGTCCGACAAGCCGAAGACGATCCAGGTCCCCTCGCTCGTCGGCCGGACGATCGAGGCCGCGAACCAGGCACTCACCGCGCTCGGTTTCCAGCCGGACAACGATCCGGGCACGACGAGCGGGCCGTGCACTGACGGCGCCGGGCCGGAGACGCCGGGTGTCGCCAACAAGGTCTGCACGCAGGATCCGGCCGCCGGGACCGAGCACACGAAGGACACCCCGATCACGTTCAAGACCTACAAGAAACCGACCGTGCAGGTGCCCAGTGTGGTCGGCCTGCAGTACTCCGAGGCGGCGCAGCAGCTCACGGACAAGGGCCTGAATCCGGTCCGCAAGGACGTCGACAGCGACAAGCCCGCCGGCCAGGTCATCGACACCGATCCGAAGCCGTTTACGCCGGTGGCCAAAGGCGCGACGATCACGGTCTTGGTCTCGAACGGCAAGTCGGGTGTGCCGAACCTGGTCGGCAAGACGCTCCAGGACGCAAAACAGGCGCTGAGCTCCGGCGGCTGGACGGCCCCGCCGAAGGTGACGTCGCAGGAGACCAATGACCCCGACCAAGCCGGCATCGTGCTGGAGCAGTTCCCGACGGCGGGCAGCAAGTACCAGAAGGATCAGCAGATCTCGCTGACCGTCGGCAAATACGTGGCGCCGACGCCGAGCTGCACGACGGCGTCCACCGCGCCGACGACGCCGACGACAACCCCGCCGACGACGCCGACGAGCTCGATCACGCCGCCGCCGATCATCTCGACACGAGTTGTACTCGGCCCGCAGGTCAAGCCGCCGACGTCGACACCGGCGACCGACCCGACGACCCCGACCTGCTGAGCCGGCGACTCAGTTCCGCGACGGTGCCTCGGCCGGTGGCTCGTCGGCCACCGGCAAGGTGACGATCGCGCGCAGGCCCGGCTTGTTGTCGGCCAGCCGCACCGTCCCGCCGTGGGCGCGCACGAGGTCTCGGACGATCGACAGGCCGAGGCCCGTGCCGCCGGAGTCGCGCGAGCGCGAACCGCCGACCCGGTAGAACCGGTCGAACACGCGCGGGCGCTCGTGCGCCGGGATGCCTGGGCCGTCGTCGGCGACTTCGAGGTGGGCGGTCGCCTGCCCGCCGGTGTGCGCCCCCGGCGTCAACGTGACCTGTACCGACGTCCGTGCGTATCGCACGGCATTGTCGATGAGGTTGACGACCACCCGGCGCAGCCCGTCCCGGTCACCCTCGACGATCATCGGCGACACCGACGCGCGCACCGGCACCCGAGCCTGGGCGTAATCGGCCGCGGTGCACGACACGAGGTCGTCGAGGTCGAGCAGTTCGCGGCGACGCAACGCCCCGCCGGCCTCGTCGAGCCGGGCCATCGCGAGCAGGTCGTCGACGAGCAGCTCGAGCCGGCCGACGTCGACCAGTGAGTCCTGCACGACCGCCGGCCAGTCGGTGGACGCCTCGAGCCGTTCGGCCACCTCGAGCTGCACGCGCAGCGAGGCGAGCGGCGAACGCAACTCGTGCGCCGCGTCGCCTACGAACATCCGCTGCCGCTTCGTGGACGCGTCGATCCGGTCGAGCATCGCGTTCAGGGTGGCGGCGAGCCGATGCACCTCGTCCTGGGCATCGGGCAGCGGCAGGCGGCGGTCGGCGAGCCCGGTGGCGGCGATCTCCTCTGCGCCGAGGCGCAGGCCCGCCACCGACCGCAGCGTCCGGCCGACGATCCAGTACGTCGCGAGCCCCATGATCAGGACGGCGAGCGGGCTGCCCAGCAGCGCGATGTAGCGCATCACGTGCACGCTCTGCTCGACCCGGCGCAGGCCAGTGGCCACCAGCACGGTCTTGTCGCCGACCGGCACGGCACTGATCCGCAGGCGGTCGTCGGTGCTCGCTCGCGCACCGTCGATGGTGACCTTGTGCCCGTCCCGGGCACGGGCAAGCTGGTCGGGTCGCAGCATCGGGACGATCAGGTCGGCGAGCGGGGACTTGGCGATCACCTTGTCGTTGCCGTCGACGACCTGGATCAGGTCGACGCCGCTGCCACCGAGCACCGTGGCCGGCGAGCTGTCGCGTTGCACGAGGCTCGCTACGTCGTTGCCCGTCTTGCTGGCCGACGAGTCGATCGCCCTGATCAGCGATGCCCTCAAGACGGCCACCAGCACGACCGTCCCGGTAACCACGGCCAGGGCGAACAACGTGGTCGAGACGATCGTGATCCGCGCCCGCAGCGAACGGGTGCTCCACCAGTCCGGCAACCACCCGAACCGGGGCCAGAACATCGGGCTACTCGGCACTGAGCCGGTAGCCGGCACCGCGCACCGTCTGGACGCTCTGCCGCGCGAACGGGGTGTCGATCTTGCGGCGCAGGTAGCCCACGTACACCTCGACGACGTTGGCGTCGCCGTCGTAGTGCGCGTCCCAGACGTGGTGCAGGATGTCGGCCTTCGAGACGGCCTGGCCGGGCCGGCGCATCAGGTATTCGAGCAAGGCGAACTCGCGCGGCGTCAGGTCGACGCTGCGCTCGCCGCGGACGACCGTGTGCGCCGCCGGGTCGAGTACGAGATCGCCGACCGTCAGCGCGGCCGGCCGGGGCGTGACGCCGCGGCGCAGCAGCGCGCGCAGCCGGGCCAGCAACACCACGAACGAGAACGGCTTGGTCAGGTAGTCGTCGGCGCCGAGGTCCAGGGCGTCGGCCTCGTCGTACTCGCCGTCCTTGGCGGTCAGCATGAGGATAGGCACCCAGTTCTTCGCGCCGCGCAGCCGCTCGATGATCCGATAGCCGGACAGCCCGGGCAGCATGATGTCGAGAATGACGGCGTCGTACTGGTTTTCCTGGGCGGCGTGCAGCCCGTCGGGGCCGGTGTGCGTGACGTCGACGCTGAATCCCTCACCGATCAGGCCACGCTGCAACGCCGACGCCAGGCGCACCTCGTCCTCGACAATCAGCAACCGCACGATGATTCCTTCCGAATTGCGCAACATTTGGCGGCCTCAGACCGCCTCAGGTTGCGCGATCGCCAGCTACGCAAGGGTGCCATCACGCTGAGTCGCCTATCAGGAGCGCTCAGCCGGGTCACAGTGCCTCCAGCGCATCCTCGTCCAGGTGAGTGTTAATGCAATCTTCCTCCGCAACCACGCCCTTCGTTGGATCGTCCCCACCGGCGTCGCCGGCATAGTCGCCCTCGCGGCCAGTGGCGTGCTGACCGCCGAGGCCACGCCGAACCTTCCCGCACGCACGGCCGCCCAGCTGCTCGCCGACGTCGAGCGCGCCCAGATCGATGGCCTGTCCGGCACCATCGTGGCCAAGGCGTCGCTCGGCCTGCCGGCGTTGCCCGGCGGATCGTCGGCCGGAGTGGTCAGCCTGCTCAGCGGCTCGCACACGGCGCGAGTCTGGTACGCCGGGCGCGACAAGCAACGATTCGCGCTGCTCGACACGCTCGGCGAGACCGACATATTCCACAACGGACGCGACGTCTGGACGTACGACAGCGCCAAGCACGAAGCCAGCCACACTGTGCTGCCGCCGTCCTCGAACGAGCACCACGCCGCGCCACCGAGCATCCCCGCCGTCACGCCGGAGCAGGCCGCCGAGGCCGCGCTCAAGGCGATCGATCCCACGACGGTGGTGACGACCGACTCCGCTCGTCGTGTGGCCGACCGTGCGGCGTACGAGCTCGTGCTCTCTCCGCGCGACACCAGTTCGCGGATCGGCTCGGTGCGTATCGCCATCGACGGCAAGACGAAGATCCCGCTGGGCGTGCAGGTGTATGCGCGTGGCAGCGGGTCGCCCGCGATCGACGTCGCGTACACCCGGATCAGCTTTGACGTACCCGACAACGACAACTTCACGTTCACGCCGCCTGCGAGCGCGCACGTGACGTCGGGATCGGCCGACCACCACGGCGTTTCGAGCGTTCCCGACGCCGCCACGATCGGTAAGGGATGGACGACGATCGTCAAGCTGAGCTCGTCCGATCTGCTGAAGAACGGCGAGCTGGGTGCCGTGATCGGCTCGTTGCCCGAGGTCTCCTGGACGGGCGGCAGCGGGCGGCTGTTCGAGTCCAAGCTGCTCACGGCGCTGATCTCCGACGACGGGCGGGTCTACATCGGTGCCGTCGACAAGAACGTCCTCATCAAGGCGGCTGAGCACAACAAGTGACGCTCGTCGAGACGCATCCCGCCGCGCCACCGTCCACAGTGGACGGTGGTGAGGTCGCGATCGCCTCGTCCGGTCTCACCAAGCGGTTCCGCGGCGGGCAGGTGGCGGTGAACGAACTCGACCTGCACGTGCCGACCGGTGCCGTCTACGGATTCCTCGGCCCGAACGGGTCCGGCAAGACGACCACCATCCGGATGTTGCTGGGCCTGATCTTCCCGACGTCCGGCACGCATACGCTGCTCGGGCTGCCGTTCGTATCGAACGCGGGACGCGTGCTGCCTCGGGTCGGCTCGCTGGTCGAGGGGCCGGCGTTCCACCCGTACCTGTCCGGGCAGGCGAACCTGGCACGGCTCGATGCCGCCGACCGGTCCGTCGACCCCCGTACGGCTCGGCGGCGCATCGGCGAGGCGCTCGAACGGGTCGGTCTCGCCGCCGCTGCGGGAAAGCGTTACCGCAACTACTCGCTCGGCATGCGGCAGCGCCTGGGCATCGCGGCGGCATTACTGCGTCCGCGCGACCTGCTCATGCTCGACGAGCCGACGAACGGGCTCGACCCCCAGGGCACCCGCGAGGTGCGCCACCTGATCCGTCAGCTCGGCGACGAGGGCGTCACCGTGTTCGTCTCGTCGCACCTGCTCAGCGAGGTGTCGCAGGTGTGCTCACACGTCGGCGTGATGAGCGTCGGACGGATGGTCTGGCAAGGGTCGCTGGCCGAGCTGTCCGCACAGCAGCAGGTCCGGGTGCACGTGTCGACCTCGTCGCCGGCGTCCGCCGCGTCGGTGATGGGGCGGCTCGGTCTCGCGGAAGTGTCCACAATGGACGGTGGTGCGTCGGCGGTGCTCGGTGACGTGCTGCCGGAGCGTGTGGTCGAGGCGCTCGTCGCGGAGGGTGTCGGCGTGCGAGGCCTCGCGGTCGAACGTCCCAGCCTGGAAGACGTCTTCGTCGGGCTCACCGGGGAGGGCTTCGATGTCTCTGGCTGAGGCCGTGCGAGCGCCACGGTCGCTCTACCCGTCCGCGCGATTCCTGCGTTCCGAGCTCGGCATGGTGTTCCGCCGCCGCCGCAACCAGGCGCTGCTCGTCGTTCTCGCGTGCGTCCCGATGCTCATCGCGATCGCGATCAAGGTGACCAACGGAGGCAACGGCGACAACGGGCGCGGCGACGGTGGCGCGCTGTTCGGCAGCATCACCGCGAACGGGGTCTTCGTCGCGTTCTCGGCGCTGTTCGTCGTGATCCCGCTGTTCTTGCCGATGGCGGTCGCGGTCGTCGCCGGCGACGCGGTGTCCGGCGAGGCGAACCTCGGCACGTTGCGCTACCTGCTCGCGGTACCGGTCGGGCGCACCCGGCTGCTTGCCGTCAAGTTCGCCGGCGTGCTCGTCTGGTGCCTGACGTGTGCCGTCGTGGTGGCGACGGTCGGTGTGCTGATAGGGCTGGTGCTGTTCGGTGGCGGCGACGTGACGTTGCTGTCGGGCACGTCCGTGTCCTTCGGTGCCGGCCTGTGGCGGCTGGCCCTCGTCGTCGGATACGTGGCCGTGAACATTGCCGCGATCGGCGCGATCGGGCTGTTCGTGTCGACCCTGACCGAGGTGCCGGTAGCCGCGATGGCGACCACGCTCGGCCTGACGATCACGAGCCAGGTGCTCGACGCCGTGCCGCAGATCAGCGCGGTGCATCCCTGGTTGCCGAGCCACTACTGGCAGCAGTTCATCGACATCCTGCGCGACCCGATGGCCCTGGACCGGGTCGGCCACGGGTTGCTGGCGTCTGCTACCTACGCCGTGCTGTTCCTGACGCTCGCCTGGGCCCGATTCAGCAACAAGGACGTCTCGAGCTAGACCCGTCGCGCGCCCCCGAGCCGGTCGCGCCTACCGTGCCGCGACCGCCCTCATGAAAGCTACGCGCGGCGACGCGAGAGCACGCCCGGTCTGATCGGGCTCAGCCTGCCGCCGCCGTCGCTTTCGCCGGCTCGGCGAGGTCGCCGAGCGCGCAGGACTTCTTCGGGACGTGGATCCAGCCCTCGGTGGCCGCCCGGCTGACCTCCTCGACAGAGCGGGGTCGCCGCGTCTGGCGCAGCGCGACCGCCCGCGCGACGAGCGCGCAGACCATCGCGTCGAACGCATCGTGGCTGGTCTCGCAGAGCTCGCGCGACCCGTCCGCGAACTTGACCGGCAGCGCGTCGCTGATGTCCGCGACGAGTGAGCGCAGCAACGTGTAGTCGCCCCGCCGCTTGTAGCTGCCCCGAGCTTCGGGCAGCCAGCGGCGAAGCGCGGCAGCCGGATAGACCTCGGCGACGACACCCAGGCCGTCCCGGCGGACGGGCTTGCGCCGAGCGGAGTACTGATCGAGTAGCAGCGCGCAGCGGAGCGCCACCACGCCGATCAGGTCGGACGAGACCGACAGCGGTGAGTGCCCGTCGCGCTCGGCGATCACCAGGTCGGTCAGCCGGTACTTGACGACCTTGCGGTACTCGTCCGGATCGAGGCCGCGGCCCGGCCACGACCTGAGCTTGCGATGCGACACCAGCGCGTCGATGAACGGTTCCGGCCAGCCGAGCGGGCAGTCGATCCCGATCTTGTCCCACGTGCCGCGCATCAGCGTCAGCAGGTTCTGGTCGTCGTGCCTGCCCGGCAGCACCTCGACGAGCGCGGTGTCGTCCTCCCAGGTCACCGAGCAGACCGCGGTCCGCTCCGGCTGGGCCGCGAGATCGATGCCGAGCGTCCTCATTGCAAGTAGCCCTCGACGTCGCTGACCGTCCGCTCGCGCGCGGCGTCGGGATCCTCGCCGTATTCCTCGCGTGCGCGTCGCTGACGCAGCAGGTCCCAGCACTGGTCGAGCTGGCGCTCGATCGTCTCCAGGCGCTGCCGGTCGTCTCCGGTGAGGCCGCGGCCGCGGTGCGTCGCACGCAGCGTCTTCTCCTCGTCGACCAGCTCGTTTATATGGTGCAGAAGCGTCGAGTCATCCACGGAGACGTCATCCTTCCTGATCAGCAGTAACAACAGCCCGTGCCGGGTTGCCCACGGTCAGCACGACGACGAGCGCGGCAACTCCGAGCAGCACCGCAGCACTGATCGCGACCACACGGTAACCGTGCACCATGACCGACACCTGGCGATACCCCTCACCATGCAGTCCGGCAAGCGGCGGCAGCACCGCGACGGCCAGCAATGACGCCGCGCGAGCGACTGCGTTGTTGATGCCGGACGCGACTCCGACCTCGTCAGGTGGCGCGCTGCCCATCACGGTTGCCGTCAGCGGGGCGACGAACGTGGCCAACCCCAGGGCGAAGACGAGGATGCCGGGGAGGACGTCGGTCGGGTAGAAGCGGTGGTGGGAGTCGATCCGCATGGTCATCAACAGCCCGCCCGCGCAGATCAACGGGCCCGCCGTCATCTGCAGCCGGGGACCGATCCTCGCGGCCAGCGCCCCCGAGCGCGCCGACAGCAACAGGAGGACGACCGTGATCGGCAGGGTCGAGATGCCCGCAGCGAGGGCGCCGTAGCCCGCCGAGATCTGCAGATGCAACACCAGCACGAACAGCAGTGCGCCGAGTGCGCCGTACGTCATGAACGTCATCACGTTGGAGCCGCTGAACGAGCGGTTGGCGAACAGATCGAGTGCGACGAGCGGTTGTTTCGTGTTGCGCTCGACCACGACGAATACCGCCAGCAGCACGAGGCCAGCGACCACTACTGACGTCGGCCCCGCATTCCAGCCGGCCGACCCCGCGCTGGTCATGCCGTACGTCAAGGCGCCCAGCCCGGTGGCGACGAGCAGCGTGCCGGGCACGTCGAGGCGGGTCTGGCGATGCTCGGACCGGCTCTCCGGCACGTATTTCAGCCCGAGCACGATGACCGCGATCGCGAACGGGATGTTGATGCCGAACGCCCACCGCCACGACACGTCCTGCACCAGCCATCCGCCCAGGAACGGCCCGATCGCCGTGGCGACGCCGCCCAGACCAGACCAGGCACCGACCGCCGCGGCGCGATCCTCCTGGGCGAATGCCGAGGAGATGATTGCCAGGCTGCCGGGCGTCAATAGCGCGCCGCCGATGCCCTGCAAGGCCCGTGCCGCGATCAGCGTCTCTACGTTGGGGGATATCGCGCACAGCAGCGACGCCGCCGCGAACCATGCGACGCCCACCAGGTACACACGCCGTCTGCCGAGCCGGTCGCCCAGCGATCCGCCCAGCAGGATCAGGCTTGCCAATGGCAGCAGGTACCCGTTCTGGATCCACTGCAGCGCTCCGAATCCGGCATCGAACTCTTGGCCGATTCGCTTCGTCGCGACGTTCGCGATCGTGCTGTCGAGGAACGCCATGCCGCTGCCCAGGATCGTAACGGCCAGCACGCCGCGTCCTTCTGTGGTGCGAAGCCTGATCGGTGCGCTCACCCGCGACAGTCTGCCCGGTCACGCAAGTGTCCGCTTGCGGCGTCGGCTCGTGCGGGCGCAGCCGGTACGGTGATCGCGTCCTAGGAGGGCTCGCCTAGTGGCCGATGGCGGCGGTCTTGAAAACCGCTAGGGCGGGGAACCGTCCTCGTGGGTTCGAATCCCACGCCCTCCGCTCAACGAGCGGAACGCTGGGCGCAGGCCGGCGATACGGCCAGAGGGTTACGCAACGCCGGGCTCGACCGCATCCCTCGCCTGACTTCTTCGTCCCGAGCACCTACTGTGTCTCCGATTTGGCTTATCCAGTCCGGCCACGCGGCGATCTTCGTCGCCTGTAGTCCGTGCACCCCACAGCCAGTGGGATTGCGGGTTACGCGCGCACGGTGACGATGATGGTTGGGCAGCTTGGCGGCGACGCGTTCGACTCGTTGGCGCAGTACTCGCTCGGCGCGTTGAGGGCCGTTGAGCCAGGTGCGCGCGCTGTGTAGGTCGCAGTCGCTGCACCGCGCCTGGTCAACTCGACGACTTTCGTGTCTGCCGGAACAGGAATTGGGAGGACCGAGGAACCATCCGCGTTTCGGAGGATCTTGACGCGGATGGTGTCACCCGCTCTGACGGCGACCGGTGTCGCGGCGCCATCGAGACGGCCTGCGCAGCTTCCCACGATGATCTCGGCCATGCCTTGCACGGTGAACCGGTACGGGATGCCGCAACTGCTGCCTTGGGAGTTGCAGGCAACCAGCGTTGCGCCTGCCAACACCACTGTGGCCAGCATCGATCCAGTCGATGAGCGTGCGCGCATCGCGATCGCGCTGAGCGTCGACGCCATGAGCTCTTGCCGACCCATGTCATGAGTGTGAACTGCCTTCACGCGAACACGGGCCATGGACGCTCAATTGTGATCGCACCGGACACCGTCGAGGCCGCCCGGGTGCTGGCTGTGCGCGAGCCCTCCCGCCGCGGGCAGGACTGGATCGCGATCGAGGTCGGCATTGCTGCCCGTACCGTCAACCGCATCTTGGCCGGCACCAGGTGCCTCGGCTGGTCGACTGCGACCCGCTGACCGGTCAGGTCATCCGGGCCAGCCGTGCCACGGCGAGCCGCTGTGAACGGGCGTGACCGCGCGAGATGCGCAGGGTGATCAGCCGCCACGGGCCGGCCGGACGTGCTCCATTGGCACGCAAACGCGTGCGTACAGGTCCGCCCCCACTCGGCACTGTTGCTCGCGCGTCACAAGATCGTATGTATGCAACGTCTTGTCGCTCCGTGTCGCCGGGCGGTGTGACACGGCGGCTTCCACGAACGCTGAAAGAAAGAGGGCACAAGCACCCGCCACCCCCGTTCCATAGGTGCGGGGGTGGCGGGCTCGTTCGGCGCAGAACCGGCTACCGGCTTTCGGGGTTGATGCGGATCACGGCCGGCCTTGGGCAAGCGTGAAACGTTCGCCTTTGACGCCGAAGCCTGTCTTACTCCTCGACGTCCAGGACGTCCATGGACTGCCTTTGGCCCGGCCGATGCGACACGTCCGCTTTCTACCGACCCTGACGGAAGCGAGACACAAGCACGCACGTCCCCGCCCCGCGGGTGTTGGCGGTGGGCCGGGCCGCTGATGTGTGACACGTCCGACTGCGCCAACGCTGAAGGAAACGAGACCCGAACCCGCCCCGCCACCCTGTTCATGCCGCATGGTGGCGGGGCGCCTCTATGCGCCTGGCTAACGTGTCCAGCTGAGGTTCTCCCGCGTAGAGAGAACCCCTCGTTCCTGTCCTCCTCAGCCAAGGTCGAGTGGCTGCGGCCAGGCATGAGCCGGCAGGAGCTCGCGCAGCGATGCGGAACGGTCCAGGTCGAGGATCACCTCGGTGTCGATATTGGCCGGGTCGACCTGACGGATGAACTCCCGGCACCGGCCGCACGGGGGCAGCACGTACAGGCGCGCCGAGTCGTCACGCCACACGGCGACGATCCGCTCGATCCGATAGTCGCCGGCCGTCACCATCGCCGCGATGGCACTGTGCTCGGCGCAGAAGCCCGTGCCGGAGCCGGTGTCGATGCACACCCCGCGGTAGAGCGAGCCGCTCGGCGTCGTCAGCACGGACCCCACGTCGCCGAAGAGTCGATCTCCGGCGACGTGGGGGTTGAGCGTCTCGCTCGCGGCGAGGATCAGGTCCCGATTCGAACGAACGATCACAGTCGACGACGTTAGCGAAGCGATCCGTAGAAGCCGCGAACATCGTCGGCGAGGACGCCCGGTGCGGTGTGCGCGGCGTAGTGGCTCGACACCTCGTCGCGGACATGCCAGGACACGATGTTCGCGTGATCGCGTTGGGCAAATCGCCGGATCGACTGGAAGTCGCCAGTGCCCGCGGCGCACAACGCGAGCGGCACCGTGGTCGGGCCGGCCGGCGCCGGGCTGACGGCGTTCGCGTTGTCGTAGTAGAAGCGGATCGACGAGCCGGCCGTCTCGGTGAACCAGTACAGCGCGACGTTCGTCAGCACGAAGTCGTCGTCGAGATCGTCGCCGAGCAATTGGTCGTTCCAGGCCAGCAGGCCGACCGGCGAGTCGCTGATCGCGTGCGCGAGCGTCTGCGGCTGCTGCGAGTGCAGCGTGTTGAACGCGCCCTTCTTCTCCCAGAACCACTTGAGGACGTCCAGCGCGGCAAGCTCGTCAGCACTCATGCCCTCGGACTCAGCGGGGTCGCCGCTCGGGAACGAGAAGATCTGCGTCACGTGGACGCCGACCACATGCGAGCCGTCGAGCCGGCCGACCTCGGGCGAGATCATCGAACCGCCGTCGTTGCCGATCGCGCCGTAGCGGTCGTAGCCCAGCCGTGCCATCAGCTCCGCCCACGCCTTGGCGGTGCGCGCGGTGCCCCAGCCGGGCTCGGTGGTCGGGCCGGAGAAGGCGAAGCCCGGCAGCGACGGGATGACGAGGTCGAACGCGATCGACGGGTCGAGCCCGTGCGCTCGGGGATCCGTCAGCGGGCCGATCACGTCGAGGTACTCGACGACGCTGCCCGGCCAGCCGTGCGTGACGATCAGCGGCAGCGCGTCCGGTTCCGGCGAGCGCACGTGCAGGAAGTGGATGTTCTGGCCGTCGATCTCGGTCGTGAACTGCGGGTACGCGTTCAGGCGCGCCTCCCACGCGCGCCAGTCGTACCCGTCGCGCCAGTACGTCGCGAGCTTGCGCACTCGTTCGGTGGTCACGCCATAGTCGGCGTTGGGAGCCTCGGTGGCCCACCGCGCGCGGTCGAGCCGGTCGTTCAGGTCGTCGATGTCGGACTGCGGGATGTCGATGGTGAACGGTCGGATTTCGGGGGTGGTCATCAAAGCTCCTAGGTCGATTGGACTTGTAGCGACGACCGTAGGAGTCCAATAGGCAGACTTCGCTCCTAATGAAATGCAACGATGGACGGATGTTGGAGACCTCGGCGCGACTGCTGCGCCTGCTCTCGCTGCTGCAGATGCAGCGCGTTTGGACGGGATCGGAGCTGGCGCAGCGGCTCGGCGTCAGCGGCCGGACCGTACGCAAGGACATCGACCGCCTGCGCGAGCTCGGCTATCCCGTCAATGCGAACCGCGGCTCGGTGGGTGGCTACCAGCTCGGGTCCGGCGCCGCGATGCCACCGCTGCTTCTCGACGACGAGGAAGCCGTCGCAGTCACGATGGGCTTGCGTACTGCCGCCGGCGGCAGCATCACCGGCATCGAGGACGCGTCCCTGCGCGCCCTTGCCAAGCTCGAGCAAGTGCTGCCGTCGCGGCTGCGCCGCAGGGTCACCACGCTGCACAACGCCACGGTCCTCGTACCCCGGGATCGTCCGGCACCGACGCTCGATTCCGGCGTGCTCAGCACGCTCGCGGCGGCATGCCGCGATCACGAGCGGCTGCGCATCGACTATCGCGATCACGCCGGCTCGTCCGGGCGGCGCACGGTGGAGCCACACCGTCTCGTGAGCTGGGGCCGCCGCTGGTACCTGGTCGCGTGGGACGTAGACCGGCAGGACTGGCGGACGTTCCGAGCCGACCGGATCGAACCCCGCATGCCGACCGGGCCTCGCTTCACACCACGCGAGCCACCGGCTGCCGACCTGGCTGCCTACGTCTCCCGCGGCGTCTCGGCGGCGGCATGGCGGTACCGGGCGCGCGTCACCGTGCACGCGCCGGCCGAGCGCATCGCCGAGCGGATCAATCCCGCTGTCGGCGTGGTGGAGGCCGTCGACGGTCACACATGCGTCCTCGACACCGGAGCCGACACGATCGAGACGCTCGCCGTCTACCTGGGCCTGCTCGACGCCGAGTTCACCGTCACCGAGCCGGACGAGCTCGTGGCGCACATCCGCGAGCTAGCCACGCGATATCAGCGCGCGACACCTCAGCGGTGACCTCTGACCAGCAGGTACACCGAGATCACCGCGACGATGCCCACGCCGACCGTGAAGACGGTCGCGCCGGCGTGATTGCCTTCTGCAAGGTGTGCGAGGGAGAGGTATTGCGCGGACATGGACACCTCCGCGATCGGGATCCCCGACCTGGATCGTCTCACGGCAGACTGTGCGCCATGCCGGGCAAGCGCAGCGCTGGAATCTTGCTGTTCCGCCGCGTCGACGGGGACGTCCAGGTGCTGCTCGGCCACATGGGCGGCCCGCTGTGGGCACGGCGTGACGCCGGCGGGTGGACCATCCCGAAGGGCGAGTACGAGCCGGACGAGGAGCCGCTGGACGCGGCGAGGCGCGAGTTCGCCGAAGAGCTGGGCTTGCCCGCGCCGGCATCGGACCTGGTTGAGCTGGGCAGCATCAAGCAGGCAGGCGGCAAGGTCGTGACGGCGTGGGCCGGCGAAGGCGACGTCGATCCCGCCGAGATCGTCCCCGGATCGTTCGACCTGGAATGGCCGAAGGGCTCCGGACAGGTCCAGCAGTTTCCGGAACTCGATCGCGTCGCCTGGTTCGGGATGGACGAGGCCGCGCAGAAGCTCGTGGCCGCGCAGCGGGAATTTCTCGACCGGCTGGCCGAGCGGCTCAGCCGATAGTCGGCAGATCCAGGTGTCCGTTGCGTGACGCGATGACGCCGGCCTGGAACCGGGACGTCGCGCCGACTTGTGCCATGTAGTCGGCGATGTGGCGGCGGCAGGTCCGTACCGAGATCGACAGCCGGCGCGAGATCGCCTCGTCCTTCTCGCCGTCGGCCATGAGGCGCAAGATCGCCGCCCGCGTCTGGTCGAGCTCAGGGTCCGGTTGTCGCTCCTGGTGGAGCATCTCGTCGAGCGGCGAGGCTTCGGCCCACAACTGCTCGAACGTCGACACGATCCACGCGACGATATTGGGCTCGCGGACGATAGCGAACGCCGAGCTTCCTGGCTCGGAGGCCGGGGTAGGCAGGATTGCGACCTCGCGGTCGACGATCAGGCTGCGGCCGGGAACCGAGGGTGCCAATCGGATCCGCGCGCCGTGTTCGGCGAGTTCGCGCAAGTATGAGCGCGTTGCGCGATCTCGGAGGGCGACGTGCTGATAGAGCAGGCGAGTAACGATGCCACGCCCCAGCGAGTACAGGTTCGCCGTACGCGTCTGCGGATCTGCCTGGCCACCCGGGCCGCGTCCAGGAGCCACCGACAGCAGCTCCCGTTCGCAATGCTCGGCGAAGTACATCAGCACGTTCTTGCGCGCCACCGGATCGCTCACGACCTCGACGTCCATGTGTGGCGTCATGTGGCGGAGAGCGTTATCCCATTCGGGCATCAAGCGCCGGATCGTGGCGCGGCGGGCCTCGATCGCGACGCGCCGAGCGCTCAGTTCGAGCTCCTCGGCGCCGAGCGATGACATCTCGGCAAGCGACGGGTTCACTGCGCTGAAATGTTCCTCGTCGGTCGTGGCGATGAGACCGATCTCGCGGAGCACTGCCACCGGTTTGTCTAGTTCGTCGCTTGCCACACCGATGCGCGGCGCGAGCTCGCTGATCAAACTTTCGGGGTGCTCGACCATGGCCCGGTACAGCGCGACGGCGAGATCGGTAAGTTCGCCACCCTCTGTCATATCGCCGTCCGTATCGCAGTTGGTGTCAGGCAGCTAGCTGCCAGCCCGAGCATTTGATATACCGTCTACGCGCGACCGATCCTATGTGTGCCGTGGCTTTCGCCAGGCCCCATCGGGGAAATTGGTTGCGGCTGTACGGGCTCGAACCAGATGAAGGGGGTCATTTTGTTCACAACGCACGCGAGACGGCTAGCGTTGGCTGTTCTGGCGGGTGTTCTGTTTGCTCTTACCTGGCCGGCGTTGGCCAATGCTGAGACCTCGGACGGCACCGTCGTACTGACGACCAGCACCGTCACCAGTTCAGGCGGTCACATGACGCCCTTGGACTGGTGGACCTAGACAGCCACAAGTCAACATAGACGTTGCGGCCGTTGTCCTGGCGGCCGCAACAGCAGGGCACGGCTCCGCTTACGAAGTGGTTTGGCATCGCGTCCGTCGGTGATGCCGAGGTAGTCGTATCGGAACCGGAGGCCGCCGTGGTGGGCTCGCGGAAACGCCGAGACCGTCGTTCCCTAACCCCCCGGAGGAGCTGCGGAGAGGCTCGCGTAGCGAGCACCCACGGCGGCCGTTGCCTCTGCTCCTAGCCAAGTCAGCGCCGATCGAGCGCTGGCTTTGCTATGTCACGGACCAGAACGCGAATGATCAGGGCAACCGGAACGGCGAACAACGCGCCCGGGATCCCCAGCACCGCGCCGCCCACGAGAACTGCAGGCACCGTGACGACACCCGGCAGTTGGACGCTGTAGCGCATCGCCCGCGGCTGGATCAGGTAGTCCTCGGCCAGGCGGAACCCGACGTAGAAGATCAGCGTCGCGATCGCGGTAGGCAGGCCGACCGTCAGCGACACCAAGCTGACGATCACCCCGCCGACAGTCGAACCCACGGTCGGGATGAGGTCCAGCACGGCCACGAGTGCACCGAGCAGGATCGGGTACGGCACGCCGAAACCCCACGTCCACGCCCAGGTGGCCACGCCGGCCAGCACCGAGGTCAGCACGTTGGCCAGCATGAACCGGCTGATCTGGCGAAGCAGATCGTTCGTCACCCGCTCGACGGTCAGACGCCGGCTGCGCGGCACCAGCCGGTAGAACAGGTCGGTGATTTGCGGCAGCGCGATCAGCAGCCACAGCGACAATGCTCCGACGATCGCGATGTCGGCGAACGCGTCGAACACGAGCTGACCGCCGCGCAGCACGTAGGTGATCACCTTGTCCGGCGAGACGTTAGCGGTCGTCGACGAGCTGTTCGTGATGGTGCGCAGCCGGTCGCCGAGGCTGCCGAGGTTGTCCTCGGCCTTGTTGATCAGGTCGGGGACGTTCTTGATCAATGTCGGCAGCTGCGACGTCGCGGCGTCGATTGCCAGCACGATCGGGGCGAGCAGCACGGCGGCAGCCGCGAGCCACGCGGCTGCCGCGGCCAACCACCGGCGCATACCGCGCCGCTCCAGCATCGCGACGAGCGGGTCGAGCGTCAGCGTGATCAGCAGCGCGAGCGCCAGCATGACGAGGACGGAGCGCAACTCCTCGAGGATCAGCAGCAGCACGTACGCGACCCCGGCGCCGAGCGCGAACAGCAGCGCAGCCCCGACGATCGAGCGTTGCCGTCGGTGCGTGGCCGGCTCTGGGGCGTCCTCGCCGTCCGCGTCGGCGTCGCCGTCGGCCTGTGCCACGGCACGAGCCTTCCACGAACGAGCTGATCGGTGCAGCGTCAGAGGTCGCCGAGGGCCGTGATCGGCGATTCGACGCAGTCGGCGACGAACCGCAGGAAGCCACCGGCGACCCCGCCGTCGCAGGCGCGGTGGTCGAAACTCAATGTCAGCTGGGTGACCTTGCGGACGGTCAGTTCACCGCCGACTGCCCACGGCCGGTCGATGATCCGGCCGATCCCGAGGATTGCGACCTGCGGATGGTTGATGATCGCCGCTGACCCGTCGACGCCGAACACCCCGTAGTTGTTGAGCGTGAACGTGCCGCCGGTGAGGGCGGCGGGCGTGATCGAGCCCGAACGGGCCTCGGCCGTGCAGACGTTGATCGCCGCGGCGAGCTCCCGGGTGGTCATCGTGTGCGCGTCGTGGACGACCGGCACCACCAGGCCTCGGTCGGTCTGTGCGGCGAGGCCGAGGTGCACGGCGTCGAGCAGCAGCACCGCGTCGCCGTCGACACGCGCGTTGAGCTCGGGAAAGCGTCGCAGCCCGAGCACCGTGAAGCGGGCGAGCAGCGCGAGCAGGCCCACCGGCTGGTCCGGCCGGGCGGCGTTCAGGCGAGCCCGCGCGTCGAGCAGATCGGTGGCGTCGGCGTCCACCCAGACCGTCGCTTCGGGAATCTCGCGACGCGAACGGGTGAACAGCTCGGCCGCGACGCCCCGCGCCCCGGTGAGCGGGATGCGCCGCTCCGCCCCACCCTCGGATTGCGCAACTTCTGGCGGTCTCACGCCGCCCGAAGTTGCGCGATCGGACGCGGCAGCCTCGACGTCGCTGCGCAGCACGGTGCCATGTGGCCCGCTGCCGGCCAGGGTCGCGACGTCGATGCCGTTCTCACGGGCGAGGCGCCGCACGAGCGGGGAGATGACCGGGCGGTTGTCGCCAACGGCCGGTGCCGGCGACGCGGCTCGCGAGCGGCGGTGCCGGCGCGTCGACAGCGACGTGCCGTAGCCCACGAGCACGCTGCCGGAGTCATCGGACGGCTCGTCGATCGTGACCAATGGCGCGCCCACCGCGACCGTGTCGCCAACCTCGCCGTGCAGGGCGCTCACGACGCCCGCGAAGGGTGACGGAACCTCGACGCGCGCCTTCGCCGTCTCGACCTCGACCACCGGCTGGTCGACCCGGACCGTGTCGCCGGGCGAGACGAGCCACTCGACGATCGAGGCCTCGGTGAGCCCTTCGCCGAGATCGGGCAGCCGGAACTCAGGCATCGGGGAGTACCACCGTGTCGTCCCACTGCAGCTTGGCGATCGCGTCCAGGATGCGATCGACGCTGGGCAGGTAGTGCTCCTCGAGCATCGGCGGCGGATACGGGATGTCGAAACCGGCCACCCGGGCAACCGGTGCGTGCAGGTAGTGGAAGCACTGCTCGGTCACCCGCGCGGCAACCTCGGCGCCGAAGCCGAGGAAGCGTGGTGCCTCGTGCACGACGACCGCGCGTCCGGTCCGCCGCACGGAGGCGCACACCGTCGCGTCGTCGAACGGCGCGAGCGAGCGCAGGTCGATCACCTCGACGTCGACGGCTGTGCTGTCGAAGGCGCCTGGACCTACGGTCGGCGCGCCGCGTTCCGCGGCAGCCGACGCGGTTTCCAGCGCGGTCGCGACCATCGGTCCGTACGCGATGAGCGTGACGTCCTTGCCGGGACGCCGCACGACAGCGTTGTCGAGCGGCGCACCGGGGCTCAGGACAGCCGACTCTTTCGACCAGTAGCGGCGTTTCGGCTCGAAGAAGATGACCGGGTCGGGGCAGTCGATGGACGCCCGCAGCAGGCTGTACGCATCCGCCGGCGTACCGGGCGTGACCACGCGCAGTCCGGGCGTGTGCGCGAAGTACGCCTCGGACGAGTCGCTGTGATGCTCGACGCCACCAATGCCGCCGCCATACGGGATCCTGATGACGACGGGCAGTTCGATCCGCCCACGCGTGCGGTTGCGAAGCTTCGCCAGATGGCTGGTGATCTGCTGGAACGCGGGATAGGCAAAGGCGTCGAACTGCATCTCTACGACCGGGCGCAGGCCGTTCATCGCCATGCCGATCGCGGTGCCGACAATGCCCGCCTCGGCCAGCGGTGTGTCGAACACTCGCGACTCGCCGAACGACGCGGCCAGGCCGTCCGTGACCCGGAAGACGCCGCCGAGCGTGCCGACGTCCTCGCCGAACACGAGCACCCGCTCGTCGGCGGCGAGTGCGTCGGCCAGCGCGCGGTTCAGAGCGCGGGCCATCGTCACCGGCTCGGGGGCGGTCGCCGGGGTCGCCGGTTCGGTGACCGTCACGCCTCGGCCAGCTCCTCGGCGAGCGCGGCCGCCTGGACGCGAAGGGCGCGTGTCGGCGTCGCGTAGACGTGGTCGAACAGCGAGGCCGGATCGAGCTTCGGATCCTCGTTCATGCGTTCGCGCACCGACTCGGCGAACGCCTCGGCCTCGTCGGCGATCGCCTGCCGTCCGGCCGCACCCAGTAAGCCCCGCACGGTGAGGTGGCGCTCCAGGCGGTCGATCGGGTCGCGGGCCAGCCAGTAGGCCACCTCGTCCTGGCTGCGATAGCGAGTCGCGTCGTCGGCGTTGGTGTGCGCTTCGATGCGGTAGGTCAGCGCCTCGATCAGCGCAGGCCCCTCGCCACGCCGTGCTGCCTCGACGGCGTCGCGCACCGCGCAGAACACCATCGCCGGGTCGTTGCCGTCGATCAGCTGGGACGGCACGCCGTAGCCGACTCCCTTGTGGGCAAGGGACGGCGCCGCACTCTGCTTGGCGAGCGGCACGCTGATCGCGTAACCGTTGTTCTGGACGACGAACACGACAGGTGCCTGCCATACCGCGGCGAAGTTGAGGGCCTCGTGCGCATCGCCTTCGCTCGTCGCGCCGTCGCCGAGCAGCACTAGCGCGACGGTGTTCTCACCCTTGAGCCGCGCCGCATGGGCGACGCCGACCGCATGCAACGTGTTCGTCGCGAGCGGCGTGCACTGCGGGCCGACCCGGTGCTCGTACGGGTCGTATCCGCAGTGCTGGTCACCGCGCAGCAGGCCGAGCGTCTCGACCGGGTCGACGCCTCGGGCCACGAGCGCCACCGAGTCGCGGTAGGTCGGGAACAACCAGTCCTGGGCCTGCAGCGCCGCGACCACGCCTACTTGGCACGCCTCCTGCCCGTGGCTTGATGGGTAGACGGCCAGCCGGCCCTGCTTGGTGAGCGCCGTGGCCTGGGTGTCGAAACGGCGGCCGATCACCATCCGCCGGTAGAGGTCGAGCAGGACCTCGCTGCCCGGCATGGTCGCGTCCTCGGCGGCTTCGCCGGACAGCCCCAGCATTTGCAGCGGGATCTGCGTCGGAAGCAGGTCGCGCTTGGTCAGGTCCGAATGCGGGACTGCGACAGCGGACATGCCCCGATTGTCAGACGGTACGAGCCAATCTTCCAGAATCGAGACGCTATTCGAGACACATGGCCGGATCCGCGCTAGCGTTCGGCCACATGACCGGATGGACGGCCGATTCGCGGCCCGAAACTGGACGATCGGCACCGGCCGTCGACGAGACCGACCGTCGCATCATCGCCGCCCTGCGCACGGACGGCCGGATGTCGATCCGCGCCCTGGCCGAGAGTCTGCACATCTCCCGGGCCGGCGCGTACGCGCGCGTCGAACGACTGCAGCGCGACGGCGTGATCACGGGTTTCACGGCGGTCGTCGACCCCGAGCGGTACGGGTTCGACATATCCGCATACGTCCACCTGAAGATCAGTCAGCACTCGTGGAAGGCCGTCCGCCGGCGCATCTCGGAGATCCCCGAGGTGTGGCACGGCGCGCTCGTGTCCGGCGAGAACGACCTGGTGCTGCTTGTGCGGACCCACGACGCCGCGAGCCTGCGCGATCTCGTGCTCAACCGGTTCCAGGCGATGCCGGACGTCCTGTCGACACAAACCGTGTTCATCCTCGACGAGATGCAACGAGCGCTCTGAGCCACGGCGGGGGTGAGAATGACTCATGGTCCGCACCGGACAGGGTGACGACGACGCGCATTTGATCCCGCCGGTCCCGGCCGGCGATCTGACTTACGGCGACGACGACCTGCTCGCGCTCGGCGACGAGCGCACCCTGCCGCCGTGGTCGATCGTTGCGGGCATCTTGCTCCTGCTCGCGCTCGTGATCGGCCTGGTCGCACTCAAGCGGGATGGCCGGCACGCGGCGGGCCAGCCGTCCGCGGTCCCCTCCGGTACGCCGATCGAGTCACAGCAGGTGCAGCCGATCGGCACGCCGATCGACCTGGGCCAGACCTCGGCGGTCAACGTCAAACTCGCCGCTGGACGGCTGTTCGTGCTCAGCACCGATCCGTGGCGGCTCTTTCAGATAGACGCCAAGACCGGCGTACTCAAGCGGCAAGTGCCCGCACCGCTGGGCGCCGACCATCTCGTCGCGGACCCCGCGGGTCGGCTACTGTGGCTACTCGCCGGTGCCCGCGTATTCGCCTATGACGCCGCCACGCTCGCCCCCGTCGGCACGCTGGACGTTTCCCGCGACGTGGTCGCCGCCGCGACGCTCGACGGTCGGCTGTTCCTGGATACCGACCACGGGATCTACATGGCCGGGCCGCAAGACTCGGTGCCGACGTCGCTTGGCTACTCCGGGCAGGTGCTGCAGGATCTCTCCGCCGATCCAACAAGGCACCGTCTGCTAGGCGTCACCGTCGGTTATCAGTTGCTGGAAGTGACCACCCGCGGCGTTCAGATCAAGCAGAAGTTGACGGAGCTGCTGCCGAAGTCGATCGCGGTGACCAAGGCCGGTATCTGGGCGGTGGGCTTCGGTCCGGTCGGTGGGAGCCGTATCGCGCGGCTCGATCCGGACACGCTGAAATTGACGCCGGTCGGCGCGGGAGACGGGGAAGCCCCGCAGGGGGCGGACGGCTGGTCCGGCGAGTCGGTGATCTGGACGAGATTCCCGTACCTCGACTCGATCACGTGCCGTGACGAGCGAACCGGGGCGATCGTCGGATCGTTCCCGAACACGATCGACCAGGTCGTCTCGACACGGGGTGTGGCGTACGGGCTCAGCGGCGGCATCGTCGTGCGGCTGCCGACGACGCGCGCGTGCCCTGGATGACCCCGGCCCCGCGGCGCGCAGCGGTCAGCGCTCAGCCGAGCACGCCGGCGATGATCGCCCGGGCCTCGTCCTGGATCCGGGCGAGATGCTCGGCGCCCCGAAACGACTCGGCATAGAGCTTGTAGACGTCCTCGGTCCCGGACGGCCGGGCCGCGAACCATCCCGACTCGGTGATCACCTTGAGCCCACCGAGCGGCGCACCGTTTCCGGGCGCGGTCGTCAGCTTGGCATTGATCTTCTCACCGGCGAGTTCGGCGGCACTGACCTGATCCGGGGAGAGCTTGCCCAGCAGCGCCTTCTGCTCGCGTGACGCCGGTGCGTCGATACGGGCGTAGGCGGGCCTGCCGTAGCGGTCGGTCAACTCGTCGTACAGCTGCGACGGCGTGCTGCCTGTGATCGCGGTGATCTCGGATGCGAGCAGGCACAGGATGATGCCGTCCTTGTCGGTCGTCCACGCCGATCCGTCCCGCTGCAGGAACGATGCGCCGGCGCTCTCCTCGCCGCCGAACACGACGCTGCCGTCGAGCAAGCCCGGCACGAACCACTTGAACCCGACCGGAACCTCGAGCAGGCGGCGGCCCAGCCCGTCCACGACGCGGTCGATCATCGACGAGCTGACCAGCGTCTTGCCGACGGCGGCATCGGCCGGCCAGGACGGGCGGTGCGCGAGCAAGTACGAGATCGCGACTGCCAGGTAGTGGTTGGGGTTCATCAGCCCGGCGTCGGCGGTGATGACGCCGTGCCGGTCGGCGTCCGTGTCGTTGCCCGTCGCGATCGCGAAGTCGTGCTGGCGGGTGATCAGCGACGCCATCGCTGACGGGGACGAGCAGTCCATCCGGATCTTGCCGTCCCAGTCGAGCGTCATGAACCGGAACGTCGGGTCGACCAGCGGGTTGACCACGGTGAGGTCGAGCCCGTACCTGGATGCGATCTCCGCCCAGTACGCGACGCTGGCGCCTCCCAGCGGGTCGGCGCCGATGCGCACGGAGCGGATCGCGTCCAGGTCGACGACCGAGGGCAGGGCACCGACATACGCGTCGAGGAAGTCGTAGCGCTGGGTCGTCTCGGCGGCAAGCGCCTGCGAGTAGCTGATCATGCGTACGTCGGTTAGCCCGCCGGCCAGCAGGGCATTGGCACGGTCCTGGATCCAGCCGGTGATCTCGGTGCCCGCGGGCCCGCCGTCCGGCGGGTTGTACTTGAAGCCGCCGTCAGACGGCGGGTTGTGCGACGGCGTGATCACGACGCCGTCCGCGCGGGGTCCGTTACCGGCGTTGTGAGCGAGGATGGCGCGCGAGACCGACGGCGTCGGCGTGTACCCATCGTGCGAATCGATCAGCACGGTCACGTCGTTGGCGGCGAACACCTCCAGCGCCGAGACGCGTGCTGGTTCGGACAGCGCGTGCGTGTCGGCGCCGAGGAACAGCGGCCCGTTGATGCCCTGTGCCTTTCGGTACTCGCAGATCGCCTGGCTGGTCGCCACGATGTGGTGCTCGTTGAACGTCGTGGTGAACGCTGAGCCGCGATGCCCGGACGTGCCGAAGCTGACTCGCTGCTCGGGCACTGACGGATCGGGCTGCTCGGCGTAGTAAGCGGTGACGAGCTTGGCGACGTCGACGAGGTCGGCGGGCGTGGCGGGCGTGCCGGCGCGGGGATCGGTCATGAGTCGTTCACAACGAGAACTGCCTGCGTCTGCGTCACCTGCGCGACCAGGCGGTCATCGTCGTCACGCACCTCGGTCCGGACGACGATCGTCGTGCGCCCGACGTGTAGCGGCGTGGACGTGGCAGTGACCTTGCCCGCGCGAACGGCACCCATGAACACGGCGCTGGACGAGACGGTCGACGTGCCAGCCCCCTGGGGCAGGTTGAGGAATGCGCATACCGCGCCGGTGCTGTCGGCGAGGGTCATGAGCGCGCCGCCGTGCAGGACGCCGGCCGCCGTCGTGCGATCCGCGGACCACGCGAGCCGGCCGACGACCTCACTCTTCTTCGCCGAGGCGAGCTCGACCCCGGTGGCAGCGGCGAACGGCATCATCGCGAGCAGCTCGGCCTTCTTCATGACCGCGGCTCCCTCTGGGACGGTGGGATGTCGTTGCCGATCCTGGCACGGGGTGTTATGCCCGGCCGATCCGCCCGACATTCCAGTAGCCCTTCAAATAGGTCTGGCCAACGCCGATGCCGTGCGCAGCCAGGTGCGATCGCAGGCTGACAACGGCGCGGCTCTCGCCGAGCAAGTAGGCACGGCCTGTGCCGGGCGGCGTCTGCAGTTCGTCGATCGCGGCGGCCAGCAGGTTGGGCGTGCCGGGCGGTACCTCGCCGCGGTGCAACCAGCGGATCGCCAGCCCGCCGCGCTCCCGTTCGACCCCGATCTCGTCGGACGCGTCGCCGACCTCGACCAGGGCGATGGCGCGCTGCGTCGGCGGCAATGCCTCGATCAATGCCGCGAATGCGGGTAGTGCCGACTCGTCCCCGACGAAGAGGTGCCAGTCCGCATCGCGCAGCTCGAGCTTGCCGCGCGGCCCGAAGAATTGGACGGGGTCGCCGGCATTCGCCGTGGCGGCCCACCGCGCCCCCGGTCCGCCGTGGCCGTGCAGCAGCGCGTCCACGTCGATCTCGCAGTTGCCGTCGCGGAACTGCCGGATCGTGTAGCGGCGCTTGACCTTGCGTCCGGTCTCGTCGTCGAGGACCACCTCGACGTCCTGTGCCGGGCGGGGTGACTCGACGGTGGGCGCCTGCAAGGTGAGCCGATGCATCCGTGGGGTGAGCCTGCGCACGGCGGTAACGGTCGCCGCGTGCAGCGGGGTTCGGCGGATGACGGGCGTGCTCATGGCGTCCAGTGTCCCGGGTCGCAGTCGGCAGTTACGGGCCACCTAGGGTCGTTATGGCAGAACCGTCCGATTAGAGGAGCGAGATGCCGATCCAACTGACCAAGGTTGCGTACACGACCTCCGCCTCCGCCCGCGGTGGCCGCTTCGGGCACGTGCGGAGCGCCGACGGCCTGGTCGAATTCGACCTGGCGCAGCCGGGCACGACACCTGAGCCCGCGGTCAACCCGGAGACGCTGTTCGCCGCCGGGTTCGCGGCCTGCTTCCAGGGCGCGCTCGCCAATCGCGCCAAGACCAAGGGCATCGACACGTCCGAGTCGACGGTCACGGCGCATGTCTCGTTCGGGTCCAGCGAGGACGGTGGGTTCGGCCTGGCCGTCGACCTCGAAGTGAACATTCCGGGCGTCGAGGCGCCGCAGGCCTACGAACTGGTCGACCTCGCGCACCAGTTCTGCCCCTACTCGAAGGCCACCCGAGGCAACATCGACGTGACGCTCACCGTCGTCTGACCGTTTAAGCCGGATCGCGCAACCTGTGGCGGTGTGACGCCGCCGCGGGTTGCGCAATCGGCCACGCGGGCGCGGATGATGGGGTCGTGGTCATCAGCGTCTTCGATCTGTTCTCGATCGGTATCGGCCCGTCCAGCTCGCACACGGTGGGCCCGATGCGCGCGGCACGCATGTTCGCCGTCGGCCTCGCCGACGACGGCCTGCTCGACCAGGTGACCCGGGTGCGGGCCGAGCTGTTCGGCTCGCTGGGCGCGACCGGTCACGGCCACGGCAGCGGCCGGGCCGTCATCCTCGGCCTCGAGGGCGAACTGCCCGAGACGGTCGACACGTCCTCGATCGCGGCCCGGGTCGCCGCGGTTCGGTCATCCGGCCGGGTTGACCTGCTGGGCAAGCACGAGGCGTCACTCGCCGATGATGACCTAGTGCTGCACCGGCGCACGTCGCTGCCGTTCCATCCGAACGGCATGAAGTTCTTCGCCTACGGCGCGACGGACGAACTGGTGCGCGAACGCACCTACTACTCGGTCGGAGGTGGCTTCGTCGTCGACGACGCGGCGGCCGGTGCCGACCGGATCAAGCCAGACGACACGCCCGTGCGTTACCCGTTCACGACCGGCGCCGAGCTGATGGCGCAGTGCGCGTGGTCCGGCCTGCCGGTCAGCGGCGTGATGCTCGCCAACGAGACCTCCTGGCACCCGGAAACCGACGTGCGTGCCGGGTTGCTCTCTATCTGGACGGTGATGCAGCAGTGCGTGCAGAGCGGCTGCGCCCACGAGGGCACGTTGCCGGGCGGCCTTCACGTCCGGCGCCGCGCTCCCGAGCTGTACGAGCGGTTGTGCACTGAGCCGTTCTCGACCGATCCGCTGCGCGTCATGGACTGGGTGAACCTGTTCGCGCTGGCCGTGAACGAGGAGAACGCGGCCGGCGGCCGGGTGGTCACGGCGCCGACCAACGGAGCCGCGGGCGTGCTGCCTGCGGTGATGCACTACTACTGGCGCTTCGTGCCTGGTGCCACCGACGACGGCATCGCGCGCTTCCTGCTCGCCGCCGGCGCTATTGGCGTGCTGTACAAGGAGAACGCGTCGATCTCGGGCGCCGAGGTCGGCTGTCAGGGCGAGGTCGGCTCGGCCTGCTCGATGGCGGCCGGCGCACTGTGCGAGGTACTCGGCGGCACGCCCGCCCAGGTCGAGAACGCCGCGGAGATCGGCATGGAGCACAACCTCGGCCTGACCTGCGACCCGGTCGGGGGCCTCGTCCAGGTGCCGTGCATCGAGCGCAATGCCATGGCCGCGGTCAAGGCGATCAACGCCGCGCGCATCGCCCTGCGCGGCGATGGCCAGCACATCGTCAGCCTGGACAAGGTGATCAAGACGATGCGTGAGACGGGCGCCGACATGAAGATCAAGTACAAGGAGACGGCACGCGGCGGCCTCGCGGTGAACGTCATCGAGTGCTGAGCGATCCGATCGAGCAACCGCTGGCGGCCTGACACCGCCGCAGGTTGCGCGATCGCATGTACCGAACGCCGAAGGGCCCACCTTCCACTATGGACGGTGGGCCCTTCGGCGGTGGTCCGCTACGCCGGGGCGCTGGCCATCATGGCCTCCTGCGGCGACGGCAGGTCGGTCTTCTTGACGTTGATGACCACCAGGGCAACCACCACAGCGACCGCACCGAAGATCGTCGCTGCCAGGAAGCCCATGCCGGACGAGTGAGCCTGCACCTGGGCGACCGCGTGAATTGCCGCGTTGTCCTGCAGCGCCGCAGCCGATGCCGGGTGGCCGGTCGTCACGCCGCCGAGCTCGCCGAAGTGCTGCAGCACCGAAGGCGGGATCTTGCCGGCCTGGGTCTGCGCCGTCAGCTCGTTGACCTTGCTGATCTGCGCATGGCGGCCGGTCGTTGCCGCCACGGTTGCCAGCACGGACAGGCCGATCGAGCCACCGACCTGCTGGCCCACGTTGAGCAGGGCGGACGCCAGGCCGGCCTCGGTGTTGACGACCTTCGACACGGCGACCGTGGTGATGGGCACGAAGATGAAGCCCATACCGACGGCGAGGACGAGCATGCCCGGGAAGATCTTGTCGAGATACCCGGCGTCTGCATTCACCGTGGACAGCCACAGCAGCGACAGCGTCATCAGAATGCTGCCGGTCGCGATCAGCACCTTCGGTCCGACCTTCGGCAGTAGCTGCGCGACGATCTGCGACACGATGCCGATGATGAATGCCACCGGTACGAACGCCAGGCCAGCCTTGACGGGGCTGTAGTGCATGACCTGTTGCACGAAGAACGTCAGGAAGAAGAACATGCCGAACATGCCGGCACCGACGATGAGCATCACGAGATACGCGCCGGCTCGGCTGCGGTTCTCGAAGATGTGGATCGGCATCATCGGTTCCTCGATGACGAACGCTTCGAGCAACACGAACGCGACGAGCAGGGCTATGGCGCCGGCGAAGAGCAGCACGGTCGACGCCGAGCCCCACTTGTTCGTGTGCGCGACGTGGATGAATGCGTAGACCAGGGTCGTCATACCGGCGACCGAGACGAGCGCGCCGAGGAAGTCGAACTTGCCGCGCAGCCGCTCACCCTCGTGCAGGTACATGAACGCGCCGACCATGAGCACGGCGCCGATCGGCACGTTGACGAACAGCACCCACCGCCACGTGAAGTACTCGGTGAGGATGCCGCCGAGCAGCAGTCCAATCGCGGCGCCGGCTCCAGAGACGGCGGCGTAGACGCCGATCGCGCGGTTACGCGCGGCGCCCTCTTCGAACGAGGTCGTGATGAGCGACAGTGCGGTCGGGGATGCGATCGCCCCGCCGACGCCCTGGATGACACGTCCGGCGAGAAGAAGGCCGAACGTGTTGGCGAGACCGCCGGCCAAGCTGCCGACGGAGAACAACGCCAGCCCGACGATGAACATCCGGCGGCGGCCGAGGATGTCGCCAGCGCGCCCGCCGAGCAGCAGCAGGCCGCCGAACGCGAGCGTGTACGCGTTCAGGGCCCACGTCATATCGGTCTGCGTCTTGTGGAAGTAGTCGCCCATCGAGGGCAGCGCGATGTTCACGATCGTGGCGTCGAGGACCACCATCAGTTGCGCGCCGGCGATGATCAGCAGCACGAGGGCCGGGTGCGTGATGCGCCGCGCCGCTCCGTTGGTCTTCGTACTCGTGACGTCTGTCCCGGCCACAGGCATGCTCCATTTCAAACGTGTTTGCACGTACAAATAGGGGACGCTTGCGTTCCTTAGTAAGCTAGCTGCAAGAGCTAAGAGACGCAACCGTGCACTATCGGCAGAACCTCAGTCGACTCACAGACGAGGATGGACGAAGGGTCCGACAACGATGACTGCGGCGCCAGTGAATTTCGCGGAGGGCGTGACGACCGAGGGCGTGGCCGCGGAGCCGATGCTCGCGGAGCAGGTCCCAGTCCCGGTTCGGCACCGTCGGCGTGGCGAGGCACTCGAGCGCGCGATCCACGCGGCGGTATTCACCGAGCTCGCCGAGGTCGGTTATGCGGCGTTCACCATCGAGTCGGTTGCCAGCCGGGCGCACACCGGCAAGGCCAGCATCTATCGCAGATGGCCGACCAAGCAGGATCTCGTCCTCGAGGCGTTCTGCGGCAAGTTCGGCGAGACGATGCAGCTCATCGAGGGCTCCCTAGACGACGACACGACGACCCGCGACGTCCTGCTCCAGATGGGACGGCGCATGTGCGAGGTGTCCGCCGAAGCGACCGAGGCGATCCGGGTCGCCGCCGGCGAGATGAGCCGCGACGCCGAGCTGTCCGCGGCGCTCGACGAGCGGGTGAACTGTCCCAAACGCGAGTTGCTGCTGAACGTGCTGCAGCGTGGAGTCGAACGCGGGGAGGTCCGCCCCGAGGCCGCCTGCGAGATGTTCGCCGAGATTCTTCCGGCCATGATCATGTTCAAGCTGATCCTGCAGAACCAGGCCGTCAGCGACGACGCGCTTATCAGCATCGTCGACGACATCCTCATGCCCTTGCTCCGCCCAGCTTGATCACGCGGGCGGGGCCGACCCGCCGGGCGCGTGGCAAGACTATGTAGGGCACGATGGTCGCGAGTGTTCGCGCTGGGCGAACGCGCAGCCCGATACGCGACAAGGAGCCGGCGAGCGTGCCTGCACCGGTGCAGCAGCCGCCCTCGCCGACCCGTCGTCAGCGATTCCGCGCCGGATACCTCGCACGCTCGCCGCGGATCATCGCCGCATTCGCCGCGCTGGTGGGCCTGCTGACGCTGATCGGCGCCGTGTGGTCGTCCGAGCGCGACCGCGTGCGCGCGATCACCGATCTGCTGGGCATCCCCGCCACCTCGGCAGCTGCGGCGGTCAGCGCGGTCGCGGGGTTGTTGCTGATGCGGCTCGCGGCGGGTCTGCGCAAGCGCAAGCGCCGGGCCTGGCGGGCGTCGGTCGCGGTCACGGCCGTCCTTGTCGCGGCGCATGTGCTCAAAGGTCACAAGATCGCCGAGGCGGCGATCGCGCTCGTCCTGCTGATCATGCTTTTGACGGCGCGCTCGCAGTTTCGCGCCAAGGCCGATCCAGGGTCGCGCTGGTTCGCGGTGCGCGTCTTCTTCCAGTTCATTGCCGTGGCTTTGATATTCGGCATGGCGATGCTCTACCTGTCGCGCGATGTCGTCGGGCATCCGCCGTTCTGGGCCCGCTTGCAGGAGGTCGAGTACGCACTGGTGGGTGCCAACGGGCCGGTCGACGTACGCACGGAACGGTTCAGCGACATCTTCCACGGGACGCTGCTGGGCTTCGGGTTGCTGACCGTCGCCGTGGTTGCGCTCCTGGCGCTGCGCCCGTCCGAGCCGATCGCCCGGCTGTCTGCGCGCGACGAGGAGCGGCTGCGCGCGTTGCTCGACAGGCACGGCGCACGCGACTCGCTCGGCTACTTCGCGCTGCGTCGCGACAAGTCGGTGGTGTGGTCGCCGACTGGCAAGGCCGCGATCACGTACCGGGTGGTGCAGGGCGTCGCGCTTGCTAGTGGCGATCCGATCGGCGACCCCGAGGCATGGCCGGGTGCGATGTGCGCCTACCAGCAGCTCGTCGACGAGTACGGCTGGACGGCCGCCGTGATCGGATGCAGCGAGCTCGGCGCCATCGTGTTCAAGCGCGAGTGCGCACTCGGCGCCATCACGCTGGGCGACGAAGCGATCGTCGAGGTCGACGAGTTCACCCTCGAGGGACGCTCGATGCGCGGCGTCCGGCAGGCGTGCACGCGCGTCGGCAGGGCAGGGTACGAGGTCGACGTCCGGCGTGCCAGGGCCATCGATCGCGACGAGTTCGCGGAGCTGCTGCGGGTCGCGGCGGCGTGGCGTGGGGCCGAGGTCGAGCGTGGTTACTCGATGGCGCTGTCGCGTCTCGGCGACGAGGCCGACGGGCAATGCGTCGTGGCGACCGCATGCAAGGACGGCGTCCTTCGCGGCGTGCTGCAGTTCGTGCCGTGGGGGCCGGACGGCCTTTCGCTGGACCTGATGCGTCGCGACCGCAGTGCCGACAACGGCTTGAACGAGTTCATGATCGCCAAGGTGATCGAGGCATGTCCCGCCCTGGACGTCCGGCGAGTGTCGTTGAACTTCGCGGTTTTCCGCGACGCGATAGAGCGTGGTGAGAAGATCGGCGCCGGGCCGATCCTGCGCGCGTGGCGAGCAGTGCTGATGTTCGCGTCGAGGTGGTGGCAGATCGAGTCGCTGTACCGGTTCAACGTGAAGTTCCGGCCGGACTGGGAACCGCGATTCCTCTCCTACCCCGCGACCCGCGATCTGCCTCGCATCGCGGTGGCGGCGCTCGAGGCAGAGGCATTCGTCGTCCGGCCGCACGTGCTCAAGCGTCTCTCCGGACGTCTCTGACCTTCGTCGGACGGTCTTCGCTCGCGTTTGGCCGGCCGTCTGCGGGCCTTGTACGCTGTGCGATCGGTGGCCTTTGGTGGTGCGGACCAGTGCCGCGAGGCGCCAGGAGGCTTCGCCTAGTCTGGTCTATGGCGCCGCACTGCTAATGCGGTTTGGGTTTATCGCCCATCCCGGGTTCGAATCCCGGAGCCTCCGC
>WNGL01000152.1_pt1 | contig 77659 bp, 73 predicted proteins | sample 5400591 | NCBI WGS metagenome assembly WNGL01 (sample SAMN13153377, study PRJNA577476) | soil metagenome | isolation source: 80 cm soil or saprolite under Garry oak tree replicate 1 | place: USA:California | collected 2016-06-15 | reverse complement strand
GCCTGGCTGATCTCTTTGAGTGCTTCGTCCAACCGGCTGGTAAACAAGTTGGCAGCAGCGAGATCGACGTGCGCATCTGCAACATCCTCGAACTCGAGGGACCTGCGGGAGAACCTGGCGGCCTCGGGATATGCGGCTTCAAAGAGGCGCAACTTTCCCATTTCGCGGAGTCCGAGGGCGACTATCTTCTCGCTGGCGGCAGCGGCAGCGGGCAAGTCACCCGCCTCCTTCGCCGAGTTCGCAGCGGCAAATCGCCGCTCAAATTCGTCGAGTGGTGACGCGGGCTTCTGTTGCGCGCTGGCTTGCAGGCACCTCAGAACGGCAAGCAGGAAAAGGCACGCGCCACGCGCAGACCGTCTCCAGAGAATGACGTTCGAAGACCGGGAAGGTGGTGTGTGGATCAAAGCCGAATGTCACAGGTTGGTACCTAAAAGTACACGCTTGGTGGCGAGCTGTTCAAGTCGCGGGATTTGGCGAGAAATCGCCGTTACGCTCATTGACAGGTCGGCAATTCTCAGTGAGCGCAATCGCCTGTTTTCATCAACTGAGTCTAGCTTCCGGTTTCCCCGTGATCCGCTCCGAATGGCAAAATTCGCGGCGATTTCTGAGCCAAGCCATAGCGCGAGTAGACCCAAGTCACAACTACCACGTTCAGTTGTTGTACCAACGCAGGACTCGGAGGGCGCGCAGCTAGGAGCTAACATAACCCTCACTGGGCCGTCTTTATCCCATGAAGAACACATTCACGTTGGATGGCGATGAAGTCAGCCACTCCTCGGTTCGGCTCTGGACAGAGTTTGTGATCTTGGCCCTTGGCCTCCCGGCGGCCATTTGGGTTGCTTCAAGACTCATCAAGCTATCCATTCCCGCTGCCGTCTACGGTTCTCCCGGCGAACGTTTCTTGTGGTGGATCGCTGGGCCAGCGATTGCCGAGTGGCTGTTTGTGTTCGGAGTTGTGTTTGTTTTGCGTCGTCGCCGTCTTTCTCTTATGGAAATCGGCGTTTGGCGCGTGGGAAACTGGCGCGCCTGGGTATTTGCGGTCTCCTTTGCCGCCCTTTCGATCGCCGGCAACTTGCGCTTCCTTCCGCGGATGCACATTCCCATTTCATCCGCTTTCTTTCCGCAGGGATTTCACCTACTGGCGGCGTTGATGATGGGGACTACAGCTGGATTCTGTGAAGAAGTTTTGTTTCGAGCCTTCCTAATGACAGAATTCGCTAATGCCGGCTACGGGAAGGTAGCGCAAGTCCTTATTCCTGGCGTTGCGTTCGGCCTCTCGCACGCTGGTTATCTGAACCAGGGTTTTCTTCCGTGGCTTGGGATCGCCGTGCCCACTGCATTCCTCGGCATGATGTGGGGCGTGGCCTATCTGCTAGGGCGACGCAGCTTAGTCCCCGCAATTGTGGCCCATTTTCTGAACGATGCGACGGCGCTCCCCTGGATATCCTTCTTTATGGTGACTGGTGCGCTTGGACGAGCACCTGGGTAGCCGAGCGCCCCATTCGCCGTGAGTCTCGAAGGGGCATCCCGCCCGAAGCGGGTCAATTGGTGTTAAATCCCGATAGCGCTCATTGACTCGGTTCTTGGCGAATAAAAGGCGCAAAGTTGCCTATCGCCTGATTTCGATATTATGCGGCGGAATGCCTTTGGAGGACTCGCGGTGGCGCGATATGAACCCAATCCGATTCATTCAGGTTTGCACTTGGAGAACGGCTCAGGATTTAAGCACCAGATCGCCAGCCATGACATGGGCGTGAAGCCTGTATTTTCCGTTACCGTCTTTCCGGACAGAATTCCCGAGCCAGCCCTTGGGATCGCCGAACTGGGTGCCGCTAATGTCTCCAAACCTGACGGAGAGATCGACGTGGGCGTAATCTTCCGGACTTCCCACCTGAATCGTCAAATCGCCCCCGGTAAGCTCAAGGTCCTTGTCTCCCGCAACGCCCTCTACTGAGAGGTCGCCGCCGCGCATCCGCGCATAGAGGTTTGTCGATCTGGGAATTTCAATCGTGACTTGTAGTTCGTTCTTCGGCACATGCGAAAGCTTGAGATCAACGGCTCCATCCAACCGATTCAATTGAATCTTGATATTCTTCGCCTGCTCCACGTTCTTGCCTTCGACGTAAACAGAAATCTTCTCCGAATCGCTTCCCACGATGCGGAAGTTGCCATCGTGCAGATGCAAACGAAGATTTGCACCCCTGTCTAGGTTCGTCTCGAATCTCTGATGTTGGAGAATTGTGGTTTCTTGTGGGGTCTGGCAGAACCCGACAGAGGTGAACAGCAGAGAAACCGTTAAAAGCCGGAACGGATTATTCATAAACACCCCACAACGGAACAATACGCAAAAAATCGCCCTAGGTTCCATTTTCTTAACTGAAGTGGCTGGAGAATCGCCGAATCCATGACTCTCGTAAAATCCCGATTACGCTCATCGACTCTGCCCCCTGCTTCCGACCGGTCGATTACGATCAGTCCGCTCATTCGTGCAACCTGGGATCAGAATATCTGACCAAACGACTCATCCTTGCGGCGCGTGAGCCACGAGGTTGTAGTGCGCAACACGCCTATCGAGCGACGGATGCCACCAGTCATCGGACCGATCGAAATTGCGAAACGCCACGCCGTAGTCGGGTGGTGTCCTGCGTGAGCCGCAATCATCTTCTTTCCAGCTACTTTCAGCTTTTCGACTCAAAAGGGACAGCATCGCCCTTGCGGACGCTTACTTGTTGGAGTCTGAGTCGCGTAAAACGGAAGACCAGTTGGGAATGCTGCAGCGGCCCCGTCCGACTGTGACGCCGGTGTGACGCAAAACCTGCCAGCACTACCAAAATTGACATCATTGACATTTCTCGGCGATGTGGATTGAATAACTTACGTGGCTGCAACACGACCAGGCGAATTCGGCTTACAGGTCCGGCTGCTTTCAGAAATCTGCCGTTAGCTATCAGTCGTGGGCAAAACCGTTCACCGCAGAGTTCGCGGAGCTCGCAGAGAGAAACAAGAGTAAATCCTGAACTTCTTCAAGCTAGAGTCAGGATTTGGCCAACAACCGACGACCAATGACGTTCCACTTACGAATTTGCACTTTGGAGAAAAAAACATGTCCGCACCTAGCCGTCGTCCTGAGATTCGCCGCCGCCGTACTCGCAAGGAGAAAATCCTGAAACTACGCAGACGCCATGCGGCCGCCGGATCAGAAACCGAACGCTCGCCAATTGCCGCCAAACTGTCGCGGCTTGCGCGCAAGTCTCCGGGGCAACCACTGCTGAAGAGTTGACGACGCATTTCGAAGAGCCGCGCTTAAGCGTTGCCATGATCGCAGACGCATGAAGTAGGGTGGAAGAGCGGCGCTTCAGCGCCGCGTAAATCGCGGGATTCCAGGCACCCGGCCCTGAAGGGCCGCTCTTCCACGACGCCGTCGTCTCCACGAGAAACTAAGAATTGACCGCCCGGCGTATGGGTATTACCGCTCCAGAGCGACCCACAACTTCTCCATAGCCTGTGAGCACTTCCGCCGCCGATACATCCCAAGAAAATTTCTTGACTTGCTCGTATCCGCGCTGCCGCATTTTTTCTCGTAGCGACTGATCCAGCAGCACTCGCTGTAATGCCCGCATCATCTCAAAAAGGTTTTCAGGATTCACCAGCACGGCGGCATTACCGACAACTTCGGGAATAGAAGATGTATTCGAGGTCAGCACGGGAGTGCCGTGCGCCATGGCTTCGAGCGGTGGTAGTCCAAAGCCTTCATAGAGCGAGGGGAAAACAAAAACCTTGGCCGCGTCGTAGAAGATCCGGAGAACTTCGATGGGGACGAATCCCATAAAGCGAACATCGTTCTGCACTCCGCCGCGGACCACGGTGCGGCGCAGGTCCGGATGCTTGGAGAGTTCGTCTCCGATGATGATCAGCTTCAGATCGGGATACACGTCCTGTTTCGCGAGCTCTGTTTTCAACGCGGAAAAGGCTTCGATAATCCGCACCAGGTTTTTGTGCGGGCTAATCCGACCGGCATAAAGGAGATACGGATACGTCACCTGATAGCGCTCGGCAAGGAACTGCCGGTCGGCATCGGTTGCGTGCCCGCTCAAAAAGCGCTGGTCAATGGCGTTGTACACAACCTCAATTTTGCCAGGGGCAATACCAAACAGTTTTTCCACTTCGCTCTTGGTGAAGCGCGAGACCGCAAAAATCCGCGCCGCGTGCTTCAGCACTCTGCGGGTGAGATGAAAATGAAGAGAGCGTTTGAATCCCGAGCCGCTGTGCGCCCGGTACATGTGTTCGAGCATATCGTGGACCGTCACCACGTAGCGACAGGGCAGACGCCGCGGCAGCCAATACAGGTGCGGGATATGAACCAGGTCACATCCGAGGCGGCTGACGACCGCGTGACATTGCAAATATCCGCGCACCGTGTCCGGAGGTTGTACCGGAATCGACTTGAAGTTCTCCGGCAGCTTTCCGATTTCGTTGACCTTCTCCGCGGGTCCGAGTAGGAAATATTTGTTTTCACGATCAAGCCGGGCGAGCGCGCGGATGATGTTGCGGGTATAGGTGCCCACGCCAAACTCATTCATCCGGCGAATGTCGATGGCAATCTTCACGGAAGAATTTAACCACAGAGGACACAAGGGAGCACAGGGTATTAGAAAAATAGCTGGCGATTAGACCGACGACTCAGCTAGCCATTAGCCACTTCATACTCTGACTTCCGCTTGGGCTTTTGCCCTCCGGTCCGAGTAAAGCGGGAAAGCCTCAGCCAATTCCAGCACCGCGCGCCGGATCTTGCCTAACACAGATGCATCTGTGCGACCATTCAGCGCTTCGGCGATCCATCGCCCCACCTGCCGCATTTCGGCTTCCTTCATGTTCCGCGTAGTTAGCGCCGGAGTACCAATGCGGATTCCGCTCGGCTTCATGGGTGGGTTGACGTCGAACGGGATGGCATTTTTATTTACGGTGATTCCCGCCTCACCGAGAGCCTTCTCTGCCTCACTGCCCAACATGCCTTTGGAGAACACATCCACCAGCATCAGATGTGTGTCTGTACCTCCGGAAATAGTGCGGAAACCCTCGGCGGCCAGCGTATCTGCCAGAACTTTGGCGTTCGCAACAACCTGGCGGGCGTAGTCGCGGAAATCCGGCTGCAAAGCTTCGCGGAAACAGACTGCCTTGGCAGCGATGATGTGCATCAGCGGACCACCCTGCATGCCCGGGAAAACGACCTTGTCAATGGCTGCGGCGAATTCCTGCTTCGAAAGAATCATTCCCGCGCGCGGCCCTCGTAGGGTTTTATGGGTCGTCGAAGTAACGATATGCGCGTGCGGCACCGGAGAAGGGTGCACGCCTCCGGCAACCAGCCCGGCGAAGTGGGCCATGTCGACCAGGTAGAGCGCGCCTACCTTGTCCGCGATCTGCCGCATGCGGACGAAATCAATGATTCTGGGATAGGCGCTGCCCCCGCCGATGATCAGCTTCGGGCGTTCCTTCTCGGCCAGCTTTTCCAGATCGTCGTAGTCAATCGTTTCCGTCTCTTTGGTTACGCCGTAGGGAACAATGCGATACGTCTTGCCGGAAAAGTTTAGGTGATGCCCGTGAGTCAAATGCCCACCATGGGCAAGGTTCAGCCCAAGAATCGTGTCGCCCGGCTGCAGCACCGCTGCGTACGCCGCCATATTGGCCTGCGATCCAGCATGGGGCTGCACGTTCGCGTGTTCGGCACCAAAGAGTTGCTTCGCACGATCACGCGCCAGGTTTTCTACCACGTCTGCAAACTCGCAGCCGCCGTAGTAGCGCTTGCCCGGATAGCCCTCAGCATATTTGTTGGTGAAAACTGAGCCCATGGCTTCGAGCACCGCCTCGCTGACGAAATTTTCGGATGCGATCAGTTCCAAGCCTTCGTGCTGGCGGCGAGTTTCGTTGTCAATGGCAGCGGCAACATCCGGATCGGCCTCATAGAGTGGGCGGGACATTTTATTGTTCATCGCGTTCTCTCGATGGAAACCCTCGAATCAGTATAGCGATTAGCGGGGCGTGTCCCCTTGGAGATTTTTGCTAAGTGCTGAATCCTAACTGCTCTCTTTGAATGCCTTCCCCAGAAACGACGCCAAATGCCACCCATCCAGGTATTTGTAAGGCGCCTCTCCCATCGAGTAGTGGCCGCAAGGGAGCACTGTGACCTTGTGATCGAGACCATGGCGTTTGAATGCGGCGACGACCTGGCGCGAAAACTCAGGCAGGAAGGTCAAGTCATACTTCGCATAAACAATCAGCGATTTCCTTTTCCAGCGCGAGAATTGCTCGAAGTAAGACATGGGGCTGACCGCGGTCCATAGAGCACGCAGGCGGTCAATATCTAGCTGCGGCTCCAGCCCCTGCCGTATGTGCCGCGTCGATTGCCCGTGCCAGACCACGTCAGCGACGTAGGTGGAGGCGTGATTGAATGCGGCGACCTGGATTCGCGCATCGTGTGCAGCAGCCAGAAATGCGTAACACGAACCAAGGCTGGTGCCGGTAATGCCGAGGCGCTCGTAGCCTTGTTGTTCCAGCCAGTCCAGGCAGCAGCGGATATCCAGGACCGCCTGGCGACAAGCGTCCATGGTGCGGCCAATGTTCGCCGAAACTGCGTAGTCGGCGCGCCGGATCTCCGCGGGCCGGCGGATATCGTGATAGGGCATGCTCAACCGGAGCACGGAAATTCCCAGCCTATTCAGAATGCGGCACAGCGAATTGTAGTTGAGCGCATCGGAGTTCCAATGTGGCAGCAGCACCACTGCGCTTTTGCCCTTCGCAGGAAACCAGCGCGCGTTCGCCAGATTGTTCTCGGGATACGGCGTGTGCACAGCCGAAGAGAAGCGAAGAAATTCCGCGTAAGTACCCCGAACTTTCTTCTCCAGCGCAGGATCAGGAATTTCGTGCGTACTGAATACTTGCACTTCCCGTGTCTCCAGCCGGAAATCGGAAGGGGTTCCGTGGGCAAAGAACTCATCGCTGGCAGCGATGGCGCGCAGGTTGTACTCGCGCATGTAGTGCTCGCACTGCTCGTGGGTTTGCGCAGGCAGGAAACCGTTACGGCAGGGCCATTCACGAGTCCACTCAATCCCCCACTCCAGCGGACGCACCACGCGGTTGTTGTCCACCGAGGTGAGACGCGTCTCCCAGTCGTACATCCATCGGGAATAGAGGGAAGGCATGCATTTTAGGATAGCAAAGCTAGCATGCAGCACTCACCGATCAGCATTCAGTGGCTGCAATTGGCACTTAGCACTTGGCATTTGGCCAGCGAAGGGCAGGCGGAGTCACAAAGGAAAACCGAGGGGGCCATGCGGTGTTCCGCTTTGCGCACATTCGAACATATACCTTGGCTACGGCCTCAGATTGTTCAGCAGTACGATGTCGGCCTCGCCTTTTCCTACTGCGGCGTAGATAGAGTGCCCATCGGACGACCAGGAAACTCTCCGGGTGATGAACGTGGCTTGACGTTCGAAGTCGGTAATGCGGCGCATGGGTCCTCCGGCCGTCGGTTGCGCCCAGATATCCGTGGTCGGTCCATCCGTCAACGCCGTCGCCAGCCACTTGCCGTCTGAAGAGAGCACCGGCTGCATCAGGAGCCCACTTGACAGGCGCGAGCCCGAGATACGAGCCAACTTTTGCGCGGGCCCGCTCTCTGGATTGGCAACCAGTATCTCCATATCGGATAGTCCATTCAGCGCGGGCAAACTCTGCACGAAGAAAAGTCTTCCTCCCGCATCAACCGCCGGTTTCTGTCCTTCCTCGCGCACCAACAGATTGGAGCCACCCGCAGGAGAGGTCTTCTCGATGCGAAATCCATTCAGGGTGGGGGGCGAAAAATACAGCCAGTGGCTGTCCGGAGACCAGCAAGCCCAACCGCCGCCGTCCGACACTTTGTGTGCGTCGCTTCCATCAGGGTTCATCAGCCACAGATCAACGTTCCACCCAATGAGTCCGCGCTTTACATAGGCAATGTGCTTTCCGTCCGGAGACCAGACGGGCACACCAATCGTAACTTGTGGATCGTGTTCGAAGGTGACTTGGCGACTCTGTTGCGTCTCGAGATTCAATACCCAGAGATTGCCATGTCCCCCGCTGTCGCTCAGATATACGAGTTCACGGTCTCCGGGAGCCGCGGAGGGCGTTTGCACCGCGCCGGTCTGGTGCGTAATTTGGACGCCGCGGCGTACATTTTCTTGCGGGGTGCCGTCAACCGGGTAGCGCCAAATATCGAACTGGATCTGCCTCCGGGTCGCAACCATGTTGCCGTGCCGATCCAGGTCCGGCGAGATGTAAGACGTCTCCCCGAAAGTGAGTTGACGTAGATTCCTGCCTCCGGTTTGAACAGACCACAGATTCATGGTTCGCAAGTAGAGAACGGTGTCGCCTCGGGAAGAGCTGTAGACCACTCCCGAACCGTCAGGAAGCCACGCAAAGCCTTCCAGCGGATTACCATCCCGCGTAATCGCTTGTATGCTGCCCCCTTCGGCCGGCACATAAAACACATCGTAATCAAAGGTTCTGCCTCGCTGGAACCCCAATTTCTGGTCGTCGGGAGACCAACGCAGGTCGGAATAGTTGTATTCGCTCGGAAGAGCCGTGACCTTACGAGAGTTCGAGCCGTCCGGATCTGCCACGGCTAGTTCCAGTTCCCCTTGATTGGAGTGGAAATAGGCGATGTGTTTGCCGTCGTGGCTCAGGTCAGCGCCGCCCAGGCTGCTGACCAGCGGCTGAGCCGTTCCACCCAGCGCGGAGATTTGCCGGATCTTCCCTTCTCCGTCAGGCTCCTGAGACGGAGAGAAATAGATCAGCGACGAAGAATCTGGTGACCAACGCGGGTATTGATGGTCAGCGTCGTCGCGGGTAACTTGCAGCGGCGTACCACCTGCCAGCAGTCGCACCCAAACTTGCCTCCGTCCGCCAACATCGGCAGTGAACGCCACCGACTTGCCGTCGGGCGACAACGCCGGAAATTCTTCCATGCCCACAAAGTCGGTAAGCCGCATCAGCTCTACCGGGGAAGAACTTTCCGCCAGCGGCCGCAGTCCTCGTGCCAAAAATCCAAGCACCGTCACCCCTAATACCGCCAACGCAACCAAAGCTGCTATCAGCCAGGGTCGCCCCTTCTTTGCCGGCAGTGCCACAGCCGCGCCGCTTCCGCTTTCCTCGCGGCTGATTAGCTCCAGATTAAAGGCCAGGTCGCGCGCCGCTTGAAACCGTTCCGCCGGGTCCTTTTCCAGACAGCGATGCACGACGCGTCCCAGCGCCGGAGGAAGATTGCGCCCGATGCCCGAAAGCTCTGCAGGTTCCTCTTTCAGAATTGCACTCATGGTATCTGCGGTCGTCTTCCCCTGAAACGCTCGCTTTCCGGAAAGCATCTCGTAGAGGACCGCGCCCAGGCTGAAGATATCGGAGCGATGGTCCACCACCTGTCCGCGCACCTGCTCCGGTGACATGTAACCCACAGTCCCTAGCACCACGCCGAGCTCTGTGACGCTGGTCGTGGCCGCAGAACTGTGCGGCCCACTGGCGTCGGGCCCGACCAGCTTGGCCAGCCCGAAATCAAGAATCTTGACCACGCCATCGCGCGTAAGAAAGAGGTTTTCGGGTTTCAGGTCCCTATGCACAATGCCGCGACCATGTGCCGCCGCGAGCCCACGCACCGTCTGCAGGGCGAATTCCACCGCCTTGCGCACCGGAATCTCGCCCTCTTGCAGCCGCTCTCGTAGAGTCCGTCCTCGAAGCAGCTCCATCGCGATGAACGCGCGGCCATTGGCCTGGTCAATCTCATAAATTGTACAAATATTCGGATGATTCAGCACAGAGGCAGAGCGCGCCTCACGGTCAAAGCGGCGGAGCGACTGCCGGTCTTCGGCGAGTTCTTCAGGAAGAAACTTCAGCGCAATATGACGGCCGAGCTTCAGGTCTTCAGCTTCGTACACTACACCCATGCCACCGCCGCCGATCTTGCCCAGAATGCGGTAATGCCCGATCTCGGTTTCGGTCAAGCCAGATTTTAGATTTGAACGTCGAGAGATAGGGGGTCGCAGCGGAGCCGCGCCCTCGTCAGCAAATACCGGCGTCTCGATGAAGCTCCCGGCTCCCCTGTGGTGGGCCAGCAGCGACTCCACCTCACGGCGGAGGTCCTCATCCCCGGCACACGACTGCCGGACGAATTCGCCTCGCTGGCTTTCCTCCATTTGCAGGGCAGCGTGAAAGATTTGTTCGACTCGTCCCCAACGCTCACGCTCCATCGGGTTTCTCTCCGCTCAGTTCCCGCAGCAGCCTCTGCACCGCAAAGGGGGGAATCCAGGGGCGGTTAGAGGAAACATTAGCACACCCGTCGCAAGTTTCAGACCAGTAAGTCAGGTCAGAAATGCTTCAATCCGTGTTCGTTACGAATCACAGCAGGTCTCGCTATGGGACGAGGGGTGTCGTTCTCGTTTGTTGCCTAAAAATGCTTGTTCAGCAATATTTCCTCGGCACCCGCTTGGAAATACTACAAAGAATCTCGTAAGGAATGGTATTGGCCAGTTCGGCGTGCTCGCGGGCGTCCACACTGAGGCCGTCGTGAGAGCCAAGGAGCACAACCTCGTCGGCCACCGCGACGCCGGGAATTCCGGTGACATCCGCGAGCGTGAGATCCATGGAGATTCGTCCCACGATGGGCGCGTAGTGTTCGCGCACAATGACTCTCCCGCCGGATGAGAGCCCTCGATTGAGTCCATCCGCATAGCCGACCGGCAGAATAGCGATTCGCGCCGGGGCTTTAGTGACGTAAGTGCCGCCGTAGCCGAGCGCCTGACCAGCTCGCATCTCCCGCAGAGAAAGGATCCGCGTCTTCCAGGTAAGCACTGGCTTCAACGTGAGTCTCAATCCCCTGCCGCTGACCACTCGCCCGGCACGCTCGAAAGGCAGGTGATAACCGTAGATGGCCAGTCCTGGACGCACCATCGTGTTCCAGCTTTCATGGTGCGAGATGACCGCGGAAGTATTCGCTGCGTGAACCAGCGACGGATTAAAACCAGATTCTCGAAGCACGCGCCGCCCATCTTGAAAGACCTTGAGTTGTTCGGTGACTGAGGGCGCGTCCAGCACCTCCGATGACGCCAAATGGGTTGCGAAACCCTCGAGTTTCAAATGCGGCGAAGATTTAAGGGCGGCGCAGAGTCCGGGGAGATCTTCCGGTGTTGCACCCAGGCGTCCCATACCTGTGTCCAGCTTGAGATGGACTGCCTGTTGCGAAACTCCGATCCTGGCAGCTGCCCGCTCCAGCAGTTCGATGTATCCGGCCTCCCATACAGTCGGAGTCAAGCCAAGCCTGACGATTTCCTCTTCTTCACCGCGCCAGAACCCGGTCATCAGCAGAATTCGCGTTTGAATGCCCTCTTCGCGAAGGGGAATAGCTTCGTCGAGCGAGGTCACTCCCAGCCAGGTGGCGCCTTCTTGCTCAAGTGCTTTCGCGCACTCTACAGCACCGTGCCCGTAGGCGTAGGCTTTGACCACGGCGCAGATCGTTACCCCACTACCCACGTAGTCCTTGATGGTGCGGTAATTCTCTCGAAGGGTCGAAAGCGACACTTCAGCCCACGTGGGCCGGGTCGCTGCGCGTTTCGCGATTTCGATGGTAGCCACTGTCGGCGATTATAATTCGCGAACGCCACAGCCACAGGTTACCGCCGTGCCACTCTGGCAACGACGTCTCGCATGGGTGATTCAGTGGCCCCCCGCGCCCGCTGACCGCACAAGTCGAATTTACCCTTCTAGCGTAGTATGAGGAGGCGGACCGTTGAGGCCCGCCTCCAACTTCGGCTGATTGCGAATGACCCAGAAAATTCTTACTATTTTGTTGTTTGTAGCGGTGACCGCGACCTGTTTCGGGGCCCAGGCGCTTGCCTTGTCGCCTCGAAACACGCGGACCGCCGGATGCCATGAACACCGCTCACCCTTGCCCTCTCCTGAACCCGTTAGCCACAAGTGCTGCCAAATAGGCCATCACACGGCGATTCTGCCGCAATGCGCGCCTCTTGGCTACCCGTGGGATTGTGTTGCTCTCCTCGCAGACCCAAAACCGCAAAGCAAACACGATTCGTTCCAGAGTTCTTTGACCACTATCCTTCAGCGCGGCGGTCCGCCAGGCAACGCCCCGTTGCGTGTTTAGAAGAATTCCATACACCACTATTTGTTTCTGAGTTTCGCCACTACGGAGAAACTCGGAGATCAACACTCTTGCAGCACAATAGGAGGAGTGGCGGTGCGGAATTTCTTTTTCTGTCTAATAGGGGTACTGGCGTTGAGCGGCTCGTCTTTAGCCCAGGATTCAAATTCCAACATGAACATTCCGGACATGGCTGGAATGGCGCCGGAGGCCATGAATATGAAGCCCGGCTCGCTGATCGAAGTGCTGGAGCAGCACGCGATCTCAGGAACAGACGTGGAGCCAAATTCCACGCCCGTTGAAATGCTAATGCGCAAAGAAGGTAGCTGGACGCTTATGTTCCACGGGACGATTTTCCTGAATGATCTCCAGCAGACCGGGCCGCACGGCGCCGACAAATTCTTCTCCACAAACTGGTTTATGCCGATGGCTCAAAGAAATGTTGGACATGGAACTCTAACTTTGCGAGCCATGCTGAGCCTAGAGCCGGCAACTGTTTCAAACCGGCGCTATCCGGAGCTGTTTCAACAAGGTGAGACCGCTTTCGGACGGCCGATAGTAGATGGCCAGCACCCGCACGATTTTTTCATGGAGTTGGCGGCGCTTTACGATTACAAGCTGAACGAGAAGACGCTGCTCTCGTTTTATCTTGCTCCCGTGGGCGACCCGGCTTTTGGTCCGCCCGCGTATCCTCATAGAAGCTCGGCCTCAGAAGATCCCATTGCTCCGCTGGGGCATCATCTCGAGGATTCCACCCACATCGCCAGCGACGTAGTCACAGTAGGCATCACTCATCGCAATTTCCGCTTGGAAGCCTCAGGATTTCATGGTCGCGAACCGGACGAGTATCGCTGGGACATCGACTCCGGAAGGATCGATTCCTGGTCCACTCGCGTCACTGTTAATCCGGGGCTAAATTGGAGCCTGCAATATTCGATTACACAGCTCCACAGCCCTGAAGCGGTTTCTCCTCTTGAAGACATTCGCCGCATGACCGCATCGCTGATGTACAACCGGCCCATCCGTAATGGTAACTGGGCTTCGATGTTCTTGTGGGGCCGGAACCAGAGCTTGCAAGATGGGAACGTGGGGAATGCGTATCTGGGCGATTCCACGTTGCGATTCCTCACCAGGAATTGTGTCTGGACGCGAATCGAAAATGCCGACCGCACAAACGAGTTACTGCTGGGAGAGAATCCCTTGCCGCCCAGTTTTACTGAGCGGTACTTTACACGCGTGCAAGCGTACACCGCTGGCTATGACCGCGAATTTGGGCACATTCCGTATATTTCACCAGCATTGGGTGCCCAAGTGATGTGGTACAGAGTTCCGAATGTCTTGACGAGAACTTACGGCTCGCATCCGGTCGGGGTTGTAGCTTTCCTGCGGTTGCGAACACGATGAACTGTGTGGGTCGGACACTCCTCTCCGACGCTTTTGATCTTGACTCTGTTTTTTGCAGTTTGCTTTATGATCGGCAAGGATGAGGTATTCAGTCAAAAACAAACCAATGGCGTCGGACAAGAGTGTCCGACCCACACGAACTACCAGCTAAGCCGCCTGACCGCTGCTGGCCGGTTCCACGCCTTTCGTCCTCGCCCAGGTGTATTGGATTCGGTGGATCACAGTTATCGTCGACAGCACTGCGATGATCCACAGCACTGGAGCCATGCGATTGAACAATGCTCCGATGATCACCAGCACCAGGCGCTCCGGACGTTCCATGAAGCCGACGCGGCACGAGCCTATCAGCGACTCCGCCCGCGCCCGGCTGTAACTCACCATGATCGCGCTGACAATCACGTACGCCGTCAGGACCACATAGAAGAAGCGGTCTCCGCGGGCGTAGAACACCAGCAGGCCGAAAAACTGGGAGGCATCGCTATAGCGGTCCATAACTGAATCGAAGAACGCGCCGAAGCGGGTGACGCGGTTGGTAGCGCGGGCGACTTCCCCGTCTACCAGGTCAAAGAAGCCAGAGCCAATAATCACCAGCCCGGCGTAAAAGAACATGCGCTGTTGGTTTTGCGCTGTGGCGTAGCCGAACAGGAACGCAGCCCAGGTGTTGACGACCAATCCCATGAACGTCAGCACATTGGGATTGATACGAGTCAAGGCGAGCCAGCGGACAATGGTCCTCAGCAAGACCGCGCAAGCCCGTCCGAAGGCGCTTGTCCATGTCATGTTGCACCAGTCATATCGAACCGGTCATGTTGAACCAATCATATTGAACCAGTCACACCGCCGTCGTGATGTTCATTTCGCGGGCGCCTCATCGTGGATGGTGCTCAAGCTCAGGACATCCAAATCACGGTTGCCGTTCGGAGTCACCACAGTAATTGTGTCCCCAACCTTCTTGTTCAGCAACGCGCGGCCTATGGGAGAGTTGGTTGAGATCTTGCCCGTGCTCACATCCGATTCTTCGCTGGTCACTATTTTGTATTCAACTTCCTCGTTCTTAGTATTGTCGTAAACTTTCACCGTTGAGCCCAGGCCGACTTTGTCCCTGGGAATGTTGTTCATGTTGACCATTGACAGGTCGGCGAGCCGCCTGCCGAGCTGGCGTACGCGGGCCTTGACGAATTCCTGGCGCTGCTTAGCCATGTGATACTCGGCATTTTCGCTGAGGTCACCCAGGGCTGCCGCCTTCTTGATCTCTTTTGGGAGCTCGTGGATCAGCTCGTGCTCAAGAGCATTGATTTCTTCTTGCAGCTTCTTCTTGATTTGTTCAGTCATTCTCGCCGAATTATAAACCTTGCCGCGATGGCGGATTCGAACCAACCTCTAACCTTCCCATTTTGGAATCCCATCTGAAATAGCCCACAGCCACGGAGCCAGGAAACCGTAAGTGCCTGAAAACACAAAGTTACCTATTATGCAAATTGTTAATGGCCGCTCAGTGCGATAGAATAAGAATTGTCGCGCGCTGGTGGGCTGTACTCCTTATGGGCGTCAATGGCAACGGTGATTTCCACATCGGTGATCGGGTCGTTTATCCCAACCATGGCGTAGGAATCGTCGAGCAAATCGGCAGTCGTACCCTCGGCGAGCAGGTCGAGAAGTATTACCTTCTTAATATCAAGTCCTCCAATCTCAAAGTGACCGTTCCTTTCCACAGTGTCGGAGCGGTGGGTCTGCGGCGAGTGGTGAAGAACGGCGAGATCCAGAAAATCCTCGATTACCTGGCTGACGGAGAAAGCGATAGCGCAGCTGACTGGAAGGACCGTTTTAAAGAGAACTCCGACCGCATGCGTACCGGGTCACTGCTCGAGGTTTCAGCGGTCTTGAAGAGCCTGCTGGTTTTAAAAGAATCCAAGAGCCTTTCCTTCCGTGAGAAGAAAATGCTCGAGCGCGCTCGTTATCTTCTGGTTAGTGAGCTGGCCCTAGCCCGGAACGTCGAAGAGACACACATCGAAATTCTTCTTACCAAGACCCTTTCTAAGACCAACCTCAGATTCCCTGAAGCTAGCGAACTGCAAGCCTAGCGACTTGGGGTTCGGTGTTTCTCCTTCCAACTAACTTTCCGAACATCCGAGACATATAATTCAAGGATGCACTCTAGCGGCGAAGCGCCCAAAGTCCGGCCAAGAGTGCTGGGGATGGATGTAGGCTCCAAGACCATCGGTTTGGCCGTCTCTGACCCGCTGGGTATCACCGCCCAAGGTCTCCTAACCATTCGCCGGAAGAACAAGCGGCTGGATTTCGAACAACTTGCCAACGTGATCCGAGAGTACCAGGTTTCGGAGATCGTCATCGGATACCCTTTGCGCATGAGCGGAATGGAGGGAGTCCAAGCGGAAAAAATGCAGCGCTTTGCCGACGAAGTCCGCGAGAAATTCGGCCTGCCGGTACATCTCTGGGACGAGCGGCTTACATCCAGCCAGGCCAACCGGTTACTGCGAGAGTTTGATCTCTCAATGAAAAAGAGGGGCAAGGCGGTGGATCGAATGGCCGCAGTGCTGATTCTGCAGAATTGGATGGAAGCGAGAGGCATAGCCGGGCAAGACTCCTCGCATTTGTGATCCGAAAGGTGCTCTCCCCGGTTAGTCCTTTGGTAAACCTGCCGCTGCTCATCCGCTGCTCTAAACTATCTATAAGTGCGCAAGCTGATCTCCTTTCTATTGATGACGTTTTTCGTGGCCGCCGCTTGGCTGGCCTGGGCCTTGTGGCTTCCAGCGTCTCCCGGCAGGGAGCAGTTCGTGATGCTCCGCCCCGGATATTCGACCCGGCGCATTGCCCGCGAGCTGAAATCCGCAGGCGTTATCCGTAGCGCCGACGCCTTTGTGCTTTGGCATGCGTTTCACCGTCGCCCCTCACTCAAAGCTGGCGAGTATCTCTTTGATCATGACGCGACCGCGATCCAAGTCCATAACCGGCTCGCCCGCGGAGACGTTTACGTCCACACGGTTGTGATTCCCGAAGGTTTCAACATGTTCGATATCGCGAGGGCGATCCAAGACGCGGGTCTTGGACCGGCCCCGGATTTTCTGAAAGTAGCGACTGCCGACACTGCTTTGATCGCCGACCTTGCGCCACAAGCCACTTCGCTCGAAGGCTATCTCTTCCCTAATACCTACGAGTTCACCCGAACCCAGAGCATGCGTGACATGGCGGCCGAAATGGTCAAGCAGTTTCGGCAAGTCGCAACCCAGATCGGCTTAAGTCAGGACCCGCAAAAGACCGTGACCTTGGCTTCCATCATCGAAAAGGAAACTGCAGTTGCGGAAGAGCGTCCTGAGGTTGCCAGCGTCTACGCCAACCGTCTCGCCAGCCACATTCCCCTGCAGGCCGATCCCAGCGTGATTTATGCGGAATTGCTGCGGGGGGCTTACGGCGGAGCGCTGCACCACGATGACATGCAGTTCGATTCGGCGTACAACACTTATCGCCACGCTGGTCTTCCGCCTGGGCCAATTGCGAATCCGGGGAAGAGTTCGCTCCAGGCTGCCATGCAGCCCGCCCCAACCCAGTTCTATTACTTCGTAAGCGACGGAAATGGACATCACCATTTTTCCAGTACCCTCGAAGAGCACAATCGCAACGTGGCTGCTTTGCGACGAGCCACAATGAAGAAGTAAGTCATCGTCCCCGGCCCGGCCCCCGAGACTGGCCGTACCACGAAGCAAACATTGGTGGCTCAATAATTTCCGAAGCCTGAAGGCTTTCGCCGCCATCTCTATATACTGTTCGTACCACCTTTTTAGAAGCCGAATGGTCTCATTTTCTCGATCCTGGGTCGTTGTTCTCTTGCTGGCCATCTTCCCGCTGAGCGGATGCCTGTTCCACACCCGGAAAGTAGTTCAGCAGGTAAATTACGCTGCCCTTAAGACGTCGACCAAGCCCGAGTTGATCGCTTACATCAATTCGCAGGCTGGCAAGATCCAGAGCATGCAAGCCACGGTGGATATCGACACCGCGGTTGGTGGCGTCAAGAAAGGCAAAGTCACCGAGTACCAACAGATTCGCGGCTACGTTCTCGCCCGCAAACCGGCGATGCTGCGCATGATCGGCTTATTGCCGATTCTTCGCAACACCGCATTCGACATGGTGAGCGATGGGCAGGAATTCAGGGTTTCGATCCCGCCCAAAAACCGCTTTGTAGTCGGCCGCAATGATCTGGTGACGCCTAATCCGCAACAGCCACTGGAAACTCTGCGCCCGCAGGTCATCTACGACGCGCTGTTGCTTCGTGAGATCGACCAGAAGAATGAAACCGCGGTCATCGAGAACGACACCGAAACTATTGTCGGCGAGAAAGGCCGGAAGTTCGAGCAGCCGGCGTACGTCCTCGACATTATTCGCAGCCGGGGCAACGACAGTTGGCTTTCCCGCAAGATTGTCTTCAGCCGCATTGACCTGTTGCCCAACCGCCAACTCATTTACGATGAATCTGGCACTCTGATCACCGACGCTCGCTATAGCGACTATAAAGATTACAACGCGGTATTGTTCCCCTCGCGTATTGAAATCCGCCGCCCGGAAGAAGAGTACGATATTACGCTCACTATGATTAAGCTTGATATGAACCGGCCGCTGGATAATCAAAAGTTTGTGCTGGAGCAGCCCGCAGGGGCGCAGGTAATCCATCTGGACCGTTCGCAACCCTCTCCCAACGGCGGCGATGGGCACTAGGATTGCAGATTGTAGATTTTGGATCGCGGATTTGGCAGAGTTGTCCGATTCGGAAGAAATCGTACATTCGCAAAATCTGCAATCTAAAATCTGCAACGGTTTGCTAACAGCTAGGAGCTAACAGCCAAGAGCTGCTTTTCATGATGAACAAGATGATCGTCTCCAATCTCGCGCACCGGCCTCTTCGTTCAGCCATCAGCATTGTGGCGATCGGGCTGGAAGTCACGCTCATCCTGCTCATTGTCGGGTTCTCAATCGGGTTGCTGAATGACTCCCGGTCCCGCCAAGCCGGAATCGGCGCGGATGTGATCGTGTTGCCGCCGGGTTCCTCCAACATTCTTGCGTTTAGCAGCGCGCCCGCGCCCGTCAAAATCACCGATATTCTCGCCCGGTTGCCACACATCACCGTGGCTACCCCTGTGCTGTGGCAGGTTTCCACCGTCGGCTCTCTGCAAACCATTTACGGAATTGATTTGAAAAGCTTCGAGGCCATGCGTCCATTCACTTATCTCAAAGGCGGCGCATTTCAGGGCCCGAATGATATCTTGGTCGACGATATCTACGCAGGCTCGAATCATTCCAAAATTGGCAACACCGTTGACTTGCTGAACCACAAGTTCCGCGTGGCAGGAATTGTTGCCCACGGTAAAGGCGCGCGACTCTTTGTTCCTCTCACCACGCTCCAGGAGTTGGTCGGCGCCCAGGCACGGGCGTCCGCGTTTTACGTGAAGACTGACTCTCCCTCAAATGCAGACTTGGTGGTCAGCGAAGTCAAAGACGTTCCGGGCATGTCAACTTATGTTGTCCGCTCCATGCGCGAATACCTCTCCATGATGACTCCCGATAATTATCCCGGGCTCTCTACTTTCATCACCATCGTCGTCGGCATCTCTGTGACCATCGGCTTCCTCGTGATCTTCCAGGCCATGTACACAGCAGTAATGGAGCGCACCCGCGAAATTGGCATTCTGAAATCGCTGGGCGCTTCGAAGTTTTATATCGTGAACGTGATCCTGCGTGAGACAACACTGCTGGCGATTGGCGGAATCGTCTTAGGAATCGTAGTCAGCTTCGTCGCCGGTGCCGCTATCCATAAACGGCTTCCCACCCTTCCCATCGAGATCAACCATGTTTGGCTGATCCGTGCGACCCTCATCGCCATCGTGGGCGCGCTGGGCGGCGCAATCTACCCCGCGTTCAAAGCCGCGCAAAAAGACCCGATCGACGCCTTGGCATACGAATAAACTCTTTTCACCCCGATTCCCTGTCATTCCAAGCGAAGAGATCATTTGCTTAACGAATGATCATCGGAGTCGAGGAACCTGTTTTTCAGCGACACGAACCTGAAGCGCGAGACTACCTCCACTGCATGTCGTATCCCAACGCCTTCAATATCTGGTTCTCAAACTCGTACTTCACCAGCAGATCGAAATTGTTTCCTGAAAACTCCCACGATGCTGCATAGCGACTGACAGGCCGTGCATATAGCGAATACGCCGCCGCATAGGCCACATTGCAGGGATCAGGACAGAAGATCAGTCCCGTCGAGTCAGGACGGCTGACTCCGGTTGCAGCATAGAGCGCCGAAGACGACACATCCGCTTGCGCCGACACGACGAGCTGACGCGGTGAAATGTTCCAGACTCGCGCATCGCCGGGAGGCATGACGGGAGGCGCGTTGGTCAACGTACGCTGCACTGGGTTCAAATCAATTTGCTGCGACAAACTCTGCTGGGCTGCTTTCCACAAGGACCACAGCTCTGCGTCAGAGTGGTGGGTGTGATTAATAAATCCGATTGCCGAAATGGGGTGGCCTCCGCACCCTGTCAACAACAACGTGATTACAACCAACCCACGAAGCTCTCGGCGCATAGCCCTCCTTCTGCCACTGAGGAAGAAATCGGCAGTAGAGTTCGCCGCCTGCAAGGGATTTCCTTCTACACAGGTGTTACGACTTTCGGAATCTACGCGCTAGTGGCGCTTCTGGTTATGCGGCGAGTGAACGGCGAGACAATGAAGCAAGGCGACGACGCGGCCACAGACGAGCAGAAGGTCTTGATCAGAGCCACCAAAGACTCAGAAGTGTTGTTGTTTGATTTAGCGTAATCGCCGTGCCAAAAAGGGACCAAGCTGAAAAAAACAACCGGGAAGGGCACGAGTTCCACTCGTGCCGATTTAAGCTAGCCACTGGAGCGGCTTCCAGCCGCCGAGGTTCGCTTTTGAGACCGGGACGGCTCATCTCTTCACCCGGAACTTATTTCGTCACCTTCTCGACTTGGCAGCGGCGAAGACTATTCGTCGTCGAATCCCACGTCCGGCTTTTCCTGAAGACTCTTTATGGCTAGCGCAGAGCCGGACGTTATGAACTGCACGCATTCGTCATCATGCCGGAGCATGTCCACCTTCTACTCACTCCTAGCGGTGAAATAACGGTTGAGCGCGCGATCCAGTTCATCAGAGGCGGATACTCGCACTCGCTAGGAACGGAGATCGGAAGGAGAATTGAAATATGGCAGGGCGGGTTCACGGACCATCGCATTCGCGACGAGCGGGATTTTGCGGAGCATCAGAACTACATTCATCAGAATCCTGTCGCGCGTCGGCTCGTGGCGCGTGCACCCGACTATCGATACTGCTCCGCTTACCCAGGCTTCAAACTCGACCGCTGGCCCTCAGCGGCTAAAGCCTCATTCTTAGAGAGTGCTTGATCGGTACGAGTGGAACTCGTGCCCTTCCCGGTTATTTTTCTCCGGCTTTATGCGTTTGGGAAAAAAGGTGGTTCGTGCAGGACGGAAGCTCTTGTCAGTCGTCACCTGTCGGCTCAAAACGTAAGACCCTGCTAGTGGCAGCAGCCAGAAATGCCTGGTTTTCGTCATTGACAATTCCCCGGAATCGCTCATAATAATCGCGATTCGCGTTTGTCCCGGGATTCCATATCAAAACAAGTGCTTCTTTTGAAGCTTTTCGTCCCACCATCACCTTCGCGTGAAAGGAGTATTTTTGTATGCACCACAAATTTTGTGCTCTCACTCTGGCATCGCTTCTGTTCTTAAGCGTGAATTCCATTTCTGTTCCGAACGCCTATGGCGCTGACGAACCTTCAGCCGCCCCTGCAAAACTCGTATTGAAAGAAGGGACTGAAGTGAAGCTGAAATTCTCTGACGACCTCAGCTCGAAAACGGCCACCGAGGGCGACTCCGTAAATTTGGTTCTCGATGAGGACATCAAGCTTGGCGATGTCGTTGTCGCAAAGGCTGGCTGCAAGGCAGTAGGATCCATCACCAACGCCAAGAAAGCCGGAATGATGGGGAAGGCTGGCGAGCTGAACATGCGGCTTGAACACCTGAAGGTGGGCGACGACAGAGTAAAGCTCCGCGGCAACAAAGGCAAAGAAGGACAAGGCAAGGAAGGCACTGCTGTAGCTCTGACGGTACTTTTTGGTCCGATTGGGTTGATCAAGCACGGCAAGAACGTGGAAGTCAAAGCGGGTACACCGTTGACAGCTTACGTTGATGCCGACGCCCCGTTGGTACCAGTGAAATAATCTACGGGCGCTGACTAGAGTGCCCGATACACATGCCCCGCTTGAGATTATTCATTGCGGGGCTTTGTTTTTGTGAGGAACTCAAAACTCCACATGCGCCCTAAATGATCCTACGAACACTGGGCCGCGGTCGCGGTTGTAGCCGGGATTGACGATGTACTGCGCGCCGGGAGCGAGATTAATTCCCCGCCACACGTGCACGGTGTAATACGTTTCCAGAATGTTCTCGCGCCCATAGTTCAGTTTTCCATCACCGATGAGAAATCCGTAGCCGCCGTCGGCGAGATAAATCTGGTGATCTTTCTTAATGCCGTTCGAGACGAACGCAAGCCCCACGCGGTCCTGCTTGCGATGCCACTTCGCGCCGTTTACGCCCACGCCCTCGGCGACGGTCAAGTCAATTTCGGTGTAGGCGAATGATTCAGTTTTTCCGTTGTCCCATCCCCAGCGCGCAAAGGCAGTCAGGTTGGGCGTCAGTTTCTGCTCCAGGTTGGCTCCGAATCCGTATTTGCGCGTGATGTGCCAGGGATGATCGGTGATGTCCGGTGCCGCGACCAGGCCTTCTTCGAATTGGAGAACCGAGTCGCGGTAGATTCGCATGTTGGCGTAGTTGGTGTATGCGAGCAGCCGGACGACGCCGGATTTTTTCGGCACCACCCCATGCCGCAGTTCGTATTCCCAATTTTCCGCGTGCACCTGCCACGGCCGCCAGACCAGATCAATTCCGTTCGCTACTTTCGGCATCAGCGTCTCGGCGAAGCGGAAGCCCCAGTTGTGGTCTTCGTAGTCGGCAACCACGCCTACGGTGTAGCCGCGCGTGTCGGCGGCATAGTCCCAGGCGCCGTTATTGTCCACGGCCCAATTCATGAACTGAAAGTGAGTGTCAGTGCCTACGGAGTTCACATCAAAGAAGTCCGGCATGCTGAATTTACCGAAGCGGATTTCCAGATGCCGCCGCGGGAGTTCGTCGAACAGCGAGAGAAAGCTGCGATCGTTCTCAACTTTGTCCTCGCTCAACGCGAACACCTTGTGGATCATGCCGCGCCCCAGGTACGGCGCTTTGCCCAACAGCGGATTGCGCACAATGTCCAGGTCGGGAGCACCAGCCACGCCCAGCCCCGTGCTCAGCGCCGCGCCGCCGGCTTCTTCAATGTCAACCAGAAGCTCGGTGGAATCATTCAGTCGCACGCCGGTGTACAGCGTCATCACCCGCGATGTGGCCTTTTCGTAACGCGGAGTCAGGCTGTTCTTCCCACTGTACGGAGCGTGACAGTCCGGATGAGCCTGAAAAATAAAGTTCGCCTGCCCGGAGAGCCAGAACCGCGTGTCGTGAAAGTGCGGAAGCATGGGTTCGGGATCGGCATTGGAGGGCTGGTCGTCTCCGCCAGCTTGCGTTTGGGGCGCACGGGGCTGCTCTGTCGGCTGCTGCGCGCACACGGGAACACAGAGCAGGAACGCAAGCCCCCACAGTGCGAGGTACCAGTTTGATTTTGCCGACAGGTCTCCTTCGGGAGATTTCCCGTATCGAGAGTAATTGGGGTGGGAGCAGTCTGCCAAACGCGACAGCGAAGGCGAAGGACGGGTCGGAATCTCCCGGAAATCTCCCCAAAAAGCGCAGGATGATCGGGGCTTACCCTGATCATCCCTATCCCTCCCGGTTAGAAGGGGCCGTACTGGAGGAATGATAGCCATCTAAGATTGCAGGACGATGTAACCCGCATGAAATTTCCGTAAAACCTATTGCCCTTCCGGGTACCCCGCCCAAGGCGTTACCACTGCTATATTTATGGATTCGTATTCATGGTCGTGGAGCTACGGGCGTCCTCGCCCGTCACCTACGGGCGGGGACGCCCGTAACTCCATAGTCTCTGCCCGGAAGGAGGAAAATGCCTCGCAAGCTCGACGAATCCCGCCGCCTGCAAAAACGCGCCGAGCAGCTAATCCCCGGCGGAGTAAATTCTCCGGTGCGGGCGTTCAAGGCGGTAGAATCCGAAGCGCCCTTCATCGTTCGCGGACAAGGCTCACACATCTGGGACGCCGACGGGAACGAATGCATAGACTACGTCGGCTCCTGGGGCCCGCTGATTCTGGGACATGCCGAACCCAATGTGATCGAGGCAATCCTGTCCGCCGCAGTGAATGGCACCAGCTTCGGCGCATCCACTCCCGCCGAAGCCGATCTTGCTGAGCTGGTGATCGAAGCCTTTCCCCATGTCGAGAAAATCCGTTTCGTTAACTCGGGGACGGAAGCCACCATGTCCGCCATCCGCCTGGCCCGTGCCCATACCAAACGCAAATACATCGTCAAGTTCGAGGGCTGTTATCACGGACACGCCGACGCATTGCTGGTGAAGGCGGGTTCTGGCATCGCGACCTTCGGTATTCCGGGATCGGCTGGCGTTCTCGACGAAGTCAGCCAGTTCACTATTGCGCTCCCTTTTAATGACACCGAAGTTTTGGAGCAAGCCTTCAGTAAGTATCGCCACCAGATTGCCTGCGTCATTGTCGAGCCGGTGGTCGGAAATATGGGGTGCGTCCCGGCTAACGGTGGGTATCTCGCGAACCTGCGCACCATCACGCAACGGGAAAATACTGTGCTGATTTTCGATGAGGTCATGACCGGCTTCCGCGTGGCCTACGGAGGCGCGCAGGAGTTGTACGGAATCAAACCGGACCTGACGACCTTCGGCAAAATCATCGGCGGGGGATTGCCGGTCGGCGCCTACGGAGGCCCATCGGAAATAATGGATCTGGTGGCGCCCCTCGGCCCCATGTATCAGGCGGGAACGCTTTCCGGAAATCCGCTGGCAATGGCTGCAGGAATCGCGACCCTGAAGCATTTACGGAAGAAGAAAGCCGAACTTTATCCCAGGCTCGAAGCGCTCAGCGCCCAACTGGTCGAAGGCGTGGCGGCCGCAGCAAAAGATGCCGGCGTGACTCTCTCGTTCAACCGGGTCGGATCCATGTTCACCTGGTTCTTCACGGCAGATCCCGTCACCGACTGGGACTCGGCTTCGAAGTCCGACACGGCCGCCTTCGGACGATTCTTCCGAGCAATGCTCGACACGGGCATTTACTTGCCGCCATCACAGTTCGAAGCCGCATTCGTGAGCATAGCCCACTCAGAAGAAGATATTCAGAAGACCATCGCAGCGGCTCGGCAGGCGTTTTCCGCGGCGAAGTAAATTGTTGGCAATCAATTCAACCTAAAGCCACCGGCTTGCCTACCTGCTTCCCGCTGTCTAAGATTGATGGTTTGCTCACTGGCTCGGTTCACTTCTTGGCAGATGGGAGCACTGATATCTGGAGATCCTATGAAAACTGTTTCCCTCGAACAGGAAATCAATCCCTGGGAGGCGCAATCTGCGCGCTTCAACTTTGCGGCGCAGAAACTTAACCTGGACGAAGGTCTTTGGAAGGTCCTGCAGTATCCCAACCGCGAGCTGATTGTGCACATTCCGGTCTCGATGGACAACGGCAAGCTTGAGGTGTTCACCGGATTTCGGGTGCAACATTCAATCGCGCGCGGCCCCTCGAAGGGCGGCATCCGGTATTCGCCCGATGTGACGCTCGATGAAGTCCGGGCGCTGGCAAGTTGGATGACGTGGAAATGCGCGGTGGTGAATATTCCGTTTGGCGGCGCGAAGGGCGGCGTCATTTGCGACCCCCACAAGATGTCCATGGGCGAACTGGAACGTATGACGCGGCGCTATACCGCCGAATTGATCGAATTCATTGGTCCTGAGAAGGACGTCCCCGCGCCTGACGTGAACACCAACGAGCAGGTCATGGCCTGGATAATGGACACTTATTCCATGCACATGCGGCAAACCGTCACTTCCGTGGTCACCGGCAAGCCGATCAACATTGGCGGATCGCGGGGGCGGCGCGAAGCCACCGGGCGCGGGATCATGATCGTGTGTGATGAAGCAGTCAAGAAGTTGGGGCTGCGTCCCGAGGAAACGCGAGTCATCGTGCAAGGCTACGGAAACGTGGGATCAAATGCCGCCCAGTTGATGGCGCAGGCTGGTTACAAGATCGTCGGCGTGATTGAAGTAGACGGAGCAATTTACAATAAGAATGGAATCAATATCGAAGCGCTGTCAAAGCACCGCGAGCGGGTCCGCGGAATTGCGGATTTTCCCGAAGCGGAAAAAGCTGATCCTGCCGAACTGCTGCTGACCGAGTGTGAGATCCTGGTCCCCGCCGCAACTGAAAACCAGATCACCAGCCAGAATGCCAGCCGAGTAAAATGCCGCATCCTGGCCGAGGGCGCGAACGGGCCAACCACGGCAGCTGCCGACGAAATTCTTGCCGACAAAAAGGTCTTCGTAATTCCCGACATCCTGTGCAACGCAGGTGGCGTCACTACTTCGTATTTCGAGTGGGTGCAGGACAGGCAAGGCTATTTCTGGAAAGAATCAGTGGTCAACGAGCAGCTTGAGGACATCATGGTGAACGCCTTCCAGGACGTTGTCCGTTACGCTGAGACCCACAATGTGAACAACCGGATTGCGGCGTACATGCTGGCGATTGATCGGGTCGCGTACACGATCCGGCAGCGGGGAATTTACGCCTAAGGAGAAGAAGATGAGACGCAGGGCATTTGTTGTAGCTATTCTGACGGCAGTTCTTGCACTTAGCTCTGGACTCGGCGGCAGTGCGTTGGCGACCGCGCAATCAAATACTGCGACCACGCCAGCCAGCAGTTCCAAATCAGCGCGATCTGCATCGCCAAAAAGCGAGAAGCTCGACATCAAGTCTGCCAGCAAGGACGAACTGGATGCGCTGCCCGGCATCGGGGATGCGCTCGCTCAAAAGATCGTTGCCGGGCGGCCGTATCGTACGAAGCGCGATTTGGTGACGCGGAAGATCATTCCGCAATCAACTTACGAGAAGATCAAAGACCGGATCATTGCCCACCGGAGCACAATGGCCACTACACCAGAAAAGAAATAACAGACCTCACTCTTGTGAGCACTGGAGGAGGGGCTGGTTCTCAGCTGCTGTAACCTATCAGGTTTCGGAAAAAGTCCGACTTGCTTTGAAAGGGCACGGCTTCCAGCCGCGCCGATGCCGACCAAGGGTCTTGCGGCATGGCCGAAGGCCGTGCTCTTTCAAACCGAGTCGGATTTCAGTTTTTTCCCCAGCCTTAGGGAGCCGTCCGTTGCTTCGCAAATCCGGCTGGAGGATAATCTAGTGACGGCTGCGGGACGTTTTCCGCGGCGGGTCCTTTCCGGTGAATCTACCCAATTCCATTACGCTCACCAGAATCTGCAGTGTTCCTCTGCTCATCTGGGTGCTCTCCAGCAGTAGATTTACCAGCGTAAATGGAGAAAAGGAACTGCTCGCCTCTGCGCTGTTCATTGCTGCTTCCATCACGGACGGAATTGACGGCTACCTCGCGCGCAAGCGCGGCCAGATCACAACCATGGGAATGCTGCTCGATCCTCTGGCCGACAAGCTGCTGATTGCCGCCGCCTTCATCACGCTGGTGCAGTTCAATCCGCGGCTGGTCCCGGCATGGATCGCGGTGGTGATTATCGCAAGAGAATTCCTAGTCAGCGGACTGCGGTCCATTGCCGCCTCCGAGGGGTTCACGATCGAAGCTAGTGATCTGGGCAAATTCAAAATGGTGGTCCAGATTGTGTCCGTCGTAGCCGTCATTCTTGACCATCGCTGGCAGGAGTGGCCGGTCTATCGCTTCTACATTTTCCCGGTAGATTGGATTGCGCGGATTGCAATCTGGTTTATGGTGCTCCTCTCCCTGGTCTCGGCGGGAGATTATTTCTATGCGTTCTGGTCGAAAATTGATCGCCACGTGGTCAAGCGCCGGAAGCGCGCATTTATTCTCAGCCGGCGCAAGAAGCGCGATGTCGCCGCCATCTGAAGATTCGTCATCACCTCTCGCCCAGCCGGGCGTGCGGCCGGAATACACTCCCCAAGAACGGCAATTTCTATTAGAGATTGCTCATGAGGCCATTCTTTCTGTACTGGAAGAATGTGAAGTCTCATCGTTCACCCCCGCTCCGCACCTTGCCGAGCCGAGGGGAGTTTTCGCAACCTTGTACTCGAATGGGAAGCTCCGAGGCTGCGTGGGATTTCCCACCGCTGTCGCACCGCTTTACCAGGCCGTAATGGATGCATCGCGGGCCGCGGCTTTTGATGATCCCCGTTTTGTTCCGTTGAGGCTGGCTGAGGCGCGCCAAGTCCAGGTCTCGCTCAGCGTTCTTTCACCGCTCAGGACCATTTCGACCGAGGCGGTTGAGGTCGGCCGGCATGGCCTGGTGATCTCCGAGGGCCCACGCCGGGGATTGCTCTTACCTCAAGTGCCGGTCGAGCATGGATGGGATCGCATTACTTTTCTAGAGCAGACTTGTCTGAAGGCAGGATTGTCGCGCGACGCGTGGCGGGAAGGCGCAAAAATTCAGGCATTCACTGCTGAAGTTTTTGGTGACCGCGACTGCAGCGTCTAGATCATTCAGCTTGCGCGAAAAGCTGAATGGGCAGCAATTGCGTGTGTAACATCTCACACATACAAATTTGTAGAACTACGCAAAAACTGGGGAGGATCTCTCCTCCCCAAAATATCCCGGCTATTGCGGATCGAGTTCTACGACATCCCCGATGTGAGCTGGTTCCATCGCGAAAACTATCATTCCGGTCGCGGTCGAAGGGGTTGTCCCGATCACGACGATTTCTGCCACCGCTCGACGCGGCATATCTGCGCTATGGATAACCGGCCCTCCAGTCTTGGTGAAGGCCTTCGGATCGATGGCGGGCTGTTTCCGCTGCGTGGCTTCGACGGTCGAGGATTTGAATGAGAGCGAGTCCACAGGATCGTGCACAACAACGGATGGGGTGCGCACGGCCCGCAGGAAGTCACCGACTTTCAGTCCCTGACTGGCACCGACGTTCACGTAAACCTTTGCCCCTGTTCCCAGCTCGGAATCAAAATCCTTTGCCAACAGAATTCGCCCGCTGACCTGCCCATTGGAAGGCGCAAACCGATCAAAATGCATAGGAGCATGGAATGCGGTTGCCGGTTTTTCGACAAAAGGAATCGCAAAATCGCCAGGAGCCAGACTGTCGCAGCTGAACTCTACTCTGGCGATGGTCATTTTGTTCCGCGTATCGATCACTTTTACTCGCCCGATTTCTTCATACGGTTGTCCCGCAGCTTTCAGGGCGGCCCACTGTCCTTTGAATAATTCATAACGGTTGGGATCCTGCAACTCGCGGACAATTGTGTACTGCTGCTCGGCCTCGTATCCTTTGCCAGTCAAATAAATCACGTCGCCATTACTGAACTGGACCGCGTGGGGCGACTCCATTCCGCCCGCGACATATTTGTCCTTCGAGGAGAGCGGCTTGCTAACAAAACCTGCGCAATAGAGGTCGGCGGCGGTGGGCGTCTGCAGCCTTTCCACTGGAAAGTTGATCGAGGTCGAGGCGGTACCCGCCGGAACTGCGTCGCCAGAGCTCTGTTGTGCCCAGCACAATCCAGGCACTGACAGCATCAGAAATAGCACTGCGTTCTTCATGGTTTCTCCTCAGGCCTTCGCGCGACCCGATGTGACGCTAAGTTACTTAAAATAAAGAAACTTCCATTGACGAAAGTAACAAGCCTCCAGAGCAGGGTCAAGGTTACGCAGGTCTTATCCCAGCCCTGTTAAAAAGTTTACTGCCCAGAAAAAGTGCAATCGCTGTTGCATATGGAGTTACGTCCCTGTAATATCGCGCGGTTAATGACGGCAGAAAACAACCACTACATCTCGAGATTGTCACACCTGCGGCTGCCTAAGGTTTGCGTCGCGGTCACCGGCTCCAACGCGAACGAAATGGTAGAGAAGGCCGAGGTATTGGCGCGCGATAACCCTTTTATTGAGTTCAGGTTAGATTACTTGCCCAAGCCAGGTTTGGCAGTTCCAAGGCTCAAAGAATTCATGGATTTTCATCCCCATGTGGTGGCCATTGGGACCTGTCGCCGGGTCGTAAGCGGAGGGAAGTTCCGCGGAACGGTGCCTGCACAATTGGAAATTCTGGGCAAAGCCGCGCTTGCGGGATGCCAGTTAGTAGATGTTGAGATCCAGACAGCCGTCCGCCTGAAGCCAGCACAGTTGGACAGACTGCGCTCCAAGGCGGCGATTGTGCTTTCCTTACACGACTTTCGGGGGACCCAGAAACTCGACGAGAGGCTGAAGAAGATGGCCGCCTATCCAGCCGACTTTTACAAGATCGTCAGCACTGCGACCAGCCTTTATGACAACGTCACCATGATGAAATTCCTGGAGAAACACCAGGACGCTCACTCGCTGGTCGGGCTGTGCATGGGCGAACAGGGGATCATCAGCCGGGTATTAGGAGTACGCGCCGGCAGTGCATTCACCTTCGGCGCTCTCACCGCCGACGAGAAGACGGCGCCAGGACAAGTCACAGCCCAGGAGCTCCAGAATACTTATCGAATAGATCAGGTGGATGCAGCCACTCGAGTTTACGGGGTAGCTGGCGATCCGGTGTCGCAATCGCTTTCGCCAGCCATTATGAACGCCGCGCTCCGCCGCGAAAATGTGAACGGAGTTTTTCTGGCGCTGCACGCGAAGGCACTGAAAGACTTGCTGGCCTGTATCCGAGACATACCCATTCACGGGCTGGCGATCACCATGCCGTACAAGGAGGCCATTCTTCGATATTTGGACAATACCGATCCCTATACAACAAAGATCGGCGCCTGCAACACCGTGGTGAGATCGCAGGATGGCAAGCTCTACGGTTTCAATACCGACACTTCCGGAGTAGTACGCCCACTCGAGCAGCGCATGACCCTGAACGACGCAAAAATTCTGGTACTAGGAGCTGGTGGCGCGGCCCGCGCAGCGGTCTTCGGACTAAAAGATCGTGGAGCACGTATTTTTATTCTGAACCGCAGCCTTGCGGCTGCGCACAAGCTGGCACGTCAAGCGAAGGCGCGTACCATCAAACGGTCAGACCTCAAGCGTCTGGACTTTGACGTCATCATTAACGCCACGCCCGTGGGAATGGGAAACGCCGGCGAGTCTCCGCTCAACGCGGACGAGATCAAGGCCAGGTATGTTTTCGATATGGTTTACGACCCAGCCGAGACGCCTTTGCTGCGCTTAGCGAGAGAGCGCGGCGCTGAGGTCATCCCGGGCAGCGAAATGTTCGTTCACCAGGCCGCCCGGCAGTTCGAGATCTGGACCGGCAAGCCGGCGCCAAGAACCGACATGCTGCGGATCGTGACTCTGGCTCTCGCAGAACGCGCGGCGGCGCAGAATGGGGCAAAGGCGGGGAAGTAGTGGTGCAGCGGCTTGGCGAAAGCATGAGGCGTCTCCCAGGATCGTGGTTACCCACCCTTCGAAAAGCGCGAAGGGTGGGGCAGCCCGCTGAAGAAAAGAGTCCTAGCGAGTGGTACCCGCCTCACTTGAAAGGTCTCGCACGGAGATGTCGATGCCGCTGATCTTGCCGACCTGGAAGTCTAAGCTTACGTGGTCGCCAGGCCTTGCGCTGGCCCCGTACGTCATGTTCAGGTGGGTAGGGGTTACCCATTCCATCTTCAGATCATCGTCGCATACTGGTGAGAGAACCCCAACACTGCGTCGGAGGCTGTGACCCCTTAATCCACTTCAAAGACACAGTCGTTGTATCATCGGCCGTTCCGGGGCCTCCCCACTGTTGACTGCGAGCGGTCGCAAGCCATAACCCATCTGGAGATCGGGCTTCTGCTGACCAAGTCGTCGCAACGTCATGACAACCGGATTCTAAGACGCAGCCTCCAATGATGAGGAGCGAGATCGCCTTGAGGATCGCAGAGAGGCAAACTGTGCCAACCTTAGTGATTCGTCCGCACACGGATCAGTAACCGCCGTCAATTCGTAGGCACGCATAGAGTTCCGTTTTGTTGGTCGCTATATCCAGCAGTGATGTTGGCAACGTTGGCTGCCGGGTGCCCCACCTTTCGCGGTTTTCGAAAGGTGGGAATCCAATCACGATGGGCAACGCACCCCCAGTCATACATGGGTCGTTACATGATCCGAGTGCAGCACTACGCTCTACATGAGCATTCCCACCTGCAGAAAATTGGCGATCAGTTTCTTGCCTTCTCCTGTCAATACGCTCTCCGGATGAAACTGCACGCCTTCGACGGGATATTTGCGATGACGAAGTCCCATGATGGTTCGTGAGCCGTCCTTCTCGGTGGTATAAGCGCTGACTTCCAGTTCAGCAGGCAGGTTCTTCTCCTCAACGATGAGTGAGTGGTATCGAGTTGCAGTGAATGGCGACTCGAGTTTCTGGAAAATCGTACGGCCGTCGTGGGTCACCTGGCTGGTCTTGCCATGCATGAGATGAGGCGCGCGAACTACGTTTCCGCCAAAAGCCGCTCCCAGGGCCTGATGGCCGAGGCAGACCCCAAGAATCGGCAATTTCCCGGTGAAATAACGGAAAAGCTCAATGCTGATGCCAGCTTCTTGAGGCGTACAGGGCCCCGGCGAAATGACGATGCGCTCAGGCCGCATGGCCTCGATCTCTCCTACCGTGACCTGATCATTCCTGCGAACCGCGACTTCCGCGCCCAGTTCGCCTAAATACTGCACCAGGTTGTAGGTGAAAGAGTCGTAATTATCCAGCACAAAGACCATATGTATTCTCATCAGGTTACATCAAGAATTCGGACAATGCCTGCCATTGGCCTAAGTTCCGCTTGACATGCTGACCGCGAAGTCTCATTCTTACGAGGGCTTAGGAGGCGAATGGTCGAAGTCCAGCAAGCAGAAAAACGGGCAACCCGCCGGTTCGGCCTCCGGTTGCCGGTTTCCGTGAATTACGCCGACAATCCTGGGGCGGCGTTTTCGGCCCAGACCCGCGACGTGAGCGCTCGCGGTATTTGCTTTTACATGGACACGCCCCTGGCCGCAGGCTCTGATATTGAGTTCACGCTGACCCTCCCTCCGGAGATCACGCTGACCGAGAGCATCCGCGTGCGCTGCAAGGGTAAAGTAGTGCGAGTCGAGAATGGACTGGCCGACGCCAAAGTGCCGATCGCTGCCGTGATAGACGAATACGAATTTCTTTCCGAAGCCTGAGTTGCTGCTTCGACACATCTACGCAGCGCATTTCTGCGCTGGAACATGTCCTTGCTCTTTATAAATGAGTAAAGTGGTGCTACTCTCATCGCAAGTTCATCCTTAATCTGGACAACCCTTTGTTTTGTGCCCGAGCCCACTGCTGTGTGTTATTTCTGGCCTCCTTGGCGGCAGTGTCAGCGTCCGCTCAGAAGCAGCACGCCGCAATCTGGACAACGGTGCAATCGGTCACAGTCGTCCCTGGAGATAGCGGCCCGGTTATCGAGATTGTTTCCTCGCGCCCACTGACGCCCACTCTGCAAACGATTGAAGGCCCGTTGCGCCTGGTGATCGATCTTCCGGACTCAAACCTGACTACGGCCAAAAAGCGAATACCGTTCCGCAATGAGCAGATCAAAGGCATTCGCCTGGACCAGTTTCAACGCAATCCACCGGTTACTCGGGTCGTCATAGATCTCGCCGGGCCGATTCTCTACACCTGGGACGCGCTCGGAAACCGGCTGAGAATTCGGCTGCGCACAGACCAGACAGCGACGGCCAAGCCAGCCTCGGTTCCCGCGTTTACCAGCGGAGCCCAGCCCGTTGCAGTCCCGTTTTCGGAGGGCAGTTCCGGCACTTTAGTTGAGGCGGGCAGCCGAGTCGCATCCGGAGCCTCGGTAAGCGCCAAAGAGGAGACGGCAATTCTTCGTCTGGCGCGCGGAGGCGAAGTGCGGGTGTGTCCGGGGACAACGGTGTCGGTAACCACGTCTTCCAGTGGCCAGGATCTGATGCTGGGGATGAGTACCGGGTCCATGGAGACCCATTACCGGCTGGAAGAGTCGTCAGATTCAGTCCTTACTCCTGACTTCAGAATCGTGCTTCCAGGACCCGGCGAGTTCGACTTGGCCATCAGGGCCGACGCTCACGGCAATACCTGCGTAAGCTCGATGCCCGGCAGCACGTCTTCTGTGATTGTGGCCGAATTGCTGGGCAATGGCACCTACGAGATCAAGCGTGAACAGCAGGTTGTGTTTCGGCAGGGGCGGCTGGACACAGTGGACAGCCCCGAAGATTCATGTGGATGTCCGCGGCGGCAAGAGCCCGTCATGCGAGCGTCGGCTGAGTCCGGTCCGGTCCTGTCACAGGAGAAAGCGGGCTCGAAGTTGGAGTTGGAGAACTCGACCGAACCGAACGCGAACGGAGACTTACCGGCCACTGATCCTTCCCCGAATGTGCCGGATGCAGGGCCCGAAACCAGGCCGGTTCCGCATGCCAAACCTGGTGAAATGAAAGTTCAAGTGGAGGCGCCGCTCGTGTTCAGCGGCGCGGCAAGAGCCAAAGCCAGGCCGAGCGCACCTGCCCCACCCATGCTGCAGTCGACAGCCCTGCCCTTAACTTCTAGACAAGCTCATCCCCTGCCTGCGGTCATCGTCCTCCCACCTGCCGAACGAAAGGGAGGAAACCGAGGCTTCTTCGGACGGGTCAAGGGCTTCTTTGGTTCGATCTTCCGTTAGCAAGCAGCGTTAACAATCAGCGTTAACAACCAGAGGTATTGTTAGCCCCGGCGGATAGCTTTGGTCAGGGGGGTTACCCGTTCGCGCAGTTCATCCGCTAAGTCTGAACCGCGCTCTATCGCATCTTCCGCGAAGTCTCGGGCATTTTCTTTGAACTCGTCAAAGGTTTCTCGCGCGTTCTCGTAGCCGCGGCGCAAGTCGCGACGCATTTGACGTCCGGCCTTGGGAGCGAAAAGCATGCCCACCACTGCTCCGGCGCCTAGTCCGATCAGCAGAAAAGTAATCGCCGTGCCGACATTGCTGCCGCCTTCATATTTGCCTTCTCGCATGAATGCACCTCGTCAAGAGATTGTTCAAACTTGGATTCGTACCTGACCATTTTAGCTGTCTGAAGCACAGGATCTAAAAAATTTCGCTTGCAGAGAAGCTGGTGCCTGGCGTCTTTGGCACTGCGCGGTCTGATTCCCAAAATCGAACAAGCCGTATAAAATACACAAGTTAGCCCCACTCCCGGCAATCGTGGCTGCCTGGACCTTCGGCCAGCCGTAAATAATGTAAGGAGAGCGATTTACCCATGGCCATTCCAGCAACCCAGCTTCGTCCGGGCATGATCATCAAACATAATAATGACCTGCACTCGGTATTCAGTGTGGAACATCGCACGCCAGGCAACCTGCGGGCATTTATTCAGGCCAAGCTTCGCAACCTGCGCACGAACGCGATGTTTGAGTACCGTTACCGCTCCGGCGATGCCATTGAAAGAATCAATGTAGATGAAGTCGAGATGGAATACCTGTACAGCGACAACGACGCTTATTGCTTTATGAACACTGAGAACTACGAGCAGATCCATTTGGGACGCGAGGTGCTCGGCGACGCAGTGGATTATCTGATCTCCAATCTGCAAATCAAAATGGAATTTTTCGATGGCAAGCCGGTGGGCATCGAGCTGCCTCAAACTGTGGACCTGACGGTGGTCCACACTGAGCCGGGGCTGAAGAGCGCGACGGCATCGAGCGTGACCAAGCCGGCGAAAACCGAAACCGGTCTGGTGGTGCAGGTGCCGCCCTTCATCAACGAAGGCGAGAAGATTCGTGTGGATACTTCCGAAGGCACATACCTCTCCCGGGCGTAAGTAGTCATGCAGAAGGCAGAAGATAGAATGCAGTCGTGAAATCGGCGGCCTGGTTGTTCCGCATTCTTAGTTCTACTACCGCATTCGCGTTAGGTTGGATGGAATGAGTTCGACAGGAGAAAGCTCCCTTACACGCCGTTACGTGGTCCGCGGACGAGTGCAAGGCGTGGGTTTTCGCTGGTTTGTAGAGCGGGAAGCGCACATGCTGGGAATCGCGGGCTGGGTGCGCAATAATTCCGATGGTGGCGTAGAAGTGCTGGCCATCGGAACTCGCGATCAACTTCTGGGTTTTCGTTCGCGATTGCGGCAAGGGCCGCGCGCCGCGCGCGTGGATGACGTTGAGGAGTTCGAGGCCAATCCAATTCCCGGCCTGAAAACATTTCGCATCGAAGGAGCATGGTGAATGTCGAACCTGGTATCGGTAAACGCGAATCTCAAATGCGAGCACTTGAAGGAACTGATACGCGAAGTGCCGAACTTCCCCAAGCAAGGCATTCTGTTTTATGACATCACTACGCTGCTGAAAGACAAGCTTGGCCTGGCCACGCTGATTGACGCACTCTCTGAGCACTACGTCGGCAAAGATGTTGATCTCGTGCTTGGCATGGAGGCGCGTGGGTTCATTTTTGCTCCAGCACTGGCTTATCGGCTCAATGCGGGATTCGTACCGGTGCGCAAACCAGGGAAGCTGCCTGCGGTTACGGCGAAATACGATTACGCGCTCGAATATGGCACTAACACGCTCGAGATCCATCGCGACGCCATTGAGAAGGGCCAGCGGGTAATCATCGTGGATGACTTGCTGGCCACCGGCGGGACTGCCGAGGCCACAGCCAAACTGGCAGAATCGCTAGGAGCGGAAATTGCCGGATTAGGATTTGTGGTGGAATTAGACTTCCTGAAAGGCCGCGAAAAGCTCAGGCAGCATGACGTTTTCTCCCTGCTTCACTACGACAAGTAAGCCCAAACCGACGCAGATTTTGCGGATTCACGCCGGATTCCGGGGCTCGTCGACTGACCTAGAAACCCAGAAAGGCACAGGGAAGAGCCCTCTCTATCTACGTGGTTCCCCTGAATGTCCTGAACCGCTAGTTGCTCTTCATCACTCGTCTACCTCGACGTTGGTTCCTAAAGCTCAGAAAGCGGTTTACGATCTAGATTGGTGGCGGAGGATGATGAAGAGGACACTTGAGACGATCTCTGCCCGGAACAGTTATGAGCAATGGCTCCCGGCGCTCGAGACTTCCAGTCGCGAGGTCTTTCGGATGGTGCTGGGCGCAGAACTTGGGTCGTGCAGCCCGCAGCCGTGGAAAGGCTCCGAGTTCACGGCTATGCTGGGACTGGCGGGCGATCTTTGCGGACTTCTCAGCCTGCGATGCCGCCAGGAATCCGCTACTCTGGTCGCTTCTTCCATGTTGGATCTTGCTCCGGAAAATGCTGCCGAGCACGCCTGCGACGCTATCGGAGAAGTGGCCAATATGATTGCCGGCAATTTCAAGAACAAACTGAGTGGAACGGCCCGTAAGTGCCTGCTTTCAGTGCCGACCGTGATTACCGGAGCGGATTACAGTATTACAGTTTCCGCTCTCTCGTGGATACGAATCCTCTCGACCTCTGGTTCACCTACCGGGGAATGCCGCTCGAAATCAGCCTCGAAATTCATAGTTAAGTACTCGGCACTTAACGCCAGGCGCCGAACTGCGATGAACCCTTTCTAACCTTCCACGGCAACCTTCTTGCTCCATATTTCAGCCAGCGAGGTGCCATTTGGACAGTGGATACTATGCGGCGTGTACCGCGCTCAAGACGCAGACGAGCGCTCTTGAGCTGGCGGCGAACAACATTGCCAATGTGAACACGACCGGATACCGCGGCCAAATCCCTTCGTTCCATTCCATGATGGTTGAAACCGCTGGCGGGGCGCGGAGGAGCGGATGGAGCCAGTTGGTGAATGAGTTCGCGGTGCTCAACGGCACCCGGCTGGATCTTGGGCAAGGAAACGACATCCGCATCGAAGGCCACACAGACAATGTTCCCATCCACAACTCGCGGTTCGCCTCGAACTGGGACCTCTCCACAGCACGCGCGACCACCACGGTGCGTTTGCTGATTCAGGACTATGACTTCAGGCCGAAGCGATTGGCGGCGTCCGGCTATGCGAGTATCGCCCGATCGCTACCAATAACAGCGCGGAGGGGAGGGCTATGAACCGGCGAGTAGACGTTGTCATTCCGCGCAAGTCTGGGCGATCTTAAGACTGGGAGTTTTCGCTGCTCGGCTACAATGGAGCTGTGTCCAGACCGACTCCATTCGGTGGCGCGAGAAGAGTGCGCTCCCGGCGCAGCCAGCGGCTCGAAACTACCGGCCTGATCGTAGTTGCAATTCTTATACTTGCCATCACGATTACGCGCTATTGGCACAACATCCACTGGAGCGCGCGCTGATTGCCTCGTGATCCGCTGCTGGTTGTGGTCCTTGGCCCCACGGGCAGCGGCAAGACTGCGCTCTCGCTGGAACTCTCAACCCGGTTCGAGGGCGAGATCGTGAATTGCGATTCCGTGGCGGTCTATCGCGAATTCTGGATCGGTACGGCCAAACCAACTCCCGCTGAAATGGCCCGAGTTCCTCATCACCTGTTTGATGTCATCGAACCGGCCGGCTACACGACCGCCGGAGAATACGCGCGAAAGGCCAGAAACGTTATCCAGGAAATTCGCGGGCGCGGTCGTCTGCCCATTGTGGTTGGGGGAACAGGGCTTTATCTCAGAGCGTTGCTGGAAGGACTATTTCTGGGACCGCAGCGTTCTGAAGAGCTAAGGAAAAGGCTACGCGGGCGCGCGCGAGAGAAGGGCCCTCAGTACCTGCATCGAGTACTTCGCCGGCTGGACCAGAATGCGGCTGAGAAGATCCACGCAAACGATGTTCCCAAGCTGGTCCGCGCCATTGAAGTTTGTCTCAGCGCGCGGCAGCCGATGAGCGAACAGTGGAAACATCACCGCGCTGCGCTGCAGGGCTTTGCGATATTGCGGATCGGACTTGACCCGGCGCGCGCGTTGCTCTACGAGCGCATCAACCTGCGAGTGCAAAAGATGTTCGAGGCGGGTCTGATCGAGGAGACCAAGCAACTCTCGGAGAAATATGGCGAAGCAGCGCGCCCGCTAAGCTCAATCGGCTATAAGCAAGTTGTTCAACTGCTTAAGGGAGAGCTTGACCGCGAGGGTGCAATCCGCGCTGTGCAGCAAGCTCATCGCAACTACGCGAAACGGCAGATGACCTGGTTTCGCCGCGAGCCGGAGGTAAAATGGATTTCGGGTTTCGGAGATGAGCTTGCTGTTGTTGAGGCGGCTGCACGCCTAGTAGAGGCTCGGTTCTAGGATCGCATCATTCATCAGCCAGGTAGTGCTCAGGGTGGAGCAGGGCTTCCCAGCGCTGCATTATCGTGAATTGAGATTCAGGCTTAAGCCACTGCGGTACGTGTTATCAGCGCCGGCGCGAATCACCTCAGGGGCTGGAAGCCCGCCATGTTCGTTGCCCTTTTATGCAGGCCTTAAGGCCTGCTCCACCCCGTTCGTGGCAATGTCAGCTAAGCACCCCCCCAGCTAGGAATCCGCGATGACAGCACTCCTGTCAAATCCCTGAGTGGTATCCTCCTCGCATGGTTCGTCGGGCTCTTTTTCTCACGCTGCTTCTCACTCTGATCTCACCCACTTTTGCCAAAACAAAATATCAGCCCCTGCCCGTCCACCTCGACCGCGACGGAGAGAAATGGGCCGCGAAGACCCTGCACAAGATGTCTTTGGAAGAGAAAGTCGGGCAGTTGTTCATGATCTGGACGCGAGCGGAGTTCCTGAACGTCAACAGTCCCGAGTATCTGCACCTGCGCGACGCCATGAACAGGTATCACGTCGGGTCGTTTGCCATGACGGTGCGCTATGAGCCTCCGTTCTTGTATCGTAACCAACCTTATGAAGCTGCTGACCTGTTGAACCGGCTGCAACAAGATTCCAGGCTGCCACTGCTGATTGCGGCGGATTTCGAGCTCGGCGTCAGCAACCGCCTGCTTGGGACGACGGCGTTCCCAAACGCGATGGCGATTGGCGCGACCGGGCGTCTAGAACACGCCGAAGCTTTCGGACGGATCACGGGCCAGGAAGCTCGCGCGATCGGAGTGCACTGGAATTTCTTTCCCGTAGCGGATGTGAATTCGAATCCGGAAAATCCGATCATCAATACGCGATCGTTTGGCGAGGACCCTCAGCAGGTCGGCGAATATGTAAGCGCCTACATTCGCGGGGCGCATTCGGCGGGACTGCTGACCACGGCCAAGCACTTCCCTGGGCATGGCGATACTGCAACTGACTCGCATTTGGGGGTGGCGCAGGTAACAGGGAATCGGGACCGTCTTGAATCGGTAGAGCTGCCGCCATTCCGCAAGGCGATTGCCGCGGGAGTGGATTCCGTGATGGTCGCGCATGTCACGGTTCCTGCATTGGACTCGAATCCTAATGCGGTCGCAACCGTTTCGCCTTCGATTGTTACTGGTCTGCTCAAACACGAACTGCATTTCCCCGGCATTGTCGTCACCGACGCGCTGGACATGGCTGGCCTGACACGACTCTACTCCGCGGATATTGGTAGGGAAGCAGTGGACGCATTCAAAGCTGGAAACGATTTGCTCTTGATTCCACCCGACCTCGATGCTGCCGATCGAGCCATGCTCGCGGCGGTGCGCAGTGGAGAGATTCCAGAATCCCGTCTGGACGAGTCTGTGCTCAAAATTCTCAAACTCAAAGCTTCGCTGGGACTGCACAAAGCGCGAGTGGTTGATCCCTCAGCGCTCGATTCCGTTATTGGACAGCCCGAGCATATAGCGGCCGGCCAGCAGATGGCTGACGACGCGATCACTCTGGTCCGCCAAAATGGACAAGTTTTGCCACTAAAGAATACCGGAACGATTACCGGCGGGCTTCCGTATCAAGGAAAAGAAGAGGTGCGTAATCACCTGGTGGTGGTCGTCTTCTCGGATGATGTGCGCCTAGACGCGGGCCGCATGCTCGAACGCCAAATCAAGACCCGAGTCCCGGACGCAAATGTGATCTACAGTGACTCGCGACTTTCCGGAATGATGTCGGCAAGTATTCTGGGCGCTGCGCAAGCAGCCGACAAGATTGTCGTCGCGGTATACTCAGCCCCGACTGCCGGGAAAATAGTCCGAACAAATGGCGGAGTGCAGAACTCGGTATCCTTGGCGGATGACAGTGCGAACCTGCTCCAGCAGTTATTGAAGGTTGGAGGCGCCAAAACAATGGTTCTGGCGATGGGCAACCCCTATGTGGCCAAAGACTTTCCGGAGGTGCAAAATTATCTTTGCGCCTTTTCCACCGCCCCGGTCTCGGAGGTCAGCGCAGTGAGAGCCCTCTTCGGAGAGATTGAACTTCATGGGCATTTGCCGGTAACGATTCCCGGAGTTGCATCGCGAGGCGCGGGAATTGTGCGGCTAGTTGAGAAACCAGATGGAGGATCCCAAAATGCGAAACCGTCCCCAGCTTTCTAATGTCTTCGTACTCGTAACTGTTCTTCTCGCGTTGGTGGCATGCAGCGTGAATGTGAAAAAGGACGCTGAGGGGAAGGACAAGAACGTGGACATCAACACCCCGTTCGGCGGAATCCACGTGAACAACAATGCCGATGTTCGCGATACCGGCCTGCCTGTGTATCCTGGCGCACGGCCGAAGGAGAAGAGCGAATCAGGAGATGAGAAGAGCGCGAATGTGGACATTTCCACATCAGCTTTTGGACTCAAGGTGGTTGCCGTTGAGTACCGAAGCGACGAGTCGCCCAGTAAACTCGTAGCCTATTACCAGGACCAATTGAAGAAGTTCGGCAAGGTCCTGCAATGCCACACCTCGCATGGAGCGAGTTACACCGGCAATCATGACCATGGCCGCGATTCGAATGAACTGAAATGCGAAGGCGACAACTCCGGTAAGACAATCGAGCTCAAGGCAGGTACGCAGAGTAATCAGCATATTGTCGCCATCGAGCCACAAGAGAAGGGAGCAAACTTCGCTCTGGTGTATGTGAGAACCCGTGGAAAAGAAGGCACGATCTAAAGAAGGAACGATCTAAAGAGGGAACGATCTAAAGTCTTGAGTTTGTGGCCGTGGGTTTGCCTGTTGCTGGCGTGCTGAGATAACTTGGAAAGTAGTGGAGCACCCCTGCCAACGCTGCGGTTCCGCGGTTGAAGATAGTTCTCCATTTTGCCCGAGTTGCGAGGCCCCTCAAATCCGGTTTTCTGTCAGAGAACCATTGCTAAATACTGTTGTCGTCGCGCCCGGCGCCGGAACGTCCCTGCCGGTTCGAGTTGAAGACAAGTATTCAGTCCAACGACCCGCGGCCGGCTCAGACCGCAATGCAGCCTTGCGTTCAGCGCTGAATGCGGGCGTTATTGCCGCGGTGCTCAGTTCCCTTCCTCTAGGTCCTGCTTTTATCTTCGCGCTGCCATTGGCTGGATTTCTTTGTGTTCTCTTCTATCGTCGGCGCAGTTTGGCAGAAGAGCCGTCACCGGGCGCAGGATTCCGTCTGGGCGCGCTCACCGGGCTATTTGGGTTCGTAATATTCATCGTCCTCACAGCCCTGGAGACACTGGTTTTCCGTGCCCAAAACGAGTTGCGGGACGCCATGATTCAGGCCGTGCGACAGGCCCAAGCACGCAGCGCCGACCCGCAGGCGCGGCAGATGCTCGACTACTTCATGACTCCACCGGGCCTGGTGTTCATGATGGTCTTCGGATTCATCTTCATGTGCATCGCATTTGTGCTTCTCTCCGGCTTAGGAGGAGCGATTTCCGCTGGACTCTTGCGGCGGAAGGGGCCGCCGGGCTGAGCACCAGGGACGACCGTGGCTCCTTGCTCAACCCCACTCCACCCGCGTATTATGCAGCGTTCATGAGTTCTAAAGGATCTCCTCGGCAACCGAACCTGCGCCAGAAAGCGCAGTTGATGTCAGCATCCGAAATTGAGCGGACGCTGGTCCGGTTGGTGCACGAAATTATTGAGAAAAATGACGGCGCGAAGGACCTCGGGCTAGTGGGAATCCGCCGCCGCGGAGTTTTCTTGGCGCAGCGCATCGGGAGGATGATCGAGCGCATTGAGAAGGTCCCGGTTCCAGTCGGGACACTGGACATTACTCTCTATCGTGACGATCTCTCTCCGCTTGCGAAACCTGTGGTCCAGAAGACGGACATCGGATTCCCAATCACGGGAAAGAAAATCGTGCTGGTGGACGACGTTCTGTATACCGGGCGCACGACCAGGGCCGCGATGGACGCGCTATTTCGCCAGGGGAGACCGCAAAACGTACAGCTCTGCGTGTTGATTGACCGTGGACATCGGGAGCTTCCGATCGATGCAACCTTCGTGGGCCGCAGAGTACAGACCACTCGTCAGGAAATGATCGAACTGCTTCTGCGCGACGTGGACGAAAGCGAAAAGGTCCTGCTCGTAGAAAAGCAGGACTGAAAGATCACGCTTATGCAAGCAGCCAGGCAACAGGTCGCAAGAAAGGCTGTAACTCGCGGATCGGTGCTGGGCATTGAAGGAATGCCTGTCGTAGAAATCAACCGTCTGCTACAGCTTGCCCGCAAGATGAACCCGCTTAAGCCACGTCCTTTGCTGCGCGGGAAAAAAGTCTTGCTGCTGTTTTACGAGGCCTCCACTCGCACCCGTGCCTCTTTCGAAGTCGCGGCTAAATCGCTGGGGGCGATGACCACATTAATTCTTTCCAGTGGGTCGAGCATCGAGAAGGGAGAATCTCTGCTCGATACCGCTTACACGCTACGCGCGGTTGGGGCGGACGTTATTGTGGTCCGCCATCCGAACGCCGGGGCACCGCACCTGATGGCAAGTCATCTGGACATACCGGTGATCAATGCTGGCGACGGAATGCACGAACATCCCACACAGGCTCTGCTCGATGCGTATACGATCCTGCGGCATAAGAAAAAGCTAGACGGCCTTCAGGTGACGATTGTGGGCGACATCTACCACAGCCGGGTGGCACGATCTGCAATCCATTTGCTCAGCAAGTCTGGCGCGCGAATTACGCTCTGCGGTCCCCCGGAACTGCTTCCGGAGGTTGCAACCACTTTGACGCCTGGGCTACGAATTGCTCGCGCTTCAGAAGACGCGATTCGTGGAGCCGATGTGGTCATGGTATTGCGCGTTCAGAGAGAGCGGCTGGCGGGCATGAAGATCAGTCTCCCAGACTACATTTCGCGCTACCAGATCACTACGGCGCGCCTGCGGCTTGCACGTCCCGATGCATTGCTCATGCACCCGGGGCCAATCATTCGCGGATTGGAATTGACCTGGGAGGTTGCGGATTGTCCGCAATCAGTGATCGTCGAAGAAGTGAAGAACGGTGTGCCAGTGCGCATGGCGGTTCTGGCGCGGGCATTAGGAAGGGCAAGCTGAGAAAGGATTGAATCATTGAGTCATCGGATCATTGAATCATTGAAAATCGTCAGCGCAAAAGCCTTTCAATGATTCAATCCCCCGATGATTCAATTTCTCATGAATCCGCGAAAGGAAGTTTGGTGGTCGAGTGAAAGCAACCCAGTCTCACAGCCTTCTTATTAGAGGCGGACGCGTTATTGATCCGCTGGCGCGCGTCGACGCGCTGATGGATGTTCTTTTGCGCGACGGCCAAGTCGCCGAAATTGCCCCTCCGAATAAAATTCGCGGCGGGGCAGACGAGAAATTTGATGCCCGAGGTTTAATCGTCGCTCCGGGGTTCATCGATCTCCATGTACATCTCCGTGAGCCCGGCCAGAGCTATAAGGAGACGATCGCCTCCGGAACTGCCGCCGCCGCCGCCGGTGGCTTCACTTCTGTATGTTGCATGCCAAACACCACGCCGGTGCTGGACTCTGCGGAGTGGGTGACCTGGGTACGGCAGCCGCAACGGGGCGCAGTAGTCAACGTCTTTCCGATAGCCGCCGCGACCCTGGCCAGCAAAGGCGCGGTGCTGACCGACTTTCGTGCCCTGCAACGCGCCGGGGCGGTGGCTGTCACCGACGATGGCAAGCCGATCCTCAGCGAAACGACTATGCGGGATGCGCTGCGCGCCTCTGCGGAGATCAACTTCCCCGTGGTGCAGCACGCCGAAGACACGCGTGCAACCCAGAACTGTTCGATGAACGAAGGGCCGACTTCGTTCCGGCTGGGACTTCGGGGCATGAGTGTCATGGCCGAAGCCGCTATCGTGGACCGCGATGTGCAGTTGGCGCAGCAGTTTACTGGAGCACGCCTGCATGTGGCGCATCTTTCGACTGCCGAGGGTCTGAAGGCCGTGCGCCGGGGAAGACGCAATCGAGCACGAGTGACCTGCGAAGTCACTCCGCACCACTTCGCGCTCACTGACGCTGACATGCTAGACTACGACACAAATTTCAAGATGAATCCGCCATTGCGTTCGGCCGCAGACCGAGAGGCGATTCATGCCGCATTAGCCGACGGCACAGTAGACGCGATCGCCACCGACCATGCGCCACATGCCCCTCACGAGAAGATTATTGAATTCGAGCGAGCGGCTTTCGGTATCACCGGACTGGAGACAGCTTTGGGGCTGGCGATCACGGTGCTTCATGCCCGCCAGAAAATATCGCTAGCCCGCATTGTCGAGCTGTTCACTTACGGCCCGGCCCGGGTCGTGGATCTGCGCGGACGGGGAACACTCATGCGCGGAAGTCATGCCGACGTGACTATCTTCGATCCAAAGAAGCGATGGACATTTGACACAGCCAAGTCGCGTTCCAAGTCGCACAGCACACCGTTTGATGGATGGCAGCTTACTGGGAAGGCAGTGGCGACGGTCGTGAGTGGAAGGATCGTGTATCGGGCGGGGTAAGTGTCACCAAACAGAGCTGCCCCGAGCTCGGCTAGGAGACCCCAGACTCAGAAAAAAACGCCGCCCGAAGGCGGCGTATCTTGCCGGCATCAAAAGTTAGAGTTTAGTTGTGTCCGCCATGGCCGCTGTTGCGCGAATTGCCCCCGCTAGCACCGGAGCTGTGGCTCGGAGCTGAAGCGCGACCTCCGCCACCACCGCCTCCAGAGGCTCTGCTTCCGCCTCCACCATAGCCTCCGCCACTGTAGGACGGGGCCTTGCCGCCACCACCGTAAGCCGGAGCGCTGGCTCGTCCATAAGAGCCTCCGCCACCGTAAGCGGGCGCGGGGCGTCCATAAGAACCGCCACCGTAGGATGGTGCGGGACGTTGGTAAGAAGGCGCTGGACGACTATATGATCCGCCGCCGTAACTCGGAGCTGGCCGGCTGTATGACCCGCCACCATAGTTAGGTGAAGGTCTGCTGCTGGCTCCGTACGAAGGAGACGAGTACCCGCGCGGTGCCACAGGACTCGCGGGCCGCGACATGGTGGCTTCATTGCGTGGAGGAGTTGACCTCTCGCCACCACCCGGTGTACTGCCACGAGCATTGCCAGGTTCGGCATTGCGCGGCGCCCTGTTCGATGGCCGTTCCATGCTGCGCGGAGCGCCGACCGATGGACCTTCGCCGCGCGACATGCTGGCCGAAGGCGGATGCGGTACGTTAGCTCGCGACGCCGCTTCCGGCGCCGATGGCCGTGCTTCTGGCCGTGAGAATTCCGGCCGAGCGTTTTGCGGTACGGAAGTCGGTCTCGCCACGTTCGAGCGCGGACTGTTTTCCGGCGCCGAGCTCACGCCACCCTGGCCCATGCCACGGTTCTCCAGTCCACCAGCATTTGGTGGTCGCGGAACCGATCGCGGTGCTATGCTGCCACGCTCCGGCATGCGCATATTGTTATTCGGACTGGCGGCACGACTCGGCATGTTCTCCGCTGGCCGCTGAACGCCTCGCCCATTACCCATTTGCGTATTGCCGGCTTGCGGCGTAGGTCTCTCCGCGTTCCTGCCCACGTTTGCCGCCGGTGACGCGTTGTGGAACGAACCCCGGCTACCCGCAGGCGGGGCAACCCGGCTCACCACCGGGCGTGCGAAAGTGCGCGGTGGCGGTGCTGCTGTGGATCTTCCAACATTCGCGCCGAGCATGGTCGTGCGCGTCGGCTTTACGTCCAGCGAGCGCGTGGGAGCCATTCTGCTGAGTTCATTCGGCGAAACCCTTATGTTGTTCCGCGCCACTGAACGGGAGTTCACCAGCGTGTCGCGAGACACCGCGGTGAAACCGTTCGGCGAACGCATGTTGGCATAGTGAATCGGTTGGCCATCGTGCCAGCCGCCTCTGCCGGGATCGCCGCCATGTCTCGGGCGGTTGTTAATGAAGTTGTTGTTATAGATATTCGTAATGTTCGTGATATTAGTGATACGCGTATTGGTGATGTTCACCTGATTGAAGAAACCGCGGCTCACGCCGAACCATGGGATGAACGGTTCACCAAATCCCAGTGGGCACCAACCGAAGCCTCCGCCGAAACCGAATCCGAAGCTGGCTCCCCAACCCGGGCCGCCGAACCACGCGACCAACGCAGGAGAGTAGTACGGGCGGACGTAGATCGGACCAGGCGCCCATCCCCAGAAATTGTCGTAATATACCCAGCGGCCATAATGGAACGGAGCGTATCCCCAAGGCTCGTCTTCAACCCAGGTCCATCCCCATGGGGAAACCCAGATCCAGTGACCGTAGCGATATGGCGCCCAACGGGCATCAACGCGGCTCGGAACCCATACGTTCCCGTATTCAGGAACATCGCGCCAGGTGCCGTATTCGTCGAGGTCTTCAGAACCAACTACGTCAGGAGAGACGTAGCGGGAAGATGCGGAATGATCAAGACGCCCATCGCGTGACTGCGCCCACTCGTCAAATCCGTCGGGCGATGGCGCTGCGTGAATATCATTGGTAAGCGACGTACCGTTGCTGAACCGCGCCTGCTCATTGGCTCTGACGCGCACGGCCGGCCCGTCTCCACTGGCTTCTCCTTCGCCTCGCCAAACTGTGATGATGGTTTTGTCCGCGTTGGGATCGACGTCGAAGCGGTAGTCGCCGGGCTTCAACACAGTGAACGCCTGGTTAGGAGTGTCCACTTCGTAGGTCTCGCCGTCATACAGTCGCCGCACGTGCAAATTCAACGCGCCTTGATGGAGCTGCAACTGAACGGTGTTTTCGCTGATATTCGTAAGCGTGAGGCTGCTCTCGGAATCGATCCGGATCAGGCCAGTGCCCACGCTGATTTCGGCGCGCGAATTTTTGTCGGCCCAGATATTGTCGGAATTCGTCAACGGACGGTTAACCGCGCCTGCGACCCAATCATCAGTGCCGCGAGGTTGCACGGAAACCGACCCCGACATGAACTGCAAACGTGCAGCACGCGCGGGCGGGTCACCCGGCGACGGCTGATTCTGAGCTGGCTGACGACCGTCATACTGCTGGTCGTCTTGCTGATCTTGTGCCGCCGCTGTGAGCGCCGAACTTGACATCAGCGCTAGAAGAGTTAAAACGCTAAGAATGCGGTGAAAAGTCCTCATAAAAACCTCCCTTCGGGAAGCAACCTGGGCTCCCGAAGCACCTAGCGCCTGAATATTGGGAGCAGGGCGGGCCATTTCTTGCTGCCTATACTGTAAACCCCGCTAATACAAAAGAGTTGCGGAGCTAAATTGGCTGGAAATGCGCCAAAACACGAGGCTTGCGGATGGGTGCTGGTAGACTACTTTTCAGGCCCGGAGAGTTGGCCGAGTGGTTGATGGCACCGGTCTTGAAAACAGCTCGTCCTGCTCTGGTACATCCTGTTTTCAATCTTTTTACAACGCTTGTGGGGCTTTCTTCTGGAGGGTTTCGGGTTCGTCTGGGAAGTTTTGTGCAATGACTGTGCAATGGAGGCACGAAAATTACTGGGAGTCCGGTTGCTATGAAATACATTGAGAAATACGCCTCCGTCTCTGCGCCTTCGTCAACGGGTGCTCAGGTCGGCAATTCATCCTCTCTTCCGACGTATGTCGCATGGCAGCCAAGCACATGGCCAAAAACGCCTCAGAACATTGACGATGAATTTGTCGGCAAACTGCGGGACATCTTCGAACGCTCGATGCTTGACGAAATAGACAATGTGATCCGGGACGCGCAGCAGGCCAACGGTGATCTCCAGCACCGTGGGCACGTCGTGGGTATCGCGTTGTTGAGCGCTCTCTATGCGATCTCGTTCTATGGCTATCACGGTTCCAGCAAAAAGAAGCAGATTCCCAACTTCGTGAAAGCCCATTTTCCGGACCAATATAGACCTTATGCAAAGAACTTGTTGGTTCTCTACCGGCACGCGATGTCCCATCACTGGAATCTCTTCGGAGCGGGGTTGCTTCCAGGCAACGACACTCCTGCGAAGCAGCATGGGGTGCTCTACTTTGGTTTGCTGAATTTTCGCGATGCGCTCGGCGTCGCTACGGGAGACTTCCTGGAGAAGCTTAAGTCAGACCCCGCCCTGCCAAGCGCAGACGCTTTCGGCGTATGGGCGTTTGAGGCGCTCAGCGAAGGGATAATGTCTTAAGCTGACGTGGTTTTCGCCCGATTCGAAACGAATGGGGCTAGGGCCGGATCGGGTCTCCCGAATTCGAACGTAATCCAGTCGTCATCCTCTTCGCCGCCACTTTCGATTTTGCAGTTTCGGATCATGCGGCCAGCGCGTATTGCGTTTGCAAAGCAAGCCTATTTCGGTCATTGAAGCCGGCCTCTGCGCGAACTCATCGTAGCTTATCCCGGCGAGAAGATGAAGGACACCGATTGCGGAAAGCTTCATATACTGATCCCTCCCATTTGAGAACCACCAAAGTGTGATCCTAGTCGTGGTTGACCACTCATCACCCTACTGAGCGCGTTTCCGGCGCTGGTTTCGAAAGTTGGTAGATGCGAAATCATTTTCTCCAATAAGGAAATTACCGGCGCCTTTTCGGCCGCCCTCTCCGGGGAGAACCACACGCTTAGAGCAGGTGAGTAATGTCCGCGACCGACCCGGCCAGAATGGTCATGCCGGAGCCCGATGACAGCAATGAACCCGGATTGACCGGTTCTTTCGAGCTAACGCACCAACGACTTGCCCCAGCGAGTATTCGGCCCAATTTGTTCCGCCCTCGCCTAGCATGTGGCAACCGCCGTCGCAGAGAATGATGCCCCGCATACCAGGATAACGGCTCTGCTTCAGGTACGTAGCCTTGCGTTTCAGCGCGTTGAACACTGGATTATCATCCACGATGTTTGCGTTGGTATAAACGAGATGGTTGCCTCCCCATGTATTGCTGCTCGGGTCGTAGCCGATCCTGATATCAGCCATCGAGTTCCGCACGTAATAATGCCGCTTCACTAGCGGTTCGGTTGCGACCGCGTGCATGAAGCGCTTGAATTCAGAGTTGAAAACAACCTCTCAGCTTGGCGACTGGAGGGATCAACAAATCGTGCCGAACGCCGCGTCGCGATATCAGCACCGAACTGAATTGCCGGTGAGTCGAATACCAAATCGAGCAACCGACTGCCGCCATACTCCTTTGGCTCGTGTTTGATATTGCCGAGCTTACTGAAGCAGTTCAGGATCGCGATCTCCCATTCTGTGGAGAGATACTCTTCCCTGACATGGTTCAGTCTTCGCATATGTTCTTCGAGTTGCTCAGGAGACAGGAAGTCGGCGTTCTCATCGATGAGTCTTTGGAGGCAACGCCGCGAAAAGAGCGCCATAAGAACCTGCTGCTATTTGAGAATATCAGGCAATACTTTCTGGAGCACGGGCCAGTATTGAGCGTTGCAGGAACCCACCGTCGTAACTGAGCGAGTTTGCGTGCTGCATAGGATACTGGCCGCTGCCAGCAGAACGCGCTTGCGACTTTCATCCACTTCCTGAGTTTACTATGTTCGCCTTATATTCGCCTGTGGATTTTTCTTAATTTGAAGACTGCGCTGAGTCCCGAAACACGAGGCTTGCGGACGGGTGCTGGTAGACTACTTTTCAGGCCCGGAGAGTTGGCCGAGTGGTTGATGGCACCGGTCTTGAAAACCGGCATACCTGAAAGGGTATCGGGGGTTCGAATCCCTCACTCTCCGCCATATTGTTCGCGTCTTACGCGACCGCGGCACTCGACATCGCCGGAGCTAGCGCTATGCTCTTTCCCGGCCCGTCGGCGACCGCTTTTTCGAGCGCATGCTCGACGCGGTTGATTACTTCGGTGACAATATCCACGGCGTCGAACTGCTGGCGCACCACTGCTTCTGCTACACCGGCATTGAGCGAATCGGCAATCTGTTTTTCGTCGAGGGCGGCGGTAATCAGGCGGCGCATCTTTTCTACTACCAGCAGAGCTTCGTTTTCCGCGGTCTCTCCTAGGACGACGGCGATGGCATTGGCCGCGTAGCGGAATGCAAGATCATTCTGCCGGACATTGGCGGCGACTAGTTGCCCCAGGCGCTGCATGGTGCTGTCGGCCGCCGCCTCCCCTTGTTCCCTGACCAGCGCAGCCCGGTCTCCAAAACGCATGAGCAGCACGCTGATGGGAGTACTCTGCTGGGCAGCACGGCGGACTTCTCCCATGAGCAAATCAAGATAAGAAGACCGCTTCAAAAGCCCAGAGTTCTCTTCCGTGACTGAGAGGTTCTTGACCAGGCGGCGCAGGCCTGCGTTGTTGAGCGCAATTGCCACCTGTTCGGCGATCATCTTGAAGACCAGCACATCGTTGGCTGCCCAATTCCGAGGAGTGTTTTCGGCGAGCAACAGGACTCCCAAATGATCGTTGCCGTCGGTCAATGGCAGAACCAGCAGGGAGCGGACGCCGAGCGACGAAAGCTGTGGGCTGAGAGCTTGCAACTCTGGAGCAGAAGCAGTGTCGGGATAAACTAGCGCGCCCCGATTGATGGCCAGTTCGTGCAATGTGCAGACCACGTGCTCCGCAATGTCAGACGGAGCCGGCTGGTTTCCGGGTCCCACGAATTCCTTCACTGCGCTGGTGACCACACCCGGCCTTCTCAATGCGGCGATACAGCGGCCCAGGTTCCATTGGGCGCCGATTTCGCTGGCCGTAGTATTCAAAACAGCCTCGGCGGTGTTTTGCCGGTTCAGCTTGCGCGTAATGTCGGGAACTCGTGCGAAGCTGCTCACGTCGGCGCTGTCGGAAACTATTGCCGCAGGAGCTGGTGACGCTGGGCTCGCTGCAGTGCCTGACTGTGCCGGTGCGACCGCCGCTGGAGTTCCGCCAGCGTATTGTGGCATCATTCCGGCGGTCATGTAGAGCTGCTGCAGTTCGGGGTTGCGTTCTTCTTCGTGCGGAAAAAGCTGCTGAATGCGCTGCAACCGCTCCAAAGCTTTATTGCGCATCCCATATTGCACCAGGATTTCCGCTTGCAACATCAAGTCTTGCAGAGTGCCGGAGCCGAGGCTCTTATCTTCATTGGTATCGGTGTTATTGTTGCGCACCGGCGGAGTTGCAGCCGTTCCAGTGAAGCGTGATGCGATGACTTCGTAACGGTTCTGCTCAATTTTGCCCTTCAACGTTTCCAAGCGCTTCTGGTGACCGGACTCGTAAGGATCGATCTCGGCGGCGCGGTCCAGTGCGTCTCCGGCCTTGGCGTGGTTCCCCTGCTGGCAATAGAGATCAAACAACCTCAACAGGGTTGCGCAATAATCGGCCTCGCGGTTCGCGGTATTGAACTGGTCGGCAAGGAACTCCAGCATTTCGACGGAAGGCTTGTGACCCGCGACAATGTCCTGCATCATTGCCAGAAACGCGCGGCGTTCGCCCTTGCGCCGCTGGAAATGCTCCAGCTTCTCGGCCAGCATTACGGCTTCGCGATCAAGCTGCGAATCCAGGAACCCGCCGATCAGGTCCCGCACCTGCTCGATTTTTGACGGATTCTGCTCAAAAATTTGCCAGACCAGCGGAGCAGCTTCAGTCAAGCGATTCGCACTCAACAATGCCCGCGCGTACAGCTCGCGGAATTGAGGCGAGGCGTTCCCCGAACTGGCTAGAGGATCGAGGACGAAAATCGCCGCTCCAATCTGTTGTTCTTGCATCAGGCACTTGGCGTATCCGATAGCGATGGTTTCATCGGTGGCGTCTTCGGAATAAGCTCGCTCAAACCATTGATTAGCATTCGCTCCGGAAGCTTCCGCTTGTTGTGCAAGCTTCAGAAATGCGGCTGCGGCTTGCTTTCCGTCTCCTACTTCTGACGAGATCTCTCCTAGCCGCACTATGTTTCGCTCAGAGGCATCAAGCGCCACCATGCGCTGCAGGACCCAAAGGGCCTCGGGCTTCCGGCCTTGCCTGGAAAGTTCGCCAAGAGCGGTTTCGTATGTCTCAAGCGCGAGCTTGCGGTTGGAGTTTTCGAGCAGCCCCGCAAAACGAATTTTCTGCTCGCAACTGGGATTCGCAAAACGCGCCAGCTTTTTGTAAGTAAGGCTCGCGCGCATGGCGTCGCCGGCTTCCAATTGGCGCTCGAACATCTCTCCCAGCAAATGGACAGCTTCGGGCAGACGTTGCAGAGACAGGCAAAGGTCTGCAGCCATTTGACGGACGGTATCATTTGCCGGATCCAGAGTAAGGGCTTGAAGAAATTCTTCCAGGGCTTCGGCGGCCTTCCCCTTCTGGAGTAGCTTCTCACCGCGCTCGACGCGTCTGGCAATGTCTTGCCGGTCTGCCCGTTTTGAAGTCTCGGCCATAGGAAGGTGTCCACCCCAGAACGCCGAACCGGGCGTTATGGGGACCCCGGCGTGCGCGGAGTGATCCAGTTCAAAATTCTAGGCAGGCTTTGGGGACCCAGCAACGTAGTAACAGAAGTCTGCGATTACGAAGGTCATGGATTACGAAGGTACGCGGAGTCCACACGCCATTTGGGAATTACCCAAGTAAGTGACGCGTGCGGATTTCGACTGCCCAGCGTTTTCTGCTCGATTAACCTGCCAAAGACCCCGGAGTGTCCGTATCGGGCTGAGAGCCAGTCTCCATGATGCAAGCTGTGGCGATCTTCTTTGTTTCCAGGCCTGAAAGCCTGTTGATTTGGTCTGCGATTGCGGCCGGCGCCGGAGTTTACTGGTTCTATAAAGGATTCCGGCTGTTGCAGCGCAAGCGCCTCATCCTGAATACTCCAGCTTCGAAGATCCGCAGCGCATCCATGGGCCTGGTTGAGATAAGCGGACTCGCGGCTGGGCCCTACGTTCTGACTTCGCCGTTTAAGCAAACTGAGTGCTACTACTATCGCAGCGTTGCCTGGCAATTGAAGCAGGAAGGCAGGAGCAGCAAATGGGTGAAGGTCGCCGAAGAAACGCTGCACGTCCCCTTCTATCTGGACGACAACACAGATAAGGTGCTGGTAGACCCGCGAGGGGCCGACATGGACCTGCACTGCGATTTTCATGAACAATACCACCGCTCAGCATTGTTCAGCGGACCGGGGATGCCCGGATGCGTGAGCGAGTTTCTGCTGCGCCACGCCGCCAATCCGAATAAGCGGATCAAAGTGGAAGAGTACTGCATCAAGCCAAAGAACTTTCTTTTTGTTTTAGGGACTCTTTCGCAGAATCCTGGGCTGGATGCGAGTGTGATGCCGGCCTGGGCGGAACGCCCGGGTTTCAGCGCGCCCAGCAATGGCAACACCGCTGTCGCTCAGGAAGTCGTCAGGCTTTCCAGTGGGGCACTCGCCTTGCCCGCAACAGAAATGACGCAGCAGCAAAAAATCGCGGCAGCACTCATGAAGGCTGGGATTTCCAATCCTGCGACGTGGGCAGCAGCGGGCGCAAATACCCGAGTAGCCACACCGGTGCAGACGGCTCCTGCCGTGGAACGCGGGAGCAAACCTGTCAATTTAGAGGGCTTCGACCTCCATCCCCCGGTGGTCTTGATGAAGGGCAGTCATGAACCCACGTTCTTCATCTCCTGGAGAAGCCAGCGCGATGTAGTCAAATCTTTGGGCTGGAAATCGAGCCTGATGATTTGGGGAGGACCGGCCCTGACACTGGCTTCCGTCTATTTTTTGCTTACATACTTCGGTTGGCTGTAAACTTGCGCACGAGCGCGGGAGAAAACCATGAACACTGTCATCCTTCTTGCTTTTTTGTTCGCGATTGCGGGCTTCTTCGGGTATCTGGTCACGCTTTATAACGGGCTGGTCGCGATCAAGAATGACATTGACAAGGCCTGGGCCAATATCGATGTTCTGCTCAAACAAAGACATGACGAACTCAGCAAGCTTCTCGATGTCACCAAGGGCTACGCGGAATTTGAGCGCGACACGTTGACGAAGATTACCCAGGCCCGCAGCCAGTATTCGCAGGCGGTGACTTTCGATCAGAAAGCGCAGGCCGACCAGAGTATGACCTCCGCGTTGCGCGGGTTTTTCGCTGTGGCTGAGAATTATCCAGACCTCAAGGCCAACAGCAACTTCATGCAACTCGAGCAGCGCATCACCCAACTCGAAAACCAGATTGCCGACCGCCGCGAGTTCTACAACGACTCGGTCAATACTTTCAACATCCGCATCCAGCAGGTGCCAGACACGTTTGTGGCCGCATTCATGCGCCTAACTCCGCGTACGTTGCTGAAGGTGGACGAGGCCGACAAAACTGATGTGCAGATGTCGTTCGCGCAGGGAAAATAATCATAAGTGCAGCCGCTCTGGGCTGTCCGCTACGGCTCTCCTTATAGAATGAGGTCGTGGCCGAAGCCGTGCAGATCGGGATTTTCGGGGACTACGATCCGGCCTCACCAAATCTTCCTGCGGTTGAGAAATCCATTCAACACGCGGCCACCAAACTAAAAATCGCCGCCGAAGCCAAATGGCTGCCCACGCCGTCGTTACTTGATCCCGAACTGGAAAAGAAACTCGAAGCTTTCGATGGACTATGGGCGGGGCCGGGAAGTCCTTACAAGAGTTTTGACGGCATGTTACGCGGCATTGAATTTGCGCGCCGCCGCGACTGGCCCTTTGTCGGGACTTGAGGGGGATTCCAATACACTCTGGTAGAATGTGCGCGCAGTGTGCTAGGCATCAAGGACGCGGATTCGGCCGAGAATAATTCGGGATCGAAGAACATCGTGATTTATCCTGTGGCCTGTGCCGTTCCCAACCGCGCGTCTGGCACGCCAAAGCTTTCAGGAGCCATCCCTGAGATCCGCATCCGGCCAGGATCGTATCTTCATTCGTTCTACAAGGAAGACGTCGTTGCCGAGGAGTTTTTCTGCAACTACGAAGTAAATCCGGAGTTCGAATGGGCCGTGATAGAGGCCGGCTTCCCCATCGTTGCTCGCGGGGCACAGGGTGAAGCTCGTGCCATTGAGTCTCCCGCGCATAGATTTTTTATTGCCACTCTATTTCAGCCGCAGCTCTCGTCAAAGCCCGGGAAGCCGCATCCCATTGTTGTGGAATTTCTGCGCGCCGCAGCCAAGTGGAGAACGCAGAAATTCGATGACAGCGTGCTGGAGTAGTTCAAAGCGATATTCACCACAGAGGCACAGAGGATTCTTTTCTTAGATTCTTGCTTTCTCCGTGTCTCCGTGGTGAGCTTTTCAGCCCGGAAGAAGCTCAAACGCCGGATAGCCTGCTGCGATCTTTGCAAAGGCTTCAAGCGGAGCCTCGGGAGGCACAGGAAAGAAGCGCTGCACTGCGCCCCGGTAATGGGCCAAATACGATTTAAGAATTTCCGGCTTTTCGGAGTCGTGCAGCGCACGCAGCCGGAACCGGAGTCGCGCCCCTCTCTTCTTCAGTGTAACTTCGCCAACAACTTCGGCATTCTGTACCCATTGCGTGCGCCCTCTGGGCGCGACCAGGTACTGCTTGCCGTTGACTTCGAGCAAATTGACCGGTGTCGAGTAGAGCTTGCCGGACTTTCTTCCTCGGACTTCGAGCAAATAATTGTAGGAAGGGCTGAGTCCGAGTCCAACCAGAAATCCAAACACTTGATTGAAGAATCGTTCCGCAGGAGTAGCTTTCCGGAATTCCCGAGTGTCTGCCATGAGTCGTATTCTATTCCGCTGTCGTCGGTTGTGGCACATTAGGAGAGCATGTCCGATCTCGAAACACGTGATCACTCAGGGCTGGCGGCGTTTCATCACATTGATTTCACTCTTTACCAGCTGGAACGTTTCTCAATTGTTGCTGCTCTGGAGATGCTTTCGGTCGCGGTGGGATGGCAGGTGTATGAGATCACCCGGCGTCCATTAGATTTAGGATTTGTGGGTCTGGCGCAGTTCCTGCCCAATGTCTTTTTGTTTCTACTAGCGGGCCACGCCGCCGACCGTTTCAGCCGGAAGAACCTGCTGATGATTTGCAATCTCGGCTTCGCGCTTTGTTGCGCGTTGCTCATCGAGATCACCCAGCCCGGAACCAACAGTGTCCGGCCGATTTATGTAGTCCTCGTGCTGCTTGGGATCGTGCGGGCATTCAACAGTCCCGCTGGCAGGTCGATGCTGCCGGCGCTTGTGCCGATAGAGGTATTTCCCAATGCGGTCGCGTGGAACTCTACCACTTATCAGGCGGCATCCATTCTTGGTCCGGCTATCGGAGGGTTGCTTTACGCCATCTTCCGCGGCCCTACGGGTGTGTATGCGACGTCGCTCGTAGCCTGTGGAGTGGCGACCGCTGCACTGGCTCGCATTCGGATCCGGTCAACGATTAGGCCAAGACAAGACTTCACTATTCGCACCGTACTCGCAGGCCTACATTACATCTGGACGCACAAGTTGATCCTGGGATCGATTTCTCTTGATCTGTTCGCCGTACTGCTAGGCGGCGCTGTCGCTTTGCTCCCCGTCTATGCGCGAGAAATTTTGCGCACTGGGCCGTGGGGACTAGGGCTACTGCGCGCTGCGCCTGGAGTGGGAGCATCGATCATGGCCGTTCTGCTGGCGTATCGTCCGCTCCGGCGGCGAGTGGGCAAAGTCATGCTGTTCTGCGTGGCAGGATTCGGAGTTTTTACGGTCGTCTTCGGAATTTCCCACAGTCTGATTCTTTCGCTTATTGCTCTGGCGCTGGTCGGCGCCAGCGACATGGTCAGCATTGTTGTGCGCGCGACTCTGGTGCAGATTGCTACACCAGATGCGGTACGCGGCAGAGTGAATGCGGTAGATATGATTTTTATTGGGGCTTCGAACGAACTTGGCGAATTTGAATCCGGCCTGACCGCCCACTGGTTCGGCACGGTTCCCGCGGTAATTCTCGGAGGAGCGGGAACGTTAGTGGTGGTTGCTCTGTGGGCGCGGATGTTTCCGGAGTTAAGGCAAGCAGACAGCCTAGTGCCCGTGCAGGAGACGGTGGCGGTCGACCATCATTCAACGTAGAAGGTCCGTTCGTGCGGGCCATACTTGCGGGCTGGTCCCTTCTCTAGTGGTTACGACCTCCATCTTCGAGTCCAGTTGTGCGATGATTCAGTCAGACCAACAGAGAAGAGAAACGTGACCGCGGGCACCCTAATGCGAATTTGGTGCGGAGTTCTCGGTTTAGTTAGCAGCTTTGGTACACGCGATTCTCGGCAAGGGCTCTTACGGTTGGGGACCTTACGATTTCGATGACGATTCCGATATACCCATCGATCGGCGGATCGGCAGAATATGGGAGGCCGTTGTTGGCTTTGCGTTAATTATTGGTGCGATTCTAATCGGCGGTCCAAAGTGAACACTGGAATTTTCTGTGTTCGTTTGAGTCGATGTTTCCTAATCAAGAAGGCCGAAATCCTGCCTGCGATGTCCTTAACTATTATTAACAAGGATTTCACCATGCAAAATTTGAGCCGTTGTTGCCGGGGCCGCCGTTATTTCGCCGGCACTACCGTTTTCGCGGAATTCATATTGTCATATCGGTCGTAGGCACGGACGACCACGATATGTTCCTGCGCCGAAGTGTCAGGCGCGAGTGGCAGAGAAAAGTCGTAGCTTTCAGACTTTGAATCTGAGAGCTGGCCCACCGGCTCGACAAAATGCCAATCTCCTGCGTCGAGCGAAAACTCCGCCCGCTTAATCGGAGAAAAACTGTCTGTCGCGCGGAATTGAACGTGAATCTTGCTCCCCTGAACGGATGCTTTCAGCTCCTGAATCAACGGAGGAGTCGTGTCCACCTCGAAGCGGTCACTTTCTTTCTCTGACGCCAGCGCTTCTTCCGGTGAGTGCGAGGGCGCGTCCGACGCTACTACTTTGATGGTGTAGCCACCGTCAGGCAGTAAGGAAGCGTCGAAGGAATAAAACTTCTCTGAGAGATTATTTTTCAGCAGCAGCCAGCGGTTCTGGCCATCGCCGCGATAATAGACCGAATACACCAACTGATCGTCGTTTTCATCGCGCACCGTCCACTTCACGCCCACAGACTGGCGATCGCGAATCGAGCTCGGGGGAGCGTCGAAACGCTGTGAGCTCTCCGTGTTCGGGGGCCGCAGCACGGACTGGTAGCGCGTTCCCGGTGTAACTGTGACATCGTCGAATTCTGGCGCCACGTTCTTTGGCAGATAATTCAAGGCCACGCTTTCCACTCGGGGGGCAACATCGCCAGGATGCAAAATCGCTTTCCACTGAATAAAACGCGCGGGCGGGGCGGTCACTGCGGCGTCCTTCTGGATCTCAACTCGCTTCCACGCACTCCAATTCCTGTCGGGATTGTCCACATTCCCGCTTCGGGCGAAAAGCTCGACATTGCCCCTTCCCCGGAACTCCGCGCGTCCCCATTTCGAGAAGACGCGTGCATCGAAAACATCGCTTTCATAACTGCCTTCCGAATCCGGCGCATTGCTAAGAAGAAAGAGTTTTCCCAGGTTGCTGGTTGACGCATAAAGTCCGCCATTAGGCGCCTTGGTGAAGGCGGTTACTTGGTTGGCGCCGGCTCTGATCAGGTCTGTGTATTCCTCTCTGCCGGAGACCTCAAAAATTTGGCCGCGATTGCCGGTTCCAGCCAGCAAATGCCCATTCTGGTCGAAGGCGAGCGAATATACGAGATCATCCCGCGAGCTCCATAGTCGCGCCGGCGAGCCATCTACCGCTATTTTGTATATCTCCGAGCCTCCGGGAACCCCGGTGCTCGAGTTGTTCAGGATCACGGTGGATTCAAGAGGAGGACCCGCAGCTGCACCGGTTCCAGGTGGTGTCTGCGTGGGACTTGGACTAGGGATCGCGATAGCCACATTAGAAGATGCTCCCGCGGAACGTTTTTCCCCGGAGGCCGCCACGTAGATATTGCCTGCGCTATCCAGCGCCAGGCTGGTGATCTCTCTCTTTGGCGCGCTGTAGAGGACGAAGCCTTCGCCCTTCGCCGAAATCCGGTAAATCAGCCCGCTTCCGTCCGAGCCGGCGATAAGATTTCCTTGCCCATCCAGAGCCAGCACTCGGATGTGCGGTTCGTCACTCTTGAAAAAGAGCGAGTATTCCCCGCTGGCCGTGACGCGGAATATCTGGCCATGATCACCTGTGGCGACGTAGAGGTTACCGCTCCCATCCAGCGCAAGGCCCCAGATGTACTTGGTACCAGGATCGAAATAGACCGACGAACTCCATTCGCCCTCGGACTTTGACTTTTCTTCTTTTCCGCCTGCGTTCGCGGCCTTGCGCTCGATCTTGTAAACCTTTCCGTCTGGATTGGTTGCCGCGTAAAGCACTCCGTCCTTGTCCACTACCAGCGCTTGCACTTGCAATTCCTGCGGCTGAAAAATAGCAGCAGGTTGCGCTCCGGGCACGATGCGGTAGACACGCGCCGGTGCGCCGGTTGCAGCATACAGTTCGCCGTGAGGACCGACGGCAGTCCCCCAGACGGCGCTCGACGGCGTGCTGGCGACTAGCTTGAATGCGGGCGCCAGTTGCAATGTTCCGTCGCTGGAGATCGCTACACCATGCGAAGTGCCCTTCACCAGATCTTCGTATTTTGACTGTTCCCAGGTCCGTGTTCCTTCAGCGAACATGGTGAGCGCAGTAGCCAAGAAGAGAGTTATGACAGTGACAAGCTTAAGCAACAACATCGTGAGTTGAACCTCTTGGTTGGGGAAAAATTAGAGTATCACGGCACGTGCTATCAACGATGCCATCCCGAAACCGCTGAAAGGGGGAGAGGGACCCTACGCAAGCTGAAATGATCCATGCCGTCGAGAGGACTATTAATTGGGTATGCGTCTGTGGCAGTTCATGCGCATCGTACGATCCCTCTCTCGCCTTTCAGCGAGTTCGGGATGACATCTCTTTTGCAGGGTAAAGTAGTTAAGATGCACACTGTGACAGGGAGCTCGGCCTGGCTCAATTCTACTTGATCGTGATCGGCAGCAACTGCGCGCCTGAGACTACAAAATCCAGCGGAGGCGTTGCCGCTTCGCTGACTGAAGATTCGCCCAGAACTACCATGTCCTGGGTTCCTCGCATTCCATCCATGACGTTCATAACAGAAAGCGGAAGCGCGGGCATGACCTTATCGGCCACCATGGCCTCAGGGTCTTCATCCAGCACCGAAACATAAACCCGGTTATTTACATGCTGCGTGTTGAGCACGGCAATTGTCGAGGCCAGATCGAGCTTCTGCGCTACCGACGGGCCGCCACGACGCAGGCGGTCAAGCATGTCTCCGTCGCTAACCAGCACATGCAATGTGGAACCTTTGGAAGCCGAAGGCGGAATGCGGACCGGGATGCGCTCAATAACCGCTTCTCCGCGATAAGGCCGCAGCAGCACCTCAACCGTGATTTCATCTCCGGGGCGCGCTTCGTTCACGTCCGTCCGGGCACTTTCGAGTCTCGCCCAGCGGCGTTCGTTTGTAATCTCGAAATCGAGCTGTAGGCCTTTAATATCCGGCGTGCTGTAGGGATTATCGTAAATGCGGCCGAAACTGCCACCGATGGAACTCGCAGCCAGCAAGGCAGCGGGCTGCTGGCCGTCGGCGCTGGCAAACATGTCCTGCAGCTTGACCTGCGGAAATCCTTCGACGCTGATGCTACCCCTCATCGCGTAGGTCGTCTGCTCGCCATACTCATTCACACCGTGCAGAGCGTTGTAAACCGTGGTAGACATAGCCACCGGGCTGAGCCGCGCATTGTTCAGCACTTCATAATGGAAGACCTTCGCGGTCGGTCCGCCGTGGATGGTCAGCGTGACTGGAATCATCTCCGGCTTCTTGCCGAACTCGCCGAGAATCCCAGTGTGTCTGTCCTGGACGAAAGAGCCGACAGTTTCTGTAGCATTGACGATCTTGAAGGCATTCAGCGGCGATGGGACCGTGGCCAGCACCTGTGCCTTGGTCATCGGCAAGTCGATCGTCCCGAATTGCAGCAGCGGATGTCCGCAAGCCAGCAGATGTCCAGCGTCAATATAGGTGACTGTGCAGGTTGCGGCGATATCCATGTCTCCGCGCACCAGCACTGCACTCACGGCCGAACCCGGTTCGAGCGGATCAGGTTGCGCAACGTCACTTGCCGATCCGACACCCATGACCGGCACAATGCCCTCGGATGCAAATTGTGGCGCAAACCTCTGGATGGAGTCTTCGGAGAATCCACTGAACACCAACGGCGTCTCAATCGGCTTTAAATAGTTCGCAAAATTCTGAGCGGGTGCGGAAGACAGTCCTGGCCCTGAGGTTTTTGCCGCGATAGAAGGAATTGATTTTGCCTGGATTGGAACACTTGCCGGCGTATTATCGAGCGCGCTGATCTCGAGCATTTCCGAGATTGGAGTGACTCCTGCGATAGGTTCCTTGGAAAACTCACCAATGCGGAACGCCACAGCACCCGCCAGCTTTCCTTTCAGATATACCGGGCTGCCACTCATACCTGCAACTACTCCGGTGTACTCCGCCTTCGCGCCCCCCAGTCGCACCAGGATGATGTCACCCTTCGGGCCGTTGGCATTCTTGAGCACACCCAAAACCTCGACATCCATCGGTTCGGGTTTGGTGCCCTGGAAAACCGTGTATGCCACGCCATGCATTCCGGCATGGATCTGGCTCAATGGAATGGTTTCAACAGGTTTCGTCGTTTGAGCGTAACTCAGGAAGGAGAGTACAAAACCGTACACTACTGCACACGCGAGAACAGCTCGTCTCATGTCGCCCCGCAGGACCGCCAGAGCAGGTCCGCCAAACTAAAATGCACTTCGCTGTTTCCGCTTTTGCCGGCCGGAGGAGGCCAGTTGAGCCGGGCAAAACATCCCAATCGCGAAGCTCTGCGTCTATACTAGCATAGGAGTAACCAAGAGGCTTCCAATGTTTTCCATGCTTTATCCGCAGAAATTTGGAAAGGGTGCACAGTTCTGCGCATATTTCCTGTCATGGGCACTCACGTTTAGCTTGCTGGCGGCCCTACCAGTTCCGGCCTCAGCGCAGGACCAGTCGAACCAGCCATCAGCGAATAGTCAGCAGCAAAATCCGAACCAGCAGGAAGCTCCTCCAGAAGCCGGCGGGCCCAATAGCGACAACGGACCCTATGCCATCCCTAAAAAGGGTGAACAGCCGCCTCCGCCACCGCCGCCTCCCGTGAAGCCCAAGAAAATCGAAGGCATGCCGGATTACTCCATCCATGTGGATGTCCCGCTGGTGACTGTTCCGGTACTGGTCACGACCAAGAACGGGCAGTTCGTTCCCAATTTGAAAAAGGACAATTTCCGGGTTTTCGAAGATGGCAGTCAACAGACCATCGCCAACTTCAAGGTCGAAGAAGCACCTATCACCGCGGTTCTGCTGGTCGAGTTTGCTTCGACGACGTACCCGCTCCTAATCGACGCTCTGCGTGCCTCTTACTACTTTGCCAGCACGCTGAAGAAAGATGACTGGGTGGCGGTGGCTTCCTTTGATATGAAGCCCGAGATCCTCGTTGACTTTACCCAGGACAAGAATGCAGTGATGGGCGCGATAAACACTTTGCGGATGCCGGGTTTTTCTGAAACCAATGTATTCGACGCCCTCTATGACACGCTTGATCGCTTGGATCGCGTGGACGGTCACAAATACATCATTCTGGTCAGTACCGGAATTGATACATTTAGCAAGTTGAACCTTGATCAGATCACCAAAAAAGTGAAGAACACTCACGACATTACTATCTTCCCGATCAGTATTGGATGGCTGCTTCGTGAGTACTGTGAAACCCATGGCTGCACTGGTATGTCGCACGGAATAGCGAGCATGGGCATGGGCTCAATTGACTGGTATCAAGCGGATAATGAGTTGCAAACCTTCGCCAGATTGACTGGGGGCCGTTTCTACCAGCCGCGGTTTGAAGGCGATTTTCCCGACACCTTCCGCGATATCTCCGAGGACATCCGGCACCAGTACACCCTCACCTATCGCCCGACGAATCCAAAACTCGACGGCAGCTATCGCAAGCTGAAGGTGGAAGTTGTCGCTGAAGACGGCGGCCCGCTCAAGATGAGAGATCAGAAGGGCAAAGATGTGAAGTACCAGGTGATTGCGCGCGAAGGTTACACAGCCAAGCACACGGTGGAGTAGGGCCGGTGGGGGTCGGACACCCTTGTCCGACACCTTTGGCTTTGACCTTGCTCTCTAGCGTAATAATCCCGAGTGTGTGCGCGTTGTGACTGGAATTTGTCGGACAATAATGTCCGACCCACACGGCTTTCAGTGAACCAACCGGTCAAGCACGAAAAATACCCCCACTCCCAGGAGTACGACCAGAGCCATCTTCCCCCCGGGCTCGCGGTTTACTTCCGGCATTAGGTCCGAAGCGGCAACGTAGATCGTCACCCCTCCCGAGAGGGGCAGGCCGACATCCACGTGGCGGCGCAGCAGCGCCATCGTCAAAACACCAGCAAAAGTAGCGGCTCCAAGCAGAACGGAAGCCCCCCAAGCGAGTCGCCGGCTTCTTCCGCTGGCCAGCATGACGGAAGCAATGGTGAATCCCTCGGGAATCTTGTGCAGAAAGACGGCCAGAAAAATTACCCATCCCAACCAATTGGAGACAATGAACCCCGAGGCAATCGCAATTCCGTCAAAAAAGGTGTGAATCACCAGTCCCAGCAGGACGGAGTAGCCCTTGTGAGCAGTCACAAACTGGTCGGCATGCGTTTCTTCGCCGAAATGGAAATGCGGCGTGACCGTGTGCTCAAAAAAATGGATGATCAGATATCCCGCGAGGACCAGAAATGCAGCGTTTTTCCCGTTCAGGGCCAAGCTGGCAGGAATAATTTCAACCATCGCTGTGGCCAGCATGAATCCTGCGCCTAACGCCATGAAGTATTTGAGATAAGAACGGTCCCAGTGCTTCTGGACGATAATCGTCCCGCCAAACACGTTTGCGGCTGCGGCAGTCAGACCCAGCAATAGGCTGAGAAGGATCGGGTGCATTGGGGAGTGAGGAATGATAGCAGGAGTTAGGCCGGAGCTTGAAATCTCCATTGGGCTTTTCTAATTGCAATGGCCTGCTCTCTTTGCTGAACGGCGTTCGGGGCTACAATGTCGGCTCGGAGGATCCATGTCGAAATCGCGCAGGCAATTCTTGGCTGCTGCATCTGTCACGCTTCTAGGCGCCGCCGCTGTTCCGCACAGCCAAGCACAGAATCCCGCCGAGCAGCCGCCCGGAGAACCGCCCGCGTTTGGCACCGGACCCGCTGTTGGGCCAGAAGTGTCACCTGCAACCTTCGCTGAAGCGGAAAAGCTCGTACAGGTTGAGCTCAGCAGTAGTGAGCGTACGGTGGCAGCAGAAAGTTGGCGACAGAATCTGGCGTCTCTGTACGAGCGCCGCACCGGACCGCGCAAAGTGGCATTGGAGCCAGCCCTTGCCCCGGCGTCGTACTGGAATCCGGTGCTGCCCAGCCAGAAGCCTCGGCCAGAGCGCGATCAATTTGTCCGCAGCAAGTCTGATCCAGGGCCATTGCCGTCAAACTCCGACGACATTGCGTTCGCTTCGGTGACCCAGCTTTCGCGCTGGATCGAGCAGCACAAGATCACCTCCGAGCAGCTCACCCGGCTTTATCTAAAACGACTGGACGTATTCGGCCCTAAGCTGCGCTGCGTTATCATGCTTACGCCCGAACTCGCCCTAGCCCAAGCCAAGCAGGCAGATGAGGAGATTGCTGCCGGCAAGTACCGCGGGCCTCTTCACGGCATCCCTTGGGGAGCAAAAGACCTTCTCGACACCGCAGGAATCCCGACCACATACGGCGCCGAGCCTTTCAGGAACCGCGTGCCGTCCGAAGATGCTGCGGTAGTAAAGCGTCTTCACGAGGCAGGCGCGGTGCTGGTCGCTAAGCTGAGCATGGGTGCGCTGGCGCTCAACGACATCTGGTTTGGCGGGCAGACGATGAACCCGTGGCTGCTGGAAGAAGGATCGTCGGGCTCGAGCGCCGGGCCTGGCGCCGCCACAGCGGCAGGCTTGGTGGCTTTTGCCATGGGTAGCGAGACTGGCGGCAGCATCGTCGGCCCCAGCATGCGCTGCGGGCTGACTGGACTCCGTCCCACATACGGCCGAGTGCCTCGCACCGGCGCGATGACGCTCTGCTGGTCACTCGACAAGCTTGGCCCCATGACCCGCAGCGTTGAGGATGCAATGCTGGTGCTGCATGCCATCTCCGGCCCTGACTCCGGCGATCTGGCCAGCGTCCCCAGCAAACTTGATTTCGATTCTGGCGCGTCCCTGCGAGGGCTGCGCGTCGGCTATTTCCCCAACTGGATGAAAGAAAATCCAGCTACCGACGTGGATCGTGCCGCTTTGGAAACAGTTAAAAAAGTTGGTATGGTTCCAGTCGAGGTAGCGATTCCTGACTGGCCCTACGATTCGCTCGATCTGATTCTGTTCGCCGAGAGCGCAGCTGCATTCGAGGAGCTCACGCTCGGTCACGGACTCGACCAGCTCAAAGTTCAAACCTTTGACGCCTGGCCCAACGTTTTCCGCCAGTCGCGATTTCTCTCCGCAGTGGATTTCGTGCAGACTGACCGGTTTCGTCGCAAAGTAGCGAACGAGATGGCGCGTGTCTTCTCCCAGGTTGACCTGCTCTTGGTGCCTTCGCTGCGCGATGAAATGCTCACGATTACCAATTTCACCGGGCATCCCTCGCTCACCTTGCGCGCGGGCTTCGTTGAGGTGTCGGAGGCGCGCAGCGATTGGGCTCCGGACCCAAGCCGACCACTGCCAAGATTCTCGCCGCCCCGACGCGTGCCTCACGGCGTTACCTTAATCGGCCGGCTTTTTGATGAAGGTACGTTGGGACGCGCAGGAATTGCGCTGGAACGTAGTTTCGGAGTGGTCGGCGAGAGGCCGCCGGGATTCTAGAGCACTATTTTTCGGAAATGCTGAGGCTGTGAAAACGTTTTTCTGCACGTCATTTGTGACTTCGCGTGGATAAGGTGGTGGTCTGTTTGATGTGCACGGTGCTGCCAACGCAAAGCTCCGCGACGAAGCGAATTGACGAGAGCCTTGTCCTGACAGTACTGGGAGAAAGTAATCGCGGGGGATGCCCTCAAAGCTATAGGCGGACTACTCGCACTACTCTTGATCTTTGGATTCGGCTTTGGAGCTTGGGAGCTGTTTCGCTCGGTCATTAAGCCGAAGCCCGAAGATCATCTTCATTGGTACGACCGCGTCCTGCGGGCTATCGGTGGATTGATCCTTCTAGCAGTGTTTATCTACTTTGTAGTAGCTATTGAGCGTTGACTATGGAGATGAAACTGACCTACTACCGTGGACAATGACCGGTTGGCCTTCTTTGCTCCAGCGGGTTATGATTTTGAGTACACCTCTGCCCCCGGTACATCCCTGATTTGTTGCGTAGTGCAGTTTTGCCGGCGACGAGCGTGTGCGAGGTTGCGGCTGCGATCCAGTCGCGTGATCCAATCAGGAGTTTGCGTTGACCAAGGCTAAAACCGCCGTCGTTGTAGGTGCCCAATGGGGCGACGAGGGCAAAGGCAAAATTGTTGACGTGCTCTCGGAGAAGTTCTCCGTAGTTGCGCGCTATGCCGGCGGGCACAATGCCGGGCACACGGTCATCATCAACGGGAAAAGATTTGTGCTGCAACTGGTGCCCTGCGGCGTGCTGCGCGAGGGATGCCGCAGTGTAATTGGAAACGGCGTTGTGCTTGATCCGATCGCGTTTCTCAAAGAAGTTGCGGCGCTGCGCGACGTTGGGGTGAAGGTGGACGGCAATCTTTTCGTCAGCAATCGCGCTCACGTGATTCTTCCCTACCACCGCATGATCGAGCTTGCCTCCGAGAATGCCCCGGGGAGAGTGAAAATTGGCACGACTTCGCGGGGGATTGGGCCAAGTTACGAAGACAAAGCCGGGCGTCGCGGGCTGCGGGTGATCGATCTGCTGGATCTTGATCTGCTGAAGAAGCACATCGAAAACGCCTGCAACGAAAAGAACATGATCGCGCACGCGCTGTTCAACTCCGAGCCACTCGATGCCGACAAGATGTATGCGGAATATGCGGAGGCCTCGCGGAGGCTAGCTCCGTTTGTTTGTGATACGGCGGCGCTGCTGAATCGCGCGATCGCCGATGGGCATTCGGTGATGTTCGAAGGTGCGCAAGGCACGATGCTCGACATCGACCACGGAACGTATCCGTTTGTCACCTCTTCCAGCGCAACTTCGGGTGGTGCGGTGATTGGCACGGGCGTTGCGCCGACCGCGATTGACGCAGTGATTAGCGTGACCAAAGCGTATTGCACGCGGGTGGGCGAAGGGCCTTTTCCGTCTGAACTGTTTGACTCCGTCGGAGACGAGATTCGTACTCGTGGCAACGAATTCGGAGCGGTCACTGGACGTCCACGGCGTTGCGGGTGGCTCGACCTGCCACTCTTGCGCTACTCCGGAATGATCAACGGCACATCATGGCTGGTTGTAACCAAGCTCGATGTGCTGGACGAACTGCAGACAATTCCGGTTTGCGTGGGCTACAAAGTAAATGGGAAGCACACAGACGAAGTTCCTGCCGAAGCCAGCGGCTACGAGAAGATCGAATGCGTTTACCGGAATATGCCGGGATGGCACACGCCCACTCAGGGAATCACCGAACTGAATAAGTTGCCGAAAGCGGCGCGCGAATACCTGGCGTTCATCGAGAAGGAAACCAGCTCGCGCATTGGTATGGTCTCAACTGGTCCGGGGCGAGAAGAGACCATTTTCGTAGACGAGTTTGCGGGCGAACTGAGGTCGATTACGGACAGCAAGACTCGATCGCAACAGGCGCGGAGTTAGAGATGGTAGTGCTGGCAGTAACTTGGGTCGCAAAGGCCGGACATGAAGCAGAAGTTACGGAATTATTTTCCCGGCTCACCCAGGAATCACGAAAAGAACCCGGATGCGTGATGTATCAGGTGCACCGGCATCGCACCGAACGGCGCCGATTCTTCATTTATGAGCAGTACAAGGACGAAGGCGCACTCGAGGCACACCGGACTGCACCTCATTTTCTCCAGTATGTGAAGAAAGAATTGCCGAAAGTTGCCGATCGCATGGACGGGCACTTGTACGATCCTCTGGAGTAGCCAGCTACTTGTCGGAAATCAGCACGCCGCCTCGCGCGTAGCTCTCTTTAGAAACTTCATGGAAGGCAACGGCAACGGCGACACCTTCGCGCGAAGTACGAGTTTCTTCCACCATGAAATCGGCGACGCGCTGCGCAATTTTGCGTTTCTGCTCTGCGGTGCGACCGGCCAGCATCGTGATTTGGATCATTGGCATAAGCGCGTCCCTTCGTACGTCTTAGGCGAACGCCCTCGTCCGCCCACCCCAGACGAGGGCGTCTGGGGCTACATGTCGGAAACAGCGATGAAATACAGCTTCACTGCGCCAGCTCAAACCCGGCGAAGAAGAAACTTAACTCGAAGCGGGCGGTGTCGTCGGCATCTGAGCCATGGATCGCATTGTGCTCGATGCTCGACGCCCACTTCTTCCGGATCGTGCCTTCTTCGGCATTTGCCGGATTGGTTGCGCCCATCAGTTTACGCAGGTCGGCGATTGCGTCCACTTTTTCCAGCGCGAGTACAACAATTGGCCCGCTCGACATAAAGTCAGTCAGTGAGTTGAAAAATGACTTGCCGGCGTGCACGGCATAGAACTGTTCAGCCTGGTGCTTGGAAATTTCAAGCATTTTGATGGCCAGAATCCGAAAGCCATTCTTCTCGAATTGCTCAATGATGTCGCCGATAGCATTCTTGCGCACGGCGTCCGGCTTGACGATGGTCAGAGTACGTTGAAGAGTTTTCATAAGTTCTGTCGTTGGTCGTTCGTCGTTGGCCTATCGAGTCAGGCTCGACATGTCATTGGGATTTACTGTTAGACCTTCACTCCGATCGCTGCGGCCACGGTTTCGCCAATTTCCGCGGGTGATTTTGCCACTCGAATCCCGGCAGCTTCCAGCGCCCTGATTTTCTCTGCCGCGGTGCCGTGTCCCCCGGAAATAATCGCACCTGCATGTCCCATGCGGCGTCCAGGAGGCGCGGTTTGTCCGGCAATAAATCCGACGACTGGCTTCTTCATGCGCGATTTCACGAATTCGGCCGCGGTTTCTTCGGCATTGCCGCCGATTTCGCCGATCATGATCACGGCTTCGGTCTGGGGATCGCGATTGAACAAATCGAGCGCATCTACGAAATTCGTGCCAATGATGGGGTCGCCGCCGATTCCGATCGCCGAGGATTGTCCAATACCGCGGGTGGTGAGCTGATAAACCGCCTCATAAGTCAGCGTGCCCGAACGCGAAACGATTCCGACGGGGCCTTCGCGATGAATGTGGCCCGGCATAATTCCAATCTTGCATTTGCCTGGCGAAATAATTCCGGGACAATTAGGTCCAATCAGCCGCGCGCGCCGGTTTTGCAGAAACTCCCACGCACGAACCATGTCGAGCACGGGAATGCCTTCGGTGATGCAAATGATCAGTTCGAGCTCGGCGTCCGCGGCCTCCATGATGGCGTCAGCAGCAAAGGCCGGCGGCACAAAAATCACCGACGCATCGGCGCCAGTCTTGTCCACAGCTTCCTGCACGCTGTTGAAGATGGGCCAGCCTTCATGTGTGGTGCCGCCCTTCCCCGGAGTCACTCCGCCGACAATCTTGGTGCCGTACTCAGCGCAAGCTTTGGCGTGAAATGTGCCTTCACGTCCGGTGAGACCCTGCACCAAAACCTGCGTGTTTTTATCAACCAGAATGCTCATAAAAATGAATCTTCGTAGAGACGTAACTTGTTACGTCTCACCCTTGCATTGGGGCCATCCGCGAGAGACGTAGCAAGCTACGTCTCTACGAAACGACTGTATTGGCCGCCGCGACCACCTTTTCTGCCGCGTCTTTCATCGTCTGTGCCACGATGAAGTTCAGTCCTGACTGCTGCAAGATTTCCCGCCCTTGCTCCACGTTTGTTCCCTCCAGTCGCAGCACTACCGGAAGCTGAATGTGTGTTTTGGTCGCCGCCTCTACAACCCCGCGCGCGAGCGTGTCCACGCGAAGAATGCCACCAAAAATATTGATCAGCACCGCTTTCACGTTCTTATCGCTCAGCAAAATCTCAAACGCGTGGGTCACCTGCTCGGCATTAGCGCCGCCGCCGACATCAAGAAAATTCGCTGGCATTCCGCCCGCGTACTTAATGATGTCCATCGTCGCCATGGCCAGACCGGCACCGTTCACCATACAGCCAACGTTTCCATCCAGCTTGATGTAGTTCAAGCTGTATTTCGAGGCCTCCACTTCCAGCGGATCTTCCTCAGTAATATCGCGCAGTTCCTTCAACTCAGGATGGCGGAACAGGGCACTATCATCAAAGGTCATCTTCGCATCGAGCGCAAACAGCCTACCATCGCTGCAGGTGACGAAGGGATTGATCTCCATTAGCGAACCATCGGTCTGTTCGAATGCCCGGTAGAGACCAGTCATGAACTGCACGGCCTGGCTGATCTGCTGGGGCTTCAGCCCAAGTTGAAACGCCAGCTTTCGCGCCTGAAAAGCTTCGAGTCCCATGCCGGGATTGATGTATTCCTTCAGGATGGCATTCGGATTTTCCGCCGCGACCTGCTCGATCTCCATTCCACCCGCAGCCGAGGCCATGAACACCGGCCTGGCCTCAGTGCGGTCAATCACAATTCCGAGGTAGAGCTCTTTCTCGATTGGCAGAGTTTCTTCAATCAGCAAACGTCGCACCACTCGACCTTCAGGGCCAGTCTGGTGCGTAACCAGCGTCATGCTTAAGATCTTCGAGGCTAGCTCGGCAGCTTCTTCCAACGATTTCGCGATCTTTACTCCGCCACCCTTCCCCCGGCCACCTGCGTGAATTTGCGCTTTTACCACCACTCCGCCTGCGCCAGAGTCGAACAGTGCCTTGGCCGCAGCCTGGGCCTGGCCGGGGTTCTCCGCCATCTCACCGCGCGGCACGGCGACGCCATACTGCTTCAGAATTGCTTTGGCCTGATACTCGTGAATTTTCATAGTACTTCCCGGACTGAGGCGGGCATCGCTTGCGGCTGCGGCTGAAAGACTGCTGGCAGCAAACCCTCGATTTTATAGAAGTGTCGCAGATCGGTAAAGCGATGCTTGGCAGAACAAGGCAGTCAGCGCCAAGAATTTCCCACTCTGGAAATCGTGCAGCCGAAATGTTCAGGTGTCCTTGCGTACTCCATGCCCGTGATGTTTATGTTTGAAGCATGAGAAGCGCATTCGGATTTTTGGTGTGCATGGTTCTGTTCAGTAGGACGGGGCTCGCGGCTCCCAAGCCGCATGTGGTCGCATTGGGCAAGTGGACTTCGGTCAAATGGCAGGCCGGAGATGATGAAGGCAAGCCGGTGGACGTAAAGATTCGGCCGCTGTACGTGGATGGCAGAACGAAGGAATTCACGCTCGGGCCCACCCACGATGTAACCGACCATGCATTCGTCGTGCAGCGCATGTTCCGGTTGACTGATTCCCTGCCGCAGGATGCCGGTCCGACGCGGTGGCGTTGGGAACGGGGCGGATGGCGGCTGGCCGATCGCGTCACCGGCAAGGTACAGCAGATTACGCTGCCGGAGTTTGATCCCTGTTACTCGGCGGTGAACTGGTTTCGCGATTACGCGGCATATTGTGGAGTTTCTGACGATGGCAATAAAGTTTTCGCCATGATTGTACAACTGGGTTGGAGAAAGCCACTGCTGAAGAAACTCGTGAGCGATGCCGCAACTGAGATGCCTGTGTGTCCTTCGCCGCTCTGGCAGCGTAGCCCTGTACGTGTGACCTTTGAACCAAAAGGAGATTAGAAGTTAACTTTTTCGGTTAGGAGCCGGGCAGTGGATTTGGCGTCCGAAGACGAAAACGAGGGAGGCGAGTAGACGGAATTACGGGTTCGGGATACCTGCTGCGCGCAACGCCGAATGACGAACGAAATGAAACGCCAGCAGCAGCACGACGCCAGACATGATGAATACCCAGCGCCGCCAGGAATCCCTTTCGTGGGGTGGCGACGTGAGGTGGCGCGCGAGCACCGCGCCGAGAGCCAGCCCCGAAATCAGGCCTCCAAGGTGCGCTGAATTGTCGATGCCCGGAACCACGGCCCCGAAGAACAAGTTGTATCCGGCAAATGATCCCAAGCTCTTGAGCGTGGATTTCAGCGCGCGTGGCGGCACCGGCAAATGGCCGAGGTAGAGCGCGGAGATCAGCGCGCCGGCCATGCCAAAAATAGCTCCCGAAGCTCCCGCACCGACTCCCGTGGGATGCCACCACAGGCTGACAAGGCTTCCGCTCAGTCCGCAAACCGTATACGTCAGGAAGTAAGTCCAGCGATCGAAGATGCGTTCGGCCAAAATCCCTAGATTCCACAGACACCACATATTCAGCGCGATGTGGATGATTCCGATGTGTAGGTAATTCGAAGTGAGTATGCGCCAGGGCTGAGTAGTGAGCGTGAGTGGGCCAAAATCCGCGCCCCAGGTCACGAGTTGGGCAGGCTGCGGCATGCCAGGGGAGACCCCGGAAAGCGTCATAGCCACGAAGACCAGAACATTGATTCCAATAATGGCGGAGGTGACAGGCATTCTCTCCAGCACGAGACGGCGGGTCACGATGGGTGCTTGTGCCTGAGTGCGGGCTATTGCAACCGCGCGGCACTCTGGGCAGATGTTCAATTCTCCAACTGGGGCTGGCGGTATTTCGCGGCCACAACTCACACAGGCGGGCATTTGAGTATCTTACGTTAGCCAGGACTATTCATAATTGACTGGTTGGACCACGTAATGGGGTTGAAACCCTAGCTACTCAATCCGCCACCGCCTCAACCGCCTCCAACCGCTCTGATTTTCTTGTCACGGTCGCGCTGGTGACGAGGATAACGGAGGCGATCACAATGCCGCTGCCCGCCAGCATGTATCCGTCAATCTTTTCGTGCAGCACCAGCCATCCCAGAAAAACGGCAACAACTGGATTCACGTAAGCATACGTAGAAACCTTCGCAGTGGGCGCGTGGCCGAGGATATAGATATAAGCCGTGTAGCCGATCAGCGATCCGCCCACAACCAGGTAAGCAATGGCCCCGATGCCACGAGCAGTCCAAGTCACATGGGCAAAGTCACGGTTCACAAACGCGAAAACTAAATTGGCCAGGCCGGCGAAAAATACCTGCCAGCTAGTGGCCGCAAATGTCGGCGGTCCGGATTGCCACTTCTTCGACAGCACCGAACCGAACGCCCAGCTTAGCGCGCCTCCGATCAGCGCAACTGAATACCACAGTTCCTTTCTGCCAAGCTCGCCTGTGGCAGTGAGTTTCGGCCATAGCAGGACAAGAGTTCCTGCAAACCCAAGCCCGAGTCCCAACAACCCGCGTCCTGAAACTCTGTGATGGCCGATCATCAAGGAGTCCAGCACCAGAAACCATAGCGGCACAATCGCCACCAGCAGCGCCGCAAGCCCGCTGGGAATGTACAGCTCTGAATAGGAAAGCGTCAGATTGCCGCCGACCAGCAGCAGAATTCCGACGATCGCCAGCCGGATGAGCTCGCGAGCGCTATAACGAACATTCTGTCCGCGCAGAACGCAGTAGGCCAGCATGATGACGCCCGCAATCGTGAACCGGGTAGCACACATTAGCGCCGGGGGGATGTGCTGGACAGCAATATCAATGCCGAGGTAGGTCGATCCCCAAAAAACATAGACCAGACCGAAGTTGAGGGCCAGCATGAAGCGGGATGGAGGGGTGGAGGACATGAGACCAGGTGTAATACCTAATAAGACGACGCACATGCTCAACTCGATTCAGCGTTAGTCAAATCTGTTGTCGCGTTTGTTTCGCCTCTTGAAGATAACTGAGAAAGGGAAACCTGGGCTATCCGTATCTTGCGGTCAAACGCTTTCTTGTCGCGAATTGGAAAGCGGCGCTCCCATTTAGGCAAACTAGAAAAATACCAATGCTCAATTCCTGAGCAGGTTCTTTGCTACAAAAAGCACATTTGCGGGCCGCTCCGCCAGCCGCCGCATCAGATACGGATACCACTCCGTGCCAAATGGAACATAGACGCGCATTCGCCATCCTTCGCTCACCAGCGATCGCTGCAAGTCGCGGCGAATTCCGTACAGCATCTGGAATTCGAAGGTGTCTCGCGAAATGTTCTCCCGGATGGCAAATGCTTTGGCCTCACGAATGATAGCTTCATCGTGCGTCGCCAAGCCGTGGTAAATTCCGCTGTTTAACAGTACTTTCATGAGCCGGATGTAGTTCGCATCTACCTCCGACTTCGCCGGGTAGGCAATTTCAGCCGGCTCCTTGTACGCACCCTTGCAGAGCCGGATCCGAATCCCTTCCGCTAGCAATCTGGCAACATCGTCTTGCGAGCGCCTCATATAGCTCTGGATTACTGCGCCCACGCACCCACGGTTTTCGGGGCGTCGGTGCAATTCGTGCACGAAGTCCAGCGTGCGTTGGGTGTAAGCCGAGCCCTCCATGTCAACACGGACGAAATTCCTGGGCTGAACCGATGCAGCCGTGGCGACCAGCGCATTCACTTGGTGGTAGGCCAGTTGCGGATCGAAATCGAGGCCCATGTGGGTGAGTTTCAGGCTCACATTCGCGTTCAGGCCGCGCGCGGGGATCTCACAGAGCAACTGATGATAAAGCTGGGCACTCTGCCGGGCTTCGTCGGCAGTGGTCACATTCTCGCCGAGATTATCAACGGAAACGCTGAGTCCTGCTTCATTCAGCGCCTGCGTGACGCGCAGGACATCTTCCACCTGCGTGCCGGCGACGAACCGGCTTGAAACTCGACGCCCAATGCTGGATCGTTCGGCCAGCCTGCGCAATGCGCGGCTCTCGGAAAGAGAGATGAAGGCCGCTCTCAGCACAGCTCTCCAGCGCAGGCGGATTTCCGCTGGCCTTGGACCAGTGTCAAGATCACAGAGAGTTTTATCACAAACCGGAACCGCGCGGCAGTTCCAAGGTGGTGATCAAAAACTAAGGAAGGTCTCTTTCTGACTAGTTCGGATTGAAATTGAACTCCACCAGTTCGGTGGTATCGTGCTCGGCTTTTTCCCACTTCCATGCCCGGATTGCACTCTGGGCTGATTGTGCCAGCAACGGATTTCCGCCCTTCACCTGGACAGACTTGACAGTGCCATTCGCCAGCACCACCGCCTCCAGCTTAACTCTGCCGCTCAGGTTCATGCCGCGGGCAAGCGATGGATACATGGGGACGACTTTGTTAGTCACCTTTCGAGTACTTGCAGTTTCTTCACTTTGCGCGAACACCGACCTGGATGCAAAGCCTAAAAGGAGCGCCAGTAACAAGAGGGGATAAGAACGTTTCATAATGCTTACAAATTTAACCTGCCATCCCAGGACGGGAAAGATTACTCGAGTGTCGAGCGAAGAGGGTACTCAGGTAATCGGGAAGGCTAATGCTGAAGACACCCGCGATGGCTGCCGATCAATGGCCCTCATCTTCCAGAAACTTCTCGACCTCAAGCGCAGCCATGCAACCGGTACCGGCGGCAGTTATCGCCTGCCGGTATCGCCGGTCCTGCACATCGCCGCAGGCATAAACGCCGGGTACTTTCGTGAACACGTAACTGGTGGTCTTCAAATAGCCGTCCTGATCGGTATCCAACTGGCCTTCGAACATTTTGGTGTTGGGAATGTGTCCGATTCCGAGGAACATGGCTCTGGCGGGTAAGTCTCGGGCCTTCCCGTTCTGAACATCACGCAGTTTCAGGCCCGTCACTTCCTTCTTGGAGGCGTCGTACACATCTTCCACCACAGTATTGGGGATGAACTGGATTTTTTCATGTTTTTGCGCTCGTTCCAGCATGATCTTGGAAGCCCGGAACTGATCGCGCCGATGGATCAGAGACACCTTGGTTGCGAACCGCGTGAGAAAAAGCGCCTCCTCCATCGCTGAGTCGCCACCCCCGATAACAGCGATTTCCTTGCCCGAGAAAAAAAACCCATCGCACGTGGCGCACGACGAGACTCCATGCCCGATCAGTGCCTGCTCATTCGGCAGCCCGAGCCAACGCGCAGAGGCGCCGCTGGCTATGATCAGCGTGCGTGTCTGGACTGTTTCCCTTCCAACTTGAACAGTGAACGGACCGTTGCTGAAATCCACCGCCGTGACATGCGCCAGCTTGTACTCCGCTCCGAACCGTTCCGCCTGACGTCGCATATTTGCGATCAGTTCAGGTCCCTGAATACCGTCTGGAAATCCTGGAAAATTCTCGACCAGTGTAGTGATTCCAGCACCAGCGGCTTCAGGTTAGCGCGCGCCGTGTAAAGCGCAGCCGTGTGCCCGGCGCATCCCGATCCGATAATGACGACATTTCGTATATCCATAGAGTTCGTTAGATTACAAAATTGAGATTCGGTTTCAGCCACGGAGATTGCGGGGCTACTTGTGATGCGAGGGAGCCGCGCTCTTGCGCTGTGCTACCGGTCTGTCAACACTATCGATCCTCACCAACTCTTCCGGCACCAGTCTCTTCGCGCCGATCAGTGTACGGTAATCAGACAAAATCGACGATGCCGATGAAAACAGCGGTTCGTACGCACTCTGGTCGGGAGGTGCCCCCCCATTCTGGCCGGGACAGCGCGCCAACACCACTGACGATTTTCCGAAGCGTTCCAGCTTGATCCGGCTGGCTGGAGTCGCTGCCCCCAGCATCGCGGCCGCTGTGGTCACCGACGAGGCGCTGTCCTCAATCGCGACCTGCAGCAAGTCCT
>WNGL01000147.1_pt1 | contig 77773 bp, 75 predicted proteins | sample 5400591 | NCBI WGS metagenome assembly WNGL01 (sample SAMN13153377, study PRJNA577476) | soil metagenome | isolation source: 80 cm soil or saprolite under Garry oak tree replicate 1 | place: USA:California | collected 2016-06-15 | reverse complement strand
TGATTACTTGTCTGGGGCATCCCTTGGCCCGGAAGCAGAAGCTGACCCTGGAAGACATCAGCGAGTATCCGCTGATCCTGCCGCCCCGCAATCTCAGCACCTGGGGGCTGGTGGACAGCACGTTCAAAAAGCACGGGCTTGCCTACCAGGTGGCGATGGAAGTCGGTGGGTGGGAAGTGATCAAGAAATACGTCGAACTCGGCTTGGGCATTTCCATCATTATGAGCATTGGCATCACGGGAGAACAGAAGTTGGAGGTGATTCCGGCGGGTGAATTCTTTGCCAGCCGGGCCTACGGAGTCGTGCTGCGCCGAGGCCGCATCCTCACGCCCCAGGCCAAACGCTTTGTCAGCATGTTGCTCAATACCTCCGAGCTGTCCGTGAAGCCATGATTGGGGTTTCAGCAGGATTTCTGCGCGGGAGCAGATTTGTGAGCACTTCAGAGCGTCGCGTGCCGCCGGCTGCGGCCCCTGCCATGGCTGGAGCAAGACGAGGAGAGCGAAGCTCGCCCGACAGCGCCCGAACGCTTGCGCAAGCGCAGGGAAGCGTTATGATGGAGGCATGATTATTATTCGGTTCCCCGACTCCGAGACAGAGCGGCGCGGTTTGGGGTTTCTGGCGACGCGGTTCCCCGGCAAAAGCTGGGGCACCGGCGAAACCCTGGTGCCGGAGGCCGCTCTGGCTCACTTGGCGCAGCAAGGCATAAAGTTCACCGTCGAAGGGCCTGCCACCTATGAGCAACTCGCGTCGCTACGAAATCCTGCTCCCGCTGAAGTTCAATGACGGAGAGCCGGTGCCGTGGACACTGATCGGCGATGCCCTGGTGGACTTGCGCCGGCGCTTTGGGGCCGTTTCGTGGGAAACCCAGATCATCCATGGCATCTGGCAACATCAGGAAGCCGAGTTCCGTGATGAACTGGTGCGCGTGTTTGTTGACGTCCCTGATCGCCCCGAAAACCGGCGATTCTTTTCAGATTTGAAGGAGCAATTGAAGTCCCGGTTCCGACAGCACGATATTTGGATGACCACCTACGCGATCGAGGTCATTTGAGAGTGTCTGGTGGCGTTGGTTTCTTCGTGCAAGCCCGTTCGGCCAAAGCGCCAATGCCTGTCGCCGGCAACGCGCTCGCGATGTTTGGCGCTGACGGCGCTGATTTCCCGCTCGCCGTACTGGTGGCCCTTAATCGCCTGGTGGAACGGGCAGGGAGGGATGCCGACAAATCGAACGCGCCAGGTGCTTCTTGATATCGCTATGCTGCGGGATCGCTTCCTTTCGGCCAGTCTGCGGGTTGCTCCAAAGCGAGTGGCTCCCCCCCTTCACGGACAGACACGCACCCATGCTCCTGAAGATGGCTGAGCAACGCCCGCCGCTTCACGCCAGCAGCAATTCTGCGGTTTCGGCTTGGGGGTCGAGCCGAAAAACCTCTTCTCGTTCGCTTTCCAGCAGAAGTTGAATCGCTTCACGGAGATTTTGGAGGCACTCCTCTTTCGTTTCGCCCTGTCCAATGGCGCCGGGCACCTCAAGGCAAGTCGCCCAGAAACCTCCCTCGCCAGGTTCGCCGCGATGAATGATCGCCGTAAACTGCTTCATGCCCGAACTATACTCTTTCCGTAAGCGCAGGAAAACATCTTTCTCGGGGTCCCCCTCTGGCGCGAGAATTTTGTGCTTGCCAAAATGAGCTGCCCCGATGCAGGATCACCCAGCTCTTTGAAAGTATCAGGGATGGTTCGCCATCCCGCAGTTGCAGCTAAATGTCAGGAAACCCCGTGAAAATCGGGGACGGTTGCGCCACTGTAACGGGCTACAAACTCCCACCATGCCACTGATCGCCGCCTGGCGCCCCCAGGCGGGGTTGGGAAGGCGGGAGTGAGGTCAAACCCGAAGTCAGGATATCGGTTTAGCTGTGCTCGTCAGGCGGCCTGTTTGGGCCGCCGACTTCTCCGACAAAGAGAAGGATGAGACCAGGCCGCTGGACCGTTTGCCAGCGGACTCGAGTTGAATGCCTTCATTCGCCGTTTTGCCGGAGTCTGAAGGTTTTTCCATTTTCGGACTTCGCGCTGGTCTCTCAATCATAGACCCGTCCTGCCTCGACGCAGGACCATTGAAAGATCAGTCGCATGTTCAAAGTTCATCTATTGGCGCTGGCCGCGGCCAGCTTTGTCTTCACATCCCCCGCCTCTCCCTTCGCGGACGAGATAATCAGCTACGACGCCGGCCTCGGCTTTGCGCCGGGTTTCACCAATCCGGACGTGGCCCTCGGCGAACCGTCCCGTATCAATCCGTACGGAGACGCGACCGACCCGTTTGATCCGCCGTACGGGACCAACCAGATCGTCTCCATCGGGGCGGGCGGCTCGCTGGTGGTGCAGTTCCATACACCGATCCTGAATCATCCGAACAATCTTTACGGATTCGACTTCATTATTTTCGGCAACGCCTTTTTCACGGTCACGAACTGGATCGGGACGCCCGCGACGGATGGCTCGCTCTTCACGCAAAGCGCCGGCGCGACGCGCGTCTCAGTGAGCCGCGACGGCGTCAGCTTTTATCTGCTCAATCCCGCGCTCGCGCCCTCAGTGGACAGTTTCCCGCCGACGGACGGGAGCGGCGATTTCCATCTCCCGCTGGCGCCCGCTGTGATGCAGAGCGATTTCGCCGGCGCCACGCTGGACGACATCCGCGCACTCTACAACGGTTCGGGCGGCGGCGCGGCTTACGACATCTCCTGGGCGCAGGACGCCAACGAAAACAGCGTCTTTCTGCCGGAGATCAATTTCATCCGCGTCGATGTGCTGAGCGGCAAGGCCGAAATCGACGCTTTCGCCGCGGTGGTGCGGCAGCCGCGCCAGGGCGGGCCGCCCAGCCGATAAGTGACGGCGCCGGCCAACTGGAACCATCAAAGCCATGCCTAACTGCCCGTTGAAAAACGCCGCTTCCCGTAGCAGCCGAGGTAACGAGGCTCACATTTCCTCGGAAAAAGCAGCGATGAGAGAGCCTCCTCACGTCGGCTGCTACTTTCTTAAAAGGCGGTTGGCCCGTTTCCGGGCCATCAGAGTCGCGTTCTGGTTGGCCGGCGCCTGCTGTGCTGCGGCAGCCGTGATCACCGAGGATTTCGCCATCGACCCGGCGCACCGCGGCTGGCGGACTTTCGGCGATGCGTCGCTCTTCTCCTGGAACGCGATGAATCAGGACCTCGCCGTGACCTGGGACTCGTCGCACACCAACAGTTTCTTCTATCGGTCGCTCGGCACGGTGCTGACGACCGGCGATGATTTCAGCCTGAGCTTCGACCTGCGCCTCTCCGACCTCCGCGTCGGGAGCACGCCGGGCAAATCGAACGAGTTCGAAATCGCCGTCGGGCTGGTCGATTACCGCAGCGCGACCAACGCGAACGCGTTCCGCGGCGCCGGCGTCAGCCCGACCTACGGTGTGCGCAATATCGTCGAATTCGATTATTTCCCCGACGCCGGCTTCGGCGACACGTTCGCCACGACCGTGATCTCGTCGAACAACGTGTTCGCTTACGCCCACAACTTCCCGCTCACGCTTAGCGTTGGCGATACGTTCCGGCTCACCCTGAGCTACACGGCGAGCGACCAGTTATTGCGCACGAGCGCGCTGAAGAACGGCGCGCCCTTCAGCCCGCTGGCGGATGTGTCGCTCGCCGGCAAACCGGATTTTCGCCTCGATGCCTTCGCCGTCACCAGCTATAGCGACGCGATTCAGGCGGGCGCTCCCCAATACTACGGCTCGATTCTAGCGCATGGGGTCCTGGACAACGTGGCGCTGGTCGTGCCTCCGCCACCGTTGGGCAAGATCAGTCTGCGACAAACCAACACGGCCTGGCGCGTGGAGTTCAACAGCCTGACCAACTGGGTTTACACGCTCGAGGGCAGCACGAATTTCTACGCCTGGCTGCCGGCCGGGCCGGCCACGACCGGCAACGGCGCGACGCTCAGTTTGCCAGATGCCAACGCCGCGCCAGCGAAACGCTTTTACCGCGTCCGCGCGGAGCGGCCATGAACGCGGCAGTTTCATCAATCCACTGGGCCGCCGGCGGACTCAAGAGCCGCGCGCAGCAGCGCTGCATCAAGCTCCTCGATTTCTCCCTCTCCTCCATCGGATGGAGGAGAGGGCTGGGGAGAGGAGGTGCGTTTTTATTGGTTTCCCCTCTCCTCGGTCCTCTCCCCGCTCGTTCCTCGCGGGGAGAGGATGGAGAGCTTGATGCAGCCCCGAGCACGCCGGAGCTTCGAGCTTTCTCACTGGTCGAGCTGCTGGTGGTGATTGCCATTTTGGCCATTCTCGCCTCCTTGGCGCTGCCGGCCTTGCAGGCGGGCAAAGAGAAGGGCCGGCGCGCCCAATGCGTGAACAACCTGCGCCAGCTCGGCCTGGCCACGCTGATGTATTGGGACGACAACGACGGCCAAACCTTCCGCTACCTCGCCGGCGCCACCAACGGCGGTAAGGTCTATTGGTTCGGCTGGCTCAAGCCCGGCCCGGAAGGCGGGCGGGAATTCGATCCGGCGCCGGGCGCCCTTTATCCCTACTTGCAAGCGCGGGGCGTGGACATTTGCCCTTCGCTGGACTACTCCAGCACGCTCTACAAATACAAGGCCAGGGGCGCCGCCTTCGGCTACGGCTACAATTTGTACCTGGGCCAACAGCCGATAAGCATCGAGCGAATCGCAAATCCGGCGGACCTCGTGCTGCTCGCCGATGCCGCGCAGATCAACGATTTCCAAGACCCGGCCTCGCCCGACCATCCCTTGTTGGAGGAGTTTTATTACGTGGACGCAGGCGATGCGTCGGACTACCCGAACGCCCATTTCCGCCATCACCATCAGGCCAACGTCCTGCTTTGCGACGGCCACATCGATCACGAAAAGCCCGCGCCTGGTTCCATCGACCCGCGCCTCCCCAGCCAGTTCGTCGGCCGGCTGCGCCCGCAATGCCTGCGTGTGCCGTAGGAGCCGGTTGAGCTGCTGCTCCGCTCGTTTTTTCCTCGAAGCTCAGCCTGCCCCGATGGCCGTGCGGACTTGGCCCAACACGTCCTCCACCGTAATCGCGCGCATACACGCAAGCAGTTCGTCGGCGCTCCCGCGAATTCCCCGGCCGTCGTAGCGGTAGTACTCGAGGTGGCGGCCTTGCAAATTCGGATTTCGGATCAGGACGTAGGGCCGCCGATACGGTTCAATGGTGGGATTGAACGTCATGGTCTCGATCACGATCTGCGCCAGCGTTTTCACGGCGGCGGCCAGGTGCATCAGGGCCGTATCGACACTGAGGAACACGTCACACTTTTGCAGCAAGGCGGCGGCTTGGCGAAGATTCCTGCTCGGCGCGGCCTGCACCGGATGCGGGCGTGTCTCCGCCAGGATTCGTTCGTGGTCTTCACGTTCGTCCGGCCCGCCGAAGAGCAGGACGGCGGCGCGCGGATCGGCGCCCAGCAGTTGCTTGAATAGCGAAATGTAATTATCCAACGGCCACCTCCGCAATTCGAGGTTCTTGGTTTTGCCCGATCCGACGTGAACGCCGACGATCTTTTTGCCTGCCAACTGCGGACCGCCGGCAAAATCCCGCGCCCATTTCAGTTCCTCGGGTGAGAGAAATACCTCCGGGTCGTGAGTCGGCAACTTTGGTCCCACCCCCAGCAACGAAAGCAACCTCAGATTGTTCTCGATCGAGTGGAGCGCGTAATCCTGCGGCACCGTCCGGTTTACGAGCAAACGATCCAGCGCCGAAGCGTTGTCGTAGGCGTGGCTCAAGCGCTGCGACGCCTTGATGAACCGCGCCACGAACCGGTAATGGATTTTGCTTTGCGGGTAGGTATTGAAGGAGACGTCATACCTCTCCCGGCGCAGCGGCCATAAGAATTTCAGGGCCTTGGCCGGACCCGCGTCGATCAGATTCTGGTGGTGCACCCGGTTCAGGTGCGGATTGGACTCCAGCAGATCACGCGCGCCCGCCCACCTGACCAGCGCATCGATTGTGGCCGTTGGGAAATTCAATCGCAGTTCGTGGATCAGCGGCGTCGCCAGCAACGCGTCCCCGATGCCGGCCAGCGAGATCACCAGAATCTTCATCGTTGATTTCGCGGATGCTAGTCTGCCCCTCGCTGGAAAACCAGCCGGGATAAACTCGGGCGAACTGCCCGTTTTTAATTCTGGCCCGCCTTCAAAAACGATTTATCATCGACGGCTGACAACACGAGAAACGTATGGACCATGACATCGAACAAGTAGTGGACTTGACCGACCCCTCCGCCAATCGTCTTTACAACCTCAGCCCCGAGGCCGCGCGCGAACGCGTGCTTCACGGAACGCCGGAAGCCGTGCGCGCGATCGAAGGCTCATTCGCCCTCGTTGCCCGATCCGGAAAGACCGTCCGCCTCGCCCGCTCGCTCGACCGGCCGCTGCGTTATTTCCTGGCCAAACGCGCCGCCGGGCCGGCCCTGATCGTGGCCGACCGCATCGACACGATCCACCACTGGCTCCAACGCGAAGGACTGGCCGGCCAGTTTCATCCGAGCTACACCCGAATGGTCCCGGCGCATCATGTCGTCGAGATTCAACTCGTCGGTTGTCCCGACCCGGACCCGACTTACACGCGCTTTTTCGATCCGCCGCGCGACGCGCTCCCGGCGAATCTCGATGAAATCGCCCGCCGCTACATCGGCGCGGTAGCGGATGAGATCGCCAAGTGGCTGCTCGCGATCGACACCCGGGCGCCCCTCGGCGTCTGTTTCTCCGGCGGCATCGACAGCGGAGCGGTGTTTCTCACCACTTATCACGTCCTGCAGCGGCTGGGGCTGAACCCCGCGCGGCTCAAAGCGTTCACCCTGAATTTCGGCGACGGCCCGGACCTCCAACAGGCGCAAAACTTTCTCGACTCACTCGGGCTCGGACTTTTCCTTGAACCGATTGAAGCCGAACTGGCCAGCCTGGACGTGGGCGAAACGATCCGGATCGTCGAAGATTACAAGCCGCTCGACATCGAGTCCGCTTCGATGGCCTTGACCCTCTGTCGCGGCATCCGCGCGCGTTATCCCGACTGGCGCCAGCTCATTGATGGCGACGGCGGCGACGAGAATCTCAAGGACTATCCGATCGAAGAGAACCCCGAATTAACCATCCGCAGTGTGGTTCACAACCCGATGCTCTACCAGGAAGGCTGGGGCGTGGGCCGCATCAAGCATTCGCTCACCTACAGCGGCGGCCTGAGCCGCAGCTATGCCCGCACCTACGCGCCCGCCAGACATTTCGGCTTCGACGGCTTCAGCCCATTCACCCAACCCAATGTCATCGAAGTCGCTGAAGCCATTCCGTTCGCCGCGCTGACCGGCCTGTCGGTGGAAAAACTCTACGCGCTTAAAGGGGAAATCGTTTCGCGCGGCGTCAAAGCCGTCACCGGGCTGAACATGCCGGTGTTTCCGAAGCGGCGCTTTCAGCACGGCGCGTTGCCGCGGGAGAACTTGCGACGCCACCTTCCGAGCACAGAGGCGGAGTGCCGGCAAACGTTCCACTCGCTTTACTCTTAGCCGTCAGACCGCATGTCCGACCCGTGGACCTCTTACCTCACGAACGTCACTGGGGCCGCCTTCGCCAGCACGATTGATTCGGGCTTGCCGGAGGGGGGTTACAACCGCTGGGAGACCTCCGCGGTATGAAGCTCCTCAGTCCCGCGCCTGGATACTCTTCCACCGCCGATCAATGGATTCTCGCGCAGCGCCCGGCCCGTAATCCCGTCGATCCCTCGCGCCCGTTCGCCCTCTTCATCGAGGAGGAGCGCGCGGAGTCGGGTGCGACAGCCTCCATCGCCACGATTTTTCTTACCAATCGCGAATGCCCGTGGCGTTGCCTGATGTGTGATCTTTGGAAAAACACGCTCACGGAGTCGGTGCCGCTGGGCGCGATCCCGGCACAGATCGACTTCGCGCTCCTCCACTTGCTGGGCCCACATTCAGCCGCATCCCCTCCTGCTCCTCTGGCCGAGAGGCAAAGAGCCGCGCCCATCCAGCTTCCTCCTCCCATCGTTTCCGCTCGACGAGCCGGCCCGGTATTGAGCGGGGACGCTCGTCCGAGTATCCCGAAGCCAACTCAGATCAAGCTCTACAACAGCGGCAGCTTCTTCGATCGGCGCGCCATTCCGCCGGCAGATTATCCGGCCATCGCCCAGCGTGTGCGCCAGTTCGAGCGCGTGATCGTCGAATCTCATCCCGCCCTCCTGGATGATGCGTGCTTGCGGTTCCGCGATTTGCTTTCGGGCAGACTGGAAGTAGCTATGGGTCTGGAAACCGCCCACCCGGAAGTTTTGGCAAGACTCAATAAACGGATGACCTTGAAGCAATTTGCCCGCGCCGCCGAATTTGCGCGGCGGAACGGGATCGCCTTGCGCGTGTTCATCCTCGTCAAACCGCCGTTCCTGGACGAGGCCGAAGCGCTGTGCTGGGCGAAGCGTTCGCTCGACTTCGCGTTCGATTGCGGCGCCACGGTGGCGACGCTCATCCCGACTCGCGCCGGCAACGGCGCTTTGGAAGCGCTGGCGGCGCAGGGTCAATTTTCACCCCCGAAGCTGGGAACGCTCGAAGCGGCCGCCGCGTACGGCGTGGACCTGGGCCGCGGCCGAGTCTTCGCGGACTTGTGGGATTTGGAGAAGTTCTCGAAATGCGTCCGTTGTTTTCCTGCGCGCCTGGCGCGATTGCAGGAGATGAACTTACGGCAGGCGGTGCCGCCCTTAATCTCCTGCCCACAATGCGGCGCGGCGGAAAGCCGGGCGGATGTCTCGCCCGCGCAAGACGCGGGCGAGGCGCCTTTTCCAGGCTGAATGAACGCCCGCTTCGACATCGCGGTGATCGGCTCCGGCTTTGCCGGTTCGCTCATCGCGATGATCGCGCGGCGACTGGGACGCTCGGTCGCCTTGATCGAGCGCGGCAAACATCCGCGTTTCGCCATTGGCGAGTCCTCCACGCCGCTGGCGAACTTGCTCCTCGAAGAATTGGCGCAACGCTACGATTTGCCGGCGCTGTTGCCGCTCGCCAAGTGGGGCAGTTGGCAACGCGCGCATCCCGAAATCGCGTGCGGCTTGAAACGCGGGTTCACTTTTTATCATCACCAATTCAACCAATCCTTCACCGTCGATCCAAATCATCGCGATCAACTGCTAGTCGCCGCCAGCCCGCGTGACGAAATCGCCGACACCCACTGGTATCGCCCGGATTTCGACGCCTTCCTCGTTCACGTGGCGCGCGAAGGCGGAGTGGAATATTTCGATGAGGCCAAACTGGAGAATGTTTCCCGGAGCGCTGATGGGATGCAGCTCGAAGGCTCGCGCCTTGGCAATGGCCTGTCGATCCGCGCCCAATTCGTCATCGACGCCAGCGGGCCGCGTGGCTTTCTCCACCGCGCTCTGAATCTGCCGGAAGTCCCCTTTGAAAGATTGCCGCCGACCGAGGGCCTTTACACCCACTTCACGGGCGCGAGGCGCTGGGAAGAAATCTTTCCGAGCCAGGACGTCCCGCCTTACGCGGTCGATGACGCCGCCATGCATCACGTGTTCGATGGCGGCTGGATCTGGGTGTTGCGTTTTAACAATGGCATGACCAGCGCCGGCGTCGCCGCCACGAGCGAACTGGCGAAGCCGTTGCGCTTGTGCGAGGGCGCGGCGGCCTGGCGCCGTTTACTGCTGCGATTGCCGAGCGTGCGGGCGCAATTCGACCGGGCCGAAGCGGCGCTGCCCTTCGTCCACGCGCCGCGCCTCTCATTCCTGAGCGGATTTGTGGCCGAGCAGCATTGGGCGCTGCTTCCGTCCGCGGCCGGCTTTATCGATCCGTTGCTTTCCACCGGGTTTCCGCTGACCCTGTTGGGGATTTCGCGTCTCGCGGAGATCATCGCAGGCGCGTGGGGCGCCGCCGAGTTCGCGCCGCGGCTATTCGATTACTCGCTGCGCACGACCATGGAACTGGTGACCGCCGAACACCTGGTCGCCGCGCTCTATGCCAGCCTCAACGATTTTGATCTCTTCGCCGCCCTCAGCTTGCTCTATTTCGCGGCGGCAAGCTTCACCGAAACGGCCCGCCGGCTCGGCCGGCCGGAGTTGGCGGGAACGTCGTTCTTGCTCGGCGATCACGCCGTATTCGGGCCGCGTTTTCGCTACTGCGTCGATCAGGCGCTGCGGGGTCCGGCCGGCGCGGACCACGCCCGGTTGCTCGATCGAATCCGCGCCGCGATCGAGCCAGTGGACGTGGCCGGGTTCGCCGACCCCGCGCGGCGCAACTGGCACCCGGTCAAGGCCGAAAACCTGTTCAGCGCCAGGCACAAGCTGGGGGTGGGGAAGTCGGAGATAACCCGACTGCTGGCTCGCTGCGGGTTTTTCCAGGACCCCGTCGCTTCCGAGTCGCGCGCTTAGCTCGCGCGCGGTTTTGGCTTGTTCCGGCTCTCGCGCCGCCGCTTGAACTGGCCGCGGCTTTGCTTGCGCCGCCAATGCCTTTGCACTACGCTGCTTCCATGAAGATCTGGCTGGCATTCCTGCTCAGTCTGGGCCTCCTCCACGGCGCCGAGCACACGCTGGCGGCAGAGGCTCCGGCCGCGAAGAAGGTTTTCGTGCTGCCCATCCGCGATGACATCATGCCGCCGCTGGTTTACCTCGTGCGGCGCGGAATCAAGGAGGCGATGGAGGCCCACGCCGACTTGCTGGTGTTGGACATGGATACCAATGGCGGCCGCGTGGACACGACCCGTGAGATCATCGACATCCTCAACCAGTTCAAAAAACAGACGGCCACCTATGTGAACAAGAACGCCTTCTCAGCGGGCGCTTTCATCTCGGTGGCGACCCAAAGGATTTACATGGCGCCGCAAAGCGTCATCGGCGCGGCCGCGCCGATCGTTCTCTCTCCCGGTGGAGAGGGCGTGGAAAAAATTCCCGATACCTATGAAAAGAAGATGACCTCGGCGGTGCGCGCCATCGTCCGCACCAGCGCCGAAAAGAACGGCTACAGCATCCCGGTGGTGGAGGCGATGATCGACAAAAGCAAAGGGCTGACGATCGATGGTCACGTGATCGCCAAAGAAGGAGAGATTTTGACGCTGACCAACACCGAGGCGGAGAAAGAATACGGCGACCCGCCGAAAAAATTGTTGTCGTCCGGCACGGTCGAAAGCCTCGATGAACTGCTCAAGAAACTCGGCTACGGCGACGCGGAACGCCACAACATCAAATCGACCGGCATGGAAAAAATCGGCACCTGGCTCAACGCCCTCAGTCCGCTGCTGCTGCTCATCGGCATCATCGGCATCTATATCGAATTCAAGACCCCGGGAGTGGCCTTGCCGGGAATCATCGGGGTCGTGGCCTTCGCGCTCTATTTCCTGGGCGGCTATGTGGCCGGCCTTTCCGGCATGGAATGGATCGTGGTCTTTCTCCTCGGCCTGGCTTTGGTGATCGTTGAAATCTTTGTTTATCCCGGCACCATCGCGCTCGGCCTGGCCGGGGCCGCCTTGATGCTGATCGCCCTGATCATGGCGATGGTGGACATCTATCCGGGCATGCCCAGCTTCCCCTCCTTGCCGCAGTTGAAGCTGCCCATCCAGAACATCCTCATCGCCATGGCCGGCGGCGGCGTGGCCATCGGCATCCTCAGCCGGGTGCTGCCGAAGACGACCCTTTACGGCAAACTCGTTTCGCAATCCGCCAGCGGCGTGCGGACCGAGGCCACCCAGGAACAGCAACGGACCGCCCGGATGGGGCAGACCGGGCTGGCAATTTCCACCCTCCGTCCCGGCGGCAAGGCGCAATTTGGCGATGAAATTCTGGACGTCATCTCCCAGGGCGAACTGGTGCCCAAAGGAACCAAGGTGAAAATCATCGGCTACAGCGGCGGGGCAGCGATTGTCGAAGTCGCCGCCTGAGCCTGGATCCTCCGCGCGCCGCTGCTCACATCAGGTTCACCGGATCGATATCCACGGACAGCGAAACGCCTTCCGGCAGGTTTGGCGTGGCGGTGACTTCCGCGAGGCGCTGGCTTAGCTGCGTCATCTGGCGGGTGCGCAACATGATCTGATAGCGGTAATGGGATTCGGCCCGGGCCAGCGGCGCCGGCGCCGGCCCCGCGAAGATCAGGTCCTTCAACGTCGCAAGTTCTTTTTCCAATTGCCGCCGCAGGTGCTGCGCGGAAAAATTCACCTTGTCTTCATTGCGGCCTTTCAACGTCAGCAACGCAATGCGGCTGATCGGCGGATATTTCAGTTGCTTGCGAAATTGAATTTCCTGCTCGTAAAACCCGGCGAAATCGTGGCGCCGGGCGTATTGAATCGCCGGATGGAACGGCGTAAACGCCTGCACGATCACTTCGCCCTCCACCTCGCCGCGACCGGCGCGCCCCGCCACTTGCGTCAGCAACTGGAAGGTGCGTTCGCCCGCCCGGAAATCCGGCTGGTGCAAACTCAAATCCGCGTAAATGATCCCCACCAGCGTGACGTTCGGAAAGTGCAGGCCCTTGGCGATCATTTGTGTGCCGACCAGAATATCGATCTTGCCCTGGCGGAAATCGCCCAGAATGCGCCGGTAATCTTCCTTGCGCTTGAGCGCGTCGGAATCCATCCGCCGAATGCGGGCGCGCGCGAACAGTTTGCCCAAGGTTTCCTCGACTCGCTCCGTGCCAAGACCGGAATAGCGGATGGCCGGATCGCCGCAGTTGGCTTCGGGGCAGACGCGCGGCACCCGCATTTCCTGGCCGCAAATATGGCAGCAGAGCTTCTGCTCCGCGCGATGATAGGTGAGCGAGACGCTGCAATTGGGGCACCGCGCCACGTAGCCGCACTGCGGACATTGCAAGGCGGTGGAATAGCCGCGGCGGTTCAAAAATAAAATCACCTGCTCCCGTTTTTCCAGCCGCTGCGTCATGGCCTCCTTGAGCTGCTCCGAAAAAATCGGCGTCCCTTTCTGCTTGCGGTTCTCCTTCCGCATGTCCACGACGCGCACGACCGGCATCTTTTTGTCGTCGGCGCGCGAAGGCATTTCGAGCAACGCGTACTTGCCTTTCTCCGCGTTGTAGAAGCTTTCCATCGAAGGCGTGGCCGAGCCGAGCACTACCACCGCCCCGGCCAGCTGGCCGCGCACCACGGCGACGTCGCGAGCGTGGTAGCGCGGGGCTTCTTCCTGCTTGTAGGAATACTCGTGCTCCTCATCGACGATGATCAATCCCAGCGGATCGACCGGCGCGAATATGGCCGAACGCGCGCCGATGACGATGCGCGCGCGACCCTGTCGGATCTTGTGCCACTCATCATGGCGCTCCCCGGCTGAAAGATGGCTGTGCAAAACCGCAACCAGCGTTTGCAACCGGCCGGAGCTGAAACGGGACTTGAACCGCTCGACGGTCTGCGGGGTCAGAGAAATCTCCGGCACGAGCACGATGGCGCCTTGTCCGCGCTCGAGCGCGTGGGTAATGCCTTGCAAATAGACTTCCGTCTTGCCACTGCCAGTCACGCCGTGGAGAAGAAATGTGGTGGGCGGAAGGCGAACGGCGGAATGATTGGCCTCGGGGGCGGTCTTCCCGGCTGGCCATTCCGCGCTCCGCGTTCCACGGCGAGCATCAAGCTGGTCCATCCGGGCAGTGATCGCCGCCAGCGCCGCCGCCTGTTCCGCATTCAGCCCGAGCGCCTGTGTCGGCAGGAAGCGTTCGCGCGCATACGGGTCGCGCTCCGAAACCGCCGGGCTGATGGTGACCAGCCCCTTGTCTTCCAAGCGGCGGGCAGTTTCAGCAGTCGTGTCCGCCAGCCGCAGTAATTCCTGCAAGGGCAGCTCGCGCCATTCGTCGATGATGTTCCACACCTCCGCCTGGCGTTTGGTCAGCTTCGGCCGCTCGCCCGCGACCGGCACCGCGCGCACCAGCAGCCGCTCGCGCCAGCCTTCCTTCTCCTTGCGCACGGCCTCGGGCAGAACACTCTTCAACGCAATCTCGACCGGGCAGCAATAGTACGCGGCGATCCAGCGGGCCAGTTGCAGCACTTCCAGCGTCACTTGGCTCTGCGCGCCGATGACCTTGAGGATCGGGCGAAGGTTCGCGTGCGTGGATTCCTCGATCAGCCCCGTAACGACGCCCAACACCTGCCGGGGACCGAAAGGCACTTTCACGCGGCTGCCAACCTGGACGCGATCGGCAAACTCCGCCGGGATCAGGTAGTCGAACTCCTTGCGGAGCGCCATCTCCAGAGTGATGCGGGCAATCATCGCCGTTTAGTGTAAGCCCCAGACGCGGGTTGGAAACAACGGTTAATCCGTTTGCCTCAAAAGACCGTTGGGAATAGGCTGCCTGCTCCTCAGCCGGGTCTGAGAAAAAGCGGGCGGAAGCCGTGGCGCGGTTCGCCGGGCTGAGCCGCCGGTTGGCAGGCAGAAGCCTCGGGCCACGGCTGGAACAAAATGTAAGGGCGAAGTGTTGATGAAAATTATTTGTATCGGGGCGGGTGGCCGGACCTTTCTCGGCGCGGCTCTCGCGCTCATCGCCTCGTTTGGCGCCGGATGCGGCCAGGCCAATTCGGGCAAAACGGCCCCGCCGCAGCCCAACCAAACCAGCCAGTCCGTTCCCGCCGATGCAACGATGCTTTCGGAGAGCGATGTGGACCTGCTGCAATCGGCGGGGGAAAAAGCAGGCGAGAAATCGCCGGCCGCCGAAGAAAGCCGCGCCTGGCGTGAGATCGTGAAAGCGTTGGAGACGCTGCAATCGCCCGCGGTGCCCCCGGAATGGCAAACGCAAGAGCCGTCGAAAGAGGAGATGGCGGCCTTCCAAAAACAGCAAAGCGACCTGGCGGCCCGAACCGCCGACCAGGCGAACGCATTCTACACCAAGTTTCCCAACCACGAGAACGCTCCGGACGCGCGGAAGGTGGAGTTCGATTTGATCAACCTCACGGTCCAAATGGGCAACACCAACCGCGCCGAACAATTGGAGGCCATGGAACAATCGCTTCTGAAAGATCCGTCCTTCTCCGAAGACGAGCGGCTGGAATTGCGGAAGCAAAAACTGATGCGAACCATGGAGGCACGCGGCGACGACATCGATCCGGCGACGCTCGGTGAGCTGGAAAAAGGGGTGCGCGCCCTGCAGCAGGATTTTCCCAACCGGCCGGAGGTCGCCGTGCCGATGTTGCAGGTGGCCGAAGGCTTGCTGGCGCAGGATGAGCCGGCCAGAAGCCGGGCCTTGGCGCGCGAGATCGTGAAGGGCGAAGCCGACAACGATGTAAAGGCGGCCGCGCAGGGACTGCTCGACAAACTCGACCGGGTCGGCAAACCACTGGTGCTGAAATTCACGGCCGTGGATGGGCGGCAGGTGGACCTGGAACAGTTGAAGGGCAAGGTGGCGCTGGTCGATTTCTGGGCGACTTGGTGCGGCCCGTGCATGCGGGAATTGCCAAACCTAAAAACAGCCTATGAAAAACTCCACCCCAAAGGCTTTGAAATCATCGGCATCAGCCTTGACCAGGAAAAGGCCGCCCTCGAACGGGTGGTGGCCCGGGAGCAATTGACCTGGCCGCAAGCTTTCGACCATGACGATGCCGCGCAAACGTTTGCCGAAGAATTCGCCATTACCAGCATTCCCACGATGTGGCTGGTGGACAAGAAAGGGGTCCTCCGTGATTTGAACGCGCGGGAGAATCTGCCCGAAAAGGTCGAAAAACTCCTGGCCGAAAAGTGACGGGCGGGACGAGTAGCTCGGCGGTCTCTCAACGCCGCCTCCAGCCCGAGTTCCGATCCCGCTTCCCGCTGATTCTGTTTGTCACTCCCGAGACAATGCGGCTTTAATCCCAATCTATGGATTGGCTAACGCACTGGTTCTGGATCAACGACAAATTTCTGGGCGTGGAATGGGGCTTCTGGAAGGTTCTGGGCTGGACGGGAAACGTGGTTTTTTTTTCGAGGTTCTTCGTGCAATGGTGGGCCACGGAGAAAACCCGGCGCGTCGTCGTTCCGAACGCCTTCTGGTGGCTTAGTCTTAGCGGGTCCCTGTTGCTGCTGGCGTACAGTCTCCATCACCGGGATTCGGTTTTCATCTACGCGTATGCCTTCACCTGGATCCCTTACATCCGCAACTTGATCATCAGCCGTCGCGTCGCCCGGGAACGGATGTTTTGCGGAGGCTGCCGCGCGGGGCGCCCGCCGGGCGCGAAGTTCTGCGCCGAATGCGGCGAAAGGTTGACGCCGGCGCCGGCCTGAACGGTCGGAAACGTTATTTCGGCGGCGGCTTCGGCACTGGGACGGGCGCCGGAACGGCCAAAGGCGGCGGGCTGCTGAAATACTGGTTGAGCGCGGGACGATACCTTTCCAAAATTGGGAGAAAATCCCGGTTCGCTTTGGCAAATGTCTCTAACTGGCTGACAAAACTCATGATATTTTTCTCGGTGGATCGATGAAACTCCGCGGCAAGATTGTTTACCACGCGCCCTTGTTCGGCCAGTTGCGCCTTGGCCATCCGCCACTGCTTGAACAAGTAAAGATCCACGCCCAGACACAGCACCACCAAGGCGGCCAGCGCGACGACAAAGAGCGCCTGCAGCGAGCGTTGTTGTTCCTGCAACTCTTCCAACTCGATGGCCAGGCTGGCGGCGGACTTGCCTTGCAGAAAGTCGGCCTGGGGATCGGAGGCGTCCATGACCTATCGCGCCGCTGGTTTGGGCGCGGGCTGACCAGGCCCGACCGACGCCCCCGGCTTTGGTTTCAACTCATATTGCTGCAGGATGGGATTGATCGCGGCGTTGCGCTTGCTGTAGTCCACCGCCTCGTTGGCCAGCGCCTGGACGGCGTTTACAGTCGTGTTCAAAGTCACGTAGTGCGCGGTAACCTTCTCCAGTTCCTTAATGGCAAAAAAATGGATCGCGGCCAGCCACGAAGCCCCCACCGCGCCCACCACCAACGCGCCCGCTAAAAAAGCGCCGAGTAAGTTGCTTCTCATACCTTGGTTGACATTGTAATTTTTTGGTCATGGAAGTCCAAGTTGTTTTTTAGCCGAGTTCGCGCCAGCAAGCCATTGACTTACCCTTCGACCTTCTCTATTAACAGTCTCTAAATTGACCAGGATCACATTTCCAAATTGTCAAAATTATGACGCCCAAGACCGCTGAGAAGACCGCCGCCCTCGAAACCAAATCCCCCGACAAAACCGCCGAGGCCGCCAAACCCAGTCCCGCCCGGCTCCGCGATCTCGACGCGGCCATTTCCTCTATCACCAAAACCTACGGCGACGGCAGCATCATGCGCCTCGGTGATGCCCGCGCCCTCAAGCAGATCGAGGTCATCCCCACCGGTGCGCTCGCGGTCGATCTCGCGCTCGGCGTGGGGGGCTTGCCCCGCGGACGCGTGGTCGAGATTTTCGGCCCGGAATCCTCCGGCAAAACCACCCTCATGCTGCACGTGATCGCCAATGCCCAAGCGGCCGGGGGCCTCGCGGCCTTCATTGACGCCGAGCACGCGCTCGATCCGGGATACGCCAAAAAGCTGGGCGTGAACCTCGACGACCTGCTCGTTTCCCAGCCCGACAGCGGCGAGGAAGGGCTGACGATCTGCGAAACCCTCGGCCGTTCGAACGCCCTCGACGTCATCGTCATCGACTCGGTCGCCGCGCTCGTGCCAAAGGCCGAACTCGAAGGCGAGATGGGCATGGCGACGATGGGCATGCAGGCGCGCCTCATGAGCCAGGCCCTGCGCAAGCTGACCGCCATTCTCGCCAAGTCCAAAACCACCTGCATCTTTACCAACCAACTGCGCGAGAAGGTCGGCGTGATGTTCGGGAACCCCGAGACGACCCCTGGCGGCAAGGCGCTCAAATTCTACGCCAGCGTCCGCATCGACATCCGCCGCAAGGACACGCTCAAGGATGCCGCCGGCAACGCGATCGGCAACCATGTAAAGGTGAAGATCGTGAAGAACAAAGTCGCGCCGCCCTTTGCCGAAGCCGAATTCGATATTCTCTATAACCATGGCATTAATAAGGAAGGCAGCATCCTCGACGTGGGTATCGAATCGGGCGTGGTGGACAAGAAAGGCGCCTGGCTGCAGTTCAACGGCGAACTGATCGGCCAAGGCAAGGAGGCCGCGCAGAAAGCCCTCGCGGAGAAGCCGGACGTTGCGAGGCAAATCGTGCAGGCCATCATGTCCAGGCGAAACGCGCCGGTAGCGGCCTAGGCCGGCTATGGAGCCAGCACCGGCCCACCCCAGTCGAACCGCGAAGCTTGCGTTCGGCCTTCTCGCGGCCTTCGCGGGAGGATTGCTTGGTCACTTCGCCTTTTTGTGGATCGCGCGGCAGGGTTTTTATCCCCTGGCCTTGCCGGGCGCCCTGGCCGGCCTGGGATACAGTCTCGTCTCCAAACAAAACCGTCTTCCGGCGGCCTCCGTCTGCGGCGGCTGGGCGCTGGCCGTGGGAATTTTCTCGGAGTGGCGTTTGGCCCCGTTCATCAACGATGCCAGCCTCGGATATTTCCTGACCCATCTGCAGGATCTGAAACCGATGACGATGATGATGATTCTGCTCGGTGGAATATTTGGGTTCTGGTTCGCCCTGGGGAGGCGAGGGAAGATTTCACCAACCTCCACCGGGTGATCTAAGTTCCGGTCCGCGAAAGAAGTCCGCGCCGAGTGTCAGAACCTGGTTCGGTTTCTTTCGGAGATGGGCAGACAAAGTGGCCAAACTCCGTCCTCGGCTCGATGGTGGCTTGACCTGCCCCGGCTGCCCGCCCTCTCATTTTTCCACCAACTTACTTTCGCGTCCCCTGGCTGGCTGCAGCCGGGGAGCGGGCCCGGTGGTTGCCCGCCAATACCCGGCCAACAGGCTGCCGAGGACCGAGTGAAATACGCTGGAGATCGCGCCGGGCACCGCCGCCGCCGGCAAGGCCGGAAAGTTCTTCTGCGCGAGCGCCACGGCCAAACCGGAATTCTGCATCCCGACTTCGACCGAGATGGTGCGACAGATGATCTTGTCGTAGCCGAACCGCCGGGCGAAAAGATAACCCAGGCAAAATCCTCCCGCGTGCAAAAGGAACACCGCCAGCAACAGCTTCGCGCCGGAGGTTTTGATGCGCGCCGCGTTTTGACCGATGATGCTCGCGCAAATCAGAGCAATGGTGACCACCGATACCACCGGCGCCACCGGCAGGACCGCCTTGACGAAGCGCGGAAAAAGATGGTGCAGCCCCAAGCCAAACAGCACCGGCGCCAGCACGATCTGCAACGTGTCGAAAAAAAGTTTCCACGCGTCCACCGGCACATACGCTCCCGCGAGCCATTTCGTGAGCAGCGGCGTCATGAAAATCGCGCCGAACGTCGAGCACATCGTCATGAGGACCGAGAGCGCCACGTCGCCCCGGGCGAGGTAGTTGACCACGTTTGAGGCGGTGCCGCACGGACAACACGCCACCAGGATCAAGCCCACCGCGAAGGGCGTCTCCAGCCGCAACCCGCGCGCCACGGACCAGCCGAGGAATGGCATAATGAGATAATGGGCAAAAAAACCGATGGCCACCGCGCGCGGCATCTTCGCGACGCGCCTGAAATCAGCGAAACTCAAAGTAAGGCCCATGCCGGCCATGATCACCGCCAGCCCATAGACAATCGCCGGGCCGCGGAACCAAGTGAACCACGCGGGCGCGATCAAGGCGGCGACGCCACCGGCCAGCACCCAAAGAGGAAACAAATTGGTGAAGAGATTCAGCCACCGGGTCATATGCGCCGGCTCAAATCATTAACCGCGCCGGGACCGGCACTCCAATAGTTTTTGCGAACGTCCGGCAACTTTGAACTTTGATCTATCGGCTCTGAGCTGCTATCTCTGCCTCATGCAAACAGCAGATCAGCTCCGGGAACTGTTCCGGATGCAGAAGGCCCTCAACGAACGGATCGGGGTGCGCACCGAAGGCATGAGCGAGGAGGACAAAACCAAGTGGCTGCTCAATTATTGCCGCGCGATGTCGCAGGAAATCGCCGAGCTGACCGACAGCGTCCCTTGGAAATGATGGGCCAAATACCAAACGTTTGACGAACAAAACGCCCGCGTCGAAGTGGTGGACTTGTTCCACTTCCTGATCAGCCTCGCGCGGGTGCTCGGGATGAGCGCCGACGATGTTTTCAACGCCTATCTGAACAAGAACGAAGTGAATTTCAGGCGGCAGCAAACCGGCTACCAGGAGAAGGACCACACCGATTCCAAGCACATCTGACTCCGCAACGGCTTCCGGGAGGCAGCCCGCCACCAGCGATGAACCCCACACCAGCCAACCGGATCAGATGGCGAACGGCCCGCGCCGGGCTTGGGCCGTCCGCCCGCGTGACCTTCGAGCTGGTTCCCGCTTGCTCGGCGAAATCACTTCGCCAGGCGCGCGAACTGTTTGTGGAATACGAGCAGGCCATCGGCGTCAACTTGTGCTTCCAAAATTTCCAGCAGGAACTGGCGGAGCTGCCGGGCCGGTACGCTCCGCCCGATGGACGTTTGCTGATCGCGCTGTCCCCCGCCGGCCCCGCGGGGTGCGTCGCGCTGCGCAAAATCGGGGAAGGCGTTTGCGAAATGAAACGGCTCTATGTGCGCCGCGCGTTTCGCTTGCAAGGTCTCGGCCGAAAACTGGCATCCGCCATCATCGACGAGGCGCGGCAAACGGGGTACGGGACACTGCGACTGGACACGCTCGCTTCGATGAAAGAGGCGATTGCATTGTATCGTTCTTTGGGCTTCAAAAACAGCCGGGCTTACTGCTACAATCCTTGCGCCGACGCCGTTTACCTGCAATTGAAATTGAAATGAAGGCTGGAGCCGAACGAGGTCGATTCCCCAACGCCCGGCTCGCGTGACGCCGAAATTCAAAACCCCGCGCGCGCATATTGAAGCCTCGCTCCGCGCGCCGGCCCGCTGGCGCGGCGAGATGCAGAGGATCCTGATTTCCCAGGCGCAAATCGCCGCCCGCATCCGCGAGCTGTCGCGCGCGATCCAACGCGATTTTGCGGGGCGCGAATTGGTGGTGGTGGCCGTGCTCAACGGCACCGTACTTTTTCTGGCCGATCTGATCCGGCATCTCTCGCTCCCGCTGCGGCTGGATTTCATCGGTGTGTCGAGCTACCGGCTTGGCGGCGACTCGGGCGCCCTCGTCTTCACCAAGGAATTGCGCCTCGACGTGCGCGGGCGCGATGTGCTGCTGGTGGACGACATTCTTGACACCGGCAAAACCCTGCGGCAGGTCACTGAAAAATTGCGCCAACTCAAGCCGCGCCGGATCAAGACCTGCGTGCTCCTGGAAAAATTCGCGCGCCGTGTCGAGAAAGTCCATGCCGATTACGTCGGGTTTTCCATCCCGGATCTCTTCGTCGTCGGCTATGGATTGGATTTCGCCGAGCGCTATCGTAATCTCCCGTTCATTGGCGTGCTCCGCCCGGAGTTATATCGAACCCCGAATGAAGACAGCTGAAAACGATCCTGCGAAACCCCTGGAAGGCGCGCTTTCCGGCGCCCCACTCCCGGTCTTTTACCGCCGCCCGCATTAATGCGCGTCTCCGTCCATTTTTATTCTTATTCCCAAGAGCTGGCCGGCTGCGTCGAAACCACCGAGTCGCTCGCGCCGGGCAGCACGGCCGGCGACCTGCTCCAGGCGCTGAGTGTTCGCTTTCCGAAACTGGAGCGGATGCAAAAGTCCACGCTGATCGCGGTCGGCGTGGATTATCAGAGCCGGAGTTACGTCTTGCACGACGGCGATGAGGTCTCGCTCTTCCCGCCCGTGCAAGGCGGTTGAAAACGGGACGGAAGAGGCGATCCCAAATGAAACGTGAAGTGACGATCACCGCCGAGCCGATCGACGAGGCGGGGTTGCTGGCGCGGCGCGCGATGTCGCCGGGGATGGGCGCGGCGGTCTATTTCGCCGGCGTCGTGCGCGGCACCGAAGACGGCGTGCCGATCTCGGCCATTGACTACGACGCGTTTCAAAAAATGGCCCAACATCAGTTCGAGCTGATTTTTCGAGAGATGCAAAGGCGCTGGCCGGTCGAATCGGTGCGAGTCGTCCATCGCATCGGCCGGGTGAGAGTTAACGAGCCGTCGCTCTGGGTGGAAGTCGTCGCGGCTCATCGCGGCGAAGCCTTTGCCGCCTGTCAGTTCTTGATCGACGAAATGAAACAGGTCGTGCCGATCTGGAAGAAACCGCTTTCTTAGCCGATGGTCGGCGAACAGCGGGAGATTTCAGCGCCCGTTACGCTCGCCCGCGACCTGGTTCGGCCAGGAAAAAATCCTTTTTCCGGCAGAACTGACAGCTTACCTTCTGCCATCTGCAAGATGAGCAGGCAGTTAAAAATGGTTGCCTACGTGGTGTTGAGCGTCTGTCTGATCGGCCTGGCCATCGGTATCTACACCAGCTATCCTGCTCCAGATCAGGCGCCGGCCAGTCTTTTGACTAATCAGATCCCGGGTGGTTCGGACGAGACGGGCACGCGACCGTCTTCCAAGAGCATGGGCCGCGTAATGGCGTACGGCGGGGTAGCATTCCTCTGCGTCGTCGGGTTGGGGCTGCTCATCGCGCATGACTTTTCCCACTTCACAGCCAGGCAGGTAGAAAGTTTCATTTTCAACGACAATCTCGAAGGGACCAAAGACCCGGAGTACGAGGAAGCCGAGCAGGTTTGGGCCAACGGCAATCATCTCGAAGCCGTCCGGTTGATGCGTGAGTATCTGGACCAACATCCGCGCGAGCAGTACGTGGCGCTGCGCATCGCGGAAATTTACGAGAAGGACCTCAATAACCCCCTCGCCGCGGCCCTCGAATACGAGGAAATCTTGAAAAAAAAACTCGCGCCCGAACGCTGGGGCTGGGCGGCGATTCATTTGGCGAACCTGTACTCCGGCAAGCTGGCGAAACCGCAGCAAGCCACGGCTTTGTTGGAACGGATCATCAAGGATTACGGGCCGACGGCCGCCGCGAAGAAAGCGCGTGAGCGGCTTGGCATTCCGGAACCTTCCCCCGAGGCCCCGCCGGCTCCAAAGCCGGACGACACCCCGCCGTCTAATCTACCGCCGGGCTTCCGGCCGAAGTAAATCTCAAGCGGGCCTTGGCCAGGGAGGATCGGGAATCTGCCGATCTGGGCGGCGTCTTGACCGCCCCGGGGGTGCGGCCTACACTGCGCCGATTTTGCTAAATGAGACGATGTTGCTTGATCTTTGCGGCCGGCGTCGTTTTCTGCTCCAACGCGCCGGCCGAGCCTGAGCTGCGAAATGCCATCGCGGCCATCGTAAACGACACCATCATCACCTACCAAGAGGTGGAGGAATTCACGACCCAGGCGTTGGAGTTGTTGCGACGGGCCTATTTCAACCAGCCGGAACTTTACAAAGAAAAGCGGAACCAAACGTTGATCGATGGCCTCGATCAATTGCTGGAAAAGCAGTTGATCCTCGACGACTTCAAAAGCGCGGGAGTCAAAGTGCCCGATAGTTATATCGATGACGAAATCAGAGACCGCATCCGCCATCGCTACCGCGACCGGGCGGCCCTGATCAAGGAACTCCAGGCCCAGGGGATAACCTATGAAATGTTCCGCCAGCGCATGCACGACGAAATCGTGGAGAACTACATGCGCCAGAAAAATGTCTCCTCCGCCATTCTGATTTCCCCGCAAAAGATCGAACGCTACTACGCCACCAACCTCCACCAGTTCAAAATCGGCGATCAAGTGAAGCTCCGCATGATCGTGCTCAAGCGCGCCTCGGGCGGCGGCGTGGAGGACCTGCTGCGGCTCGCTCGGGAGATTCTGGCCAAGATCGAGGAGGGCGCCTCCTTTGCGGAGATGGCCTCAGTTTACTCCGAAGGCTCGCAGCAACGCGAAGGCGGGGACATGGGCTGGAAAGAAGCGGCCAACATCAGCAAAGGCGTTGCCGACATCGCCTTCGCCATGAAGCCCGGCGAGCACACCGGCGTCCTGGCGATCGCCAAGGAAGCGGACGATGCCTACTGGGTTTATCAGTACAACCAGGCCGGCCAGATCGCGATCGCCCGAAAATACACGAGCCGGGACGTCTTCGTGGAGGAAAAGAAGGCGGCCACCCCGAGCAGCCCCATTCAGGGACCGGACCCGCAGGAATTTCGTTTAATGTTGGTCGAAGACAAACGCGCCGCCCGGACCAAGCTGTTGTCCGAAACGCGCGACCAAATCGAAAAGGAGCTGACCATCCAGGAACGGGCCCGCTTGCACAAGCAATGGATCGAACGGCTGAAACAGAAGGCCTTCGTGCGCTATTTTTTGTGAGCGTTCCGCCGACGGGCTAATCCGTGAAACCGTTCCCGGTCATTTTCCGCCTTGCAGGCACACGCACGACCCATCGCGAGGCGCTCTGCTCATGACCGGGTGGATCGCCATCTCCCTGGGAGACATCAGCGGCATCGGCCCGGAAGTGACCCTCAAGGCGCTGGCCGCGGAGTCAAGCGCCGATGACACCCAGTATCTGCTGATTGGCCCCGAGGCAGGCCTCGCTCAACTAAACCAAACCCTTGGACTTCGGCTTCAGTGGCAGCGATTCAGCCACGCGCGAACGTCAGGCCGGATTCTTGTTCACACGCCCGCCGGGAAGCCGGGCGTACAGGATGCTTTGCGAGCATCGGATGGGCCTTTCCCGACCGGCTCCGCGCCCGCCGCCCGCGCCGCGCTCGCGGCTTTGGAGGATGGAGCGCAGCGCTGTCTGCGCGGTGAAGTCGATGCGTTGGTGACCGCGCCCGTGAACAAAGAGGCCATCATGCGTTTGGGGGAGCCGTTCACTGGACAGACGGAGTTTTTGTCGCACCTCGCGCGCGCGGAGCACACCGGCATGATGTTGCTGGGGGCCGACGAACGGCAACGCTGGCTGCGCGTCGCGCTCGTCACCACGCACCTCCCACTGAAGGAGGTGACGGCAAAGCTGACCCGGGGGAAAGTTGAGCTTACCATTGAGTTGGCCGCGCAGGCCTGTCGCGACCTTGGCCTGCACCGCGCGCGGGTCGGTGTCTGCGGATTGAACCCACATGCCGGCGAGGGCGGCCAATTGGGCGACGAGGAACAAACCATCATCACCCCCGCGGTTCAGGCGGCCCAGCGCAAGGGACTCGACGTGGCGGGGCCGTTTGCCGCGGACACACTTTTTTACCGGGCCTTTCACGGAGGCTACGATGCGGTCGTGGCGATGTATCACGATCAAGGTTTGGCGCCGCTGAAAATGATCGGCTTTGAAACCGGTGTGAATTGGACGTTGGGGCTGCCTTTTGTCCGAACCTCACCGGATCACGGCACGGCGTATGACATCGCCGGTAAAGGCGTGGCCAACCCGGGCAGCATGATCGCGGCGCTGCGGCTGGCTAAACAACTCGCGCGCCAGCGGAGCCAGGCTTTATGAAGTGGTTGAATCACGTCCGCGATAATTGTGCATGGAACCAGGACGCGGTCTCAGTCCCAGGCGTTCCCGGGCCGTTTGCGCGACCTCAGGAGGGCCTTCGCAAGGCGTGTGAGAATCGACGCTTGCGTCAGTTGTTCGTCAACATCGCGGGGGTCTTGGGAGGCAGCGGCGGCGGCTGACGGCCCTTCACACCGGGCGGCAGCGGCGGCTTGGGCAGAACTCTGGCCACTAGTTTACGCCAGACCTCGCGGTCACTGGCGCTCATGGCCTGCCAGCGGTCCGCATTCTGCAGAAATTGCTGCCGCTCCTCCGGCGAGAGGTCCGCGAACTTTTTAAAGCCGTTGATACAGCGGTCGCGCTGGTCTTTGGGCAGTCTCCCAAACATCTGCAGTGTTCCCTGCATTTGCCTGCGCTCGGGGTCGGTCAGAACGTCGAGCGTCTTGGCTCTCTGTTCTTCATTTAATTCGAAGAACTTTTGAAAGTGTTCGTAGATTTTTTGCCGTTTTTCCTCAGGCAACGCGTTCAATCTGGCGAACCCGGCCTCAATCTGTTGACGCTGCGCGGGGGAAATGTTGGTCACGGAAAGGCCGGGGCTGGGCTTGGCGGTTGCCGGGCGGACCCAATACCGAATGGCCGTTTCGTTCGCCAGAATCTCCTGCTGCAAGTCCGCGGGGCATTGGTCCCAGAGATGCAAGCGTTCCTCCACTAACGGGCGGTCCGTTTCCGGAATGGCGTTCAATCGGCTCACGCGATTGCTGGCGGGCATGTGCATCAAAGGCTTCAAATACCACTGCAGTTCCAACGCGCGCAGGCGCGACTGACGCTCGTCGGCGGAAAGCGTATCGTATTCGCGCAGCTTGTCCTCCAGGACTTTCCGCACGGCGGGTGATTTGTCGGCGAGAAGGGTTTCTCGTTCAGTGGCGGACATCGCCAGGATGCGGCGAAAGTAATCCAAGGGCGATGGGGGCAGCGGCGGCGGTGTGGGCGGCAGAGCGGCGGTGCTCTTTGTTTCAGGACCAACCGCCGGCGCGGATTGTGCGGTGCCGGGCCCGCCGAGCAGCGGCCCGGCCACCAGGCCGAGACAGAAGAAGCAACGCGCCATGAGTCGCTGAGTCATTGCAAGGCGCGCAGCAAATCTTCATCCGCAACCGGCGGCGCCTGGCTCAATTGGACAATGGCGTCGAAGTCCTGCAAGATTTCCGGATTGAGCGGCGTGACCGGCGACAAGGCGGCCACGCTTTTGGCAAGTTGCGCGCGCCCGGAGGCCCGGTACTGGTGAATTCCGGTCATGACCAGAAGGAGCGCCAGTCCGGCGCTGGCGGCGCGGGGCAGATATCGGCGCGCCCAAGCCAGCCATCCGAAGGTCGGCGCGTTCCGGCGCGGTTTGCCCTGCTCGGCTTTGGCCGCTTGGAGAACCAACGCGGTGAAATTGGAGGAGAGCGGCGCCGCCGGCAACTGCCGCAACTGCTGGGTGAGCAGGGTGTCATCCTCCCATTCGGCCTGCGCTTCCGGATGGGCGGCCAGGTAAACCTGCAACTCCGCCTCCTCTTCCGGGGTCAGCGGGCGCTGCCAACTGGCTTCCAGGAGTTTCTGGTAAAGCGGGTCATTCATTCGATTGCCTTTCTCTGTTATAACCGGGGAGCCGGCAAAGTTGCGCTCAATTTGGCGGCCCGCGCCAGGCGCCGGAGCGCAAATACGGTTTGAGTTGTTCCTTCAAAGTCGCGCGTGCCCGGTGGATGAGCGATTTGGTCGCCGCCAAAGAGCAGCCGAGCACCTCGGCCATTTCCTCATAGGATAGGTCTCCCTGCCGGCAAAACAGCAGCGCCGTGCGCTGCTTTTCGGGCAACACCGCGAGCGCCTGCTCGATTTTTGCCTCCAGCTCGCCGTGCAACAAGTTCTCCGGCGGTGAAAAGGCGGTCGCATCCTCGAATTGCCGGCCCGGCGGTTCATCATGCCCGCCCGCCATTTCGTCGAGGGAGCCGGCCGGGTGCCGGGAACGGCGGCGGAGTTCATTGAGGCAAAGATTGCGGGCGATGGTAAAAATCCAGGTGGAAAATCTGGCGGATACTTCGTAGCGCCGGGCAGACTTAAACACCTGCAGGAAAACGTGCTGCGCCACGTCCTCTGCTTCGGCGGCGTCGCCCAGCGTGCGATAGGCCAGGTTCATGACCGGCTGCTTGTATTTTTCCACCAACGCCTCAAAGGCCTCGCCGTCGCCTTGCTTTACGCGGAGCATCAAGGCGGCATCAGGATCCGGCGGCGTGGACATCTGGTAGCAATCTAACAAAAACCGGCCGCCGGACAAGGTTGCGCCAAACCCGCTCGACGGAGATCAAAAGGCCGGCCGATGTTCCCGGATAACCAAGGTCGCTCTCCGGGACGTGGAGTGCGGTTCGTGCGTCCCTGCGCTAGGTGATTTGCAGGTCGGCTTTGATCTTCTCCGTGCAGTCCGGGCAGATACCATGGCTGAAGCGGACGTCGGAGTGAACGGTTATGTAGCTTTCCACGCGGTGCCAGTAGTTTTGATCGTCGCGAATCTTCTTGCAATAGCAGCAGATGGGCAACAGGCCGTGCAGTTGGTTCACGCGAAAGAGGGCCTCCTCCAACTCGGTTACCCGGTCGGCCAGCGCCGATTGCAGCTCGACCATCCGGCAGCCGACCTGCACGCGGGCGCGCAGTTCCTCCGGGTCGAAAGGCTTGGTGACATAATCATCCGCGCCGGCTTCAAGGCCCTTCACCACATCGGATTTGTTCCCGCGGGAGGTTAGCAGCACAATGTAGGTGGATTTGAAAGCGGGAGTTTCTCGCGCTTTGCGGCACACCGCGACACCATCCATTTTGGGCATCAGCCAATCGAGGATGAGCAGCGGCGCGGCGCCGGCCAACTGGAGCTGCTGCCACGCTTCCTCGCCATCGCACGTCACCACGACCTCGTGACCCCATTTGACCACGGCAGCCTCGAGCAGGCGGCGAGAAACCGGGTCGTCGTCGGCGATCAAAATTTTCACGCGGCTTCCTTTTTCAGTAAGGATTCAATGGCGGAAGTCACCGCGGCGAGCTCCCGCTCCAGCTCCTGGTACCGTCCCGAGGCGGTGGAAACATCACCCGCTCGGCCCATCAATTCCAAGCGTAGGGCCGCTTCCTGAGCTGCCTTCGCTCCAAAGTTACTCACCGAGCCTTTTAACCGGTGGGCGCTGCGTTCGAGGGCGGGGGGATCGTTATGGTCGATCGCCGCGCGAATTTCGGCCAGCAACCTCGGCGTGTCCTCGAAGAAAAGCGAGGCGACTTCCTTCAATAGTTCCCGGTCTCCTCCCACCCGTTCGAGGACGGAGTTCGAATCGAAACCCGGCTCCCGCGATCCCTCTTTGGTGGGGGTGCTTGACGCGGCGGCGGCGCTGCCGATCTGGGTTTCGATGGCCGTGGCGAGCTTTTTCGGATCGATCGGCTTGGGGACGTAGGCGTCCATGCCCGCGGCCAGGCAGCGTTCCCGGTCTCCCTTCAGTGCGTGGGCGGTCATGGCGATGATCGGCAAGTGCTTGCCGGTGGTCCGCTCTCGCTCCCGGATTGCGGCGGTCGTTTCCAGGCCGCTCATTTCCGGCATCTGCACATCCATCAAAATCAGGTCGAAGACTTCCCTTTCCCAGGCCGCGAGCGCTTTTTTGCCGTTCGCGGCAACGACCACGGTGTGTCCCCATTTTTCGAGGATGCGCCGGGCGAGCCGCTGGTTTACCGGATTGTCCTCGGCCAGGAGGACGCGGAGGGCCTTTCGGTGCTTTTTCGCGAACGCGGAGAGGCCGGGGGAAATCCTGCGCGAGCAGGCCGGCGCCTTGCCCAGGGCGGTGAGGATGGCGTCGAGCAGGTCGGATTGCTTGACCGGCTTGGTGAGATAGGCCGGGATGCCCAGCGAACGGCACTTTCCGGCGTCTTCCAGTTGCGCGGCGGAAGAGAGCATCATGACGACTCCACCCGAGAACTGCGCGTACTTCTTGATTTCTTCTGCCAGGGTGAAGCCATCCATCCCCGGCATCGCCGCATCGAGCAGCGCCACCGCGAAGGGCGCGTTAGCAGCCAGTCCTCGCTGGATCGCGGCCAGGGCCGCCTCGCCGCTTTCCACAGCGACAGGCTTCATCTCCCAGGTGTTCAGCAATTCTTCGAGGACCCGGCGGTTGGTCGCATTGTCGTCCACCACGAGGACGGGGAGGTCTTGCAAATGGAGTTGTTCGAGGCTGATCTTGGGCACGGGATTTTTTTGCAATCCGAAGCGAACCGTGAAGTGGAATCGACTGCCTTGGCCCAATTCGCTTTCCACCCAGATGATTCCACCCATTAGTTCGATCAGTTCCGAACAGATGGCCAATCCCAGCCCAGTGCCGCCATAGTGGCGAGTGGTCGAACTGTCCCCCTGAATGAAGGCCTCGAAAATCAGCTCCTGCTTGCCCGGGGGAATCCCGATGCCGGTGTCGGCCACGGTGAAGTGCAGGCAAACTTCCGTTTCGGTCCGCGACTTTACGGCGGCGTGCAGGGCGACCTCGCCGCTTTCGGTGAATTTGATCGCGTTGCCCACCAGGTTCATCACGACCTGGCGCAGACGGCCAGGGTCGCCCATCAGGGCGTCGGGAACTTCGGGTGGGACGTGGCAGGCAAGTTCGAGGCCTTTCTGGTGCGCGCGCACGGCAAGTGAGAGCATGGTATCTTCCAGGCCCTCGCGCAAGTCGAAGTTAACTGGATCGAGGTCGAGCTTGCCGGCCTCAATCTTGGAAAAATCGAGGATGTCGTTGATCAAGGCCAGCAGCGTATCGGAGGATTCCTTCACGGTGTTGAGCAGCCCACGTTGTTCGTCGGTCAAGGCCGTGTCGAGCGCTAGCTCCGTCATCCCCATGATGCCGTTGATGGGAGTGCGGATTTCGTGGCTCATGTTGGCGAGGAAATGGCTTTTTGCAAGATTGGCCGCTTCCGCGGCTTCCTTGGCCTTGTTCAATTCCTCCTCCGCCCGTTTTCGCTCGGTAATATCGCGCAGGAACGCAGTGAACGCGGTCGTTCCCCGATGTTGGATGCAAGTGACGGCCAATTCCACTGGAAACTCGGCGCCCGTCTTGCGCAGGGCGGAGATTTCGATCCGCTTGCCCAAGATGGCGCTTTGGCCCGTGGCGAGATAGTTCGCCAGCCCGAGTCGATAGCGTTCTCGCAGCGCGGGCGCAACAATCAGGGCGGCCATGTCCTGGCCGATCGCTTCCTCGCGCGTGTAATCGAAAGTCCGCTCCGCCGCCGGATTGAACTCCAGAATTCTGCCTTGGGAATCAATGCTGATAACGCAGTCCAGAGCGGAGGCCATGATCGAACGATTGAGCGCCTCGCTTGCGCGGATGGCCGCATCGGCACGCTCGCGTTCGGCGATCTGCAGCTGCAGTTCCCGGGTACGCTCGGCCACCTTCGTTTCCAGATCCGCCTGCGCCCGCTGCAAGACGGTATCCTGGGCCTGGATTTGCATCAACATTTCGTTGAAACCATCAATGAGCAGCCCCAGCTCATCCTCGCTTTGTTTGACGGCACGAAGGGAGTAGTTCTTGTTGGCCGCCACGGTCCGGGCCGTTTGCACCAACTGCAAGATCGGGCCGGAAATGAGGCGTTGCAGTCGGCTGGAAAGCAAGAACGCCACCAGCGAAGAGGCCAGCAAGACCAGCGCCACAATCCAGCCGTACTCCCGCAATCGCCACGAGAGGGCCCGCAAGTCAGAGTTTAGATAGACCGTGCCGATCCCTTCGCCATGGTGGATGACGCCGTGGAACAGGACCAAATCGTGGTGTTTGAATTGGTGACCATTGGTTTGGGCGGTTGGGGGTACCCAGGCGCGGCTCGCATTGCCGCGTGAGTATTGCGCGAACGGCCTGCCGGTCCGGGTGTAAATACAGGCGTGGAGGATATTTGGCTCGGCACGCAACGCGGCCAATGTTTCATCCGCCGCTTTAGGATCATCGAACTCCAGGGCGGCCGTGGTAGTGTCGCCGATCATTTCGGCCAGGGTGGAGAGATTCCGGAGCATTTCCCTGCGGAAGGTGATCACCTCGCAGGTGACGAACGCCGTGCACGCCATCAACAAGGCCACGCTGCTGGTCACCATGATGATGAGAGTCTGTTTGCGCTGAAGGGAGGCCCGTTGAAAAACTGGCATGCTAATTTTCTCCGCCCAAGGTCCGGTGTCCGGGGGCCCAACGATCACATCCAAAAAAGACGAAGCGATCGAGGGAAGCTCTTCTAGCCGAGGCTGCGAGCACCGGCCTGGCGGGCCTGTCCCACCAATAGAACAGAGCCTGAACCTTCCCACGCAATCGTCCCATTGGCATATTCGTCCAGGAAGCGCCGGAGCGTTTTCGCATAAACAATTTGGCGAGTTCGGCCTTAGGCGTGGTCAACGACACCAACGGCGCATAGCACAACCAAGGCCACGGTAAGCATGGGGAGCGGGAATGGTACCAGCCGCAGCCTCATCCGGACCAGGGAAAGGTCAAAGCGCCGGGGGTCGAAGTTTGTCCTACAGAAAGGGGCGAAACTGGGTGCGCGGGATTTTTTTGCCGGGCAGTCCACGATCAAACCCGCTGCGGCGAGCGACGATGGCTCTCCCTTGAAGGGGCGAACGCTGGGTCCTTCCGTGGCTGAGTCAACTCCGCCAGCCCGTCCGCCGACTAGTCCATATTGATGAGCAGCGTGTAGAGTTTCTCTGCAATGACCCGCTGCCGCTCGCCGGAGCGAATTTTTTGCCCATCCGCCTCGCCCACATAAAAGCTGTCGATGGCGGCGCCTTTCTCGGTGGAAATCTTCGCCAGCGAGATGTCCAGATCGAGTTCGGTCAAAGCTTGCGAGATCACGTACAACAGGCCGAGGTGATCTTCCGTTTCGATGTCGATGACCGTCCGATTTTCCGACGTGTCGTTGTCGAACTGGATGCGGGTGGGGATGCGCTCCCCTTCTAGCGACATATAGAGCGGACGGGCGGCTTTTTGGCGCGCGATCAAAGCTCGAAAATCAACCGTCTGCCCGGTCAGCGCCTGCAAGAGAATTGCTTCGAACGTTTCGCGTTCCTCGCGGTTGACGAGGCCGCCCGCGCGGGCATCCGTCACAAAAAAGGTGTCCAACACGATGCCATCGGCGCGGGTGAAAATCTGCGCGCTGAGGATATTGATCCCGGCGGCAGCGAACGAGCCGGCGATTTTGCTGAACAAGCCGGCGCGGTCCCAAGTGCAGATTTTGGCGCGCGTGTAGCCGCGGTCCGGTTCGTTGTGCCAGGCGCTGATCGGTTCGAGGGCCTTTTCCTCCTCGGCCATCTGGTGGTGCAGGAAGCGATGCGCCAGCGCCAGATCCGTAAGGATCTCCTTGGCCGGATGGATCTGAAAATAGCGCGGCGGAAGCCCGTCAAAGTGGGCGGCGACCTCCTCCGAACTGAAACTCCGCGGCAACATCCGCTCCACCTCCTGGGCCAGCAGCTCCCGTTGTTTGACCTCGGCGCGAATAAAATCGGTGCCGCCCACCAGCAGCGGCATGGCTTTTTGGCAAAGTTCCCACAACAGCGAGTCCTTGAAGCTGTTCCAAAGTTTGTCGCTGGTGGCCTGGGAATCCGCGAGCGTGTGCAGCGTGAGCATCCGCAGATTCTCGGCGGTCTGAATCTGCGCGGCAAAACTGCGGATCACCGCGGGATCTTCCAGGTCGCGCCGCTGGGAGACCATGGCCATGCTCAAGTGATGTTCGATCACCAGCCGGAGGGAGTGCGACGTAGCTCCGTCCAGTCCCAGCCGCCGGGCGGCGCGCGCGGCGAGTTGCCCGCCGGCCTCGGAATGGTTGCCGGTGCGCAGCGCCTTGCCGGCGTCGTGAAGCAGCAACGCCAAGTGGAGCACGAAGGGACGCTCGACGGTTTGAAACAACTCCGCGTACTTGTTGGCCGGCGCGGCGGGCGCCTCCCAGACCCGGTCAAGGACTTCCAGGCAGACCAGGGTATGTTCGTCCGCTGTATATTGATGATAAAACTCGTGCTGCACCAGGCAGGTCAGCTTGCCGAATTCCGGAAGGTATTTCCCCAGCAGTCCCACCTCGTGCATGGCGCGCAAGACCCGCGAAACATTGCCCCGCTGGTTGAGGATCTCGAGGAAGGTTTCCCGAACGTGCTCGTCGTCCAGAAACTCACGGTTCACCAGCGCCAGTTCACTCCGCACCAGTTGCGCCAGATTCGGGTGCAGCTTCAAACCCCGCTGCTGGGCATGCAGGAACACTCGCATGAGCCGGCGCGGCTGCTCCCGGAATATCTTTTCCGATCCGGCATGGATCTGACCGTCCAGAAATTTAAAACCGTCCACCAGTTGCTCCGGGGGTGGCCGGAAAGGCGCGCGGATTAATTTGCGAAGGGAGGCCAGTCGTTGCGATTTCGGCAACAAAGCCAGCCGTTCCTCCACGAGGCGGGTGATGAGATAGATGTTCCGAGAGTGCGTGTAGAGATCGCGCATGAAACGTTCGAGGCGCTGGCTGGGCGACCGTTCGGTATAGCCCAGGCCGTGGGCGATCCTGGGCTGGAGGCTCTTGGCCAGAACATCCACCGGCCGATTGACTTCGTAGTGCAGTTCGTTGCGGACACGCAGTAGAAAATCATAGGCCACTTCCAACTGTTTGTGCTCGGCGCCGCTGATCAGCCCGCGCTGCTCCATTTCCTCGGGCGAACGGGTGCCGTACTTGAAGTAAGCCATCCAGTGCAGGTTCTGATAATCGCGCAAGCCGCCGCAGCCGTTTTTGATGTTCGGTTCCTGCATGGTTGCCGAGTTGCCGAATTTTTCGCGCCGCGCCGCCTGGTCCTGCACCCGCGCGGCCAAATACTCCTCCTGGTGGCCCTCGACACATTTGGCCCAGACGGACTTTTGGAGTTTGTCGAACAATTTCTGCTCGCCCGTGATCAACCGCGCCTCGATGAGTGAGGTTTTGGATTGCATCTCGCGGTTGGCCACCGCGACGCAATCCGCCAGCGTGCGGACCGAATGGCCGATCTTGAAACCAAGATCCCAGAGCGGATAGAGGATCCCGTCAATTAGCTTGGCCAAATGGGGCAACGGCTTGCTGCTGGCGGCGACCTGGCCATCGTGCAGAAACATGACATCGATATCGCTCTGCGGATTGAGCTCCGCCCGCCCATAGCCGCCCAGGGCCACCAGCGCCAGCGACGGAAACTCCTTCTGCGCTTGGGCCGACAAACAGCTTTTGGAGGCGCCCCACAGGTGGCGCAACACGATGTCGGTGAGCGCGGCCCGCCCTTGGCAAACGGCCCGGCCGCCGGCGCCGGCGCGGTGCCAGATTTTCAGCCGGTGCGATTCGACCTTGAGAAATTTTTGGCAGCGGGCCAGTTCCTGGGCAGGAAGCACGCCGGGCGACAGCACCAGTCTGGCCGCGGCGTTGGCAGCCATTTTTTCCACCACTGTCAACATCCAGTCGCCAGGGTACGCCACAAGAGAAATGGAACGCAAGTTTTGGCCCGTCGCTCGTCCGCGGCGGCCATCCCCGGAAAGTCAAGGCGCGACGGCCGCAGTCATTGAGTCGGCAAGGGGCCGGAGTGATCAGCTAAGTCACGAACTTCCGCTTGCACGGCAAGCGCTTCGCCCGTCTTCCCCTCGGCTAACAGGCAATTCCCCAGGAGCTCAAGAGTGGTTCTGGTTTCATTCGCGCAGTGCAGGATGCGGTAATTTCTGGCCGCGCGGCGGAGCAACTCCTCGGCGGCTGGCAGGTCGCTTTGAGCTGCAAGCTGCAAACGTCCTTGGCCGGCAAGGGCGCACGCGATACCGTGTGGTTCGGCCAGTCTCTCAAATTCTCCCAAGGCGAGGCGCCAAAACTTCAGCGCTTCTTCAAGATTCTTCCGGGCCTCGAAAAACCGGGCCAGATTGGCGGTCACGACCGCGTGGCCGGCGGGATCCGCGCTGCGGGCAAACAGCCGCGCGGCTTCGAGATAGCACGCGGCGGCATTAGTGAAGTCGCCCTGCGTCTGGCGCCAGAGGCCCAGCTCGTTCAGAAACAATGCCCGCACCGAACGGTCGGCCAGATGTTTTGCAGCGGGCGCCAACTTCTCGAACCGTGCACGGAGCGCGGCGGCGTCGACGCTCAAGGCTTCGAGTTGGAGCAACGCAATTTGGTTGCGCCACCATTCGTTGGTGCGGCCGAGTTTTTCATTCAGGCTCGCGGCCGCTTCCAGCAGCCGCCCCGCTGGAACGGCATGTCCGATTTTGCGTTCGGCCTGGGCGAGATTGTGCAACGCGACGGCTTCACGCGCCTGATCATTCAGCAGTCCGAAGCGCTCGGCCGCGAGCTTCCATTCTTGCGCGGCGGCGGGCCAATTCTGGCTCTCTGAAAGTTTGGCCGCCTGCTCCGCGGTCCGTTCCGCCCGGCTGACCGCGACGGGCACCGGCGGCAGCGTTCGGGTGGTTGAACAGCCAAGCAAGCATGGCAAGAGGACCGGAGAGAGGACCTGGGCAATGGCGGCCAAAAGCTCGCAACCGGGGCGATTATCTCTCTTCTCTCCCTTTGCCGCTTTAGCGGCGGGTTTCGTCATTGGCTACCTCCCACCCTGGGTCTCAGGATGCTCCGCACGGGCGCGTTGGTGCCCTGGCGGAAAGCCGATTTGAGCAGCCAATGGCGTTTGAGGCCTTGAATCATTTGGTCGGTATGCACGACGAGTTCGGAAATTTCGGAAAGAATCAATCCGTTCGCCTCGACCTGCGCGTGCAGATTGCCGGTGAGGTTGGCCAGGTTTTCCAGGCTGACCAGCAGGTTGCTGGAAAGGAGGTTGAGGTTGGTCTGTGCGCTGAGCACCGTTGAGTTGGCGGATCCGAGCGTGGTCTGAAGCTCAATGTTCAAGTTGGTTGGAATCAACCATTCACCGAGCGAACCTTTCGGTGCTCTCAGATTCGCGGTGATTTGTTCCAGATTGGCGACCGCCGGCTTGAGGCTCAGCAGCAGATCGTCCGCGTGGGTGGCCAGGAGGGCCGAATTCGTGAGCACACGGCTTAGCTTGTTGGTTAGGTCGAGAAAATTCGGCAGCGCGGCCTCGACGATATTCACCACTTTTTCCAGTCGTTCGGTGAGCGCGGGGGACTCCTCGACGGGCAACCAGTAGCCTTTCTCGCCCTTTTGGATCGGGCGGTAGCGGTCGGCCCGGTCGTCCCACATCCATTTGGGCGATCGAACTTCCAAACCGTGGTCCACCACCTGGATCAGTTCGAGGCCGAGGCCGGAGATCTTTTGGAGCGCCGCTTTGGAGAGCGGCTCGCCGGCGTGGATGATCACGTTGGTTTGCCCTTGATCGTAAATAGTCTGCGCGAACGTCACCATCTTCGAGCCGGTCAGCTCCTCGGCCTGGCTCAATGTCACTTCCTTGAGTTCGTGCAGCAAATAGGTCGGAGCGCCGTTGGTACCCTTGCTGACTTCGATGGAGCGTTTGCCCAGAAAGTCGGCGGCGGCCACTTTCGCGCGGGAATCCTCCCACAGGTATCCGAAGTAAGGCTCCTTAATGCGAAACTGAACAAATACATTGAAAGACGGATCGTCGGGGGGTTGCGGCACGATGTCCACGATCTCCCCGGCCGTAAAACCCATTAATTTCACCGGGTCTTTTATCTTGAGTCCCGTGGCATCCCGCACAAAAGTAAAATAAGGCATTTTCTTGAGGAACCAGCCGCGGCTCTCGGCGGTTTTGTAAACGTAATAGACCAGTCCAACCGCCAGCAACAACGTGGCTATCGTGACAAACCAGCCCACCACGCGCTCCAGCCGGCTGAGGCGCGTGCGCAGTTGCGGGGTCAGGTCTTGCAGAGCCATGCGGGATAGTTTCTAGTTTCCAGTCCGAAGTTTCGAGTTGTTTTTCCGCCGTGGAAGCGCGGCGGGCCGCGGCGCGGGCCAGTCCGCAAATTCATCGGGGCGCGGTTTGCTTTGGCTCAAGGCCTGGAGGCCGTGATGCCCAGTAATTCCTGAAAGAGCGATTCATCTTGTGTGCTCAGGGTGGCGCGAGTTCCCACGTTGACGAATTCTTTGTTTTTAAGAATGGCAAACTGCCGGGCGCGCTCCCGCCAGGGGCGCAAATCGTCCGCCGCGACCACGAGCGTCATCGGTCGGCGGTGCATGATTGGATGCCCGCTGGCCAACTGGTCGAGCAGGTTGAGCCACCAAAAAGCCTCGCGCGGGTCCAATCCGGTAAGCGGGTTGTCCAGCAGCAGCACGTCCGGTTCGAGTGCGAGCGCGCGCGCGAGGCCGGTTCGTTGTTGCCAGTTGCGCCGCAGTTCCCCTGCCGCCTTGTCCGCCCACAAATCCAACGCGGTCAACTCCAACAGGGTCTGAACCTGTTCGGCGGCCTCAGCCACGGTGCGGTTTCGATGGTAGCAAAGCGGGAGCGCGATGTTTTCTGCGACGCTCAGATGATGGAACAACCGCCCGCCCTCGAACACCTGGCCGAGGCGGAGACGCATCGCCAAAAGATCCTCTTCGAATCCGGCGCCCAACTCCTGGCCGAACACGCGATAGCGGCCGCGCGCCGGGCGCATAATTCCTACCGCCGTTGCCAGCAAATCACTTTTGCCGGAAGCGTGCAGTCCGCCGACCGCCCAATAATCGCCGACCGCCACCCGCCAGTTGATCCCTTCGAGCACGATCTGCTCGGTATCCTGGAGCGAGCTGATCGCCACGTCGATCATCTCCATGGCCGGCGCGCCCGGATTGGTTTCGGCGGCGGCGTCCGGCATTTCAAGCCACCAGGTAAACCACAATGAACAAAGCATCCAACAACACGCATCCGACCACGCTTTGCGCGACGGCGCGCACGGTGGCGCGGGAAACATCCGCCAGGCGCAGCGGTTGGGCCAGCCCGTGGTAGCAGGTGACCACCGAGATGAGCAGGCCGAACAAAAAAGTCTTCAACGCCAGCAGCACAAAGTCCAACCCGTCCAAGGCGGCGGCCAGTTGGCTGAAATAATCTCCCGGTGTCAGCGGCACGTCTTGAATGAACGCCCAGAGATAACCGCTGGCCAGCGCGCCGAGGATCAAATAGACCGTCAATGAAAAAATCCCCAGCGCCATGCCGAGCACGCGGGGCACGACCAGATAATGAATCGGGTCGATGCCGAGCACTTCCAGCGCCTCGACTTCACCGAGCGCCCGGGCCGTGCCCAGCTCGATCACATTGGCCGCGCCGCTGCGGGACAAGACGAATAACGCCGCCAGCAACGGACCCAACTCCCGCACCACCACCGTCACCATGACCATTCCGAGAAAGTCGTTCGCGCCCACACGGCTTAACAGCGACACCGTCTGGCCGATCACCACCAATCCGAGCGCGGTCGCTAGAAAGACAATCATCGGCAGCAGCCGCAAGCCTGAACGGGCCAGATGGCCCAGGATCAGTGGGCGCATCACGTTTCTGGCGACCCCGAATTTGCTGAACATCACGCCGAGTGTGATCAAGGTGAAGGCGCCCAGGCCGTGGACGGCGACCAGGAAGCGGATCAGTTTTTGTCCGAAGAAATCGAGATACGAGCGAGGCAACGGCGCCCGCCACAGGAAAGTCGAGTCCGCTTCCTCCACGGTGCTGGCAGCCCTTTTTTGCATCTCGCCCAAATTAGGTCGTCCCTCCGCAGGGGTCAAAGAGCAATTGTCTGCCCGTTTTCCCGGCCGAGCTCTCCCACACTCGGATCAACTTGGAAAACAGCGAATTGGGATTAGGTTGGCGATCGACATGATGAACCTGAAATTGTGGCCATCTCCGCCCCCCCGCCCTTCTTTCCTTCCGTGCCCCGCCGCATGATCTTTACCCGCGCCACGCTGTGTTGGATGGCGCTGTCCGTTTCATTTGCTCCCGCGTCCAAGGCGGATTATTGGATCGAACGCGGACCCTGGTCCGGCGCCATTACTCCCGTCTCCGCGGTTGTGAAGGCGAAGCTGGTCAGGGAGGCCGCCCTCGCCCGCTTGGTGGTGAGCACGAATTCGGACTTGAGCCGGCCGATGCTGTCCGCAGCCGACACCGCTGTGCTCGAACGGAACCGGGTCGTGAGCTTTTATCTGACCGACTTGCAGCCAGACACGATTTATTACTATGCAGTCGGGACCGGTGGGCGTGTGATTACGGAGAAGCGGGGTCGTTTTCGGACGTTCCCATTGGGCCGCGCGTCGTTCACCTTGGCGTTCGCCTCGTGCGCGCGCACGGCCTCAAGCAATCCGGTGTTCACCACCATCCTGAGAAACAACCCGCTGTTCTTTCTCAACGATGGGGACTTTCATTACCTGGACATCACGACCAACGACCGCGCACGGTTTCGTGACGCCTACGACCGTGTCTTGAGTTCGCCGGCACAGGCCGAACTTTATCGCTACATTCCCTTCGTTTACATCTGGGACGATCATGACTTCGCCGGCAACAACAGCAGTCGCGCCGCCCCGTCGCGGGAAGCCGCGCGGTTGACTTACCAGGAATACGTGCCGCACTATCCGCTGGCCGCCGGCGCGGGGGACGTGCCGATCTACCAGGCCTTCACGGTGGGCCGCGTGCGCTTCATTCTCACCGACCTGCGTTCGGAGCGCAACCCTTCGGACCAGCCGGACGACGAACAGAAATCCATGTTGGGCGCCAGGCAAAAGGCCTGGTTCAAACAGCAATTGATCGAGGCGCGTGGCCGTTATCCCTTGATTTTCTGGGTGAGTTCCGTCCCGTGGCTCGGCCAAGCGGGCGTGAATTATTATCCGGTCGCCACGAATCAATTTGGGTTCATTCATCATACCAATCCGCCGGTCGCCCGCGTGTGGCCACCAGGCCGAACCAACCTGGTCAGCCACCCGGCAACGGAGGATCACTGGAGCGTCTATGCCACTGAACGGCGCGAAATCGCCGATTTCATCAAGGAAAACCAGATCAAGGGCGTCTGCATCCTCCACGGCGACGCCCACATGCTTGGCGCCGATGACGGATCGCACAGCGATTTCGCCACCGGCGGCGGCGCGCCGATCCCGGTGTTGTGCGCCGCACCGTTGGACCAGCACGCATCAATCAAAGGGGGTCCGTATAGCCAGGGCGTTTATGCGCCGCGGCGAGGCGAAGGCTGTTTCGGCCTCGTCAATGTCATCGACCAAGGCGATCAGATCAGGGTGAACTTCAGCGGTCGCAATTTTCTCAACGAACAAAAGATCTCGCTACAGTTTGAGGTTCCCGCGAAGTGAGCCGCGGCGGAACTTGTCGCGCCTCCCTATCGCTCGTCGCACTGGAACTCGGCCCGGTTCCCACCCCCGGACGTGCGGGGTAAAGACCCCAGCAAGATATTTGGGAAATAGCTTGCTTTTTTCCCGGTTCACGTTTTAATCCTCTTCAGCCCAACACAAAGCGTCTGCAACGGATGCCAGATGTAAAACGACGATCGTTTCCTCTTGGGCCATGATCGACCGCGGAAAACCTATGGGCCACTTGGCAATTCAGAAGCTGCTGTTCGGATTGGCTCTGCTCGACTTGAGTCTTCAGTGGGCGCCGGCGCAAACAACGTTGATCGCGACGGGTTCGGTCTGGAAATATCTGGATGACGGTTCCGATCAGGGCACGAACTGGCAAGCCGTGGCATTCGATGACAGCGGCTGGACCAATGGGGTCGCACCGCTGGGCTATGGCGGTGTCGGCGAGGTCACGACCATCAATGGCGGCGCCGAGACCAACCGCTTCATCACAAGCTATTTCCGGCACTCCTTCAACATCGCCACCCCCTCCACCTATACGAATCTGGTCGTTAGGTTGGATCGGGACGATGGGGGCATCGTTTATTTAAATGGGGCTGAAATCTTCCGCAGCAACATGCCGGACGGACCGATCGATTTCACAACTTGGGCGAGCAGCATCGTGAGCGGACCGCAGGAATCCGAGTTCTATGCCACCAATATTAGCACGGCCATGCTGGTGACAGGACCGAACTCGATCGCCGTCGAAATTCACCAAGTCAACAATACCAGCAGTGACGCCGTTTTCGATCTGACTTTGCTAGCGAACGTCTCTCCCGCGCCGCCCCAGGTGACCATCACGAGTCCGAACAACGGTGCTTCCTTCTCCCCGCCAGCCACGCTGGACCTTGAGGCCAGTGCCAGCGATTTTGACGGCACGGTGGCCAAGGTTGAATTCTATCAGGGGAACAGCAAGGTCGGGGAAGCGGTCGCGGAACCGTTCAGCCTCGTCGTTTCCAACTTGGGGTCCGGCCACTACAGGTTTGGGGCCGTCGCCACGGATGATTCCGGCGCGACTGGCACCTCCGCGCCTGTGAACATCACGGTTGTCTCTCCTCCTTTTGTGTCGACACTGGTTTCCACGGGATCCGTGTGGAAATATCTGGATGATGGGTCCGATCAGGGCACCGCATGGAAGGAGGTGCTCTTTGATGATAGCTCCTGGAAATCCGGTCCGGCAATCTTGGGTTACGGCAATGCCGTTAAGGGGCGGCCCGAAGCCACGCTGATCAACGGCGGGCCGATCGGCGCCCGATTTATTACCACCTACTTCCGGCATCAGTTCTATGTCGGCAACAGTTCCGTTTACACCAATTTGGTTTTTGGAATCTTGCGCGACGATGGGGTCGTGGTCTATCTCAACGGCGCCGAAATAGTTCGCATGAACATGCCTGATGGAACGGTGACTTACAACACCAGGACGGTCACTGCCGTCGGTGGCACGAACGAAACGTTCTATTTCCCCACCAACATCAGGCCCGGCTTGCTGCTTGGCGGCCAGAACCTCCTTGCAGTTGAGCTTCACCAAGTCGGTCCCACGACCTCAGACGCCGCCTTTGACCTCGAGTTGAATGGCATCGGCCCTCCCGCTCTGCCGCCTATTCTCTATGAGCGTGCCGGTTCCCAACTCATACTGAAGTGGGAGGCCAATGGCGCAATTTTGCAGCAGGCCGATGAGCCCGGCGGGCCTTGGACACCGGTCACTCCGACGCCAGCGAGTCCTTTCGGGGTATGGACAGTGGCCGGCGGGAGGTTCTACCGGTTGTGGCATCCTTGATGCCAGGCGGAATGAAATGTCGGACCTCAGCCGTTGCACGCCACCGAGGCAACCGCCTGACCACGATCCCTTCGGGCAACTTTTCGGCGCGCCTTTTCATGTTGCCTTCCATGCGCCCAGCCACTAGCTTTGGCCGCTCGGTCGTAACCGTTTAACATAAAGGCATTCTTGAACAGTGAATTCTGCAAACACGCTTTGGCCAAAGTTGGCAACCCGAACGTGCTGGTCAATCTGATCTCCCGCCGGGTGCGGCAGCTAAACTCCGGCGGGGGCACGAGCAGCCGCCCGTTGATTGCCGAAACCGGCGGATTGGGCGCGGCCGACATCGCGCTGCTGGAAATCATCGAGGACAAAATGGGCTGGATCATGCCCGAAGAACTTCAACTGCTCGAACCGGTCCCGAAAAAGCGCAAGAAGCATTGACCCCGGAGATCGCGGTTGGCGCCGGCACATCCGCCCGAAGCGCGGCTTGCGCCGGGTGGCTCGCGTATGGCCGAGATTCTTAGCAACTCCAAAGCGCGCCGCGATTACCACATCCTGGAAACCTTCGAAGCGGGCATCGTTCTGAAGGGCACGGAGGTCAAATCGCTGCGCGCGGGAAAGGGCCAGATCCGGGACGCCTTCGCGCGAATTGAGAACGATCAGGCCGTTCTCTACAACGCGCACATCGACGAATACAGCCACGGCAACCTCCAAAACCATCAGCCCAAGGCCGTCCGCAAACTCTTATTGCACAAAGCGCAAATCCGAAAACTCTTTGAGCTGGCGTCGGTCAAGGGCAACGCCCTGATTCCGCTCTCGTTCTACTGGAAGGATGGGAGGATCAAGGTGGCCCTGGGAGTCGGTCAAGGCAAGGCGCAATTCGACAAGCGCGAAGACATCAAAAAGCGCCAAGCCGACCGCGAGCTAAAGCGCGCGACGATGCACCGAGTCAAAGGGAAATAAAGCCTCCGAGCGCCTTCCGGCCCGACCCGCGCGGAGCAAAAGAACGCTCACCGGAGCAGGCGGTGGCGACTAGCTCTTGGCCTCTGGCTTTTTCCAGAAGCGCTTGGGCGCCTTTACGACCAACCCTTTTTTGATCGCGCTCGCCGCGACGCGGATGTAGCGCACTTCGCCGTTCACGACCGCCTTGACCCGCTGCAAATTCGGCAGGAAGCGCCGCTTGGTAATGCCCGTCACGTGGGTGCCGATGCCCCCTTGTTTCTTCGGCTTGCCACTGCGCCAGATGCGGCTGCCCTTCCTGGGGCCTTTGCCGGTCAATTCACAAAATCTCGCCATAAATTCCAATTCTAAGTCAAGGAGCGGAAAAACTAGCAGCCTGGCGGGTCGATGCAAGCATTTTCCTCGCGCTTTCGTCGCTGCCATCAACCCCCACCTCCCATTCAAGCTCACTCGAGGTTTAGGAAATGATCTCCCGGATAGCTGGCTGGGGCGACGCTACTGCTTTGAAAATACGCGGTTGGCCTCTTCCAAAGCTTCTTTGGACCCAATGTCGTACCACAGGCCGGGCACGCTCCAGGTGTAAACGGGCGTGCGGGGGTAAAGCCATTGCACCAGGCGTCCAGGCTGGTCCGGATTGTTTCCCTCCGCGATGTATTGCTTGATGAGCGGCACGGTGCTCCGCGGATAATAGTAGAGGGCGATGCCGGTTATCGTACTGGTCGGGTGGGCCGGCTTTTCCTCGAAAAAGGTGACTCTACCGGCGGCGTCGAGGGTGATGGCATTGTATTTTCGGATCTCCTCAAGGTTGCCAACGTCGTAAACGGCGAGTACCGGCGCTTGCTTTTCCCGGCAGAATTTGCCGAAGCCCTCGAGTGGTTCGCTGAACAAGTTATCGGCCGCCACGACGATCAGGTCGTCGTCCAGGTTTTCACGGCTAATCACCAGGTGCAAATCGCCGAGGGCGCCTAATTTATTCTTCTCGTCCGTCGAATGGTCGTTGACAATGGTGAGATCGAACTTCCGCTTGCGCGCGCGATTATCGTCCGCCCACTTTTGGAATTGGCCGGCGAACCTGGCGTTGGTGACGATGTAGATGCGGTCAATCCCCCCGATGGGCGCCAGGTGATCGAGCACGTAGTCGATCATTGGCTTGCCGGCCACCGGCAGCAAAGGCTTGGGGCAGGTCAGGGTCAGGGGATACAAGCGGGTCGCGTAGCCCGCGGCCAGGACGATAATCTTCACCGCTGAATACTTTATTTCTGATCCTCGAAAAGGCTCGGCGCGGCCGCGCGCACGTGCGCCTCGGCGCGCGCCAGGATCTCGGCACCGGACTCGCACTCGAGGGCGGACTCGGCCAATTTCCTCGCTTCGGCGAGCTTGAGGCGCCGGATCAGGTATTTGATCTGCGGCACACTCGGCGGCGCGACGCTCAACTCATTCACACCCAGTCCCAAAAGTAGCGGCGTCAGCAGCGGGTCGCCCGCCATCTCGCCGCAGACGCCCACCCAGATTCCGTGTTGTTGTCCGGCCTCCACCGTCATTTTGATCAGCCGCAAGATGGCCGGGTTGGTCGGCTCGTAAAGGTGGGCGATTTTTTCGTTCAGCCGATCGACCGCCAGCGTGTATTGAATGAGGTCGTTGGTGCCGATGCTGAAAAACTTGACTCGTTTAGCGAGGCTGCTGGCGGCCAGCGCAGCTGAGGGGATTTCGATCATCGCGCCCGTTTCCAAGTGCTCGTCGAAAGGGATGTTTTCGTCCCGCAGCTCCCCTTTGCAGACTTCGACCAGGGCGTTGGCCTGGTTCAGTTCATCCAGGCAGGAGATCATCGGATACATGAGCTTGACGTTGCCAGCGGCGCTCGCGCGCAGGATGGCGCGGAGCTGGTTCCGAAAGATCTCGCGCTCCTGCAAGCAAAATCGGATCGCGCGCCACCCGAGGAACGGGTTCATCTCCTGCGGCACTTGCAAGTGGGAAAGAAATTTGTCACCGCCCAGGTCGAGGGTGCGGATGATGACCGGTTGGGGCTTCAAGGCCTCGGCGACCTGGCGGTAGGCCTCGTACTGTTCCGCTTCGGTGGGAAGGGTTTCCCGATTGATGAACAGATATTCCGTGCGAAAGAGGCCCACGCCTGCCGCACCACTGGCAAGCACCCCCTCCGTGTCGCTTGGTTGTTCGACGTTCGCGGAGAGGACCACGCCCGCGCCGTCGAGCGTGACTGCCGGCTGCTCGCGCACCTCGCGCAGTTTTTCCTCCAACGTCACCCGCTTCCGAACGAGTTGCCCGTACTCGAACAGAGTCTGGTCCGTTGGATTGGTAATGATCTGGCCATTGTAGCCGTCCAGCAGGACTTGCTCGCCGCTCCTCAGTTCCCGGCTGGCTTTTTGCAAACCGACCACTGCCGGGATGCGCATCGAGCGGGCCATGATCGCCGTGTGGGAGGTCTTGCTGCCGATATCGGTGCCAAACCCGAGCACCATCTTCTTGTCCAACAGCGCGGTGCGGGTCGGCGTCAGATCGTGGCTGATGATTATGCAGGGCTCCTTCAGATGTCCGAGGTCGATCTCCTCGTCCCGCCCCATGAGGTTGTTCAGCACCCGCGTGGCGACGTCGCGCATGTCCGCCGCCCGTTCGCGTAGGTATTCGTCCTCAATGGCGCTGAGCGTTTTGGCGTACTGATCAGCCACCTTTTGAAACGCGAATTCGGCCGTGACTTTTTCCTCGGCGATGACGCGGTTGACCGCGTCGATGAGCGTCGGATCTTCGAGCACCAGCAGGTGAGCGTCGAAAATGCTGGCGTCCTTGGCGCCCACGCCCTGGTTGACTTGGCGCTGAACTTCGAGAATCTTGCGTCGGGTTTCCACCAAGGCCTGCTCCAGACGCTGGACCTGCTCCGGTAACTCCGACTCGGGGACATGGCGCTCGGGAACCAGGTCGTCCGCCGGTTTGCCGAATACAAGGACTCTGCCCCGACAAACTCCGGGCGAAACCGGGATGCCGCGGAAAATCCTCTCTCCGGACTGTGCGGGCTCTCGCATGACCGATCTTTTACCACAGGCTCATGGTTTGAAAAGAGAAACGTGAAATGCGCGTCGGCCTGCCGGCGGAAAACATCCTCCACTCCCCGGCCCGACCTCTCCTGCCGTGGAGTTTTCACTTGCCAGACCGTGGCCCAATTTTATTCACTGGCGTGACACGGCGCGTGCTTTCAACATGATTACCCACATTCCAGCGCGTTGCGGGCCGGGAGTCGAGCGTGGTCGAATGCATTTCCGACATGAAAAATAAGAACTCAGGGGCGCGCCACGGCATGCTCGCCGGGGGAAATTGGATCATCGATCAGGTTAAACTCATCGACGTTTTTCCGCAGCCCGAACAACTCGCCAACATCCGGAGCCAGTCGCCCGGAACCGGTGGGGCTCCTTACAACGTCCTGGTCAACCTCGCCAAGCTTGGCGCCGGCCTGCCGCTCTTGGCGGCGGGATTAGTGGGCAAGGATCCCCTGGGGGAAGTGATTTTGAAGGATTGCCGCACTCATGAAATTGATTCACGCCACTTGCGGGCCACAGCGGACGCCGCGACCTCCTACACCGACGTCATGACCGAGCAGGGCAATGGTCGCCGCACCTTTTTCCATTATCGCGGCGCCAACGCCCGCTGGCGCGGTGAAGGGCTGGACTTCGATCGTATCAAGACTCGCCTGTTTCACCTCGGCTATTTACTGTTGCTCGACGCCCTCGATGAATCGGACGCCAAATTCGGCACCAAGGCCGCCCGTCTGCTGGCCGCGGCGCAAGCGGCCGGGATGAAGACCAGTGTCGATGTTGTCAGCGAGGACAGTGAGCGCTTTCCGAGAATCGTCACACCCGCCCTCAAGTACGTCGATTACTGCATCCTCAATGAAATCGAAGCCGGTAAAACCACCAGTTTCAGGATCCGCCAGTCCGATGGACGGCTCGACACGGTCGCGTTGCGTCACGCCGCTGGAGCGCTCTTGCAGCAGGGCGTGCGCGAATTGGTGGTCATTCATTTCCCCGAAGGGGCCTTCGCCCGCACGCGGAAGGGCGAGGATGTTTGGCAAACATCGCTCAACGTCCCTGACAAACACATCGTCGGAACCGCCGGGGCGGGCGACGCGTTTTGCGCCGGAACGCTCCTGGGGCTGCACGAAGGCTGGGAGCTGACTCGCTGCCTGCAAACCGCCGTCTGTGTCGCCGCTGCTTCCTTGTTCGAGCTGACTTGCACCGGCGGCATGAAGCCACTGAACGCCTGCTTGGCCCTCGGCAAGAAACTCGGCTACCGCCCGTCGCTGGAACCGACCGACTGAGTTAAAGTTCTGATCCCACCACCTCTCTATAAACCGGCTGCGATTTCGGACCGGCTCAGGCCCGTTCCAGGTACTTGCCGGTGCGGGTGTCGATCTTGAGCTTCTCACCGGTCTTGATAAACAGCGGGACCTGCACGGTGATCCCGGTCTCCAGAATCACCGGCTTCTGAACGTTGTTGGCTGAATCCCCGCGAATGCCATCGGGCGCTTCCTTGACCGTCAGAACCACACTGGACGGCAAATCGATCTGCACCGCCTTGTCCTCCACGAACGTCATCGTCACCAGCGCATTTTCGACCAAATAATTCTTCGCCTCGCCCACGATCTCTGCTGCGATCGTGACCGTCTCGAAGGATTCGGGATCGGAAAAGACGTAATCCTCGCCGTCCTTGTAGCTGAATTCCATCTTGCGCGTGGTCAGCGGCACCACCTCGATCTTTTCCGTCGAACTGAAGCGCACGTCGGACGATTTGCCGCTGCGGATGCTGCGGATCGTGGCCTGCACAAAGGCCCGTAGGTTGCCCGGCGTGCGGTGCTGGCTGTCGAGCACGACCGCGATGTCGCCGTTGTAATTAATCGCCATGCCGCGGCGAATATCATTTGCTGTTGCCATAGACTAAATCGATTTGCGGCCGGTTCACCCGGACCAGCGGAGCCGGGAACTTACTCCCGCGCGGTCCGATTGCAACTCCGCAATTGCTCTTTTTCGGCCTTTTTGCACAGCCGGCCTCCGATTTCTCCATTGCCGCAGGCCCATCGGCCCCGTACAGCTCCCGCATGGCAAAGCACTACTGGCTGGTGAAGCAGGAGCCTGAGGCGTATTCCTGGTGGACCTTCCTCAAGGAGGGCAAGACGGCTTGGACAGGCGTGCGCAATTTCCAGGCGCGGAACAACCTGCGGACGATGAAGAGGGGGGAATTCGTGTGCTTCTATCATAGTGTAAGCGAAAAACAAGTAGTCGGCCTCGCCCGCGTCGATCGGGAATTTTATCCCGATCCGACGGACAAGGAAGGCGACTGGTCGGCGGTCGATTTGGCGCCGGTCAAATCGCTGACGAAACCCGTCAGCCTCGACCGCCTCAAGGCGGACAAAATTTTGAGGCAAATGCCTCTGCTTAAGCAGTCGCGCCTGTCGGTTGCGCCCCTGACCGAAGCGCAATTCAGGCGCCTGCTCGCCCTGGCGGAAACCACGATCTAGCCCGCGGTTGGCTGGGTGGCCGGGATTCTCGCCGCCAGTTCCTCCGCCGGATAGGCCCAAATCTCCGCCAGGGTGGGGTGATAATGCGGCATCGCGGCCAGTTCGCGCACGGTCATCCGCTTGGCCATTGCGGCGACGATTTCGTGAATCAGCTCCCCGCCCAAGGGGCCGACACAACTGCCGCCGATAATTTCGCCGGTCATGGGATCCGCGAGCAGTTTCACGAAACCATCCTTCGCCTCCATGATGAGCGACTTGCCGTGGTCGTTGAACCGATAGCTCGCCGCCCGATAGGGCATCGCCCGTGCAACAGCCTCATTCTCGGTGAGACCGATGGTTGCCAATTGCGGCTCTGTGAAAACGACCCTCAGCAGCAGCCGGTAATCGATGCGGCGCGGATAGCCGCGATGCGCGATGTTGTGCGCGGCAGTCTCGCCTTGCTGGATCGCGATGTGGACAATTTCATGCGGGCCGGTGCAATCACCCGCCGCGTAGATATGTGGCACGCTGGTTTGCATGCGCTCGTTGGTCACGATGGCGCCGCGCGCCGTGGCGACGCCGGCCTTTTCCAGCGCGAGGGAGGCGATGCTCGCCACGCGGCCGAGCGCAAACAAGATTTCCTCGGCTTCGACGCGCGCTGTCTGGCCCTGATGTTCAAACGAGACCTCCTTCAACGCGCCGTTCCGCCGCGCGCCTAGCAGCTTGCTGCCGGTAAGGACCTTCACGCCTTCCCGGCGGAAAACCTTTTCCAGCTCGCCCGCGGCATCCTCATCGAAATTGCGCAGCAGATGCGCGCTGCGCTGGATGACGGTGACCTCCACGCCGAAGCGGGCGAAGAACTGGGCGAACTCCGCGGCCACAGCGCCCCCGCCCAGCACGATGAGCGAGCGCGGCGGCCGCGCAAGCGCGAGCGCCTCGTCGCTCGTGAGGCAGCCAACTTCGCGCAAGGAAGCCAGCGGCGGTGCTACCACGACCGAGCCGGTGCTGATAATCATGTTTCTCGCCCGCAGGGTTGTCCCGTTGCTGAGCGCCAGCGTGTGCGGATCGGCAAAACGGGCCAGCGCGCGAACGAACTGGAAGCTTCCCTCGGTGAGTTGCCGGACGCGCTCATCGGCAAATCCCTTGATGAGCTGGTTCTTCCGCGCCATGACCTCGGCGAAATCGAACGCGACGGCTTTGGCGTGGATGCCCCACGTCGGCGCGCGCGTGGCCAAATGCATCACTTCGGAGGCGTACAGGAGCGCCTTGGTCGGCATGCAGCCGCGCAAAATGCACAGCCCGCCCACTTCGTCACCACCTTCAATTACCGCCGTGCGCAGCCCCGCGCCCGCGGCCGTGCGCGCCGCGGCATAGCCGCCGCTGCCGCCGCCAACGATCGCCACGTCGAAGTCGGGATTCCCGTGCTCGTTCATGCCGCCAGAAGATGAACAGCCGGATCGCGATTGGAAAATAAAAACGGGCCTCGCCTGCCGGAATGTGGCCCAGCTCGCGCAATGGCCGAGCCTGAGGTCAGCCGCACAGGCGGCATTGGGGGTCTTTTCCCCTCGCGCTGATGGCGAGCTTCAGCTACACTAAGCGGCGGCCTTGTCGCTCTTGCGGCGGATCAACGGCTTGCCGTCGCCCAGCACTGCGGCGCGCGTGACCTTGATTCCAAGAATATCGCCGTTGCTCGGCACGTCGAACATCACATCGAGCATCATTTTTTCCAGCAGGCTGCGCAGGGCGCGCGCGCCGGTCCCCTTCTTGTAGGCTTGCGCCGCGAGTTCCTTTAAGGCGTCGGGGGTGAATTCCAGTTCGACCCCTTCCATCGCCATAAGCTTGGTGTATTGCTTGGCCAGGGCGTTCTTCGGCTCCGTCAAAATGGAAACCAATTGCTCTTCGGTCAGTTGCTCGAGCACGGTCACCATCGGCAGCCGTCCGATGAATTCAGGGATGAATCCGAAGGCAATCAAGTCCTCCGGTTCGACGTAGCGCAGGACCTTGCGCCGGTCGATTTCCGAAAGCTGGTGGTTCTGTTCGATCGCGCTGAAGCCCATTACCCGATGGCCGAGCCGGCGTTGCACGATCTTCTCCAAGCCCACGAACGCGCCGCCGCAGATGAATAAAATCCCGGTGGTGTTGACCCGAATGTATTCCTGTTGCGGGTGTTTGCGGCCGCCCTGGGGAGGGACGTTGCAAACTGTCCCTTCCAAAATCTTCAGCAAGGCCTGCTGGACCCCTTCGCCGGAGACGTCGCGGGTGAGCGACACGTTTTCCGTCTTGCGGGCAATCTTGTCGATTTCGTCAATATACACAATGCCCCGCTGGGCGCGTTTCACGTCGTAGTCCGCGTTTTGCAGGAGACGCAAGATGATGTTCTCCACGTCTTCGCCCACGTAGCCCGCTTCGGTGAGAGTCGTGGCGTCCGCGATCGCGAAAGGCACATCGAGCATGCGGGCCAGCGTGCGGGCCAGCAGCGTCTTGCCCGAGCCGGTGTTGCCGATGAGCAGCAAGTTGCTCTTTTCGATTTCGACTTCGCCATTTTTGGCCGCAGCCCATTCCTCCTGGCCGCGAGACGTTGGCTCCGAAAGGATGCGTTTGTAATGGTTGTGCACCGCGACCGACAGGGTCTTCTTGGCGTGTTCCTGCCCGACGCAATGCAGGTCCAGGTGCCGCTTGATCTCGGCCGGTTTGGGCACTTGCGGGGCCACCGCGGCCGGTTTTTTGGGTTCGGCGACCAACTCCTTGTCGAGGACGTTTTTGCAAAGGATGACGCAGTTGTCGCAGATGTAAACGCCCGGCCCGGCGATCAACTTTTTGACCTCGGCGTGCGATTTTCCGCAAAAACTGCAGAGCGTGATGTTGTTGGGGCGAGCCATAAAATCCAGAGTCAGTCTTTCTTGTCGGCCAGTCCGGGAATTTCTTTGCGCGATTTGACGACTTCGTCCACCAGGCCATACTCCTTGGCTTCTTCGGGCGACATGTAATAGTCCCGATCGCAATCCTTTTCCACCTGCTCCGCTGATCGGCCGGTGTGGCGGGAGATGATGTTGTTGAGGCGCAGCTTGAGTTTGAGCATGTATTTGACGCGGATTTCCACGTCGCTGGCCGGCCCTTCGGCCCCGCCCAGCACCTGATGGATCATGATGTTCGCGTTCGGCAAGGCATAGCGTTTGCCCTTGGTGCCCCCGCACAGCAGCACCGCGCCCATGCTGGCCGCCTGCCCGATGCAGTAGGTATTCACGTCGCAGGTCAGGAATTGCATGGTGTCATAAACCGCCAAACCGGCGGTGACGCTGCCCCCGGGGGAATTGATGTAGAGATGGATGTCCTTCTTCGGATCGGCCATTTGCAGGAAAAGGAGTTGGGCGATGATGGCGTTGGCCACCATGTCATCGACGGGCGTGCCCAGGAAGACAATCCGATCAACCAAGAGGCGGGAGTAAATGTCGTAGGCGCGTTCGCCTCGACCGGTCTGCTCGACCACGTAAGGTATGAAACTTTGCATCATAACGCCCGATTGAATCGTTGACGCAACCTAGCCAATCGGCGGACCAGCGTCAAGCGTGGTCGATGCGATAGCGGGTCTAGGTAAAAGTCCGGGGGCTCCCTTGGTAAAACTTCGTGTTTTCCCCCGTCGTATGCTTACATCGAGCCGTGCAATACCGTCCGGAACACCTCGGCCTGGCCGCGCGCGACACCGTGGCGATGCAGCAGTGGTACCGGCGCGTCCTCGGCGCCAGGCTGGTTTTCGACAACCGCAGGACTCCCCCCGCCTTCTTCCTCGAAACGCACGGCGGATTCCGTTTTCAAACCCCAGGCCGGCAGCGACTTGCGGCCGAGACGGAGAATGAAACCGTGGACACAAGCGCGTTTGTGCCCCACTTCAATGACTCTGCGGCGCGGCGGTCAACCTCCTCCAAATCAACCGCAACGCGCTCGCGAACTCGTCCGGCCTTTCCGCCATCCAGCTCCGGATTGATGCCGGTGTGAACCAGTCCCCGCACTCGATCTCCTCCGGCTGCAGCGTGAACGGGCCTTCTGCCCGAGCGCGATAAACCCAGACAAATTCTTGGCCGGTTTCCGGGCAAGCGGCGAATTTGAAAAGCCGCTCGGGCACTTGTGGGAGGCGCCAACCCAACTCCTCCCTTACTTCCCGAATCGCGCAGGCATCGTAATCCTCGCCACAGTCCAGGTGCCCGGAGGCCGAAGAATCCCACTTGCCGGGAAAGCAATCCTTCTGCCGCGAGCGCTTTTGCAAAAATAGTTCGCCCCGCCGATTGAACATCAGCACGTGCATCGCGCGATGTTTCAAGCCCAGCCGGTGGACTTCCCCGCGCGACTGCTGCCCGATGATCACGTCGCGCTCGTTGACGACGTCAAAAATCTCTTCCTTCATCGGCGAGCCAAGCTACACCGGCGCGAGAAGCGGTGGTATGCAAATCTTTGGCCGGCTCAACACAAATTCAATGCCGCGCTGGCTATGGTGCGCGACTTATTCCCGCGCGCTCGCGCCAGTTGCGCCGAGAAGCCGGCTGAGTTCCTCGAACTGCCCGCGACTTAAATTCTCTGCCCGTTCCCGCGGTGAAATTCGCATCTGCTCGAAAACACCAGCTAGTTGCGTTCCTGGCCAGTCTTCTTTGAGGAGCTTCAGCATCATTTTTCGCCGCTGCGAGAAACCGCGTTTCACGATTTTTGCGAAGATTCCGCGCTCGCGTTCCGTCAGCGAAGGCGTGGCGCGACGGACCAAAACCACACAGGCCGAGTCAACCTCCGGTTCGGGAAAGAAACAGCCCGCTGGGATTTTGAACCAATCTTGCGGTTGGTAGCGCAGTAGGATGAGCAGCGTGAGCACGCCGTAAGCGTCGTCGCCAGGCCCGGCCATCAAGCGGCGGGCGACTTCCAGTTGCAGCGTAACCACCATGAGCCCGGGCGGTTTCGTCGCCTGGGCCAGTTCCACCAGAATCGGCGCGGCGACCGAGTACGGAAGATTGGCAACCAGCTTCCATTCCGACCAATCCGGGCTCCGGCCCTTGAGATAATCCAGCGCATCCACGCACACCAAAGTCAGGTGTGGCACCGAAGCAAAGCGTCGTTTCAACAGTTCCACCAGCCGCCGGTCCTTTTCGATCGCCAGCACTCTTCTCGCTCTGGCCAGCAGAAATTCCGTCAACGGTCCCAAGCCCGGTCCAATTTCGAGGACCGAATCGTCGGGCGCCAAACGGGCCGCAGCCACAATCCGGTGGAGCTGATTGAGGTCATGCAAGAAATTCTGTCCCAGCGAGCGGGTCAATCGCAGGTTGCCCTGCGCCAGGATGCTTTTCATTTCGGAGAGCTTCATCATTGGTGGGCGGATCGTATGGAACCGGAGAACCATCCCGCCGCGCAAAGCGAGTCCGCCGACACGCGGCGGACGTGGACCGGCGAATGGGACCACCCAGAGTTCCCATTCGGCTTCTCAAGCATCGCGGCAGCTGCGTTCATCGGCTCGGGAAGCTTAAGGCACTTGCCACCAAAAAGAAATTGTCGCGCAACCCGTTTGGCGGCAAGCTCCCCGCTCCTATGCAGCAGGTGAATCTGGGTATCCTGGGCGGCGGCACCGTGGGTGGGGGCGTGTTTCAGGCGATCGAACGCAACGGCGCGCTCATGGCGTCGCGGCTCGGCGTTCGCTTGAATACCCTCTGCATGGCCGTGCGGGACGTGAACAAAAAGCGTCCGGTTAAAATTCCCAAGTCGCTGCTCACAACCGACTGGGCCAGCGTCGTCAATGATCCCCGCATCAACCTGGTGGTGGAACTGATGGGCGGCATTGACACCGCCCGTACGGTGACGCTGGCGGCCCTCAAGCTCGGCAAGCCGGTCGTCACCGCGAACAAAGCCCTGCTCTCCGCGCACGGCGAGGAGCTATTCGCCGCGGCGCAGCAGTATGGGGCGAATCTTTACTACGAAGCGAGCGTGGCGGGAGGCATCCCGATCATCAAGGTTTTGCGTGAAGGATTGATTGGCAATCGCATCACGCGCCTCTATGGCATCGTCAACGGCACCTGCAATTACATCCTCACGCGCATGAAATTCGACGGCGCCGAATTCCCCGAGGCGCTCGCCGACGCTCAGCGGCTTGGCTACGCCGAGGCCGAAGCGTCGCTCGACGTCGATGGCCTCGATGCGATGCACAAGATTGGCATTCTCGCCTCGCTCGCGCACGGATTCTGGGTGAACCCGAAACAAATTTACGTCGAAGGCATCCGCTCGATCACCGCGCTCGACATTCGGTTTGCCGGCCAGCTCAACTACACGATCAAGCAGCTCGGGATCGTGAAAAAGGCCGAGCCAGCCGCCGACGCGGCTCCCGGCGGCTGCGCGCCGGTGCAGGTCTGCGTCTGCCCTTCGCTCGTCCCCAATTCGCACGTTCTGGCCAGCGTGAACCATGTCTTCAACGCGATCTATGTGCGCGGCGACATCGTAGGTGACACCCTTTATTATGGCCGCGGCGCGGGCCAGGACGCCACGGCCAGCGCCGTGTTGAGCGACCTTGCCGACGCCGCGCTCGACCTTAAATGCGGAACCAAGAGCCGCATTCCGCCATTTGTGCCACACGAGCGCGAGGGCGCCGTCCTCCCCATGGATCAAGTGGTTTCGCGCTATTATGTGCGCTTGAGTGTCGTGGACCGCCCCGGCACGCTGGCCAAGATTGCCGCGATCCTCGCGCGGGCGCGAATTGGCATCTCTTCGGTCATTCAGCCCGAAGGCCACGAAGGGGAAAGCGTGCCCCTGATCCTGATGATTCACGACGCGACCAACGCCGCGATGAAACGGGCCTTGGGGAAAATCGGCCAGCTCGACGTCGTGAAAGAAACGCCGGCCATGATTCGCGTGGAGAGTTTTGAATGACGCCCCTTCGCAAGGATCCAAAGCCAGGCCCGGTCAATTCGCGTGAACCCGTAGGCCCGAAAGCCTGCGCTACTGGCGGCGGCCATGCTAAACGGGTGCCTCCCAGGCGACCTGCAGGTTGGGTCACGCCAGAAACGCACGGTTTGAATCCTCGATGAATCCGGCGCCCCTGACCAACCGTTCGCAATCGACCTGGCAAGGCGTTATCCACCGCTATGCGGCCTACTTGCCGGTCAGTAGCGCGACGCCGATCGTCTCCTTGAATGAAGGCAACACGCCGCTCATCCGCGCGCCGAACTTTGTCGAAGCCATCGGCGGCCAGTTCGAGCTTTACCTCAAGTTCGAGGCGTTGAACCCGACTTGCTCGTTCAAGGACCGCGGGATGACGCTGGCCGTCTCCAAAGCCAAAGAGCGCGGCGCCGAAGTGGTGCTCTGCGCCAGCACCGGCAACACTTCGGCGTCGGCCGCGGCCTATGCCGCCCGGGCGAAGATGAAATGCGTCGTCCTGCTTCCCCACGGCAAGATTGCCCTCGGCAAACTCGCGCAGGCGCTCATGCACGGGGCGACCACTGTGGCCGTGGAAGGCAACTTCGACGAAGCCTTGCGCATCGTGCGCGAGCTTGGCGCCTTTGGCAAAATTGAGGTCGTCAACAGCATCAACCCAGTCCGCATCGAGGGGCAGAAAACCGCGGCCTTCGAAATCTGCGACGCGCTGGGCGACGCGCCGGACTTTCATTTCCTACCCGTCGGCAATGCCGGCAACATCACCGCCTACTGGCGGGGCTACAAAGAGTATCACGCGGCGGAAAAGGCCGATACCTTGCCGCGCATGTTCGGTTTCCAGGCCGCCGGTGCCGCTCCGATCGTGGACGGCCACCCCATCGAGAACCCCCAAACCATCGCCACGGCGATCCGCATCGGCAACCCGGCCAGTTGGATGGGTGCGAAAGCCGCCCTGCAAGAGTCCAACGGCCACATCGACAAGGTGACCGATGAGGAAATCCTGGCCGCCTATAAATTGATTGCCCGGACGGAGGGCATTTTCGTCGAGCCGGCCTGCGCCGCGCCGCTGGCCGGTTTGATCAAGTGCGCGGCGGCCGGAGTGATCCCCGAAGGCAGCCTCCTGGCCGCCACCATGACCGGCCACGGCTTGAAAGATCCGGATACTGCGATCAAGACCGCCGGGTTCGAGCCCGTCATTGTTGAACCAACGAGCGAAGCAGTGATGAAGGTCATTGGCTTGTGAGAATTCCAAAGCGAAGCGTCAGGAGCCAGGCGGTTGCCGTCGTTCGGGCCGAACTGCCGGGCCAACGATCCGAGTTCTTAGTCCCAGGGCAGGCGGTTTCGACAGGAATGCGGGCCACGCCGGCGCCTAAGGCTTACGTGTTCGCCGTGCGGAGGTTGGCAAGCTTTGGGATAGGTACGCGGCTCCCTTAGTGAACTCTGGCTCCTGACTCCTGTGGCCCTCCTTGTTCAAAAATACGGCGGCACTTCGGTGGGTAATCCAACGCGCATCAAGAACGTCGCCAGCCGCGTCGCCAAACACCGCGCCCAAGGCGACCAGATCGTCGTCGTCGTCTCCGCCATGAGCGGCGTGACCGACAACCTGATCAAGCTCGCCAAGCAAATCATGCCCCTCCCCAGCGAACGCGAGCTGGACATGCTCCTGGCCACCGGCGAGCAAACGGCTATCGCGCTGACGGCCATCGCGCTCCACTCGCTGGACGTCAAAGCCGTTTCCTTGACCGGCGCGCAGGCGGGCATCCTCACCGACGGCGTTCATACAAAGGCGAGAATCCAAAATATCACCCCCAAACAAATCCACGCGCTGCTCGATGACGGAAACGTTGTCATCGTCGCCGGCTTTCAGGGCCAGACGCCCGAAGGCCAGATCACAACCCTCGGACGCGGGGGCTCCGACCTGACCGCCATCGCGTTGACGGCGGCCCTCAAGGCCGATCTTTGTCAGATTTACACCGACGTCGATGGCGTCTATACCGCCGACCCGCGCGTCGTGCCCGGCGCGCGCAAGCTTAGCGAGATTTCCTACGACGAAATGCTTGAGCTGGCCAGCCTCGGCGCGAAGGTCATGCAGAGCCGCTCCGTTGAATTCGCAAAAAAATTCGGCGTCGTCTTCGAAGTCCGCTCCAGTCTCAACGACAACCCGGGAACCATCGTGAAAGAAGAAACGCAAAACATGGAGGACGTCGTCATCCGCGGCGTCTCGCTTGACAAGAACCAGGCCAAGGTCACCCTCGTGGCCGTGCCCGACAAACCGGGAGTGGCCGCCAAGATTTTCAAGGCGCTCGGCGACGCCGCCATCAACGTCGATATGATCGTGCAAAACGTCAGCCACGGGGCCGGCGCGCCCGCCACCGACATTTCGTTCACCGTCGATAAGCCTGAGTTGCTCAAAGCCCGCAAAGTCATCGAGAGCATACGGGCCGACACGGGTTACCGCGAAGTGATCGCCGACGAAAAGATTGGCAAGCTCTCCATCGTCGGCGTAGGCATGAAAAGCCACTCCGGGGTAGCCGGCAAAATGTTCGAAACCCTCGCCCGCGAAGGCATCAACATCGGCATGATTTCCACCAGTGAGATCAAAATCTCCGTCGTGATCGACCTGGCCAAAGGCGAGCAGGCAATGAAAGCCGTCCACGCCGCATTTTTGGGATAAGCCTTCTGCCTCGTAAACACTGGCAGGAGCCGGCGCGAGGACAATCATGCTTCCGGCCCGGCGCTCCTTGGTTCGCGCGGAATAAAGCTTTGAAAATAGGCGCGGCGCGAAAATGATGCAGCGGCATGAACGACGAACGTGCGCCTTCGCCTAAGCGATTTTTTCTGGGCATCGAATGCGGCGGCACGAAAAGCATCGCCTGCCTGGCCGACCAAGCAGGGGATGAAGTACAGCGCGTTGCTGGTGGCCCAGCGAATCTGAAGCTCTTGTCGGATGTGCAACTGGTCCGGCACTTCCGCCTGATGGGCGATGAACTCCTACTGCCCGCCGGGATTGCCATCGGCATGGCGGGCGCGCGAACGAAAAGCGATTTTGACCGCATCCGCCGCGCGGCCGCCAAAGCGTGGCCTGGGGTTCCATGTCATGCCACCAATGATCTAGAGACCGCGCTCGCCGCCGCCGAAATCCCAACGCGGACAGCCGACCCTCTGGTGCCCCACCCAACCGTCAAAGTCCGGCGAATAACCGCGCCATCTCCAATCGGCGAACCGCAATCCGCGATTTCCCGCGTGCTGGTATTGAGCGGCACCGGCTCGTGTTGCTTCGGGAAGACAGCGGAGGGCCGGACCACGAAGGTGGGCGGTTGGGGACATATTCTTGGCGACAAGGGGAGCGGGTTTGAAATCGGGCTGCGGGCGCTCAAGGCGGTCGTTTACTATTTTGATCGTGACGGCGAGTGGTCCGGTCTCGGTCAACGCATCCTGCGCGCGCTCCAATTGAATGAACCGAATGATTTAATTGATTGGGCGCAAAACGCAAGCAAGCCCGACATCGCGGCGCTGGCGGTTGAGGTTTTCGGGGCGGCCAGCCAGCGCGATAGAATCGCCGCCGATATTCTCGCCGGCGCGGCCGAAACGCTGGCGAACGACGCGGTCGCATGCGCGCGCCTGCTGGATCGGCCGGGGACACCGGTGCTCTTCGTGCTGGCCGGCAGTGTGCTGCTCAAACAACCCCGATTTGCCCGCCAAGTGGGCGAGCAGTTGCGGAGCTTGTGGCCCGGAGCCTTGGTTACACGCCTGAAGCGCCCGAGTGTATGGGGCGCGGTCGAGTTGGCGCGGCGGGAATGGCAGTCGCCATTTTCCAGGGTTCAAACCGGGTCCTCCGCGCGCGTCAAAGCCCAGCCGCGGCACCGCGCCTTCGCCGCCGCGGACGAACTCGGCGTGACGTCCGCTCTGCTTTCTCCGACCGAGCAGCGCCATCCGCTTTCGATGAGCCTGGACAAGCTGCCCGTCTCGCGTGCCATCGAACTTATGTTGGGCGATGACGCAAAGATTCCGGGAGCCATTCTGGCTGAACGAAAAAAAATCGCGCGATCAGTGGCGTTGATCGTCCGCGCATTTCGGCGAGGCGGACGTCTGTTCTACGTCGGGGCAGGCACGAGCGGGCGGCTCGGTGTGCTGGACGCGAGTGAATGTCCGCCCACCTTCCGTACGCCGCATGAGATGGTGCAAGCCATCATGGCGGGCGGGCAGCGCGCGCTGTGGGAGGCGGTGGAAGGGGCGGAGGACGACGCGGCGGCGGGCGGTCGCGCCGTGGAGTTTCGCGGCGTGGGCCGGCGCGATGTCGTCGTCGGCATCGCGGCGAGCGGGCGGACGCCGTTCGTCTGGGGCGCGTTGACCGAGGCGAAACGGCGTGGCGCGGTGACGATCTTGCTCTGCTTCAATCCGCGTTTGGAGACTCCTCGCCAGGGCCGGCCCGATCTCGTCATCGCGCCGTGCATCGGTCCGGAGATTTTGACCGGTTCGACCCGGCTCAAGGCCGGCACCGCGACCAAACTCATTTTGAACATCTTCACCACCCTGGCGATGGTGCGGCTCGGAAAAGTGCGGAGCAATTTGATGATCGACGTGAAGCCCTCGAATACCAAGCTGCGCGATCGCGCCACGCGGATCGTGCGGGAATTGACGGGCGCTGATTACGAAACGGCGTGGGCGGCGTTGGACAAAACGGGATGGAAAATCAAATCCGCGTCCGCGCGATTGAGACGCGGTCAGGGGCGGAGGCCGGCCACCGGACGGCCGGATTAAGTCTGTCGCCCTCCAAGCTAAATCCCTAGCCACGGGCGAGAATCTTCTCACTCAGCACCAGTCCGGCGACAAAGTGCGCCAACCCGGTCACCACGATCAGCAGCAAGGAACTCAAAAGATAAAGCCCCAAGGCATTGGAAGGATCCGGCCGCATGATGCGCGGAATGCCCCGGTACAGCGCGGACACGGACAACAGAATCCCGACCGCCCAACAGGCCCAGGTGGGGATGGCGGGAAACCCCGCAAAGACCCGCAACAGGAAAAGTGGGCTGAGGGAGTACGCCAGCGTCGTGAAACATTCGGAATAAGTGTGGCGGCGGTGAAAGCTCTGTCCGATCTTTTGCAATACTGCCGCGCCCGCTACAACGACCAGCAAGCTCAAGCCCAACTGGGCGATTTCGTAACGCAACGCCAACTCTTGCGAAACCGGCTTCATCGTGTCGAGCGGTCCTTGTTCGCGGCCAAACTTGATCAAAGCCGCCCCCTCCGCCGCCGCACTCAACAACAGCAGGGGCATCAGGGAAAGAGTAAAAACCTTAAGCACATTCTGGGGCGCAGCCGCGATTCTCTCCCACGTGTTCGCCGAGTCGAAAATCAGGAGCAAGGATTTGATCATTCCTTAAAAGTGTTAATGCGAATCAGCTCCGTGACAACCAAATTGCTCCGACCGGAGTCAGCCGTGCTCCCAGTCCCAAGCTCGAGTCGGGCGCGCACCTTCGGGTTTTCGTTTCCCTCCTTCCGTTCCTATCCTGACTATGCTTAACTCGGCGCGATGAACGTCAACCTGGGCATTTGGGACAAGCTCATGCGGGCGGTGCTTTTGCTGCTTGGCCTGGCTCTCAGCCTCGCCACCTTGCTGGCGGTTTACTTCTGGTACGCGCCGGTGGTCCGGGAGAACGCGCGATTACGCAAGGAGAACCTCGCTCTGGATGAGAAAATCACGGCCGAGCAACAAACCGCCAGGCAGCTCAAAGCCGCGGTGGACTCCGTTCAGAATGATCCCCGGACCGTGGAGCGATTGGCGCGTGAGAGACTAGGCTACGCGAAGACCAACGACACGGTCATTCGTTTCGAAACCCCGACGAAAAACTAGCCCGGACTTTGCGGTTCCGCAGCGCAATGTGCTCAAACCGTCAGAATTTCCTTTTCCTTGTGGGCCAGGTGCTCGTCAATCTTGGCGATATACTGGTCGGTGAGCTTTTGCGTTTCCTTCTCAGCGTGTTCCAAGTCCTCCTGGCTCACTCCGCCGGCCTTGGCTTCCTTCTTCAAATGCTCGATCGCATCACGTCGCACGTGGCGAATCGCCACGCGGCCGTCCTCGGCCATTTTCTTGACAACCTTGACGAATTCCTGGCGGCGTTCATGGCTCAATTCCGGGAGGACGATCCGGATGAATTTGCCCTGGACCGCCGGATTGACACTGAGGTTGCTTTTCTGAATCGCTTTTTCGATCGGGTGGATCGAGGCGGCATCCCAAGGTTGGATCAAAATCATGCGCGGCTCCGGCGTGGTAATCCCGGCCAACTCACGGATGCGCATCTGCGAGCCGTAAACTTCCGCCAGGATGTTCTCCACCAATGCCGGGGAAGCTTTGCCAGTGCGCACCCCGGCGAATTCGTGCTGCACTACCTCTTCCGTCTTCATCATTTTCTCTTCCGCTTCAAGCAGAATATCGTCGAGCGCCATAACAAAGAAGAACATAGCAAACTGCGATGCGCTTGTATAGTGGCCGCCGTTAGAGTGCCAAAGGCGAAGCGCCTGGGTTGGAGATCCAAAGTTTGAACTCACAGCCTCGCACGCGATCTCGCCGATCAGTGACTGCCGGGACTGTCCTCCCGCGCGAGGCCGCTTCGGCGCCGCGATCTGGAAGGGAAGCGCTACGACTCGACGCCATGCAGCGCGAAAGCAGCAAGACGCTCGTACTCCGCGCCCTGCGGCGAAAGAACGCTCTGCATCAAGTCCACGCGGTCCACTCGCCATCCTCCCAGATTTGCGCGCGCATACGCGGTAATCACCTCCTCTAACCCGCGGCGGTCGGCCAGTCGGATGGCTTTCATTCGCGCGATCGTCAGGTGCGGCTGGAATGGCCGCGCCGCGTCGCGGGCACTCCATTTGCGCGTCTGCTCCTCCACGCGCGCGTGCAGTTCGTCCAGCCGGTCCAAATCACCGAGGATGCCGACCCACAGCACCCGCGGCTTGCGGGAATGCGGAAAGCAACCCAATCCATCGGCGCGCAGTTCCAGAGGGGCGCTAGACTCGCCAGCGCGACGCAGGGCGGCCTCCAGGTCGCTCAACGACTCCTCCGGCACGTCGCCGAGGAATTTGAGAGTCAGATGAATTTTATCGGGCCGCACCCACCGCGTCGCGCCGCCGACGAAGGCGAGTTCCAACTCGCGTTCGAGCTGGGCGAGCCTGGCCCGCATCGTCTGGGGCAAATTAATCGCGATAAATGCGCGGATCATTCCCTTTCAATCGGCCACGCGCGGCGCGCGTGAGCGAGAGCCGGAAAGTGGCACGTCAGGAGTTTTCGCGCTCCCGGCCCTAAATCATGCTACCACGGCTCCTGTTGGGTGAGGCAATGGAGTGAGCCGAGTCCCCAAATCAGCCCCGTCGAATCGATGCCAATCACGCGGCGGTCGGGGAATTCCCGTTGTAAAATCTCCAGCGCTTTAGGATCGTTCGGATGCCGGAAGATGGGCACGAGGACGATCTGGTTGGCGATGTAGAAATTCGCATAGCTCGCCGGCAGACGCTGTCCCTGGTATTCGACCAGGCCGGGCATCGGCAGTTTAACGATGCGGAACAGCTTGTCGTTCTGGTCGCGAAACATCCGCAGCCGCCGCAGATTCTCCTGCAAGACCGGATAATTCGCATCGTCGATGTCCTCCTCGACCACGGTGACGATGGTGATCGGGTTGATAAAACGGGCGAGGTCGTCGATATGGCCGTCGGTATCGTCGCCCACGATCCCTTCGCCGAGCCAGAGGATTTTTTCCACGCCGAGGTATTCGCGGAGGTAGGAGTTGATCTCGGCTTGGGACAGTTCCGGGTTGCGGTTTGGGTTCAACAGGCAGGCCTCGGTCGTGAGCAGCGTGCCAAGCCCATTCACTTCGATGGAGCCGCCTTCCATCACGATGCCTGGCCGGAAGAGCGGCAACCCGCGAAACTCCGCGACGCGCTCCGGAACCGCATCGTCGAGATCGTACGGGGGATACTTGCCACCCCAGGCGTTGTAGGCCCAATCGACGACCGCGCGCTCGCGCTGGCCCTGATACTCGCGGCTCACAAAAATTGGTCCGTGATCCCGGCACCACGGCTCGTACGCCGGGAATGCATGGAAGTGCACGCGGGCCAGGGGCGTGTTCAATTCCATGAGCGTCTGGCGCACGCGGGCCTCCATCTCGGCGTCCCAAACATTGATGTGGACCTCTTCCACTGCGACCAGGTGGCGGATCAGCTCGGCATAAATCGGCGGCACGACTTCGTATCTGCCGGGGAAGCTGATGCCGGTGGGCCGCGGCCAAGTCAGCCAGGTGGCGGCATGGGGTTCCCATTCGGCGGGCATGCGGTAACCGAGTTTGGCTGGGGTCTTGCGCGCGATGAAGGTCGTGCTCATGTCAACTGCTTCAAGCTCGCGTATGTTTAACCACAACGCGGCGCCAGACTCAAAGCCGAAAGCAGGGCCAGGGCCAGGCAAAAAACCCGCTCAAGGCAGCCGCTCGCCGCGGGCCGCCTCCAACAGGCGATACCATTCCTCGCGAGTCAACGTCACTGCGGCGGCTTGCGCGGTTTCGCGGATATTCGCCGGGTCCGTCGAGCCAATAATCGGCACGATCCGGCTCGGATGCGTGAGCAGCCATGCGAGCGCCAACACCGTGCGGCTGAGGCCGCGCGCTTTTGCCAATTCATCCAAGGCCGTCACAAGTCCCTGGGTGCGATAGCCCTCTTGCGACGGCAGAATTCTCTTGGCGCCGTCGCCCAACTGCCCGCCGGCGAGGGGGCTCCAGGCCATCGGCGTGACGCGTTCCGCCAGGCATTGGTCGAGGGTGCCGTCTTCAAAACTGGCGCGCTGAGCCAGGCTGATTTCAACCTGGTTGACCACCAGCGGCATCGGGCAGGCCCGTTGCAAGGCGGTCAACTGCGACGGCCGAAAATTACTGACCCCGAATTCGCGAACCTTGCCGGCCTGTTTCAAGCGGCTGAACGCGCCCGCGACCTCCTCGGGATCCATCAAATAATCCGGCCGATGGAGTTGATAGAGATCGACCGTCTCGACGCCAAGCCGTCGGAGCGATTGTTCGCAGGAGGCCACAATGTAGTCCGCCGAGAAATCGTAGCGATAAGGCGCGCCGGCCGCCGGTTCGCCCGGTTTGCGAATGCCGCATTTGGTCGCGATCAACACGCGCTGGCGCATTCCGGATACTTCCTTCAGCGCCTGACCAAAAACTTTTTCCGCCAACCCATCGCAGTAAATGTCCGCCAGATCGAACAGCGTGAAGCCGACCTCGCACGCCGTGACCACCGCCTGCTGTCCGGCCGCTTCGGATTTAGCGGTCACTTCCGCCGGGTTCCATGTGCCCGCGATGCGCCAGCAGCCGTAGGCCAGACGGCTGGCCAGGAGCGAACTTCGGCCCAAGGCGATGGTTTGCATTGTCAGCTTGGACGGAGAGTAAGGCTTCCGCAGACCGCCGCAAAGCCAATCTGGTTCTTGATCGCTTCTTCTCGTTCCGGCGACTGCTGAATGCGCGAACCGGACGAGGAAACAGTCATTTTGCCGGTCATCCTGGTTCGACAGAAACCGCCGTGCTTCGGGCCGCGCGGAACTCCTGCTTAATCTGCGATGGGTCCGCGCATGCTGGCTGAAGCCGCCGGGGATTCGTCAAAAGCTTGCGCTCTGTGCTTCTCCCAGCATCCTTCGGTCATGCGAATCCACTTCCTTGGCGCCACCCGCACCACCACTGGCTCCATGTATTTGCTCGAAGTCAACCAGCAACGGCTGTTGCTCGAATGCGGTTTGTACCAGGGCCGCCGCGAGGAATCCATCGCGCGCAATTGCTGTTTCCCTTTCGAGCCGCGTGCCATCGACGCGGTGGTGTTGAGCCACGCGCACATCGATCATTGCGGCAATCTTCCCAACCTCTGCCGCCAAGGTTTCGGCGGCAACATTTACTGCACCTTCGCCACGCGCGATCTGGCGAGCATCATGCTCGAGGACTCCGCGGAAATTCAACGCGCCGACGCCGAATTCGTGTCCCAAAAGCGGGCCAAGCAGAACCTGCCACCGGTCCAGCCCCTCTACACCCCGCGTGACGCGGAGAAGGCCGTCCGCCAATTCGTCAGCGTCAACTATGAGCGGCCAATGCCCGTGTCCGCCGGCGTCACCGCCACCTTTCGCGATGCCGGACACATCCTCGGCTCGGCCCAAGTGGTCCTCGACATCCGCGAGGGGGACAAAAAATTCCGCTATCTCTTCAGCGGGGACATCGGGCGCGGCGGCGACGATATCCTGCGCGATCCGGAGCCGGTCGAAAACGTGGACTACTTGCAGATCGAGAGCACCTACGGCGGTCGCGTCCATTCGGAGAAACGGAGTGCCACCGAAGAAGTCGGCCGGCTCGTGCGCGAAGCGATCGAGCGCCACGGCAAGGTAATCATTCCCGCCTTCTCCGTCGGGCGCACGCAACAGATCGTTTATACCCTGCACCAGCTCACCGAGCAGCGGCAGTTGCCGCCAGTGCCGATTTACGTGGACAGCCCGCTCAGCGTGAACGCAACCGAAGTGTTTCGCCTTCACCCGGAATGCTTCAACGAGGCGGTCCATAAATTCCTCCGTGAAAGGGCAAACCCCTTCGGGATGGAAAACCTCAACTACATCCGCGAAGCGGCTCAATCGATGAAGCTCAACGATCTCCACGACGCGGCCATCATCATCAGCGCCTCCGGCATGGCGGAAGCGGGCCGCATTCGGCATCACTTGAAGAACAACATCGGCGATCCGAAGAACCTGGTCCTCTTCGTCGGCTATTGCGCAGAGCACACGCTGGGCGCGCAGATTCTCGCGGGAACAAATCCCGTGAACATCTTCGGCGAACCGCAGGCGGTGCGGGCGCAGATCGCCTCGCTGGATGCCTTCTCCGGTCACGCGGACAAAAACGAGTTGGAACGATACGTGAAGTCCCTCACGGGCAGTCTCAAGAAAATTTCCGTGATCCATGGCGAGGAAAGCCAGGCGCTGACATTCGCGGAGGCGTTGCGCGGCATGAAACCGAAAACCGAAGTGATCGTGCCCGAATACAAACAGGTCGTGGAAGCCAGTTGACGCATCAAGTTCTCCCTCATCCAAAGGCCGGGCGATCGCTGAAACCAATCTGTTGGAGCCTGCTTACCCCCAAGAATTGCTCAATCGCCTTGACCGCCAGGCCATGTCAACGGCCTCCTCACGGCCTCCGGTGAGTCATCGGCAAGGCAGTCCGTACTAATCCCGGAAGTTCTGAAATTGCAGCGCCACCGGGAAATCGTGTCCACGCACGGCGGCGATCACGGCCTGTAGATCGTCCTTGTTCCGGCCGATTACTCGGACCTCTTCGCCTTGGATTTGCGCGGTCACTTTCAATTTCGTGTCGCGGACGAACTGCGCAACCTGCTTGGCCACGGCCGGATCGAGGCCTTGCTTGATCTTGATGATCTGCCGCGCATGGCCGAGCGGCGACAACTCGGCTTCGCCCTTGTCCACGTTCTTCAAACTGATGTTGCGCTTGCCGAGCTTGCCGACGACGATTTCGAGGAGCGCGCGCATCCTAAACTGATCCTCGGCGGAGAGTTTGATTTCGTTCTTTTCGAGCAAGATGCCGGCCTGGCTCCCCTTGAAGTCGAAGCGGTTGGCCAGTTCCTTTTGGGCGGCGTTAACGGCGTTCTCGATCTCCATCGAGTTCACTTGCGAAACGATGTCGAAACTCGGCATGGAGAGCAGTTTAATCCAGCGAGGCTGCGACCGCAAGCGGAGGGAACGCGGCAGGCGGACATCCAAAAAGAAACGCCAATGACCAAAGCCCAAATAAGCGGCGCGCCGCCCCGGGGCCGGCGCCGATTGGGGTGCCGTTATTGCTCCTTCAATTGAGGCGGGTCATTTCCCCTTCTTGACTGTATGCACCCACGCCTGGTTGTCGAGATACCACTGGACAGTCTCCCGAATGCCGCGCTCGAAGGAGTGCGCCGGCGTCCACCCCAGTTCGCGCTGCATTTTCGTCGCATCGATGGCATAGCGGCGATCGTGGCCGGGCCGATCCTTGACGAAGCTGATCAATTTGCGCGAGCCTCCGCCGAGTTGCGGGGCCAGTTCGTCGATCAGGTCGCAAATCACCTCGACGAGGCGCAGGTTGGTCCATTGGTTGTTGCCGCCGATGTTGTAAGTCTCGCCGTCGCGGCCGCGCGTGATCACCCGCCAGAGCGCCTCCGCATGATCGCGCACGTAGAGCCAGTCGCGCACATTCTGGCCATCGCCATAAACCGGGATCGGCCGGCGAGCCAGCACGCTCTGGATGACGACGGGGATCAGCTTTTCCGGAAACTGGCAGGGGCCGTAATTGTTCGAACAATTCGTGATGACTGTGGGCAACCCGTAGGTGTGGTAATAGGAGCGCACCAGCAGGTCGCTGGCGGCCTTGCTCGCCGCGTAGGGCGAATTGGGCGCGTAGGAGGTCGTCTCGGTAAAGAAGCCGGTCGGACCAAGGCTGCCATAGACTTCATCGGTAGAGATGTGGTGGAAGCGTTTGCCGGTGAAGCTACCGTTCCAGGCGCCGCGGCAGGCCTCCAGCAGATGAAACGTTCCGACGATGTTGGTGTGGATGAAATCGGCCGGGCCGGTAATGGAGCGATCAACATGCGACTCGGCGGCCAGATGCATGACGTGCGTAATAGCGTGTTTGTGGACGATTTGCGCAGTGGTGCTTTTATCCCGCAAATCTAACCGCTCGAAAATATACTTCGGATGCCGGGCGACCTTTTCGAGGTTCGCGAGATGCCCGGCGTAAGTCAGGCAATCGAGGTTCACCAGCCGGTCGATCTCCGGGCGATCGATCACCTCTTGGATCACGTTTGAGCCAATAAAGCCGGCGCCGCCTGAGATCAGCAAGTTCATGACCCAAAGTTCAGGCCCTCAATTCATGGGGTGGACGGAATCCACTTCTTCAAGGCGTCCACGAGCGCGTCCTGCACCGGGCGAATCTGCACGCCGGCGGCCAGGAGCTTGGCGGGGTCCAGCACGCAATTGGAGCGAGGGGTTTTGACGGCGACTTGATAGAATTCCGCATCGCTGGCCCAGAACTCGAAAGCGCGTCCCGGCCGCAGGATTCTTTGAATCAAGGCGACCACCTGGCGCGTGGTGACATAGCCGGGGTTGGTGACGTTGTAAATGCCCCAGGGCGCGCGGCGTTCCCACAAGTCCAGGCAGGCGCGCGCGTAATCGCCCAGCTGCGAAAGGGAATTCACGTTGTCATAGACTTTGGGGTAACGCTGCAGTTTGGTGAGGTAATTTCGAGGATGATCGAATTCATCGAAGGGCAGCCGGAGCCGCCAAAGGTAACTCTGGCCAACGCCCGCGATGGCTTCCTCGGCCAGCGCCTTGGTACCGCTGTAGAAACTGCACGGCGGCTGGCGAAAAGAGAAATTCGGCTCGTCAAGTTCGTTGTAGCCGCAAATGGCCCCCGGATTGGTTTCCGCCAATCGCTTCAGGGGTGGCTGGGTCAAATCCTTCTCGATCCGCCGCCGCCCGTTTTCCATGATTCCCGCGCCCGCATAAATGCAACCGGAGGAGACGTGTCCCCACGGCACGCCCGCCGCGGCGCAGGCGTGAGCGATGGTGAGCGGCAGGAGGGTGTTGCCCTGAAGGGTGTCCGCGCGTGCGGTTTCGCAGGCATCGACATTGGGTTTGCCCGTGTAACCGGCGGTGTTAATGAGAAAGCTGGGCTTGGTTTCTCGCAGGAGTTTCAGAAGGATATCAAAACGGGTGTAGTCGATTTGCTTCCGCGAAAGCGAAGTGAATGGCCAGCCACGATGACGCAATTCTCTTTCAAAGGACTTGCCCACAAAACCCGAAGCGCCCAGGAGAAGGATCATGAGGTTAATGAGCGCGTTGAGCTTCGGCGACGACCACGTTTTGCAGGTAATCCCGATATTCGCAGTCGGGCATTTTGGAAACCAGGGCTCGCAGTCGCTTGAGCGACACAAATCCCCGCAGGAAGGCGGCTTCTTCCGGACAGCCGATCTTCATGCCCTGCCGTTTTTCGATGGTCTGCACATAGGCCGAAGCCTCGTGCAAACTGCTGCTGGTGCCGGCGTCGAGCCAGGCGAACCCCCGGCTCAAAGGATAGACGCGCAACTGGCCGCGCCGCAAATATTCCCGGTTCACGTCGGTAATCTCCAATTCCCCGCGCGCCGACGGTTTCAGGTCCCGCGTGATGGCAACCACCTGAGGGTCGTAGAGGTAAACCCCGGGCACCGCGAAATTGCTCTTGGGGTGCTTCGGTTTCTCCTCGATGGAGATGGCCCGCCCCTGCGCATCGAACTCGATGACCCCGTAGCGCGCCGGATCGCGGACGTGGTAAGCGAAAATGGCGGCCCCGGTTTTGAACTCGGAGAAAGCGTGTGGAAAGCTGTCGCCCCCAAAGAAAATGTTGTCGCCGAGAATGAGGGTGACGTCGTCCTGGCCGATGAACGATTCGGAGATGAGGAAGGCCTGCGCGATGCCTTGCGGCCGGGATTGCTCCCGGTATTCGATGGAAATGCCCCACAGCGAACCATCACCGAGCAACTGGCTGAAGCGCGGCAGATCATGAGGCGTCGAAATCAGGCAGAACTCCCGAATACCACTGGCGATCAGGGTGCTCAGCGGATAATAGACCATCGGTTTGTCGTAAACTGGCTGCAACTGCTTACTAGCCACGAGTGTCAGCGGGAACAGACGAGAGCCCGCTCCGCCGGCGAGTATGACGCCTTTCATCGCCCGGACTCTAAAGCTGCGGGACATATCTGCAAAGGGCAAACCGATGAAACGGGGACAAGTTCCCGAAGTCGTTACTGAACCACCGATCAAAGTCGAATGACCATTGGATCCCGGTCCCCGGCATTGGCGCCGATTCATTGTTCACTATCTCCTCGTCCTCCTCTAAGCTCGCGCGGTGAACGTTTACGACCACCCGACTTTTCAGATGGCCTGCCAGCAATTCGATTTGGTCGCCGACTACCTTCAGATCCCCCACGCGGAACGCGACCGAATCAAGTATCCCAAACGTTCCCTGACCGTGGCGCTGCCGATTCATCGCGACAATGGCGACACCCAAGTGTTCACCGGTTACCGGGTGCAGCATCATCTGACCCTGGGTCCGACGAAAGGCGGCCTGCGCTATCATCCCGACGTGACGCTCGGCGAAGTGGCGGCGCTGGCGATGTGGATGAGCTGGAAATGCGCGATCACGGGCTTGCCCTATGGCGGCGCCAAGGGCGGTATCGCTTGCGACCCGCGCCAGATGTCGATGACCGAGCTGGAGCGCCTGACGCGACGCTACACGCAGGAAATGATCCCATTCATCGGTCCGCAGGTCGATATCATGGCGCCCGACGTCGGCACCAACGAGCAGATGATGGCCTGGATCATGGACACTTATTCCGTCCACGCCGGCAGTACCGTGCCCAGCATCGTCACCGGCAAGCCGGTCGGGTTGGGCGGCTCCGTTGGCCGGCGCGAGGCGACGGGACGGGGCGTGGGCTACCTGGTCAATCGGGCAATGGACACGATTCACCTCGAAGCCTCGAAGGCCACTGCCGTGGTGCAAGGATACGGCAATGTCGGCTCGATTACGGCGTGGTCGCTGGCGCGTTACGGCGTGAAGATCATCGCGGTAAGCGACGCCCTGGGCGGCATTTTCAATGATCGCGGAATCGATCTGCTGAAGTTGGAAGCCCACGTCGCCAAAGCCAGAACGGTGGTCGGGTTTGCCGAAGCGGAGCCGATTACCAATGAACAGTTGCTGCTTACGCCGTGCGACATTCTGGTGCCCGCGGCGCTGGAGCGGCAGATCACCGAGGCCAACGCGGGGAAAGTCCAGTGCCGCATCCTGGCCGAGGCCGCCAACGGCCCGACGACTCCTGCCGCGGACAGGCTTCTCGAACAACGGCCGGAGATTTTTGTGATCCCGGACATCGTGTGCAACGCGGGCGGCGTCGTGGTCTCTTATTTCGAATGGGTGCAGGACCTGCAGAGCTTCTTCTGGACGGAAACCGAAGTGGTGGACAAGCTGTTCCGCATCCTGGAAGGCGCTTACACCCAGATTTTGAACGCCAGCCGCAAACAAAAAGTCTCGATGCGGCTGGCCGCCTTGAGTCTGGGGGTCAAACGGGTGCAGGAGGCTAAACGAATGCGCGGACTATTCCCATAGGCCGTACTGGCGAGGAGTCCGCTCAGAATCCGGCCGCGGGGCACCTGGAAGTGATCGGTCGCAGAGCTTCCCACCGCTTGGCTTGCAAATCGGCAGGTCATGATCGCCGTCCTCCGGCCGCGGCTGGTTCCGCAGCGAGATGAAGCTCCGTTAGGCCAGCCCGCGCTCATCGAGGTCATCCTCATCCAGCCCAAGGTAGTGTCCCAGTTCGTGCATCAAGGTGGCGTGGGTTTCTTCCTTGAAGAATTCTTCGTCTCCCTCGGCCAGCTCCCAGATATTTTGGAGAAACAAGATTATCTGGGACGGAATCAGTTGCCGGCCCTGGACGCTGTCGGGCCACGGGTCCCCCACGAACAATCCGAGGGTGTCGGGTTCAATGCCGTCGGCGATCAGGGCCGCGTTGGGGACGCGCTCGTAAGTGAGGGCCAGCTTGCGGGCAGCCGTGCGCAGCTCCGCGGGCAGCGAACTGAGCGTGGCTGCCACCTCGGCCTGCGCGAGTCTCAGACAATGACCCCAATCCTTGTCACTGAAATCGCCAGTGCTCACCTTTGGCAAAACCTGGAGGAAAAGAATGCCCGGCTAGTCATTCCGCAACGGTCGAGGTGTGTCGGAGAAAAATTGCCACGGGTCCGCCACGATCAGCGCACCGTTCCGTCGCCAGAGGATTTTTCGCCGCACGACGGCACCGTCCGGTTGCAGGCGCAGCAATCGGCCCTCGTAATCGGCGATACTGGGCTGGTCCTGGCGACCGATTCTGTCTCCATGAAGCTGGCACACGGCCACTCCGGCGCTGGGGCCACTGACTTTCATGAGCTCAGCCATGAGCCACTGGTCCCAGCGCAGATTGTTGACGTAGGAATAGTGGACGGTTTCCGCCGGCTCCTCAGGCGAAATCGCGCGGCGGGTGGCTTCCTGGAAGATGCCGCCCCAATTGCCCGTCGGGTCATCGGCGCAAAGCAGCACCGCCTCCACCACGTACGAGTAGTTGGCCAGTGCTTGCATGCTGGCGGGATGGGCTGCGAGATCCTCCTCATACAGATCGATGCCCAACCCGAGCTGGCGCAAGTGCGAGAGACAGACGACCTGGCGGGAATTTCTTTTGGCGCCGCCAAGCGTCGGGAGCAGCAGACTCGCCAGCACGGTGATGATCGCGATCACCGTCAACAGTTCAATCTTGGTGAATCCGTGGTGCGCCGAACTGGTCATCGGTTCGTTCGCTCCCGATTAAACCGCCGGCGCGCGGCGAATCAAGGAATGTTTTCGGTGCGGGAGGCTTTGACACCGTGTCAATTGTCAGTTGTCAGCGGTCCGCGATTCATGGCACTTTGCTCCGGCTGGCATCTGAATCCGCCAGGCGGGAAATAATACCGGCGACAGCCCCCTGGCGGCGCATGAATGACAACTGAAGTCTAAGCATGGACAAACTTCTTCTCATCGATGATGAAGCGGACGTGCGATACTCCTTCGGCCGCATCTTTGATTCGTCGGAAATTGAGCTGACGACCGCGTCAAGCGGGGAGGAAGGCCTGAAAAAAATCCCACTGATCAAGCCTGATCTGGTCATAATGGACATCCGGATGGGCGGCAGCAACGGCCTGGAAACGCTGCGTCGATTGCGGCAGACGGATGCAAAGCTGCCGGTCATCATGATGACCGCCTACGGCTCGACCCAAGCAGCCATCGAAGCCATGAAACTCGGCGCCTACGATTACCTGCTCAAGCCGTTTGACGTGCCAAAGCTCAAGCAGACGGTGGCCGCCGCCCTGAATGCCGCCCGCGCGATGCGAGAGGTGGTGTCGTATCAGCCGCTGCTTGAGTCCGAGGACTACGACCTGGGGATTGTCGGGCGGAGCGAGTCGATGCAGAACGTTTTTAAGTTAATCGGCCAGCTTTCCGCTTCGGACGCCACCGCGCTGATCACTGGTGAAAGTGGCACCGGCAAGGAACTGGTCGCGCGGGCGATTTATCATCACAGCCAGCGCGCGACGCAGTCGTTTCTCGCGATTAACTGCGCGGCCATTCCGGAAGACCTGTTGGAAAGCGAATTGTTCGGGCACGAGAAGGGCGCCTTCACCGGGGCCACCGCGCAGCGCATCGGCAAATTCGAGCAGTGCAACCTTGGCACGATCTTCCTGGACGAAATTGGCGACATGACTCCCGCCACGCAGACGAAGATGTTGCGCGTGCTCCAGTCCGGCACCTTTGAGCGGCTGGGCGGCAACGAGCCGATCAAGGTGGATGTGCGCATCATCGCGGCAACCAACAAGCCGCTGGAACAAGCGGTGGCCAGCAAGGAATTTCGCGCCGACCTTTTCTACCGGCTCAACGTGGTGCGGGTTGAGATTCCGCCGTTGCGCGCGCGGCGGGAGGACATTCATTTGTTGGTGAATTACTTCCTGGCAAAGTTCGCGCCCCAGCAAAAGCAAGCTCCGAAATCCATCGCGCCCGACGCGATCGTCGCGCTGGAGCAATACCAGTGGCCTGGCAACGTCCGAGAGTTGGAGAATGTGATCCGGCGCGCGCTGGTCATGGCCAAAGGCGACGTGATTCTCGTGGGTGATTTGCCACCCGAAATTGTCAGTCCAGATGCGATGGCGGGGGACAAAGCCGGACCTGCGGCAGCGATGAGCGCGGCGAGTTCACCGGCGCCGCCGGGCGTTACTGCCCCGGATCTGCCGGCCGTGGCGCGCTTGCTCTTTCAGTGGGCGCGCAAAGAAAGCAAATTGAAGATCATTCCGGCCGTGGAACGGGAGTTGATCATTCAAGCCCTGATCGAAACGCAGGGGAACCAAGTGCAGGCGGCAAGGCTTCTCGGCGTCACCCGCGCGACGTTGCGCAAGCGGGTGGAGAAATTTGGGATCAAGCAGGAATTGGCAGTAAAGTGATTCCATTCCCCGCTCGGCCTCTGCCTCAGGTTGGCCGCCACCAGGACGAAACGGTTCGAGCCAGTCTGCTCGGCGGCTGGTGCCTTGATGGCAATCAAAAAGCCGCCCTGGCGGGCGGCTCCGAGAGGAAGGTACACCGATCACTCACGCTTAAAGCTTCATCGGCGCCGGCGCCGATGGTAGAGCACGGCCGCGATTCCGCACCCGAGGAATCCGATCAAGGAAGGCTCGGACACCGGTGCAATGCCGAAACTTTGCAAACCCGTCAGGATGGCGGGAGAACTTATGCCCGTGGTATTTTGGAACACGCTTGACGTTCCGACCATGACCTGCGGGTCGATTTGCGCCGCGGCCAGCGCCGCTTCGTACGTCGCAAAACCGGCGGTCCAAGCCCTGGCTTGGAACGTCCCCGTGGTGCCCGGTAACACAAAGTCGTTCGTCTCGCTGCCGGCGTCGAAGTATCCCGCCGCCAGACCCGTGGCAAAGGTGGTCGAACTGCCAATGGGAGTCAGGGCCGCTTCGACGCTGCTAGCTGGGCCGGCATAACATTGGACGAGGAAGCCGCTGCCGCTGAGCCTCTGCCCAGTGACCGAGTTGGTGACCGGGGCGTTCAAGCCGGACCCGACATTGGCGAAGGTCACAACCCCCTGTGCGAAGACGCTCGCACTCGCTACTGACATCAGCGCCAGAATCGGTGTTAGTGCCTTCCGCATTCTCTTGGTGTGGCTGATTGTTGAGCCGCTAGCTGGATCTGGCCTCAGGGATCATTGGAGGGGCTTGCTCCAGTCGTGCGGCTTGGCGTTGTCCCAGTCGGATTGACGCTCCTCTGGCGATTCCGTGCTTTGGGATTTGAGAAAGTCGCTGCCACTCGCGGTGACGTGAAACGCCTCATCCTCCACGATCGTGGGCGTGATGAAGATGAGCAGATTTTGCTTGTTTCGGCTCTTGGTCTCATAGCGGAAAGCCGCCCCGAGGATTGGCACATCGCCCAGCAGGGGCACCTTGGTGTAGCCCTTGGTTTTCGAGTCGCTAATCAAACCGCCCATGACCAAGGTGTTGCCACTGGGAATCATCACGCTCGTGTCGATCCTGCGAATGGCGTAAACGTTGGCGGTGTTTTGGGCGCCATTGATCTGCTGTGAGTCCTTCGAATCGATGTTGGAAACCTCCGGCACGACTCTGAGGGAGATATTCCTATCCGCCGCAATCCGCGGAGTCACCTTCAGAATAGTTCCCAAGTTCGTGTAGATGACCGTCGCCCCAGCGGGTGAATTGGCCGATCCGGGAGTGATTTGAAAGATCGGGAAGGCCTTTGTCACCGCGATGGTTGCCGTCTGATTGTCCAGCGTGACCGCGCGGGGCGTGGCCACGACTTCGGTGTCAGCTTCCGTGTTCAGGAAAGAAAGCACAGCGCTCACACCGTCGGCACTCAAAAACGCTGTGGCGGGTGAGAAGGCGTGGGCCGTGTTGGCGATAATCCCCGCATTGCCAACGAAGACCGGTGCACCCTTCGTCGCGTCTGGTCCATAAATAAAGGTCGTGGGGGTATTGATGCCCAGTTGCTGAGAGTTGGCAGACACTGTACTATCAAATCGGCCATTCCCGAACGAAAATCGCTGCGCTCCAAAGGTTCCGGTCCAGTCGATCCCTTTGATGCTGGAAGGATTTTTCGAGGTCTCAAGGAGGCGCGCCTCGATAAGCACTTGTCTGGTGGCGGTATCCAACTTCTCCACCAGGTTCATCAGCCCGTCCAATTCCTTTTCGGTCGTGGTGACAATCAATTGGCTCGTGCGCTGGTCGGGTACCACCAGGCTGCGGGCCGAGAGGGTTGATTTCACCACACTCACCATGTTGCTGGGATCACTGTATTTGAGCTGGATGATTCTCGAGACCAGCGGGTCTTCAGCCTTCGGATCCTTGACCGTAATGCGCGCGATTTTGGCCTTGGGATCCTTCACTAGAGCCAGGTTGTAGTTCTCGAGCACGGCCGTCAACGCTTCCTGCGCGGTCACGTTTTCGAAGCGGATGCTCACATTGGGCTGGTTGGTGCTGGTAATCCGCGGATCGAATTGAAAATTCAAATTCGATTGCCGGGCCAGGTTGCGGATCGCGTCGGTCAGCGGCACCTCGTCAATCACGATTAACGGCACCGGTTCGTTGGGATTGGCCGGAGGCGCCGGCGCGGCCTCGGCTTTGGGCTGGTCGGCGGCGGGCGCGGCCGCCTGGGCTTGCGCGAGTTCCGTCGGTGCCACCGCTGTGGGAACCACCGGCGCCGCATTAGTGGACGCGGCATCCACAGGCGCAGCGTTAGTTGGCGCGGCAGTAGGCCGCACGGCATCCGCTGGCGCGGGATTCGCCGGGCCAGGACTGGCTGGCGCGGCCTCCGGCGGCGCCGGTTTGGCTGGCGCGTTATCGGCCGGGGCGGGATTCGCCGGATTGGTATTGTTATCCTGGGCAAAGCAACTGACCAGGCCGCAAGTCGCGAGACCGAGGAGGAGGACGGTGAGTTTCATTTTCATAGAGGTAACGGTTTGGATGATTGGGACAAATTGGTCACGCGCGTACGGCCGTCAAAATTCATAAGTTCTGGCGCAGGAAGAGTTCTTTGGACTGGCCATCGACGCGAATCACGACGGATTTTTCGCGGATTTCCACACAACGGACTTTGACGGTCCGATTGCCGAATTTGAATTCCGCCTCTTCGCCGTTTTCCACCGTGCGATTGTTGATCAAGGCGAGCCGCCGGTCCTTGCCGCCGGAAATGCCCTTGAGCACGAGGTCGCGCACGTCCGTCAGTGGCGCATTGGGATTGACGAGCTCGACCGTGCCGCGGCGTATCGAGTTCGGGAAAAACGGGTCTTTCCCGAATTTGCGATCATCGGTGAAAATGGATTTGGTGGAAATCGCCACGTCCACCTGCGGCAAGGCGGCGGGTTGCGCCGCGCCGA
>WNGL01000217.1_pt1 | contig 78387 bp, 74 predicted proteins | sample 5400591 | NCBI WGS metagenome assembly WNGL01 (sample SAMN13153377, study PRJNA577476) | soil metagenome | isolation source: 80 cm soil or saprolite under Garry oak tree replicate 1 | place: USA:California | collected 2016-06-15 | reverse complement strand
CGAAGACTCCATCAAGCGCCGACGACAAGGTTGTGGCGCCTTCGCCGTATTGGGGGGACGAAGCCATCTGGCACAGCCAAGCCAATGTCCATAATCCGATGTTCGATGAAAAAGGCCGAGTGTGGATTACTTCCAGAATCCGCCCGAGCGACAATCCAGCGTTCTGCAAAGAAGGCTCAAGCCACCCGTCGGCGGTTTTATTCCCACTCAAAACCAGTGGCCGGCAACTGGCTGTGTACGATCCAAAGTCGAAGCAGGTCACGCTCATTAACACCTGTTTCGGCACGCATCATCTGGTGTTTGCGGAGGATGCCAACAACACGCTGTGGACGAGCAGCGGTGGCAGCGGGGGAGCGGTCGGCTGGCTGAACACGAAGATGTTCGATGAGACCCACGATGAAGAGAAGTCACAGGGCTGGACCGCGCTCATCCTCGACACCAACGGCAACGGGAAGCGGGATGAGTATGTAGAGCCCGATCAGCCCATCGATCCCACCAAAGACAAGCGGATCAACGCTGCTTTCTACGGCGTAACGGTGAGTCCAGTGGATGGGTCCATTTGGGGGACGGTTCTGGGCTTTCCTGGCGCGGTGGTTCGGCTAAACCCGGGATTGAACCCGCCAGCGACGGCCCTGGCAGAAATGTACGAACTGCCCTGGAACAATCCTGGCGCGCCCGTTCACGGATTCTCACCGCGCGGATTGGATATTGATCGCAACGGAGTCGTGTGGACAGTCATCGGCAGCGGACATCTTGCGAGCTTCGACCGGCGCAGATGTAAGGGACCACTCAACGGGCCGACAGCGACGGGGCAGCACTGCCCTGAAGGCTGGACGCTCTATCAGCTTCCAGGCCCGCAGTTGCAGGGCGTCACCGACCCAGGCAGCGCCGAAGCCAGCTACTACGACTGGGTGGATCAGTTCGATACTTTTGGACTCGGGAAGAATGTGCCGATTGCAACAGGCAATGGAAATGACGCGCTGCTTGCGCTCTTGCCCGAGAGTGGCAAGTTTGTCGTCCTTCGTGTCCCGTATCCGATGGGATTCTACGCGAAAGGGATGGACGGCCGGATCGATGATCCGAAGGCGGGCTGGAAGGGCAAGGGGCTGTGGGCGACCTACGGCACGCGAACACCGTTTCACGCCGAAGGCGGCAAAGGGACGACGAGCAAGGTGTTACATTTTCAGCTTCGCCCCGATCCACTTGCGCAGTAAACAGACCGCACGCAAGGCCTTTCCCTCACCTCTTAGAGGCCCCGCCTGCCTCCGAGCAAGCGCCCGTGCTACTTAAGCTGACCGGTCTTCAGCTTTTGACTGAGACAGCTGAAAAAATGTATCGACAAACGTCAACTCAATGAAGCGATCTGATATATCGCGGTCATTACACGCATCTAGACGTAACACTCGCATAAAACTTCATTGACCTTACGCGGGATAAGCGACGGGCAGACGATAAAGTGGAAGAGCTTCAGCGGTCTCTGAAATTCAAAGGCGAACTGAAATTCAAAGACCCGTACTATTGGCTCGACGGCGATCCCTTTCCGTACTGTCCAGGATGTTGGGATGCAAAGAAAGTGGCAGTCCACATTGTTACGGTGAAGCATCCAATGACCAGTGACCAAAGAAAATGCCCATCTTGCAGCCACATCTATGACGGCGGCCAACTGTCGTAGAGGAGAATCGCGCTTTTCTCTTCCAGGACTTATATTTGGAGTTCCTTTTCCACGATTCGCGCAAGTTCCTCTATGCGCTGCGGGTCCGGCTAGTAGGCGAAGTCCGAAACGTGCTTAACCCGTTCCGTCACTTGCCCGGTTGACGCACCGCAACGCCGGGCGAGTTGGACTGCGCCCTTGACGTGATTCGCCGTGTTCCCTTTGCGGTTCTGAGCAAACCCCCATGCGATTCCTTCAAAGCGGTCGCATGCCCACGTCGCTACGCTCAAATCCATGTTTGCGCCTTCCTTACTCTTCGGGGGTTGCCGCCGACACTAGCTCCCGATGTTTCGCTTCTCTTGTACGGAGTTCGATGTAGCATTTCACATCTTCTAGCTCAACGCGCTCCATGCCCGAGTGGTTTGGACTGCGTTCGATTTCCCGGACTAATTTGGCCCGAAGTTCGATAAGCTCCGGCAGCGTTTTGTGTTCGAGACTCATGTGCGAAAACCTTCATTGGTAAGATCGCGGCAAAATCTTTTCCGCTAATTTCTCAGTGTACCACGACAGGCGCGGCTCTCGGCTACGGGGTCGCGCTTTTTTGTCTGGCCGCGTGAATTTGTCTGTGACATTCGGGATGTACTACCATCAGGTTTTCTTCTCTATGGTCGTTCCCGTCGAAATTCGAATGGTGTAGGTGGTAAGTAAATTCGGTGCCGTAAAACTCTTCTGGGTAGTCGAGCAACCTTTCTTCCAGGAAGTGCTGTCCTATTTTCGCTCTACAGTGGGAGCAGTGTTGCATGACGTAACTGGTTTCCAGTGTCCTTGATTCGTCCAAAAAGGCTGTCTCCAGTGGTTCGTCTGCTGTTTCTGACCCTATCTCTACAGTGGTTTTCCGCCCGCATTTCCAGCATGGGAATGTATCCGAGCGCATAGCGCGTGCAACCAATGGTTTCGTGCAGTGTTCGCATATTCCTTTTGATCGTCTAACGCAACTCAACCTTGTCTTCAGCGGGACGCTGCTACTTTGGGAGATGTCATTCGCCTTGGGAGTCATCTGTTCCCTTTTTACGCCCTCGCCTTCGTTTATTTTCAACAAGTTCCCGTATGGGAACCGTGCGGCGCTCGGCAGCGCCGTAGATTTTGTAAGCCGCTGATTTCTCGATGGTTCCTATACAGCAACCAAAGTTGCTGTGCAGCACCCTTTTAGGGGTGACATGTCATACGGTCACCCGGCGCGAATGCGCCGCTCTTCTCCGGCGCCACCCGGCGCGAGGCGGTAACAGGGCTGCCGAGGCCCCAGAAGGACTCAAGGAACTGTATTCACTCGCGCTGAGAGGAAGTCCCGCTACCGCCAGCCCTCTTTAGGTGAATAGTGTGGTGAGAGGCAGGGGGAGAACTGCCTGAAACAGTCTGTGATTCGAAGCCGTCCTTACGGACCGTGATGCTGTATTTCACGCCCCGTTTGTGGCTCATGTACGTGAAGACGAATCCGCCCGTATCGTCGGTCACGGATTTCACGGTCTTTATGAGTTCGACCCCTTTATAGACGGGACCGTTTACCTCAAGGGTTATCTCTGCGTCTTTCGTTGGTGTGCCGTCTTCAGCGGTTACAACGCCGGTGACCGCAAAGATGTAATCGTGGACCGGTGCGGGCCGAGGTTCGCACACCAGACTAAAGATGCCGAAACCCACTGGGATTAGGAGCGTCAGGAATTTATTCATTTTCCGCTTCCTGGATCAAGCGGTACACCGCCGCCATCACCGTGATTCCAACCACAACCGTGTGCGAATTCATGAATGACAGCGTCCCCCGCATTTGATGGACTCGTCCAGGGAGGCCAGTTATCAGGGCAGAGGTTAGCAGTTCTACTTGTGAAGATGAGGAACTTGCCGCCGTAACCGCCTGCGTCCTGACAGTTCTTATCGCCCTTGACTTTGCACTTCACCGTGCCTTTGTCACAACTCTTCTGGATGCAGGCCCTGAGCTTCGGGTTACTGATCCCCTGAAGATTGCTGCATGCAAGATCGGCTTGTTGTTGGATCACTTGATCGAGGGGTTGCATCGTCGGAGCTTTGCCTGGGTTGTTCGGTCCGCCCCCGCCGAAGGGCTGGCATCGGCCCTTACAACTCTGGTCCACCTTGACTCGGCCAGAGGGGTCCGCGTTAGTCACTGGATTGTTGCTCACATAGGCATAGAGGTTCGGCCCTTCGTTCGGGCCCATTGGATCTTCGGAGATGAACCTTCCTGCCTTCGTGTCGTAGTAGCGCGCCCTGTAAAAGTAGAGGTTGTTCTCGGTGTCGAACTCGCGCCCGGTGTAGCGGAACGGATTGGTCAGCGAGCCACTGGACGCCGTTTGATTTCCGAATGAATCGAACGTGTAAGTCTGCGCCAACGCCCCTGCCGTGTTGCTGAGTGAAGTGACGGAATCGAGACCGTCCAACTCGTAGTAGCTGGTGGTTGCGCTGCGCAGCACGGCCAGTGGCTCGTCGATCCTACGATCTTGAGCATAGCGAGCAACGACTGCGCCTGTTGCATTTGTTTCCTCGATCAGGTTGACGTCGTCGTAGGCGAAGATGCTCGTCCCGGCAGATGAAACTTTCTTGATGCGCGCCCGAATGGGTCATAAGCAAACGACACCGTCCCGCCAGTTCCCGGCAACGTAACACTGGACAACCTGTTTTCGAAGTCCCAGGCATACGTGGTGGTGTTCGAGCCGGTCACGCTGGTGAGGGTGTTGCCGTTGGAGTCTAATGCTGACCCTACCGTGGTTTCCCCGCTAGAGTTCTCCCATCCCCTACATGCGTTTCCACTTAGCGGCGCGGTTGCACTAAAACAGTGCAACATTTTTTCGCTCGAACTCCAGACGCGAGTTTTTGGGTACACCCCAGCGGCAGCTAAAGGAAAAAACACACACGGATCGCTTGGCGCGGAGAACGTCCCTTCTTTAGCCGCTGTCAGCATTACCCCGATTTTACGTGCTGAGAGATGGACCTGCGAAGTACTTTCGAGCGGCGGTGTGCTCCGTGGGGCACGAAGGACGCTGCGCACGGCGCATCCGATAACTCGCTCGTTATCCGACGCGGCCTGGGCCTGCACCTGGCCCAGCCTTCCCGCACTCCGCTCGACAGAAGCTGCCTTCTGTCGCCTGCGTGGCCCACGTTCGTTCTATTCGGATTCTTCTTCCGCTTCCACGTCCAGAGTTTCCAGCAGCACGATCTTTAGTTGCTCGTTGGCTTGGCCGGTCTCCTCGTTTGTGACAGTCGATGCTTTGCGCTCCAGCGTGGCGCCGGGATGCGTGGCCGCGTGGATTTGTTGCAGCTTGCGGATCGCTACGTGCGTGTAAATTTCCGTGCTGCTCAGATCGGTGTGCCCGAGCATCTGCTGGATGTAGCGAAGGTCCGCGCCGCCTTCCAGCATCAGCGTCGCCATGGTGTGCCGGAACGTGTGGCAGGAGCCGGATTTCCCAAGGTTCGCCTGCGCGATCAAGTCCCGCGCCAGATTGCTCAGCGCGTCGGGATGGAACGGCTCTCCGTACTGCGTAAGAAAAAGCGTGGCGTCGTCCGGCTCGATGGCTAACTGCGGGCGGGCTTCGCGCAGATATTTTCCCACCCATGCCAGCGCCCGTTCTCCGATCGGGATCATGCGGTCTTTCTTGCCCTTGCCCTGGCGGATCGTCAGCGTGGCGCGTTCGCGGTCCACATCGTACAGCTTGAGGTGCATCAGTTCTTTGCGCCGGATGCCCGTCGAGTAGAACGTTTCGAGCATGGCGCGGTCCCGCAGTCCCACCGGCGTACGGATGTCCGGCACGAGCATAATGCGCTCGGTCTCCTCGACCGAGAAGATGGTGCGTGGGATGCGCTTTTCCATGCGCGGCAGGTCCAGATCGCTCGCCGGGTTGTACAGGATGTGATTGTTCCGCACCAGCCAGCGGAACCACCGGCACACCGGCGTCAGCCGCGAGTGTTGCGTGCGGAACGTGAGCGGCTGCCCGTTTTTCTGCCGGTAGTAGTACAAGTAGCGCTGATAGCTCTCCAGGATCGGGCGTGTGACTTCCATCGGGTGCTCGATACCGCGCTGCTCGGCCCAGCGCACGAAGTCTCCGATGGACCAGCGCGCGTGCTCGGCGGTGTCTTCCGAATAGTTTTTCACCAGCAGCCATTCGAGATGTTCTTTCAGCAAGCGGCCGAGTGGTGTGCGCGGCTCGGGCTGAGCCTTGTGCTTGACGACGCGAGCCATCACTTCACCTTCGCGGCTACGCGTACGATGCGATTTTCTCGGGTGTCCCGAGTAGTGCTTTTTTCCTGATTTCGCCTAAAATCGCCATTCCGCCGCGCCAGTACTGGCGATTCCTCACCCCGACCTCCCCCCGACATCACCCCGACTTGGGGCCGACTTGACCCCGACCACTGGCCGTTTTGCCCCGACTTCTTTGTGTCGTAGCCGCAGCCGGTGAGCTTTTCGATCTCGATCAGGCCGGGCAGCAGGGGCTTGCCGCTGTCGCCCTGGCGCTCGAACACCAGCTCGTAAACGAAACTCTGGCCACGTCCGCCGTGATGCACGAGCAGATATTCCAGGTCTTCGAGACGACGGAGATGGGTTTTGAGTTGCGTGTTGCCCCAGCCGGTGTACTGGCGCACGTCGCGGCGGCTAAAACGAAAGTCCGTGCGTTCGATCTTCTGCCGCTCGCATTCCGCACTCGCCATCTCGTCGATGAGCAAGAGCAACCGCCGCGTTTGCGGCGGAAGTTCGTCGAGCGAGCGCCCCAGCACTTCATGCGCCAGCCGGTTGGCTGTGGCGATATCGTCGAGTGTGACCTCGATGTATTCGAGCGCCTGGCCGTTGTGCGTGGCGGTTTTTCGCTCCCGCTGATGCTGGTGCAACAGCGCGATGGAGCGGATGAGTGCCAGATATTTCATGTGATCGCGCCGCGTGCGCGTCTGGCTGTCCAGGAACGTCAGCTCGGGAGCGTAGGGATTGGCCACGAAGAGCGGCTTGATAAGCCGTTGCGCGTTCTGGTGCACGCGGAGGATTTCGTCGCGCTCCCGTTTTGCCAGCAACCCTTCGATGGTCTGCGCTTCGCGCTGCTTTTTGTGGATCGCCTGCGTCTGTGCGCGGCCTTCGTCCACGGCCAGCACCAGGCAACGATTCTGTAGCTCGTCGTCCAGGTCTATCGCCGTCGTCGTGAGGAAGAGCATTACCGGACCTTCCACGCGATAGTAGTGTGTGAGCAGTCTTCCCGTTGTGGCATCCTTGCCCGTCGAGGCGATGCTCAGCGCACCTTCGCTCTGCAACAGTTTCAGCGCATAGGCGGCGCGGGACGCGCCCTCCTCTTCCACGATGGCCAGCACTTTGTGTTTTAGATCGGTCTCGCCCATGTAAAACAAGCTCTGCCCGGTCATGGCCGAGAACTGCACGCGCTGCTCCTCGGGCAGCATCGCCAGCACCGCTTCCATGATCGCGCTCTTGCCCGCGGCGGAACTCGATTGCACCAGCACCGCCAGCGGCGCTTCCAAGAGCCGCGACACCACCGCCAGATAGCTCACCAGCTTGTTGGTCTCTTCGCCCACTACACCGCACCGCTCGAAGTCCGCGAGGATGCGTTCGAGCAACTGCGGATCGCGCAAGAACTCGAGCGCGGCGGATTTTTCCTCCGTCGTCATCTCGATTTTTTCTTCCTGCGGCTTCAGCGTCTTTTCTATCCACTCGTGTTGTAGGTCTTCGAGCTTTAGGACCAGCGTGGCGAGTTCGCGTTCGATACTCTCTTCCTTGTGGCCCAACTCCTTCGCCGCTTGCTTGGCGAAAATCGCGCGCAGACGCGCGGCGTACAAGTCCAGCGTGTCCACGTGCAAGCGCATCTCCCCGCGCGCACTGGTTCCCGTGACCATCACGTTTACCCGCAGAACGCCGGGAGCCGTGTTCTTCGCCAGGCCCAGGATGCGATAGCGCCGCTCTCCGAGCGAGACGTACACCGTCTCGCCGCTCACTTCGACCGGCACATCGAGGACCGGCACGACTGTTCCGGTCGGCAATGGCGCGATGGGCGGCTCGGCAGCTAAAGGAAGATCGCTCTCCTCATTTGTGTTGGCCTCGATGGCCTCGGAGATCTTTTCTTTAGTTGCGGGTGTGGTTGTTGGTTCGGAGATTTCCTCTTTAGCTGCTGTTTTTTCTTCAATGATTTGCGGCTCGCTCACCCCCACTGTGGGCCGCTGGCCTTTGCCGAGCCATGCCGCTTTGCCGAGCAACATCCCGAGACTCTTTGTTGCTGGCGTCACCTTCAGCGCGAAGTCGTTTGCATCCATGCCCTTCGGGAACTGCACCCGGAAGCACTCGATGCCCATCGCCATGAGTTCTTCGGCCAGTTTCTCCGCCGCTCGCTCGCCGGCGTCGTCGCGGTCGTAGGCGATATAAATTCTCTTTGTGCCGTGCTTCTGGAACGCCGCGCGGTGATCGTCCGTGAACCCGTTCACGCCGTAGCTGGCCGTCACATGGCGGAAGCCCGCGCACCAGAACGTCAGCGCGTCGATCAGCGCTTCACACAGGATGATTTCCTTCGAGGCGATGAGCGCCTGCTCGTTCCACACCCCGCGATGCGGACCCGGAAGATACAGGTGCACCGGCGTTCCTTCCCGCAGCGCCGTGTCTCGCGTGATCTTTCTCCCGTACATCTGCACCACTTCGCCTTCCCGATTGAAAATCGGGATCAGCAGCGAACCGTTGAAGTGCTCGTGACCCGTATCGCGGAAGATACCCAGCCGCTGCAACTTGCCGCGCAGTTCCGCGCCTGCCACGCGATTTTTCTCCGGCAGTCCGTAACCGAGCGTGCGGTTGGCGAAGCCAAGCTGGAACTGCTCGATCATCTCTGAGGATGTGAGGCCGCGTCCCTGAAGATATTTCAGGGCGTCGGGAGAGTTTTTCAGCGCTTCGTGGTAGTAGCGCGCGACCTGCAAGAGCAATGCGCGGTCGTCCCCGTCGCGGCTCACCGGCGCGGGCAGCTTCGGAACCGTTGAGCGTTGCGGCGGCTTCGCACTGGAACTGGCGGCTAAAGGAAAATGCTCTTGTTTCAGTAGTTCAACCGCGTGACGGAAACTGATGCCTTCGGCACGCATCACCCAGTCGATCACGCTCCCGCCTTTCCCACACGCCCCGAGACAGTTCCAGAGATTTTTCTGCGGGCTGATCACCAGAGAAGGCGAGTGGTCTTCGTGGAAGGGGCACAGGCCGATGAGGTCCGCGCCGTGCCGTTTCAGTTTTACACCGCGCGCCTCGGCCAGCCGTTCGAGAGAGACTTCGCGCTTCAGCCGCTCGATCTCACCCTCCGGGATGCGCGCCATTCCTTGCACCTCACTTTTTCGCGTTTTGGGTCTTTTCCCGAAAACCTGTCAAGAAGAAAATATGCATTTCTTGCTGCTCACTGTCCGGTGTAAACTCGTCCAGAACATTATACGGATTTGTATATCATGTCAACACACATCTGCACGCCGATTCCGGGAGCCATTTCTATAATCACTCCCGATATGCTGAAAAGACCCTCTGCTTCTAAAGGAATGACTTTTGGACAGCGCCTCCGCACGTTGCGCCGAGAGCACGACCTAACTCAGGTTCAGCTCGCCAAGGCTGCGAACACCACACAGCGCGCTATCTCCTACTACGAGACGGATGGGGGATTTCCCCCGGCCCCTCTCGTGGCTTCTTTTGCTCAGGCACTCGGCATCAGCGCAGACGAACTGCTGGGGATTAAGCGGACTCGCCTGGCCGTCAAGCCTGAACGCCCCAACGGAGACAGGCGACTGTGGAAGAGATTCCAGAAGATGACTTCGTTGCCAGAGCGCGATCAGCGAGCCGTCATCCGCTTGATTAACTCGCTCGCATCGTCCAGCGGTCGCGCCGCAACTCGCGAGTAAGGAGCCTTCCACTGAAGTTCTCAGAGATTGCGAACCGGCTCACGGGCATCGCGACGCCTCTTGGCGGTGTCACCTGGCAGGCTCCCGAACTGGAAGTATCGGCCGCTCGCCGCCTTATCGCTTTCCTCGAAGATCGCCGCGTCCTCTACGCTCCTGACTCCTGGGAGGTCCCCGCGCACTGCGTGCAGTCCGTGCTGGAGATTCGGCATTTCCTGACCGCCGAACTGGGAAAGCTCGATGGCAAGTCCGAGCTCTCCGCGAGCCTGCGCGCGATGCGTGCGGCTTGCCGGAAGTTTCTCGACCGCGTGGGCAGTAGGGATGGCCGCGACGTGGTTCGCTTCGCCAATCACCACGATAGTTGGGCAAGCTGGACGTTTTACAGTGCTCTCGGCGAGACGCGCGGAACCTTCGGCGTCCACCTGGTGCGGATCGCCGCGCAATTCCGCCTAGATATCGAAGACCAACTCGCGTCGATTCTTCCGGCTAAGGACGAGGAAGATTCCGAGTGAACCAGTCAGCGTTGTTTTTTCTCTTTAGCTGCAGCGGTTTGTTTTCAACAAGTTCCCGTATAGGAACCGCGCGGCGCTCCAGAGCGCCCGGAATTTCCTAAGCCGCTGATTTTTCGATGGTTCCTATACAGCAACCAAAGTTGCTGTGCAGCACCCTTTCTGGGGTGACGTGTCACCCCCTCCCGGCGTCGAAGACGCCGCTCTTCCCACCGCTCCCCCGCGCTCGGCGTTAACCGGCGCTGACAGGCCCCGCAGACCGCATGAAGGACGCTAGCCGGGCAGTTGGTGAATGAATCGCATGATCGCTTCTGCGGCTTTCCGTGGCTCCCTCTGGAAGACAAGATGGGGAGCGGGAATCGAGGCCAACATGGTGTCCGGTCGAAGCCGTTGAATCTCGCTAAAACATTCAGGCCGCACCAAGCGGTCGCTGTCGGCTTGGATGTACAACATCGGGATCTTCGTTCGGGCTAGGTCTCCCCTCGCGTCGCAGCCTAGGACAGCCTGGACTCGCTCGGCCAGGACCTCTGGATTCACAAGCCGAATAGCTTGACGGACGCCAGCTTCAAGAGCGTTGGGCGGACTGGCTCCGATGAGAAAGTGTTCGAGCACCAAGCGCGGTGGTGAAAGTCGGAACAACATAGGCCTTGCCAGCACCCTGACCAACAACGACCAGCTTCCCACAGGGTTCGTAATGAACCCGGCACACGTTACCAGTCCTGCCAAGTTCGGCGGGCGCGCGGCCGCGAGCTTTGCAGCCAGCGGAGTCGAGAAGGATTCAGCTATCAGAAGGAACGGACTGCTTCTTGGGACTACCTCCTGCACGCAAGGAACAAGCTCAGAGTAGGAAAGAAATCGCTGTGTCGGATACCTAGCGATGTTGACGCTGAGCGATGGTGGAAGCTCAGAAATTAAATCTGCAAAGAGCGCCCCGGTGCCGTCCAGACCGGGTAGTAGCACCAGCGTGTCTAGGGTCAAACCTTCGCCATCCGCCGCTTCTTGCCCGAACGAAGAATTGCGACGATCACCGATACGGACGCTGTGAGAAGGGCAAGGGCTACGATGGAGAAAATGTTTCCGCGTGAGGCATACGCGTGGCTGTATTCAGTGTGGTGATCGGCTGCGAACCAGTTATAGGTCGCGAGGTTGAAAGACCATCCTGACCCGAGAAGCAGGAGTATCGCCGCCAACCAGCGCACGGCATTTGGCCATCGGCTCATCTTTTATCCTCCTAAGCCGCTAGTGAAATGCAATTGCCCAGCCTGGAGGAAGGGGCCCGTCCAGCGCACCTCGTTTCGGGCACGTACTGCACTTGTCCAGAATATTGCCTACTAGGCTATTGCATTGGTTCGTAGGCGTCCATCTACCTGTTGGCGTGCCTGGTTTAAGCGCATTGTTTACGCAGGCCTCGTCTACACCGGGAACATCTTTGCAATCTCCCGGAGAGATAGGTTCGGCAGAATGGTCTGTAATCGCCGTCTTGCTGAAGATCGGACATGCTGGCAGCGGCCCGTTGTTAGCGGGTCCCATACCAGCCGTCACGGTGTCGGTCTTGATGTAGCAGTGCTGTAAACCTAACAGCTGCGAGAAGAAATCCACGAACGCGTTTACCTGTGTATTTCGGCAGCATTTCTGGACTTTGAGTCCGAACGGGTCTGCGAGATTCGCTGCGTTGTTTTTGACATATCGGTAGAAGTTAATTCCGGCTTTGAATCTCATCGGGTCTTCGCTGAGGAACCTTCCCGCCTGCGGATCGTAATACCGCGCTCTTGAAAATTGCAGGTTGGTTTCGGTGTCGAAGTCTCGCCCCGTGTAGCGAAACGGATTCGTGAGCGAGCCTGCCGTGGCGGTCACGTTGCCGAAAGAATCGTAGGTGTAGGTTTGCGCCAGTGATCCAGCCGCGCTGCTCAACGAAGTCACGGAGCCAAGCCCATCGGCGTCGTAGTAGCTGGTTGCGCCGCCGCGCAGCATCGCAAGTGGTTCATCAATCAAGCCGCTTTGCGTGTAACGGGCAACGGCTGTACCGGAAGAGTTGGTTTCCTCGATCAGATTGTCGAGGTCGTAAGCGTAAATGCTCGTCCCCGCTGAAGAGGACTTATAGATTCTTCTTCCGAAGGGATCGTACTTGAAGCTGACGGTGCCACCGCTACCAGGTAAAGTCACCGACGTGAGTCGATTTTCGAAGTCCCAGGCATACGTGGTGGTGTTCGAGCCGGTCACGCTGGTGAGGGTGTTGCCGTTGGAGTCGTAGGTGTAGGTCGTGCTCGGCGTTGAGGTCAGTTCGTTCGAGGTGTTCACGGTGTAAGAGAGAACTCAGACGGTTGCCGACCGGATCGTAGGTGTAGCTCTCCGTGGTGTTGGTCCCTTGGGTCACGTTCGTTAGCTCGTAAATCGCGTCGTACGCGTAATTGCTGGCCGTGCCCGACGGCTGCGGCGTCCGTACGGTGCGATTTCCTGCATTATCCACCGTGTACGTGGCCCCGTCGATAGTACTCCCGGACAGTTGGTGCAGGACGCTCTGCAACCTGGAGAGATTGTCATAGGCATAAAGCGTGCTTACCGAGTTTGGCCGAGTCATCTGCGTTCTGCGGCTAAGCGCATCGTAGCTGAAGCCGAAATTCCCCGTTGCGAACGCGGCTGGCGGAGTCAGCGTTTGCAGCCGGTTCAGCGTGTCATACGCGTACGTGGTCGAGCCGCTTTCCGGGTCGGTGAACCCCGTGCGGTTCGACGCCTTAGGTTGTCAGGTTTCGCGTTAGAAAACTGTATGTCGTCGTCGTTTGAGTCAGCCGCCCCATGTTGTCGAACGTAAATTTGTATGTGCCGGTGGGGTCCGTCACCTGCGTCAATCGGCTGTCATTGTCAAAGGTATACGCCACCGAAGTGGAATCGGGATAGGTCTTGCCCGTCAACCGATTCGCCAGGTCATACGTGTAGGTGATTTGCTGGTTCTTCCGGTCAGTCTTGCTGGTCAAATTATTGTTCGCGTCGTAGCCATAGGTCTCGATGTTCCCCGACGGAAACGTCGTCTTCGTCACTCGTCTGAAGGTGTCATACGTGAAAGAAGTTGTGTTGTGGTTCGCGTCCTGGATACTCGTCAAGTTGTTTTCTGTGTCGTAGCCGTACGTGGTCACATTGCCTGGAGTGGCGGCATCCGTGACGGTGGTCAGCCGGTCGGCGTCATCGTACGCATACGTCGTTATTTTCCCGTTTTGATCGGTCACCGAAGTTCGACGGCCCCGGTAGTCATAACCGAACGTTGTCGTCGTGGTGTCCGGGTACGTGATTGTTGTCAAACGGTCCATCGCATCGTACGCGAATGTGGTCTGATGATTCAGCGCATCGGTCACCGAAGTGCGGTTTCCGTGCGCGTCGTAAACGTACGTCGTGACATTGTTCTGCTGATCCGTGATCGTGTTGATCAGCCCGGTCGGGAAATATGTCAGCGTGGTCACGTTGTTCAGCGGGTCCTTGATCGTTAGCAATTCGCCGTTGGTGTCATAAGTGAACGTCGTCACGCTGGCCGCCACACCCGAGGCAGGCGCTGGCGTGGTCAGCGTCAGAAGGTTGCCGTGCGAATCATACGTGTTCGAGGTAACGAACCCGAGCGGATCGGTCATGTTCTGAACTTCACCAAAACTGTTGTAAGTATATGTGGTGGTTGCCGTGGTCGTGGCGTTGAGCTGCACGGTTTTTGAAGTGAGGTTGTTCGACGAATCGTATTCGTAGAGGGTCGTGTTGCCCATCGCGTCGGTCGTGTCCTGCACGTTTCCGTGCCCGTCGTAATCTTTTTGAATGGTTCCGCGAATCGTGCAAGTGGAACACCCGGAACCCTGAGCGCTGGTCATCGCCCACTGCCCGCCCTGCAGCGAAGAAACGAAACTGGTCTGGTTGCCCAGCGAGTCTGTGATCTGCGCATGGAAGGCAACCGTGAACATCGGTCCCTGGCTCGTGATGTTTCCCACTGTAACCATGACGGGACCAGTTGTGGCTCCGTCGGGCACAGTCGCGACAATTTGCGTATCACTCCAAGTGCTGATCGCCGCCGTCGCGCCGTTGAAGCTTGCCGTACTCACGGGATTGCTTCCTTGCGTCGCGCCGAACCCGGACCCACTAATCGTTACCGTCGCCCCAGGTGCACCTGTAGTGGGCGATACTCCGGTGGTCTGCGGGTTTGCCAGCGATCCACCCGGCGTCACGGAGACGTTGTCAAATGTAGCTGTTGTAAGGGTTGATGGATTTTCGCTACTCACCCCAAACCCAACGTACACCGTTTGTGCCGTTGTGATAGTCTGCGTGGTCCCGATTTGGACCCAGGTCGAACCGTCGCCACAAGCATAAGCGCTGAACTGATTGGCGTCGCGAACCACTTTCACCCAATAAGGCAGACTTCCGCTTGTGCCATACGTCTGCTGCATGGTGATTGCCGGGTACGTCCGATATTTCATGTAGGTGGCAATCGACGATGTGTAGTTGACGGTGAATGAGGCCACGTTTGTGGCGCTCGCACCCAGAGTTTCGCGGATCATCACACCTGCTAACGCGCCATAGCTGCTGCTACTTGCTACTCTGGCGATGATAGTTCCGCTAGTGCTCATCGTCTGATAAACAAAGTGAAAAGCGTCAGCAACGTCTGACATATTATTTCCGGCGGCTTGCACAGTGAACACACCGTTCGCGTAGCTCGCGTTCCCGGCCAGTCCCACTGCACCGATATCCATGTCCAGCCACCCGGACGGAAGCGGTTGCGAGGTTACTGTGAACGCCACAGTATTGCTGCTATCCAGGCTCGGACCAACCAAGACAGCCATCAGTCCTGAGGTCGCCCCCGTTGGAATCGTTATGTTGATCGATGTCGCATTCCACGAGTTGATTGTTACGGGCGCGTCATTCAGAAGAACTGTACTTCCGCCTTGTGAAGCCCCAAAGCCCGATCCCGAAATCACGACCTGGCTGCCAATCGGTCCTGTCGTCGTGGATAGCCCGGTAATCACGGGAGCAGGCGTTGTCGTCGAGCTGACCGATACGTTGTCAAACGTCGCCGTGGACAAAACCGACAGACTCGACCCGCTCACTCCCAGTCCAATGTAAACGTTTTGGGCCATGTTGGTTTCTATCGTCCCCTCAATTGGCGTCCAGCTCGCGGCGTCGGGTGACTGATATACGTCTACGCCGTTTCCAATGCGCACCAGCTTCACCCAATAGGGCGGGTTTCCAGAAGCTTGGCCCCCGGCATAGCTGGCGGTTCCGCCGCTGAGTATACGGTAGTAAGCATAAGCTGAGCTTGAGTAGCCGGCTACGAACACGCTTTTTGCGGTAGCATCCATCGTCTCGCGAATCATTAATCCTACCTGTGAAGATTGGCTACTTCTGCCCACCACTCTTGCCACAATGGTTCCATCGCCCGATAAGGGTTGATATACAAAGTGAAGTCCATCTGGAGCGGGCGCTCCGCCGCCCCCACAATTTATGTACACACCGCAGCCTGCGCCCTTCACGGTGAACACGCCGTTCGCATAGCCCGCACTGCCCGCAACGCCCACTTCTCCGATGTCTTGGTCCAGCCACAATGACGGTAGCGGTGTTGAGGTCACCGTAAATTCCACCGCGTTGCTGTCATTCATGCTGGGCACGACCGAAACCACTAGCGGCCCTGAAGTAGCTCCGGTTGGAATCGTCAAGGTAATCGATGTCGCGCCCCACGAGTTAATGGTCACCGCTACCCCGTTCAGCAGTACAACACTGTTCCCTTGCGAGGCACCAAAGTTTAACCCGCTGACCACCACCTGGTTTCCAATCGATCCGGTCGTTGCAGAGACACTAGTAATCATCGGAGACGAATTTGCTGTTGTGCTGACCGATACGTTGTCAAACGTCCCCGTATACGAAGTCCCTGTACTCTCACTGCTCATGGCCAGCCCTATGTACACATTCTGGGCCATACTGATCGTTGCGCTCGGTCCCACCTGCAACCAGTTCATGCCATCAGACGATATGTACCCGCTGAAAATGCTCCCACTGCGGACGACTTTCACCCAGTAAGGCAGGGCCGTGGAAATGCCCGGCAAGTACGGGTATTGAGTGAATATCTGGCTTGAGGAACTTGATCCAGTATTCAATCGATCATAGAAATACATGCTGCGATCAACGTTGAGAGTTAACGCGGTTGTGGAGCCAGCGCCAAGCGTCTCGCGAATCATCACTCCCGCCTGTGTATAAAAAATGCTACTTGTGCTCACCACTCTTGCCACAATCGTTCCGTCACCCGACAGCGGCTGGTACACAAAATGAAAAGCGTCTGCGGTCACTGACCCGCCGTTAAAGCAATTGTTGAAACCACAGCCCGCGCCTTGCACCGTGAAAGCGTTGCTCGCATAACTCACACTCCCGGCTAGGCCCACCGCACCCACGTCTACATCCGCCCAACCCGTGGGAAGTGTATTGACGGTAAAGCTCACTCCGTTGCTTGCGATCCCACCCACAGTCACGACCACAAGGCCCGTCGAGGCTCCTGAAGGAACCGGCGCAACAATGCTCGTATCACTCCAGCTCGTTGGCGTGGCCGTCGTTCCATTAAACGTGACCGTGCTGGAACCCTGGGTACTTCCGAAGTTCGATCCGCTGATCGTCACCGAAGTCCCCACGGGCCCTGCCGTCGGCGACAGGCTCGTAATACTCGGCGCTGGAACCACAGTGAAGTTAACGCCATTGCTGTCTACCCCGCTGGCGTGCACAACGACGTTGCCGGTGGTAGCCCCCGATGGGACTGTGGCCACGATGCTTGATACGCTCCAGGTACTTACGGTCGCAGTTGTACCGTTGAATTTCACCGTACTCGAACCCTGAGTCGATCCAAAGTTCGATCCCGAAATCGTTACGGACGCCCCGACCGCTCCCGAGGCAGGTAACAGACTCGTGATGCTCGGTGCCGCGACTACCGTGAAGCTCACACCATTGCTGTCCACTCCGCTGGCGTGCACAACCACGTTCCCCGTTGTTGCTCCCGATGGCACCGTGACCGCGATGCTCGAAGCACTCCATGTCGTCACTGTCGCCGTCGTCCCGTTAAACTTGACCGTGCTTGTCCCTTGACTCGACCCGAAGTTTGACCCCGTGATCGTCACCGACGTGCCCACTGCTCCTGTCGTCGGTGAGAGACTCGTGATGCTCGGTGCCGCGACTACCGTGAAGCTCACTCCGTTGCTGGCCTTATTCGAAACGGTCACCACAACGTTTCCGGTGGTCGCACCTGACGGCACCGTCGCCACGATACTGCTCGCACTCCAACTGGTTGCGGTCGCAGTCGCCCCGTTAAACTTGACCGTGCTCGTGCCCTGGGTTGAACCAAAATTCGACCCAGTGATCGTGACTAAAGCCCCGACCGCTCCTGAAGTCGGCGACAAACTCGTTATGCTCGGCGGTGCAGCCTGTGCTTCAGTCGCGAAGATTGATACGAGCGAGAGCCCGAGGCTCAGAATCAGGATCGGTTTCCAATTGCTTAAGCGCATGAATGCAACCCTCCGAGGCTTTTCAGGTGCAACCGATGAAGCTGGGTTCCTTGCCACAACTGACAACGACAAAAATCAACTCACTGCGGATAGGAAACAGTGACGGCGTTGACACCATTGGCCTGCAACGAAGTCAATCCGCGGCCATTGCTGTCGTAGGTGTGGGATTCGAGAACCTTGCCCTGCGAGTCCGTCACGGCTGTTATCAGGGACTGGGTGCTATATGTGAAAGAGACCGTTGTTTGATCTGGTTTCGTGACCTGCGTTAAGCGCTGTTGACTGTCATAGGAATACGACAGCGAGATTCCAACACTTGAAGTGACACTTGTCACAAGGTTGGTGAAGCTGCCGCCGTAAGTGAAGGTCAGAGTGCGCGAAGCTGGGTCCGTGACTGTGACAAGGCGATTGGAACCGTCATAGGAAAGCTGTGTAGTGTTGCCGTTGGGATCGATGATGGAAGTCAGTGACCCGCTCGTATAACTAAAAACTCTCTTTTCGCCATTTTGGAAGGAGAGCGTCCACGTCTGCGTTCCGTTTTGCGTCAGCGTAGCTGTGACGCTCGCCGGGACTGCCAAGTTCCATGTGGACCCATTGGAAGAAAAAGCCCAGATGCCGCCGTCCGACCGCAGGTACACCATATAACCGCTATATCCCCCGCTGCCTGCGAACACTCGCTCTTCATAGGTCGAGCGCCAATTCGCACCAAACATGCCCACCTGAAAACTACTAACACTCGCGGGCCAAATGCTGTTCCACGTTCTGTTCAGTCCTAGACCGCCTCCCAGTCCAGGCACTCTCACGTCCATTTGATCGATGTACGTATTGCCATTGGTCAAACTGATTGGCTGTCCGGCTTCTGCGCCGCTACACTTTGGACACCAACTTGGTGGCGGCGGGCAACCTGACCACTGGGCGATCAAATAGGACCAAGGGATAGGGGATGGAGAGTAATAAAACCATCCTGAAGGGATGGGAAGCGGCCAATCCCACCGTTGAATTGCCAATCGGCCAGGGCACGACTGAGCCGCCAATGGAACGCTAATAGCGCATTGCAGAACAACAAGTATGAATAGCGCACTGCAAAGTTTCCTAATCATTGTCAATCACCTCCGCCTCTTGCCCACTTGGATATCCGGCGAATCGGCACACCACTGCGATTCGTTCTGTCACCTGGGAGTGACACTCCGTCGATGGAAGCCAAAAGCAAAGACACTTCACCGAAATCGGCAAGAAGCAGGCAATTAAGCCTTCGCAAATATCCCGCGAAGTACTTTCATTTAGAGAATAACTACTTATGTGTCAATGGTACTAGCTCAAAGATTCTGTGGATAATCTGTGAATAACGGAGAGTGTAAATGCCGGTAAGAAATAGAATCGCGGTTTGCCCGAAGAAGTGTTGGCAGTTCTGCGCAGTTTCTCCCAACCTGAAACCTTGCCGGAAATTCCGCAAAGTGAGCACCGCGAGGTTGTGGATGGACTCGCTTGACCAGAAAAAGTAGACTTGTTTCCCCGCTTTTCTTACCTGAATTTTTTAGATTCTTGTTTCTAGCTCCGAAAGGTTGAAACGTTTTCGCACTCGCCTGCACTACTAGTCATAGGATATTTCCTTTCGCCGTCTCTCAGGTTTTGTCAATACGTGTCCAAGATAGTTTCGAGGAGAAGAACATGCGAAATTTAATTTCATGGTCCAGGGTCGCACCGAAGAATGAATTCTTGAATGCTGCCAGGGAGGTCTATCTCTTGAACTGGCTAGGGCGAGTTTTCCTTCTCATGGCGTATTTGGCGATTCTAGGGACAAGCACCCCGGCAATTGCCCAAACTCTTGACGAGTACAAGGCAGCCGTAGAAGCGGCAAGCCGTGATGAAGGTTGCGCATCTATCCCCAAGTCGGACTTGAGAGATCGATGCAATAGAGCAGCGGACTTTGTGAAACAAGATTGTAAAGAGAAGCCGTTTCGCTGTAAGGACCTCCTGGAAAACAGAAAGCTTGCAGAGAACATCAAAGGCAAAGAAGATTCGATCTCGTCGCTGAAGAAGGATAAAGAAGAATTGGAGAGAAAAAAGTCTAGCGCAAGTGACTCCGATAAAAGAGAGATTGAAGACAAAATCAAGCAACTGGAGAACAAGATCGATAGCGATTCTCGCAGCTTGGAGGAAATGAAGAGAAGCCTTTCGACTGATCGAAGCGACGCTGGAATAAGGGCAGATCAAGGCCGTAGATGCCTAGAGGCCCGCAAGGACGTTCAATATCTATTTGACTCTGCGCGAAGCTCCGCGCAATCTGAGAATGACTCCGAAAAGAAGCCGTTCGCCAACAAGCTGATCGAGTATTGGGAACGCAAAACGAAAGAGCACGATGAAGCTTTCAAACTCACCAAAGAGGCAATAGAATATTGCGAAGAGTGCAAGAGCGGCGACATCTAGCGCATTGCGCTATGTAAGGACTGTTCGGTTCCCAAATCCGAAGTAATCACCACCGGCACCTTCTGAACCTGTTGCGCTTGGATTGAAGCTCGTGGTGCGAATGCGAGGGTACACAGCACTGCCGCAATTGCTGATTTCATGTTCGTGCTCCGATCTCCGGCGTGGACGTTATCGGCATCATGCCGAACCTAAACTTGTTCACCAAAGCGTCCTCTACATCGTTCAATTCCCGTGGCGTGCCCCTTTCGACGGCGAAGACGTACCATCCCGCACAGCGAGGCATGGCGGACTTGGCCGCTTCCATGAGTGTTTGGTGTTCATGCAGGCAGCGACGGTGACTCCAACTGTCGGTCCAGGCTGCTTCATAGTGATCGCTCCTTATCCCGGCAGAGTGCCAGGTGACTTCTTAACTTTTCCGCGCCAATTCCCGCCTCGTGGCACGCAACGAAGAACGCCCGCTCGCTCTCGAATAGGAACCACGTCGCCGCTCTGTGCCTCGCACTCTCCGGCGTTTCCCACGTCAAGTCATTTACGAACTCCAGGATTGCGTCTGCGCACGGACCTTCCTTGACCATGCCATTCGCCGTAAACTTTGATAGCGGATGCGGCAGGCCGAATCGTTCCCTTATGGCTCGCGGGTTGAGGGATTCGAGGATCAATTCTTCCAGTGGCTGTAAAGGACGTTCGTCCATAAACAAAAACAGCATCAATGTCTTTATTCCATATACTTATCCGCAACACTATGCTTGTCAAGAACTATTCTATTTGGACAGACAGGTGTCTCTATGATAGCCGTCTCTTGTCGTTGGGGCTGGACACGTCAGAATTGCTGCAATGTCCAACATCAACGTGCAATTTGGAAAAGCAGTACGGCGGCGTCGGAAAAAGCTTGGCTGGTCGCAAGAAAAACTGGCAGAGCACGCCGGGCTTCACTGGACCTACATAGGCAGAATCGAGAGAGGAAAGCAAAACATCTCACTGGCGAACGTCGGGAAACTTGCGCGGGCGCTGAAGATCACGCCGGAAAAAATGTTCAAGGGCGTTCGCTGAGGAGCCGTGCGCTAGTCACTGTGTAAGTCCATCCAGCACCCTGCGAAGGTATTTCTTCCGGGCGGAGCCGTTACCTCGATTATTGAGAAGTGACAACACTTCCACGTACTAAATTCTCTTGACAACGTAACTAATCAAGTCATATAAGAGCTTTCGCGTCGGGCATCCTGGTCTCACCTTTCCACAACGAAGCTGAGATAGATGACCCTTATACAGGGTGCCCGCTGCCAACCATTTCCAAGGAGGACACGCAATGCCCCCTCTCGCATTGTGCTCAAGCCCGGCGTGTGATTTCAGGATCAAACTGCAAGACGGGAAAACGGGAAAATCGATCTCAACGCCACACATCTGTCCAAAGTGTGAGGCTCCAATGCTCTCCGTCTGCCCAGAGTGTGGTTTTCTCCTTATCGACATTCCGGCAGAAAAACATCCTCGATGTCCAGTCTGCCGCTTTGATATCCGTGAAACTTTCGCCCGGCTGGTTTTCGGCATTCACAGACCTTCTCCAAGATTTAAGGGTGATCCATCTCCATCCGAGTCCTGATTGCTTCACCGAGGTAATACGAACGACGAAGGATTTAGGAGGCTTGAAAAAGGTGGCTCAACCAAAACGAAACAGATAAGGGACCATTGCGGGAAGATGGTGCCCATACGGACTCCGTTGAAGGCTTGGCGGTTCGGAGAAACTGTGATGTTGAGCAAAGTCACGTTTAAGGTCGTGGGGAAGGAAGTTCACCGTTCACAGCTTGGGGATAAGTTAAAAGTAGCGGCGGTAGGGGCCGTGAAGGATAGTCTCCCAGCGAAAATTGAAGCAGTTCATTGCACGGTCCACAATCAGAACGCTAAGGCTATCTTGAAAGAAACGGAAGGGAAGTTAAACTACGAGATTCAGGGCTGCTGCGATGAACTCATCGAAGAGGTTAAGAGGTTGCTCAACTCGCAATCGTAACGCCATTCTAGCTTCCAAGTGCATGCTTGACGAGTGTTGAGAGCGCGATCTTCAGTCCCTCCAAGGTGAGTGCGCCCGTGCTCTTGGTGACGGTTTCTTTCGCTTTCGCCCAAAGCGTGAGTCCGGCCTCGCGTTGGATTTGGCAGCAAGCCACCTTCAACCCGAAGTTACCTCGTTCGACAACGAAGGCCAACTATCCCCTAGCCGACCTGTGGCATGCGAGGGGTTCGGATAAAGCCGCGAAAAAGCGAAAAAAGAGCTACGATGATATTAGCAATCGACTTTGCGATTTTCTGCTCGGATGGAGAATTAGAAGGAAAGGGAATTGGCTGTGCTCTGGCAAGCATCGATAGACGACAGTGCAGACAGGAACAGGGAGAAGGTAATCATCTCCGCGTGCCTCGTCGGTGATTGCGAACGATGGCGCGACCTTGTGCGACCCTGGAAGGTTAAGCTGGCGACAAACAATTTGAATTACTTCAAGTCCTCTGAATGCGGCGCACTCAGCGGAGAATTCCTGCAATTTAGGTCTGAGCAAAAATATCCCAAACCCTTGGGGCGCGAGGCTGCGGATAAGATTCGAGATGACTTGGACCAGATTATAAAAAACTCCGACGTGCGCGGAATCGGTGTGATCGTTCCTGTCCCGGTTTCAACAAGATTTATGCCGAACCACGGTATGCAGCCATTATCTCTTCGCCGAACCCATACGAATGGGCTGTTCAGTTACTGTGGAATCAGTGCGCCAAGGGAATGGAGGAACTAGGCAGAAATCACACTGTCACCTTCGCGTACGATGACGGTGATAATTATGACCGCCTACGGAACCTGTTCAGAGATTACAAGGCCAAAAACCCAAAGAATGCACGGCGAATGGCAGACTTTGTGCCCCTGGACGATAAGAAACATCCAACGATACAGGCGGCGGACATGGCCGCGAGCGTTACCCAAAGATTTGCGGTTGAATGGGCAGAAAACCCTAACGAGGCGACACTGAAACGCTTGAAAACAAGTATGTATAAAATAGTGGTATCGACGGAAGAATGGACGGGAGGCCCTGGAGCAAATCATTCTATTCCGCGAGAAGCGCGTTAAGGTAGCCAAAGCATGACGGCGCGCCCCCACAAATTGCGCGTTCCTCTCGGCTCCAAAGGCTCCAAGTGAATAAGGGCAGCGGCGCTACGTCGTTTCTTTTGCGAGACTAGGAGATTGGATTTTACTCCCCACAATCACTGAGGGAGCGGCTCAACAATAGCCTGCGCACGGGCGAAAACGAATATCTGGCTCTTTAGAATGAGGAAACCTTCGCTGCCTCCGGGGTCACTCATATACTCGCGCACATGGTCGGTGCCCAATGGAATGGTATCGCGCGTGCGAGGGTTATGAAGTTCGAGTTCCTCCCTTGACGCGCTCATAACAATCCACGCGTCGTCGATGTACCGCCATTGTCCAGTGCTTGAATCAAGTGGCATCGGGCGAACCTTCACGCGCGCATACCGCATTTCCGACAGCTTTTGCTTGTTCATCGTCGTTCTCCCGCGCTGCGGCCCGTAAGTGATTCTACACCTGCCGAGCTAGTGGTAGACTTGCCAAATGTCCCGCGATCTGAAACCACCGTTCAAGTTTGACATCAGCGGGATCGTCAGTCGGCTGCGCAAGCTGCCGGTCTCTGGGGATGGCGTCACAGTCACGCTGCCCGGCGTTAAGGTCACGCTAAAGCCAGATCACGTTGAGCGAACTGTTGCTAGGGAAGTCGTGATTCGGCTTGCTGACCGCCGTGTCTTGAACGCATCGGAATGCTGTGATGGCTGCATCGACAATGCTTTGAAGTCGCTTCAGGAAATCAGGCAAACCATCGTTGAGATGCAAGTAGAGCTTTCAAGCAAGACCGACAGCGTTTTGTACCTGCTTCTGGATTCGATTCGTGATTCCATACGGCAGTTTCTGACGTTTGAACAGCGACTGACCAGCAGGTCTCCTGGAAGCAGGGAACTCTACTTCGCTGCGCTCGAAATGCTACGTGCCCACATCCATCGTTCACTGCTTCAAGTCTCCAAGATTGCTGACATGGAGATACCCGGCATTTCAGCCGCGATGCGCTATGACGATAACTGGCAGCTTGATGCCTACCAAGAGCCGCTTCTGGTCAACATTAAACCCGAATGAGAATCGAAGGCTCTATACGGGTTTTCGCCGGTGCTCTCGTCCGAAGTGTCTGGACGTACCTCGTCATCATCGGTACGCTTGTAACGGTTGTACTCATTCCGCGCAATTGGTATTGGATTGTGCCCTCCGCCATTTGTGTGGTCGTCGTCCTTGCCGCGTCTCGCGCCGTCCAGATCGTCCGCAATGCCGCTCAGGCGGACGCCGCTCGCCAGATCGCCGAAATCCGTTCAGATGCCACGCGGCAACGTGAAGAGTCCCAAAAGCTAATCCACAATTTGCGTGAAGAAATCGCTCGTCGTGACGAAGAGATTGTTCGACTGAAGGTGCGTCCTTTTACCAAAGCGCAACAGGATTCGATAGATGCGAAACTAAAAGAACTTGACGGTACGGCGAGAGACCTTCTGCGCTTTCTCTTGGATCGCGGAGAATCCGACACGGAAACAGTTCGGAAGGCTTCGCAGGTGCATGCCAACTCGCTTGAAGCAGCAGTTGAAATCCTGAAAGCTCGGGGCCTAATAATCAAGCGAGACGACGCGAGCTTCCTACCCGCGTACATCGTTTCGTACTGGCGTGTCAATCCGCAGTGTGAACAGATTCTTCAGGAGCTACTGTATCCGCGCAATGAGAGCCGAGCGAGACCGGACTTCCTCGCTTGAGACGGAACGGGGGGCAATGGCGGAGCTACCATCTTGGCCGGTGCATCCGGCGTGTGCCTGAATGCGCGAGCCTATCCGCCCTTTGTGCTTCATTCACGGGCGGGGCATCGCCGAGCTTTAAGATTTTGTACTTCAATGTGGTTGACCTAAACTGGCACAGAAAGGTGGGTGACGACCAGTGGCACGCGCGAAAGTTCAGCCCAAAGGCCCGGATTGGCCGCCAGATCGGACTTTGCGAGTGCTCAAGCAGCAGCTTCAGAAATTGCAGGCATTCAAGGGCAAGAATCACAGGGACGTGGAAAACGAGGAAACGATATGGAAACAGACAACCGAAGGAGCGATGATTCATGGCTTCGGTGAGGACAGCCATAACGTACACCACTATTACAAGGCGCGTTCGGCAGGCGTCCACATGATGGGGGGAATTTCAGACCACCAACAGCAACTAAACTACAACCAGAGAATCGCCAAGTTTGAAGCGACTCTATTGAGTTCGATTGCCGAGTTAGAAGCCTCAATCCCTGAACCCGCCATGCGAGGAGCCTACGAGGCGGGTGATGAGTACGCTTTTTATAAAGACCTGAAAGACATCATGGGCAGGGCAAATGCGGACATCTTCATTGTGGACAACTACCTGAACACGGACTTTTTTGAACTTTACGTAGCCACTGTCCGCCCCGGAATCTATTTACGCATTTTGACGAACGAACTAAAAGGGAACCTTGAAGCCGTAGCGAAGAAATATGCGGCAAGTCACAGCATCGAGCTACGTAATGGACCGGACGTGCATGACCGCCACATTTTTGTGGATCAACGTTGTTGGACGGTAGGCCAGTCCATCAAAGACGCCGCGAAGAAGAAGCCAACGTACATGGTGGAGCTGAGTGCAGGTTTGGTTCCAACGATGCGGAAAATCTATGAAGAACTGTGGGCTAAAGCTGCGGTTGTCGTGAAGAGTTAGCGGGCAGGCTGCGAAGTGCCGCCAGATTCTTTGGTCGGAATTTGGCCGGTAGACAGCCAGGTTTGAAGTGCCGTTCGGTCTCGAACCCACATCTACAGAATTGGTTCCAACTTGGTTCCAACGAAGGGCCGCTAAACCGGCGTTTTTTCGGTATAAGCGGTGCCGATTCAACGGTTTTTAAGTAGTTTAACAGCCGAATGCTTTGCGGTCTCGAAATCGAAACGGGTGCGACAGAAAACGCGACAGTGAGCAATTCCCGGGTCCCAAGGCCGCGGGAACTTCCGGTAATTAACCAGACTTTTGACATAGAAAACTCCTTCCATCAATTTCGGATCGACTGCTGGAAACAGCCCAGCCGCTGAGAGACTTTGACCGCCAGTGCTGGAGAGCACTCATCATGCGTGTAGTGAAAACATACAGCTCGCACAGAATTAGGCGCCTCGGCGCCCAATCCAAGGCAATTGATCGTAACCTTTCATTTCTTCCGACTTGCCGCGGCCTTCTTGATGAGCGGAGCTGCCGCCTTCGTGTCGGCTTCCGTCTCGAACCCAAGTACCGCTGAGAACCTTCGCCCGATCGACTGAGCGACAAAGAAAGTCATGTTGATCCCCGCCCCTGCGATGGCCTGGGTGATGGCGAGCCCCAAGCCGGGCTTATCGTCCCCTTCCACAAGTAGTGTCGGAATTGAGGAGGCCGATAGCCCCGCTTCTGAAGCCGCGGCATTCACTTTCTTGCCTGCGATGGGATAAAGCTCAATTGCGGCCTTTGTTCCTTCGCCCGGATAGCGATACCCCATCAGGACATGCAAGTTTGCCCCGGCCTTTGTCACCGGCTCAAGCGTATGCGCGAGCGACCCAACCTGGTTCTCAACTTCTTTCCGCCAAAGCAAAATGTTTTTCACCGTAACCGGCATAGCTGCGCCTCCCAGGAAGTCCGATCGGGACTGGATGAAGCGAATAGTACGCCCAGTCGTGGTTTTGCCCAATCCCTATCTCTCTGCGATTCGTCCGATGGGCAAGCTTTTCGATACGTCGAGCCCGCGAGAGGGAACCGACCTAAGTTCTTCAAAGGTCAGTCGTATAACGGAAAGAGGAGGCCGAGAGGATGAAGGCGTTACCCATGCATGAGATTGAACGGAAACAGAAATCGATTCCACCCTTGAGCCAATCGCGGCATGGCGACATGGCGTGTGAGACCCTCTACGTTTGCAAGCATGTCCAGGGCGCAAGGTTGGGGGAATCCGAGCCTGCTGCACGGGGGATAGAAATCCACGAAGTCCTGGCGTCCTACCTCAACCACCTTGTTAGAGCCAGGCGCGCCACAGACCTCGAAGTATTCGACGCCTTGGTCAGAGGTGCTGGCGCCGAAGCACGCGAAGTCCTGGAGACATTTCGGAACAACCACGCCTTTGATCCGGAGAAGATCCTTGCCACGGAACTCCACATTGCGCTTGATCAAAACTTCCTTCCAATCCAGCATTCGGCAAATGCCTCGCAAGCAGCCGAATACGAGGGAACGCTTGACTTGGTGATGATCCATTCGTTCACGGAGGCTGAGGTCGACGATTGGAAGAGCTATTACCAGGTCATCGACGCGGACACATTCCAATCGAAGTTCTATCCGCTCCTCCTGATGTGCCTCAATCCATCCCTGGAACGCGTGAAATTCGTTTTAGAGTTCGTGCGCTATGGAGCCTCTCGCTGTGCCGAATACACACGGAAGGATTTGCCCTGGCTCAAAGAATTGGCGCAGAGGGAACGGGCGCGCCAAAGAAAGCTCCACGGGTTGAATCGAAGCCGCAAACTGAAGACATCCCCAGGGAGGCACTGCACTTGGTGCCCCCTTCTGTTGAATGGCTGCCCTGTGGGAGAGACAAATCCCTACGTCCGGATGACAGCTGAAAGGCGCCTCCGCTTTGCCGTCTGGCTCCAGGAAGCAGAAAAGCAGAACACCAGGGTGCTCAAAGATCTCATGGTGAAACGGGGACCGATCCACTACCGTGACGGGAACCAGAATGAGCACTTGGCGGAGTTCGTGCCTGTGGAGAAGAAGTTCTATCCCTATCGCGATGCTGCTTCGATCCTTGATGAATGGTTCGGAACGCATCCCGATGAGCAAGGCCTACGGGAAAAGCTCACGGTCTCGGGTCTCTCTTCCCCTCTCAAAGCAGGGAAGCGCGCCGAACTTGCGCAGAAGCTGGCAACCATCGCTGACGTGCGGCTTGAGACCGAACTCAGAATCGGCCGAGTAAGAAGCAACGGCGGGAAGGAACACACCTGAGCCAAATGTGGAGGCCTAATGGCGAGATAGTCGACTGCTCAGGCTCGACGGGCGTCTGTCCCGCGGCGAACTGTATGCAAATGCCGGTATCAAACGGAAGCGGACCGGCCCGCAGTGAAGTCATCTCTTCCTCACTGGAGCGCGCCAGAAGGCGTCTTCCGAGCCTCCGAGTTTTCGCAGACTCTGCAGCGCCTGAAGTCCCGCCTCTACCGTCAAGCGCTCATCAATTACGCGCCGCACCGCTTCGGAATTATTGGGTGACTGGAGGGCCTTGCGAAGCCGTCGGACTTTCCTGACGTCGAGTAAGAGATTAGTACGCGTGAGTGCTGCCCTAGTCATAGCCGACCTCCGGTGCGTAGTTCAATTCTGATTATACGCAACGCACGGTTTCACCATAGTGCTGCGGTTCATACATTGCTCAGTTAATTTTCGCCCCGCAATTCCCGCCGGAAATTGCAATCGACCAAGCCGGAGCTTTCGACCTCAGATGTGACCCCACGTGCGCCGAAAGGAGACATTGCAATGCGTTGTCCATATTGCGGAGACAGACGAACAGAAGCCCTCGCCGCGCCCATTGCGGAAGGGATGGGGCAATCATCGGACGCCAGCTTTGAGGGGGAAGTGCGAAGTTGATACGTGCGGGGCGGATTTCAAGCAGGCAGGAATCCGGCGCCACGTAGACCACATTGTGCCGGCCCGATTGATCCGACGACTAAACGCTGGTAATCCAGACCGCCGCGAAAACCTTCAGTGCATCTGCGGAACCTGCCACGGTTACAAGCTCCAAGCTGACCACAAGCTGTGCCTAGGGGATAAGCTGGGGTACCTCAAAATTCTTCGGACCCACAATTTTGATCTTGCGCGCGCCGAGCGGGCGCTACACGTCCCATGCTTGCGCACCGGACGCACGATCTGCTCAGCGAACATTTCAGCGAGAAAGGCCATGAAAGCGACGCCACAACGTCTAACCTCAGTCAGCTTGAGTACGATCCGTCCATTGAACCAGTCGCAACACGATGATAACTTATCGATTTGATTCAAACCCAAAGCCACTGTTGTAAGGGATAACCACCTTGGCTATGTCAACGCGACCTTACATGGGAGCTACTCCTTACAATGACGGAGTAACGTTCCGTGTGTGGGCGCCTTTTGCCTCGGATGTCCAAGTACAGGGAGACTTCAACAACTGGAAACCTGGCTCGCATTTGTTCTCCGAAGGGAACGGTTACTGGAGTGCGGACCTGACCGGAGTGATGGTCGGGCAGCAATACAACTACCTGATTACGGACGCCGCGTCAGGATCGGTGCTCACGCATGTTGATCCTTACAGCCGCGCATTCAAGACGCCTGGCGGTCCGAGTCTGATTGCTCCGAGCGATACGCAATATGCAGAGACTTCCTACACAACGCCAGCCTGGAATGACATGGTGATCTACGAATTGCACATCGGGACGTTTGCGCTCGACAAGACCTTGCCGCGACCGGGCGGCACTTTCGATTCGGCCGCGACGAAGCTCGATTACCTGAAGGACCTCGGGATTAATGCCATCGAAATCATGGCCGCCGGAGAATTCGAGAGTGATACTTCGTGGGGATACAACCCAGCTTACATCTTCGCAATCGAGGAACAATATGGCGGACCGGACGGGTTCCGTGCATTCGTGCAGGAAGCACACAAGCGTGGAATCGCCGTGATCATGGACGTTGTCTATAACCACCTGGGCTACCCGGCGGGGGACATGTGGCAGTTCGACGGGTGGAGCCAGAACGGCAAAGGCGGAATCTACTTCTACAATGACTGGAGGGCCACGACTCCGTGGGGCGACACACGGTTTGATTACGGCCGACCCGAAGTACGGAGCTACATTCTTGACAACGCGCGCCGCTGGCTGCAACAGCGCTTCGCGGACGGCCTGCGCTGGGACGCTACCGGGTGGATTCGCAACGTCTACGGCAACAACAACGATCCAGGCAACGATTTGCCGGACGGTTGGTCGCTCATGCAGGCGATTAATGACGAAATCAAGCAAAGCCAGCCGTGGAAGATTAGCATCGCCGAGGATATGCAGGGCAATGAACGGCTAACGAAGGACACCGGTGTTGGTGGCGCGGGCTTCGATGCCCAGTGGGAGGCGCAGTTCATTCATGCCCTACGTTCCGCGATTATCCCCGCGGATGACTCCGCTCGAAATATATATGCGGTTCGCGACGCGATCAGCCACGGCTACAACGGCAATGCGTTTGAGCGCGTTATCTACACCGAATCACACGATGAGGACGCGAATGGGCACTCCCGTGTCCCCGAGGAAATCTGGCCCGGCAATGCAAGCAGCTATTTTTCGAAGAAGCGCTCGACGCTGGGTGCCGCGATGGTTTTCGCGGCGCCAGGGATTCCGATGATCTTTCAGGGGCAGGAATTCCTCGAGAACGACTATTTCAGCGACACGAAGCCACTGGACTGGACGAAGCAGCAGGCGTTCAGCGGCATCCTGACGATGTATCGAGATATGATCCGCCTGCGGCGGAACTGGTTCAATAACACCGCCGGACTGAAAGGGCAGTTGCTGAATGTATTCCATCTGAACGATGCGGCCAAGGTGGTCGCATTTCACCGCTGGGACCGCGGCGGGCCAGGCGATGACGTCGTGGTCGTGGTCAACTTGGCGAACCAATCGTACGACTCGTATACGATCGGGTTTCCGCGGGACGGTTTGTGGAAAGTCAGGTTCAATAGCGATTGGGATGGGTACAGCGGCGATTTTGGCAATCATCTCTCTTATGACACTACCGCCAGTCAATCCGGCGCAGATGGGATGCGATGCAGCGGCAATGTCGGAATTGGTCCCTACACCGCGATTATACTGTCGCAGGGATAGCATAGATCCGCACTTCACAGGGTGAGATTGGGTCGCGGACAGAAGCTGCCCGCGCGAGGCTAGCCCAGCACAGACATCATCGCGTCGTGCAATTCCTTCTTTGCTGAGAGTGCCGTGACATACCCGAGATTGCGATAGTTCTCGAAGTGGTTCTCATCGAACCACTGATCCGCAGTGCTATCGTGCGGAAAGGCATGATTGATCCCGGCGTAGCCAAGCAAATCTTCCGGATCATCCTTTTTTAGCGCAGGCTTGAAATAGAAAAGAACTCCGAAGTCGCCGTCCTCACCGGGTGTGTAATGGATTTTGCACACGTCGAAATGCGCGCTGACCCGCGCTTCTTGTGGCCAGAGCTGGTGCGTTTCTCTCGTAATCTCAATGCCGAAATCAGTCCGACAGCGCTCCATTGCATTGTGGAGGTCAGCGAAGGTGTAACTCGGATCGCAAGATGCATCGCAAGCTACGATCAGTTTGCAGCGCCGGCGCAACAGCTCATAGAGCGCCAGATTTTCAAAGTGGCCGCCATCGGACAGATAGACGTAGTCGCTGTCGTCGCTTGCCGCGCCGAACAGTTCCTGAAGCAAGCACCAGAATCCTAGGTCTGGACTGCCTCTTGTCCACTTCTTCTTTCGCGGATTTCCCAGCCACCAGCCAAGGCGAACATCAAAGAGCGTCATGAGGAAGGCGAGCGCCGGTGCGGAATAGGAGCCCATGTTTGGGCTGGCCGCTGCTCCCGAAATAGCTACTGCCGTTCCCAGCGTTATGCCGTTCTCTGTGCCCGGTTTTTGCATGCCGGCCGATGCCGTCTCCGCAAACGCGGCCTGCCACTCGGAGCTTCCCAGCACTGGCCGCGTGTAGCCGGAGTAGAGTGGCGTAAAAACGAAGGACCGCGCCTTTCTGGTCTGCAGGGCCAGCTCTTTCCCGCGCGTCACGTTCAGGCTGGCGTTGAGAAGGGGGATGGGTCGCCCAGCTAATGCGGGATCCGCATCCGTCTGCGGAATCCGCAGAGTAGAGAGCGGCACGTCATCCTCGGCGGAAAATCCGGTAAAAGGCTGCCCTTGTCGTTGCGTCACGGAAGCCCCCAGATAGCAGCGCACCAGACGGTTCCGGTAGAGCAAGTGTGTCGAGAAGGCGTTGATGTCTACGCGCCACGAAAGGATCACTGCCATGATTGCGAAACCCATCCATGCGAACGCTATCCTAAGATTCTCGTATTCGGCCGCATCCCCGAGAGCAAACGATTTATTGGCGAGCATGGCCGCAATCCATGCCGCAACCACCGACAAACCGGCGAGCAGACCCAGAATGAAGATGTACGGAGTTGCCCTCGCCGCCCATCCTGCAATTTTCTTTCTAAGAGGAGCGTCCGGCCTCGGGACACTCGTCAAGGGGCTCTTTCCGAACAACACACCATAGGCCGTCGATGCGGCCCACAGCAAAACACCGCTCACCGTGAACCGATAGTGGTGCTTCGCATATTCGTGCACGAGAAAGTTATTCAGCCACAGGGGCACATAAGCCACAATGAGAAAGAGCACCAGCCAGCACGCCGCGTAAAAGCCCAGACAGCCCCCCAGGCGTGCCCACCACTCGCGGTATGGGTCTCTGAATTGTCGGCCCATCAGCCCGATGTGCAGAGCGCCCGCCAACAGCATGATCCCGGCCAGAGCCGGCGCCCCCCAAGTCACCACGTACCACAAGCCCATCATCGTTCGATTAGTTGCTTGCCCATGTACCATCTGCGCGTATGGTAAAAATAACAACCCGCACAGCGCACCAGTCACAAACGCCGTCGGCAGGATCACCCAATTCGCCGGCCCCACCTCGCAGTGGGGCCAGAAGAAACGCCGTGCCACCCATCGAGCCCCGCAGGCAATCACCCAGAGGCTGAAATACACACTCAACCCCGTGAACATCATCCACAGGGGAAGCCCATCCGCCGGCAGGTCGTAGCGAAAGACTTGGTCGAGACCATAGCTGAATAAACTCGCGGAAATAAGAAGCGGCACGACGATGAGCATGTGGATGGCCCGGGGTTTTGCAATCCAGCAGATCTTCCCGCCTTTTGGTGGATTGACCCAGCAAAGGTTCAGGCCCATGGCAACGACGCCGACGAGTCCGAAAAGCATCCCTACGACCAGCGCCCAATACTGCGCGAAGCCTTTCTCGCTCGGTGTCTTGGCGGTCAGCCAGACCAGCCCATATCCCCAATCGTCCAAGCGGTCTAGCCAATGAGGGACATATACGATGGCCCGTGGCAACAGCAAAAGGCTCAAGAGCAAGAGCAGCAAAATAGTGAGGTTGAGCGATGTGTTTCGCAGATAGCTGGCCACAAAAGCCCAGAAGTCCGCGCTTAGGACGCCTTTGCGTGGGGTGAGGTAATTGCTGTAATTCCGCAGGAAGCGGACTTCCGAGGGTTCGCCCACCTCCTTGGCTTTGTACGCTTGTGGCGTCAGCTTTTTTTCCACCTCCACAATGCCGATCTTTTAGTGTTGCATCCACGCCATTAGCCAGCTCCCGATGTACCCGCCACCGGAAACCGTCGAGAGGTAGTCGAATTTGCGCAGCAGGCCAAGCTGCGCCAGCCCTTGAAGGATCCCAAGATTGAACGTGGCGCTGCGGATGCCGCCCCCGGAGAAAGCAAGACCGATCAAGCTGCCGCGAGCGTCGTTCCTGTTCTCGTCCGGCTCCAGCCGCTTCGCGCGACTGCTTCGCACCTGCCTAAGTTCTTCCTCTACAACTTGACTGAGAGAAATTGTTTCGGGTTCCTTGCCTGCCGGAGTCTTCTCCATCCCTGATGCCTCCAGAGGAACAAACCGCGGGACCGCGCTCTTCCTAGCTGAAAGATTGTGATGCCGGACCGTGAAACGTTTCGTGGACCCGCATCACTGTCGTTGCATTGTACCTGCCCGACTGATGGGAAAAAGCGGCATCCGACCGGAACTCCTTCATGATTATGCATCATGTCGTCGGATGCGGAGTATCGGTGCCGCCGGCCCAGATGAAATTGCCGTCGGCATCGCGATACCACGCGGCATTTCCCTGAACACTCTCACCAATCACTGCGCCGACTGGATTGAAGAGCGTGTGAATCTGGAGCACGCCTGCTACAGGAGCATTTGTACTTGGAGCACCTCTTCGAAGGCGGACGTTCGCTACTGTGCGGACTCCCCCCTGATCAACAGAAGCAGATTGAACCGGCGTGGACGAGGCAGGTGCAGTAGGAACATCTTGAACAGGTGCGGTCCGAGCCCGGGCAATGAGAAGATCCACTTTCTCCTGTCCACCGGGACATGTTTTCGACGCGCGGACCTCGTGATGCTGTATTACGTGTTGACTGTCCACCGGAATATTCCAGCGCCGCGCGATATCGGCGATGAGTGCAGCGCTCGCCGCCGCCTGCTCATCTGTCCAGGCGTCTCCAGGCTGGCCCTCATGTTCAATGCCAATTGAGTAGTAATTTGGGTTCACATTCGGCCGGCTCATCACGAGTTCACATTCTGGATTGACAACAATGCCCGCGTGAAAGGCCGTGTCCGATTCCGCAACGTATTGATGGACTCGGCCATCGCACCCCACTCCATAATGAGCCGAAACGGACGCTACAGGATTGTTGAACCACCTGTCGGCGCTCAGCAGCGACCCGACGATGACGTGGATGACGATCAGCTGTGGCTGATAACCCACGGGCCGGCCCGGCCGAAAGTTATGCGGCACACATCCTATCCATTCTGGGTTCATTGGCAAGTCCTCCGCTACCGGTTAACCGATGGCGCTTAAATCGCCGCGCTCGCCGGCTAGCGCACCTCCGGCGGAAGTCAAGCCTGCTTTCGCAGTCGATGGCTGTTGCTCCGAAACCTGCGTGGTTTGCCTTTCCAGCCGTTGCGCATCGTCTTTATCGGCAATGGCCGCGCGGAGGCGCAGCCCTGTTTTCAAAGTGTCGTACCAGAACGGCGCGCCCAGACTCAGCAGCAGCGCCGAAAGAATAATGCCCAGCACCTTCTGCACGTTGAAGGAATTCCAATCCGGCGCGGAGATCAGCCCCGTGCTGCCAAGGATAGCATCGACATCGGAGACGACACGGTCAGGCATGGATGGATTTTTTCCACTCTCGCTTGGAGATTGTGCCGCCACGTCTTTTTTGTTTCCTGTCTCACCCTGCGGTTTGGTTGAGCCCTCCGGAGTCTGCTTTCCCTCTTTCGCTGCCGAGTCATTGGGAGGCGTCGCCGGGTTGGGTGTGGCTGGTTGTTTCTGCGCCTTGCCGGCGGCTCCCTTCTGGTCTTCTCCGGACTTAACTCCGGCCGCTTCGTTTGAAGACTCCGACGGTACGCCACGGGACGCTTGCCCTTGATCGACTTTTGTTGCGGCCTGGACGAGGGATTGGCGCAGCGCGGTGTCCGTCGAAAGACGGTTTACCAGAGCGAGTGCGTCAAGTTGAATCCCGAAAGCGACCATCAGCGCTACAACAATCGTGACCGCATGCGTGCTGGCGGTAAAGCGATCGGCTACGCGATCAATCGTCTGGTCGAACCACCCATGAAGCTTGGCGACGAACTGGCTGCTGGCCTCATGTATGATTGCGGTGTTCAAGCGGACGTTATTCGCGAGATCCGGGTTCGACTTTTCGAGCGCCAGTGTGAATGAGCGAATATTTTCGAGAGCGGCCTTTGGGTCGGCGATTCCATTTGTTTCCATCGCTTTCTTGAGCGCATTGAGCGCATCCGTTTCCAGCCTCTGGGGGCCATTTTCAGCCGCGAGATCCAGCAGCATCTTGATGAACTCTTCGCGGTGAACCACCGTGCCGAGCCGCTTGCCGACGTCACTGATGAGAGGGTGCCTCAGAACTTTCTTGGAAATTTCCTTTGAAATCTTACGACTTAGAGCAGGGTCGAGTTGCTGTAAGAGATCCCTCAGCCCGCGCATCAAATGCGATCCGCGTGTGTTGAGCGTACTAATGACAAACTGCGTGAGCAGCGTGACAGCCATGCTCACCACGAGCATGACCACGGATAACCCGATGAGTATATCGATGGACTTCAGCATGGCGAGACTCCTTCTAGGGAGGTAGCCGATATTTCAAACGACCAGGAGAAAGCAAGCTGCGCGTTCGCTAATGGAAGGGCTGCGAAGCAGGCTCGGCCGAGTGAAGCAGGTGGATCTCATGAGAAACGATGCCCCAAGGGCGTAAAGGAAACGGGAGACGAGATGTTCCCTTGGACGATATTGCTTGCATCGTCTAAAGTGAGGGTACCCAGAGGGGCGTAATAATGATTTATCCCGTCCGGAGGAAGCGCGATTACCCATTTCTTCGAGCTGCCCAGGCTGTCTTTGAGGATCTCCGTAGGCCATTCCACATCGCCGGTCGCGGTGCGCGCTGGAATGAGCCAATAATCGCCGGTGCGGTATTGAGGTGCGACCTGCCCCTTATCAAACTGTTCAAACTGGACTTGGACGCCATCTTCCAAATTCAGCCAGGCGTCATCGCCAGAACCTTCCTTGATCTTGGCCGCGTTGTCAGGACCGAGGGTAAGCTCTCCGTCTGTTTCATCTCCTTGTTGCTGATCCCACCGCCGGAGCATGGGATGTTTTGTGGGGTCGTTGCCGACGTTGTTGTCTGGCGTTCCGAGCAAGGTCACGCGAATGGCGGAGCGGTCGATGCTCTGAACTTGAAGAAGAGTTCCCGCGCGATTGAGGAGCACGTAATCGTCGTCAACGACTTCGACCCAATCGCCTTCGGCCAGGCCATAACGGTCGTCTCGACCGAGACTCTCCAGCGTGACGACGTTGGTGCCACCGCCGCTGACAATGGGGAAGATAACCGAGCCGTTTTCCCTGGACCATTTGAAAGTAGGAATTACGGCCCCAAGGCTTCCGCCCGTATGAATTTCCACGCGATAAAGCTGATTTTCCGGGCCGCGATAGCGGGAAGTAGGAGAAATAATGCAAGGATCTGAGTCAGAAACGGAAGGCTTAACGCGAGCGCGCAAATAGCCGCGATTGTGTGGTTGAAACTTGTCCTGGAGAAAGGAGACGAGGTCTTCCTTATCAGGCTTGGTACTGAGAACCTTGGCGCTGAGAGATTTGACCTGGCAGACGAGTTTGGCACGGGCTGCCGTGTCGGGTCCACCTAGGGCAACATCGCGGATCGTGTCGTCGTCAACATAAGTCACGAGGCGTTCCCAAACGTCCAGGTAAATAAGAGTCGTGTTCGGACCTATCAAGTCGGTCTTGGGCATGGGGAAATCGGGCTGCTTAGTGTAAGTGAGTGCACGGCGCACGCAGGGCCGGGCCGCGTTGTCGCCAATCCAATTAGGGATTGAGGCTATGGAGAGCGTGAGAGAGCGGCTCGCCGGGTCGCGGGCGGAGACGACACCGAAAACATAGGAAAGCGGATTCGCAGCATCGAAAATCTCAAGAACCTCATCAATTTGAAGAAAACGTCCTTGAGCAGCCAAGGTTTCGGCGGCGACTTTCAATGTGGTCAACGCGGGGTTTATCGGACTCAGGGGGTAAATGACGATTGGATCGGGCGTATTCTCGCAAAGGATTCCGCTGACGAAGAAGTGCCCGGCGGAGAGCGCGAAGTCACCTGGAGTGGGCTGGAGAAGATTTAGAGGCCGAAGATCGAAACCAGAATTGGCAGCGGGACGGCCGTACGGACCAATAATGTCAGCAGCGGAAGAGCGAAGATAGTGAAGCAGTATTGCGGCTTGCTCATTCCAGTCCGCCTCCAGTTGAACGCGGCCCTGCTGCATGAGGACGCGCGTGATGTGTTTCCAGTATCGAAACGTGTTGCGGGTAAGATCGGCTTTCATGGCAGTTCCTCTCAAGAAGCAAACAGAATGCCGACGTCCATGCCGGCAGGCGTGTACTCGGCCAGCCTGGCGCGCAGAGCGTCCTCGCGCTGAGGCTGGAAAAGATCGTGAAAAACGCCCATCTCTGACTCATCCTCTGCGCCGCGGGTAATCTCCGGGGCGCAGGCGTCCGCAAGCTGACAGTAGGCAGGCGTTCCGTAGCGCGTGCTGTTGAACTCAGGTTCGACGCGCAGCTGTTCGCTCTGCTTGAGGGTGTCTCTCTCTTGTGGGGTAATGTCCCCGCGTGCAAGAAGAGCGTCCACCGTCTGCATGACCAAATCCGGCTGGCATTCGTAGCGGCGAGGAGTGCGAGAGCCAGGCGTGACGTAGCAGAAACGAACGCATCCCTGCTGACGCCGGCAAATACGAGCCATGCCCATGAGAATGCTGTTCTCAGCTAGATCCAGCGCCCGAGACTGTAACTGGCCAAAGACCGTGCTTCGAAGAAGGGTGAGAGTGGCATGGGCGCAAAGGCTGGCTGGGGCACCGAGGGCAATGCTGTCTGATTTTGTGGCGTCGACAACGGAATCGGAAATCCGAAGCAGCAGGGGCTCCTGCTTCACTTCGTCACGATCCACCTGGATAGCGCCGACAATGCTGTGCTCAATGGTTAGACAATCCGGTCCATCCATCAGCTCAAGGCTGGGGTCGGTCGTTCGGCGGGGTTCGCAATCGCATTGAAGACCCCAGCCGGGAACCAGGGTTGAATGTCGAATGATCACCCCGGTGATGCCGGCTTCGATCTGGACGCCACGGCCCGTAACGAGTAGGCCATCGAGCGTGAACCACGAGCTGGCTTCTCCAGCGACACTTAAATTGTCGGGCTGCGAGGTTTGCCAATCGAGCAGACGGATAACTGGCCGCTTCTTGTTGGCGGCTCGCAGCTGAAGCGTTTGGCCAGACTTCAGTGAGATGCGAATCTGCTCGACGTAGACACCACTGTCGGTGATTTCGATAACTGCATGTTGCGGGGCCATGGCCTGCCAGATCGACAGCGCATCATTGATGCGCTGAAGTTGTTCGTTTTCACCAACCGGATAAACCACAGCATCCGCGGGTTGAGAGTTCGGCCGCTCATATTCACCGCCGCCTATGTCGCCGCTGAATCCATAGAAGTAGGAAACCCAGACGCCTTGCTTGCGCACCTGCCCGGGTGGAAAGACAATCCTGCCAAGGACTGGATCGACGGCGACCTGTTTTGGCAGGGGGCGGTATTTCCAGTTCGACAGATTGGCCGGCACGATCCAATCGACCGGGACGAGCTGGCGCGGCGTACCGGTCCAAATCTGCAGGCTTTTCCCGGTTCCGTAATAAAAGGGTACGCCGGAAGTAGTTGCCCCCGGCTTCTCTGCCGTTTCCTGCGTCTCGAAACTCCGGCGGCGGATGGGCGCGGGCACATCCAACTCAGAGAGCTGCCGCCCGCAGATTTTGCGTGGGCGCGTATACAGCGGTGCATCATTGCCGAGAACACTGAAGAGATAACAGTTGGGCGACTCTTCCTCAAAGCAATAGGCGGACGTTTGGGTCACTGGGTATGACTTTAGCCGCCAGAGGTAGACGCCCACCTCGGGAATATTCGGCGAGCCAGGAAAGTGGCGCGAATTCACTCGCCGTACGTCGACGGTGTGAGCAAATTCATCGAAAGCATTCCCGATGTTCTCGAGGGCATCGCCGTCGCGGAGCTCGGTGGTGCGGCCGCGATCAAGATGCAAGTAATCGATATTTTGCGTGACGCCAAGTAAACGGTAGAACTCAACGGCACGCGCGGGCCATCCGGCAATCGCAGTAGCCAGCTCCTCGAGCAGGCGAATCGTGCCCTTGCGGCGGCGAAAACGAATTGTGTTCGCCACTTCTGCGCGAGGAATGAGAATGCGATTGCGCGCTTGTCCCTGCGGCGTGACAACATCGCCGGTTTCGTTGACATCGAAGAGCGGCTGGTAGCCAATCAGGGAGCCTATGTAGGGAACAACCCAGTCCTGGCAAGTTTCGATGAACCAGTTCTCGTAAAGCTGCGCGATGTCGTCCGCGACTAGGTTCACCTGCTCCGCAATGACGTGAAGAAGCGCCTTCAGCGGATAGCCCTGCTTAGCGTCTCGGAGGCGATAGACGACAGGAATGAGATCGTAGAGACGGTCGGCGCGGCCGGGCGCCTGGATCGCTGCGTTCATAGCAAGTACCCCGTGATGAGCAGTGCGAATTTCATGAGCCACCAATCTGCGTCAGGATCAGCGTGTCTGCGATATCCGGCGTCAAGAACACGAGTTCCGCTGGGAGAACACGCTGGCATGAGTCGGAATCCACGGAAGGATCGAAATCAGGGTTCAAACGAGCGAGCCGGGCGAGCACATGAGGGTTGCGCTGGAGAGTTCCTGCCAGGCCAGCGAGCTCTCCGGCGGTGATATCCGCTGCAACCGCGTCGAAGGTTTGCACGTCGACATAAGACACACCTCCTATATTCTGCATGAAGGCGATGGCCTCGCTCAGGAAGGCGCTCTGGCCCAACTCGCGATTGTCAAAGCTGAAGGCGTCGAGGAGCGCCGCGCGAAGCTTCGGCTCGACGGATTCCCATGCGTAATCGGGAAGAATTTGAACGCCCGCGGCGATCACGAGCAATTGAACTTTGCGGACGCAGACCTGCAGCGGTTGATGCGGATCACCGAAATTCAAGAGGGATTGAACCAAATTGCGGTAGAGGTCAGAGTTCTGGTCTATCGGAATGTCGCCCGCTCCCGCTATGGTGACATGAACGAGCTGGCGGCGGCCGTCAGAGAGGCGAGCGGCGGCGGCTTTGCCGATGCCGGCGTAGGTCCTGGCAAATTCGGCGTAATCGTCCGTAGAAACGAGGCGGTCGAGCGCCATGACGGCAACAGGAGCATTGCGGCGACCCTGATCGGCCGTATCGCGGTCTGCGCCTCCCGAGGCTGCGAGAGGATTGATGACGTTTTGAACTCCAAGCGGACGAGTAGCGAGCTGACTAATCTGACCGGCGTGTAGGTTTCCAGGGCTGCCGATGCCATAGCGATAGGTGGCTTTGATGTTTGCAGTACCGGTCGGAACACGAGCCCCATGCTCGCCATTGCCGAAGACCACCGTGGTCTGGTTGCTGTCGTCGGTTTGCGTGATGTAACCGTGGTCTCTTGGACCGAGTGCCGCCAGATCGCTCGACTCATGCCATTCGAGTTCGTTGACGCGCACGACCAGCGTGCTATCCGCACCGTCGGGAGTAGGGGCGGAGATGTAGGTGACGGGCTTCTGGTGCAGGGGGAACTTATCGAAGGATTGGGCGGCGTCGCCATCGCCGAGTACTTCTCCAACCGTTTGGCCGTGCGTGGCTTTGGTCACGTTGCCGTAGATTGTGACTTTGGCGCTGTCGTATTTGTAGGCGAGGCTGTTCGCCAGCACCAGTGTCGTATGCACGGTGTCAGAGCCGCTCGCCGCCGTGCTAATGCGCCACGCGAAGACCGGAATTGGGTTGGTCGGATCCGCCGGGTCCCATCGAGACAGCGGGATAATCCCTCCTGGGAATGGTTTGCCAGTAGCAGGGTCCAGCAGCGTGGCTGCGAAGGGACTGAAGTCGCCTGATCTCTCGTCCGCGGTTGGGACGAATGCGTTCGCGTGGAAACCAGGCGCAAGTTGCAAGGGATCGCAAATCTGCTGACGACCGTCTGGCATGTTAGGAAGCGGCACAAGGTTGAGAAAGAAGGGCGGTAGCAGTGCCGGGGTGCCTACCACGAGCCGGTCACCCGCCTTATTGGGCTGTGTCACGTAATAGATCTGCGTGAATGGAATGCTGCTGGTGGTGAACGCCATGCATGACTGTTTTCCGGGTCCTTGCGTCACAGCGGCAATCATGACCAGTTCGCTGGCAGTCACGCCCGTGGTATTGGAGATGTCGGTACGCTCGCCCGAAACAATGATCCAGTGGCCGGATTCCAGCCCGTCGTATAGCCCGTCCAGCTCGATTGCATCGCCCTCGACGTCGCGATCCAAGGGTTCTTCAGCCAAGTCGAGTGCCTCGGCTTGAGCGTAGACGATGGTGCTGCGTAGTACTTCTGTGTTGAACAGATCGTCGTGCAAGTTGGCGGAATCGGATAGCCAGTTCGGATTCAAAGTCAGGACCGTAACCTTAGCTGCGAAACCAGTGGTGGTGTCCATGTTCCGGGTCTGCACATTTTGCACCTGGTGAAATGTAACTTTGCGACCCTTGAAATTGCCGTTGGAATCTATGAACGGCCGATCCATGGCTATCCACGTTCCAGGCTTTATTTTGTCGTAGACAGCGTCGAGGGGCACCGCGCTCGGACTCTGGTCCGGGTCCGTACTGGTCAAGTCGCCCCAGGACTCGCCGATATTCGGTTGATTTGAGAAGGTGACGGTGCCGGGGGGCGATGGCACGGTCGGTGGACCTGTAAAGGAACTTGCGAAAAGCGTAGCCTTGATGCGGAGCGAGTCGATCTCAAGCTGCGTCGCTGAAGGAGCTTCCATGCCTGCCCAAGCTTTGTAAAGCGTCGATGCCGCAGCGGGTTTGAAGGCGGCCAGCAAGCGTGGCGCCATGTCGGATGAGGCGGAGAAAGCCTGGGTAACGGTGCGCGCCAGGCGTACGGAGTTGGCCGGCTGTAAGGAAGGAGGCTTGGCCAAGGTATCAATAATTGCAACGATGCCTGCCAGAGAAGAAGTCGCAAAGCTAGGGGCAGACGGCGTCGTCCCACCATCGCCAGGAGTTTCACTGTCGTCGAGACTTGGCAACTCATCAACCAGGGTTCTAAGGGTGACCAGCAAATCGCCGGTCCAGGGCTCCAAACGCGTGAATTTGCGTTTCACGGCAATGTCATGTAACTGCTGAACCTGCGGTATGACAGCGCTGACCAACTTGGCAACGGCGGTGGCGCTGGCCGCTAACAATGCATGGTCGTGGAGGGGTTGAAGAATGGCCGCAACCTGGTTAGCAATGTCGCTACCCGGGAAAGCGCTTGAGACTTCATCAATGACCGGCTGGAGGGCAACACGCAGCGTCTCAGCCGCGTTCTGCACGGACCCGCCCTTCGCAATGGTTTGAAGCTGCGGCGATGGTTCCTGTAGGACCACCTCCGTGCGCTTTTGATCCGCCTGGACATTGACAGACGCGACGAAACGCAATACTTGCAGTCCTGGACTGTCACCCGTGACGATCAGAAGCGCGTCACTGGGATTTAGATTTGTTGAGATTCCTTGGAGGTAAAGCGTGTCGCGCGTGCGGGCGTCAGAACCTATGTCAAAGGGGGGCGCTTTACTGTCTAGGGTACTCTTACCAAGAGTAATTACCTGGTGACGCGTGAGACGAGGCTGTAGATTGTTCCAGGTGCTGCTGGCGGGCAGGTCGTAGGAAGTTTCGAAAAACTGGGCGGTTTCGCCGGTTCCGGGAATGCTTTGTGAGCGGGTGCCGGCGGGAATCACGCCCTGAAAGCCGTTGGCAACAGTGAACGCAAGGTAAACGCTGGCTGAGACACCGGGGCGAAGCTTGTATCCAACCAATCGCGCGAGTTCGAGGATCGAACGACGTTCCGTGGCGGTTGGAAGATACCCTTCGTTGGCGATGCGTTCCTCGTAAAAACTGAGGACGTCAGCGACGACCGCCCAGGCATCGAGTAGAGCGATTGAAGGATCGGAAGGATCGCGTGTGGTCAGCTGTTTTAACGGATAGAGCCGCGTGAGGGAGCCGCTTCCGTCAACGGCGGGCACATCCAGATAAAGACTCGTAAGCCGTGCAATCATGCTCTCGAGAAAGGTGGCATGCGTTCCAACCCGATATGCAATCGCAGGCAGGCCCGGACGATTGGCTTCGCGCTCCGGAGTGACGATCTGGATTCCCGCGCAGCATCGGCATGGGAGTTTCATCGCCCACCTCGCAGATTGAGAGTCAGGCGGCCGTTTTCTGGAACGCTCGGATCATTATCGAGCCGGGCAATTTCGAACGGCCCCAGCGGGAAGACGCCATGCTTAGGCACTTCTTCATCCAGAGTTTCAACGCCGGGAAGCGGCTCGCCAATTTCAAATCGCTCCAGCCGCGCGACCTGAATTTCTTGAACGCCAGGAATGATCTGTCCGGCCGCGATGATTCTGCTGGCATAGGTGCCTTGACCAAATGTGAGATTGTCTGGATGGAAAAATCCAAGACGCCCATCGGCCAAAACGCGATTGCTGAAAACATCCAGAAGCGCGGCCTCGACGTGAGCCCGCTGGAAATTCGGCAGAACACAAACCGTCAGAACGAGATCCAGTGGAACGTAGGTGGCAAGCTTTACTTCCAGGTCGTGACCGATGCGGCGATAAGGCTCGAGATACGCGTCTATTTCCGCTAGCAGCTCATCGTCGGCTTCCTCGGAGTTCTCGGGATCAATGGCCACCAGCGCTTCGTACCAACTGCCTGTCCAACGCAATTCGGCCTTAGCCGCTTGCAGACGCTGGAACGGCGTCATACAAAAGTCAGGGCTAAGTGTGGGCGGCTCGCCCGGCTCCTCCTCTTGTTTCTTGTGGGTGACATCGATGCTCACACTTGGAGGCGAGGCTGCCGCTGCCTCATTGATGGCTGTGATCAAACCAGGGCGCTCCGAAAGGCGTCTGGAATTGTCCGTCGCGAGAGAGGCATAGTCGTCGGCGGTGATGGCGCGCTCTAGAATCTTGCGGAACGCGTAGGGGGCAAACATTTTTACTTCCTCAAGCGGTTCGGGAGAAGTTCCTCCCTGAGCAGGGAGAGGATTACGCGGAATGAGCTGTCCGATCCCTTCCGTAAGACTGCGAAAAACCAGGTGCACTATAGTCTCCGTTCCAACGTTTCCCGGAGGGCCGTTTCCGACTCGATAGCTTGCGATGAACTGCGTCCCGGCATCTGGGACCCGCCCGAGGGTGCCGTCACCAAAACGCAGGTGAGCATCTCCGTCGTTGTCCATTTCGACCACGAAAACGCAATCGTTGGGACCGCTTTCCAGAAGATCGCTCTTGGCAGACCAAGACGTGGTCGTGTTGCCCTGTGACGTGGCGAGCGTCCCGATCAAACTGATGTCGGGAAGCGCCCGGCGCGGATCGTTTGTGATGAACGCGCTCGCGCAGCCACACGGTGGAAGGGGCTGGCTAAAGGTTAAAGGGCGCCCGGTCAATGAAGGCCGGAGTTTCGCTGGAGTGACGGAGGTCTCTGACGGCGAACATTTTGTTGGGCAGTGCTCAGAGGTAGAGACGGCTGGGACCGGATCGAATGATTCGCTTGTGGAAGCGCCGTGATCGACAAGAATTACATTCCCGCGCGCCACGCTGACGTCTTCAAGATCTCCGCAATCCGGAGGCGGCTGCTGCGAGGATATGCACAAGGGGAATTGCAGTGCGTCTTCCGAGCACCACTCGATCTCAACGACCGGCTGACCGAAGTCTTTGCCGAACGGATGGTAGAGGGGATCAACGTTTTGCGTAACCTTGGTCAAGCGGACTGCCTGACGATGAGCGGGGTCAGCATCCGCGGGGTTCCCCGTCTTGGGACCGAGGACTTCCTCAAACAGGAGCACGTCGCCGACTTGCACGTGCAGTGCGCGTACAGTTCCCGGGGGGCCATCGGAAGACGCGACGGAATCGGCCGCTCCTCCTCCGACTGATGTAGGGATGGATGCTGCCGCACGCTCTTGTGGAGAAGGACGTGAAGTTCCAACGGTCGTGGAAGTCGTGATTGCCCCAGGAACGCGTGCGGGAGTCGGGTCTGGCGCAGGAGGTTGCTGGTCGCCCTTTCCGCTGCCGGTTGCGGGTACCCATTGGTCAACGAGAGTTGCTGAAGTCGCTCCCTTGCGCAAGCAACACCGCGAGTTGCCCCAGGTGTAAAAGGGAATTTCATTGTGTGCCGGATCGAACTGGATGGGTTGGTCCGGATCTTGCCCAAGCGGTTCGAAAACCTCGAAACTGCCTTGCGCCACGTTTTTCACGTCCACAGGCTGCAGCGTTCCGGGAGCAGGCGAACCAGGGAATCCAGTAATCAAATAGAAGTCCCTGGGCTTGAGCGCAGCTTTGGAATCGACATTTACACTCACCCACGCGCGCGCGTTGCATCCTTCATGCATCCAGTAATCGACAAGACGAGCGTGGCGTCTCACGGAGATGCGCTGACGTGCGGTGCCAAGGTAAGCCTCGGTCGCAACCGCGTCCTGGTAGTAGCTGAGATAGTCACCGATGTAGGCAAGAAGCTCGACCAGCGTAATGCCAAGGTCAGGAATATGTCCTTCTTGCCAATCGGGCATGATGAGGGCTAGCCGGTCAAGAATGAGCTGGCGGAACGTGGTGTAATCTTTCGCAAGATAATTGATTTCGGGTTGTTTTCGAACGGGCGGCGGGCAAATCTGAGGGTTCTTGCAATCAAGATCGCTCGGGCAACCGGCCTTGAACGAAAACTCGGCGGAATCATAGAGGGGATCAAACCCATCCAGCGGTTGATCCGTCGGATTTCCGTTTTCATCAAGTTTGACAAGACGGAGCGTGTAGGTGGAGAAGTCGCCAGACTTATTCAGGGTGATTTCCATTGAGTCATCGAGGCCAGGATCCTGGTTGCGCCGCAACCGGACCCTGCTGGGCTTGATGTCACGAATACTGCGACCACCGTCGATCAAAACGTTTGCAGGGAGAATCTTGTCGGGGGCCTTTCCGAGGAAGAAGACCTCCAGTGTCAACTGATCATCACTGACGTCGATGAAATCGATTCCAAACAGTGGAACGGTGCGCACGTCACCGCGGCGGCGATCTTCTCTGCAGCTCAGATCGGGCTGGTTGTTCACACCGCACTCCCGGCATGGCCACCCTTACGGTTCTCGTGTTGCCGGTCTTTGCAGCACCGGCACCGATCAAAGTCCGACCTGCACGTTTTGCTCACTGTGCCACCCGCACAAAAGTATCGGAGCGGCTCTGTTGCGTGCGCCGCACAATGTATTTGACAATGACGCTCAGAGTCGCATCCTCTGCCTTGACTTCGAGTTGCTGCAGATCGATCACATCGCCCAAATAACGTTGGAGCGCTGCTTGCGTCGTAAATTGCAGCGCCGCAGCGAGTTCCTGGCTGTTTGGCGCGAAGACCATCTGCAGGAGGCCGCTGCCAAAGTCCGGTCGATTGACGCGTTCACCTGGGCTTGTGAAGAGCAATTGCTCGATCATGTCACGGATATGATCGTCGTCATCCGTGGCGGCGGTGCGCCCGCGCGGATCAAAGTGCAATGGGAAGTCGATGTTCATGTCCGGTTACGTCCCCTTCACACGCGTTTGCGTACTGATGATGTTTAGCCCAGTGCCGGTCGGAGTGCAGACGGCATTGCTGTCCTTCAGCAGCACCGGCTCGCCATTGGAGGTGACTCGTGTGGCGGCACTGACCCATTGGGCAGTCACACAGGGACCATTGGCCGTGGGTGGAGGCGGATACGAACAACCGGCAATGGTATCGGGGGCGGACTGTGTCACGATGAATTGGCCGCCGACTTTGACCTTCTGACTTGTAACCGTGGGCTGCGCCTGCCCTCCATGCACGCATTGCACCGTTGCGCCCTGGTGAAGCAGGTAACCGGACATCACTGTACCTCCAAAGCGTTGTCGTTGATTTTTACACTCGAAGATGCGATTTCGATCGTTTGAGAACTGTTGCTGAGCTTGATTTTTTGTGTGTCAATCACAATTTTTAGGCCGCTTACTTCGAGAGTTATACTGCCGGAACCTTTCTTGTCGCTTACCGTGATTGTTCCGGCGTCGGTCTTGAGCACCTTGGTTTCGGCGACAGCGGGCGATGCCGGCAGGTCGCCGGATGCCCAAAAACATCCCGTCCAGATCGGGTAATCCGGATCGCCGCCCTCGAACTCAACCCACACCAGGGCATCTTTCGGTGGAATGAGAAACAGGCCCACGTTCTTGCCCGCGTACGGTACGGATGGCATCGCCCACCCGCTTTCGTTGTCGCGTAACACATCTTGCACCTTGACCTGGACCCGTCCAAGCTCCAGCGGATCGCTGTTATCGATGACTACGCCGCGATATTTCCCGTAGTATTTCCGATTCTCCCCGTCTGTCATGCGGGCAACCTCGGGGTCAATGAAACAAGAGCGTTCCGGCTCAGCGAGAAGCTCTGTTTATACTCGCCGCGCTTGATATTGTGGGTTACGCTCTTCACGTAATAGAGCCCGTCATAGGTAGGACCTGCGCCGCGTACGCCGACAAGCTGGCGCGCCTTCAAGGGACGCCCGTAACGAAGGACGTCGAGCTGCCCTGACCCAGAAACAACGTCCGCGGACTGAGAAGCCCTGGCGAGTGCGACGGAAGCTGCCTGATTGGCTTTGAGCGCAGCCGTGTCCGGGAGTTGTTCGACTCGCACCGGAGGAATAAGTTTCGCGCCCAGAGGAGGGTTCAACGGTGTGATGTCCGGTACGGACACGGTGATGCTTTCCTTTGATTCGGGGATCAGTATTTTCAGTAAGTAGAGAGTCTTCGAGAATCCATCGAACCCGAAACTCAGCGACTCGACGTTGGTTAGTGCGTCCATGTTGACACTGAGCGCTGGCTGCGGGACGCCAACCTTCACTTCCGGCCCCCAGTACGCCACACTGGAGCCCGGAACCGGCCCCGCATCCAAATAGAAGACGTACCCAACATCGTCCGCAAGTCTGTTGATGTATCCCAGGTCTGTGCCCTTGTGCGCCGGGGTTCTCTCTGTATTGACCGGGACATCCATGACGACGCTGGGGGTGACGTTTGGCACGATTCCGTACGTGGCATAATTGCCGAGGATCGACGCCACTCGGGCCTCCGCAGGCATGTTGGGATAAGGAATGCCGGTCGAGTCGATCAGGTCCATCATTCTCGTCAGGTCTTCGCCGGTCACTGTAAAAGTGGATTGCCCCGGCTCGTTGCTGGGCACCAGGTCTTGCCGAGTGATAACGCCATCCATCAAGACACTGGGCATGCCATTAACCGTGACCATAATGATCACGCGCGTACTCGGATCAAAATAACCCGATGGCAGCAAGGTACGGTTCAACAGAGACTTCTTGCCGGCTGCGAAAGTCAGTTGAAAACCACTGCGCTGACCGGATCCCACTGTGATCTGGACCCCCGTAAGCGCGTCAATGACGGCTGCCGAGGCCGGAAGAGGGACTGCCGGTCCGATCATCAGCGAGAGATAGAAACCCTTAAGCATTGGTCTGAGCCTGTATGCCTTCGGGCAGAGTGATTCGCAGCCTGCGGCCAATCGTTTGGGTCAGCTCTTCAGGTTGCATAGCATTATTTGCGTCGCAAATCTGCCAAAAGCGCTCTGGGTCACCGATATATCGGGCAGCGATGTTGTCCAACCGCTCGCCTTGAGTAACGACATGCTCCAGGAGCAGAGAGAAGTGCTCCGCAGGCGGCACGAAACGGCGCCGCAGATAGATGAGGGTCTTTCCGAGCCCCAGGTCCAAAGTGGCGGTGTCCATCCTGTAGTAGCGGCTAGTGATAGGAAAGAGCGTGTTCCTAAGGGAAGTCTGCGCCAACAACGTCCGTGCCGGATCGCTCATGGAATCCCCCTGATACCGAGTGCGCTTAAGCCGCCGCCCTGATTCATAGTGGCCAGGAGCTCCTTCTGCATCTGGTAAACCATGAAGAGATTGCCACCTATATGATCGAAGCCAAGATCATCGACGTTCAGCACCCGCATCCCCAGGCTTACCTTGGCTCGAATCGGATTCAAACTTGGGTCGAACGCCTCTTCCGTTATGCTGAACTCCGTAAGGCGCACCGGCAGAATCCGTGTCTGGCTCCATATAAACAAAGTGAGCGGTGACTCAGCAGGGGCAATCTCCACCGCGCCCGCCTGCGCCAGAACGTTATTGACGATGAGCTGGAGACTGGGGGGATAGATGATTGTCTCGAGCGCCGCGAGCTGCGGATGGATGCCAAGCTGCAACACAGTGTCGCCCGGCTGAGCGGTTTCTAACCGGTCGGTGGCGTCAATTTCCACGTCGACCTTGATCGTCTCGGACGGCGGCCCCTTCAACCGCAACACTTCCGAACGGTCGCCGCTCTCCGCACCCACGCCCTTCACTTGCAGCGTGCGCGTAAGTGTGTCGGGGTTGTACTGCAGCGCGATGACGCGCAGAACCGCCGAGGTGTCCGGATCGATCAGCACAATGCCGCCTTTTAGGAGGCGCGGTGAACCGGGAAACGCGGTCATGGATCCTCAATTCCTTGAACTGCTCATTTCACGCGCAACGTCAGAATGCTTAACCAGTACAAAACCACGAGCACCTGAAACTGCCAGTGACGTTCAATCGGCGCTCAGGGCGATCCTGAATCCCGCCCCGCCGAACATATCGTCGCTGATCATCCTAGTCGCGGCGCGGCACTCTTCTGGACCGTGCATCCAGCCGCCTCCACGCATCGCGCCGTGGCGCGGCGAGACGCGTCCGACCGGATCGGTGCTAGTCATCGTGGCGTAGTCATCGATGAAATCGGCGCAGTACTCCCACACGTTGCCATGCATGTCGTAGAGTCCCCAGGCATTGGGCTGTTTTTGCCCCACGGGGTGCGCCTTCTCTTTCGAATTTTCGGAATACCAGGCCACGCGCCCGAGGTCCGCTTCGCTGGAGCCGGAATAATAACGGGTCCGACTTCCGGCGCGGCAGGCATACTCCCACTGCGCTTCGGTGGGCAATCGGACCTCTACGTTTGCGATTCCGGAGAGGCGCCGCGCGAACTCTCTCGCGTCCGCATAGGGGATTTGACTGACGGGCAGCGTGTCCACGCCCGCGCCGCGGGGTGCCTCTCCCATCACCGCTCGATACTGACCTCGCGTGATCTCGAATCGGCTTAGGTAGAACGCTTTGGAAATGCGCACGCGACGCACCGGCTCCTCGTTGGGGGCGTGTCCATCTTCGTCCACAGGTGAGCCCATTGCGAACTCGCCCGGCGGGATTCGCATCAGATCAATCTGGACCGCTCCGGCGTGCAGCGTCACCGCCGGCGCGCGCTTTGCCAAGGCTCCTCGGATGTCTTCGCACATATCTGCTCGTAGTGGGAATCGACACGAAGCGAGCGCGAAGGCCGCGGCGAGCAGCACCCTGATCCGCTCATTTCTTCGCATGCTTCTTGTCATAGGCTGCCTTACAGTTAGAGTCCCACCACTTCCCGTAGCCCTCCTTGTGGATGTCGCTCAGAAATTTGTCGAAATAGTCTTTGAAATCCTTAGCCTTGCGCGCCCACTCCTTGGGAGTGGTCGTACATGGCCATTTGCCCTTGCAAGCATCGAAGGCTGTGAGCACGTTCTTCACGCCTGTCTCGTACTCGATTTTCTCTATCTTCAAAATGAAGTCGGCTCGGCTGAGGTCACCGGCGGTGGCCGAGGCGAATATCTTGTCAAACTCACCCATTTGCGACAGGTTCGAAAGCTCCTGGATGAGCTGTTGAACGGCGAAGCACTTGTCCTGCGTTTTGTCGAGGGTGATTCCTCCTGTTGCCGGGTCCGTCGCACCACCCGAGCCGGGCACAATGTTCGGATCCTTGTTCTTGTTGGCCTTCTTCGCCTTGGCCCAAATGCCAAACCCGCCGTCGCACGTAGTGAGCATCTGCTTCAATTCATCAACGGTCCAGGTTGGAAGAGCCGTCGTCGCGCTGCCACCGCCATTCTTGCGCTGGATCGTCCCGACTGGCGCGTCGTTTTCGAACGCCGCCCGAGCGATGGGGCCCATCTGCCCAGCGACTGCGTCAGCGAGCCGCTCAGCCTCGCGCTCGCGGGGATCTTCTGCTTCGCCGATGGTGAGCTGCCCGGTCAGGCTCGCGGCGTCCGCACCTCGTTGCTGCACGACATGGGTGAGTTCGTGCGCCAGGAGCCTCTTCCCAGCCGCTGTCGCGGGCCCATATTCACCGGAGCCGAACACAATGTCACGCCCGATGGTGTACGCCCGCGCCTGCACCACGCGTGCCGCGTTCGATGCTTCGCCGTCGGCATGCACACGTACTCGGCTAAAGTCATGCCCGAAGCGCGGCTCCATAAAGGTGCGAGTGGCTAGCTCGAGCTGCTGGCCGGGCGAGCGCAGTACGTCGTGAACAACCGGCGGTACTGCGGCTGGCTCAGTGCGGTTGGCGGGTTGGCGTTGCAGCGATGTGGCGCCTGCACGGGACGCCTCTATGCGATCCCTGCGGCAGTCCGCGCACTCGCCGCCGACAATTGTGTGCTGACCGCAGGCACAATTGCGCTGCAACATTGGCCTTCTGGCGAGCGTCGCTCCCGAAACCAGCCTTTCCACACTGCGTGTTTGTCGTTCCGTATCCATCTAATGTTTCGTGTCCACGACCGGCCATCTACATCAATCAAGCCTACTTTTCTCCACTGTTGCAGTGGTTGCGTCCTTGCCATCCCGCTTATTCTTGGTAAGGGTGTACTGAATCTTGAATTTGCCAAGGTCACTATCTGCTTTGCCGCTTTTCATAAAATAGCGTTGATTGCAAGTGTAAGAGCACCTGTTTAAATGTTTCGGGTTACGGTTGGGGTCGTCGAGAATACTTTCTACTTCGGGTTTGATGCTGTGGCGATCAACGAACTCCGAGGATCCGGGGCGCACGTCACACACCCGTGAGACCTGCCCGACCTTGAAAGTGCTATTCCCCTTGCAGGCATCCGCATTCATCAGCGACTTCGGGCATCCGGCCGTGCCAGATGACACATCTTCTGTGATCCCCGGACACAAGTCCGCGACGGCCGGCGATACTTTCATCACCGAGCAGATGCCTCCGTAAGTGAAATCCTCGGGATGGTTCGAGGGAGCCAAGACGTGCTGAGTTCCCAATGCAATCGAAGTGGGCGGAACACATGTGGACGATTTCGGCTTCTCATCACGGCTTAAACGGAGAGGAGAAGCCGTGGGCCGCATAGGGACCAAAGTGCTATTCAGTATGCGCTGGGCTATCTCGTCGGCTTCACGCTCAGTGGCATGTTCAGGTTCCGTCACGTTCATCACGTCAGCCGAGGAACCGGCGAACCGACTCTGCTGCGCAACGTGTACGAGTTCATGTGCCAACAGGTGCCTCCCTTCCGGACTTGAAGGAAGGTACGCACGCTCGCCAAACACAACCTCACTTCCCACCGTATACGCCAACGCACTTACCGCCTGTGCCGACTCTGCCGCCTTGGCGTCTGTATGCACCCGCACGCGACTAAAGTCGTAGCCTAAGCGTGACTCCATGAAAGCGCGTGTAGCGGTGTCCAGGGGTTGCCCAGGCGATCGCAATACCTCGTGCACAATGGGCGACACGGCAGCCGGTTCATATCGACCAGTGGCGCGCCGCTGCAACGTCATACGACTCTTCTCCTTGCATTCCTGGCACTCTGCGCTGGCAATCGTGTGGTGGCCGCAGGCGCATTTGCGCTGTATTACATCGCTTCTTAGGGATGTACATTTAGATTGCGGGGCAGACTTCGTCTGGGTTTGCATTCTCGGAATCATAAAACTAAAGGATTGATTTCCCCTTTCCCGGTTTCGCCTTCGCATCCTCGACCTGCAAGAATTCCCTTTCGTAGCTCCTCCATTTTTGCTGCGTTTGAACAGACCCTAGGATCTGGAATCCAAGGGACTTTGTCAGGATGCATGCTCCGTGCTCTCCGTGGAATTTGACCCTGGCGAGCTAAGGCGAGAGATTGCCATCGAGTTTCACTGATTTCACATCGGACATTAGCCAACTCCCTTTCCTCTGATGTTAATGCGTAGTCCTTCCCAAAAATACAGTCCACGACGCACCGAAACACCGCTCTTTCTGCAGGGTTCGACAACGCTGGTTTCACACGAAGAAAATAGTGGCGTATGAACGTAAGTCGATCTTCAAGCCGCCTGACTTTCTCGAGAGGAGAGATCGGGGCTTCCCTTTCTAATCGGTGTAGAACTCTGACACCGCTGCAATCGCGTATGAATTCGTTATAGAGCCCTCTTTCTGTTTCTTCCATTGCTTCCTTATAGGGGAGAGTGTTGGGGTCTCCCGGTTCCCTCGGAAGTCTCTGTAGCAAGTTTTGATTGGGCGCTTCTCGTTGTTGAACCACATGTGTCAGTTCGTGTGCCAGCAATTGTTTGCGTGCACCCGTTTTAGGGACATATTGTCCTGAGTCAAATACAATATCCCGGCCAACCGTATACGCCAGCGCATTCACCGCCCGCGCTGAGTCTCCGGCTCCTGAATCCGTATGCACGCGAACCTGGCTGAAGTCGTGTCCAGAGCGTGGCTCCATCCAGGCCAGCGTGGCAGAATCCAGCGGCTGGCCGGGCGAACGCAGAACGTCATGCACAATTGGGAGAAATTCGGTCGCTACGAAATTGTCGCTCGCCTTGCGTTGAAGCAACCCTTTCTTCTGCGCGCACTCCGCACACTCTCCGCCTCTACCTTGATTGCCGCAGGCGCACTTGCGCTGCAGTACACCCTGCCGCGCCAGAGTCGGACCTGCCGCATGCCTGCGAATCGTGGCGATCTCTACGGTCCGCGCTACGTTAGACACTGTTGTCACTCCTGATCCGGCCGCCATCCAGGCACTTTGCATTCGCCTTCGAACGATTCGCTAATCGCTACATCCGCAAATAGAGCACGCTGCTCCTTCTCACACTTAAAGCCTCTGCCGACGATCTTCTCGCCTCCCTCAGGCGTCAGAACCAAGTTCACAGGAGGAGGTGGAGGAGGATTGAGAACGATCAGCGCTCTGCGTAGCGGTTGGTAAATCGCCTCGAGACGTTCTTTGTTTGATAGCTTCTGTTGTCCGCGCTTCCCCGTGCGAAACTCTTCGACGTCCTTTGTGGTTTCGGCTTGGACGGCCGCGGACAGCCCTTCTCCAGTTACATGCTCTTGTGCTAGCGGGTCGGGTTGGCCCGGGGCTGGTGGTGCCAAAGTAGTCCTTAAAGCCGAGAACAACTCGGGGTCGGGCGTTTCGTCCTTGGCTCCACTACCAAATAGCTCCCCGCGACCGACTACGGGGTATCCAACGTTCAGCGCTTGGAGTAGTTTCTCTCTGCGCATCTCTAGAGGGGATCCGAGGGCATCCGTTATGGCTTTCTGCAACAGTTCTTTTCCTTTTTCCGCGCGCTTTTGGGCAAGATTCGTGTTGTTTTTGAAACTTCCGCGCGTTCCTTCCAGGGGCCCTTCTGGGGATGCGCTGCCTTCAATGCGTGCGATCGTATAGCCCGAGGTGATCAGGTTTATTGCCTCCAGTAGGTTCTGTTGACTCAGATTGAGGAGGTCTTTATTCGGCGTTACGTCCGCATATTTGAAGAAATACGGAATGAAGCGCGGCCCTAGTTGGACCGGTGGCGGCTTGACGGGTGTACGGCCGGGAAACTGCGTGCATTGGAATGTGATGTTTGGCTGGTCGCAATCGCAGGCCCGACAATCCGGGGCCTGCTGATGGGTTCCACCGAAAGTCACCGTCCCTGTGATCTGATAGCGTGTCTGCTCCTGACTGCCGCCCGAGACGGTACCTTGTACACCCAGTTGAACGGGACCTACATCGAACTGCGCACGTGCCGTGGCTTGGCCCGACGCACCTCCGGCAGCACTTACGTTACCAAGTCCTGTTATGTCCAGTCGAAACAGGTCGCTTGCAAGCAGGTTCAATGTCACCTGCGCTCCTGGCCGAAGCCGCTTGAGGTCGTTCGAAAACGTGCTCAGTGCCTGAGCGGACGGCTGCCCCGAAGCAACATTCGACAGAAGGCCGCTGACGGCTTTACTGGCCTGTTGCAAAGCCTCGCCATAGTCGATTTCGCCGCGCACCTGACCTGCAACGCTTCCCCGACACAAGTCGATCTGCAGGAACGCATTGCTTGCGGTTATGTCACTGCTGGTGCTCGCCCTCGATTGCGGCGCGAGCTTACAATGTCCAGGATTAACGTTACGTTCGACTTTGATTACCCTGCCGTCGGGGGCCGGCATACTCCGCGTATCCACTTGCCGCGAGACCATTGGGGCTCCGGCGGAACGCAAGGCAGGATTCGCGCCGCCTCCCACGACCTGTTCGGCCGCCCGGTCTGCCTCGTACTCCAGTGACGAATCGGGGTCGCTTATCGACAGGGGCGCGCCGGGCATGGGCCTCTGCTGTATGACATGTGCAAGCTCATGGGCTATCAGTCGGCCGCCCGGCGACGAATGCGGCGCGTATTGGCCTTCGCCGAATACGACGTTTCGCCCGACAGTGTAGGCCAGGGCATTCACAGCTCGTGCGGATTCGGCCGCGCGCGCATCGGTGTGAACTCGGACATGGCTGAAATCATGGCCGAAGCGCGGCTCGAAAAATCGACGCGTCGACGTATCCAGCGGTTGCCCCGGCGAACGCAATACGTCGTCCACGATAGGCGGCACGTTTGCTGGTTCGGCTCCGCTGGTTGCGTGCCGCTGCAGCACCTCATTCTTTCTCTTACACTTTTCACACTCTCCACCCGCAACCGTGTGTTGGCCGCAATCACACTTTCGCTGTAACACGCCACCGACCGTGGGCGCGAACGCCTGCGCGCCATTTGTTTGAATTGGCGCTATAACACGGCCGCTCATCGTCGGGCTCCTGAGGATTGCAGTATTGCCTTGTCTGCAAGAGCAGGCACACCGGCGTTGCTTATGCCCTTGTGAACAACACGGGCAATCTGATCGCCCACAGTGATGGGGCGCACATCATGAGTCAGATGGATCAAGCCAGCGCTCAAATGCGGCAATTCGCTGGCGGCATGCGACGGGGCCTCGACGCCGTGCTCGGCAAGCAGGCGTGAAAGTTCGGCTTGCACAGCAGCTCGAACCACTGCCGCGTCGTGCGAGCTTACCGGCAACCCCTCGAGGATGAGGCGCTCGATGTGAACATTGATATTCATCCGACGGCCGCCATTGCCGCGAGATCCGGACTCGCGATGCTTCCTTTGTCCTCATGCGTGGAAGAGACTTCAGGCGTCCCAGCTGTCGGGCTCGCAGGTGAGAACTCCCCTACAGGGGGAGATGCCGGGACCGAAGCAGCTGCGCCTGCGGCGAATGCTGCAACTTTGGCTGAGGTTACAACCGGGGCAGCTGCCGCTGGCGCATCTCCCTGCCACCGAAAATCGGCTTCGTTGATCGGCCGCTCGAGTTTGCGCAATTCAGTGCGCGCAGCGTCCAAAACCGATTGCATTGTGACGGGTCCGCCCATTTGAGCTGCCAGAAATGCCGCGTTCAGCGCGATATTGTGGATGTTACCGCCGGGAATTGTGAGCCTTGCAAGTCGATCATAATCAAGGCCCTCGACTGGCGTTTGCTTCGGGAAGACACGCTGCCAAATCGCTTTGCGTTCAGCCGCTCCAGGAAATGGCAAGTTCACAACAAACCGCAACCGCCGCAAAAAGGCCTGATCCAGTGCGCTCTTCATGTTGGTGGCCAGAATCGCCAAACCGCGATAGGCTTCCATGCGCTGCAACAGATAATTGATTTCGATATTGGCGTAGCGATCGTGGCTGTCCTTCACTTCGCTGCGCTTACCAAAGAGGGCATCCGCCTCATCAAAAAACAAGATCGCGCCGCCGTCTTCCGCCGCGTCGAAAAGGCGCCGCAGATTCTTTTCAGTTTCACCGATATACTTGCTGACGACGGCGGACAAATCGATTCGATAGAGATTCAGGCGCAGATGGTTCGCGAGGACCTCGGCGGCCATGGTCTTACCTGTCCCGCTCTCGCCGGCAAATAGCGCGTTGATTCCGAGGCCTCGCGTCATCTTTTCGCCAAACCCCCAATTCTGGTAAACCATCGCGCGCCGGCCCACCTGGTCCGCGATCTGCTGCAGAAGCTTCATTTCCGGTGCCGGCAGGACAATGTCATCCCATGTCGCGCGCGGACTGAGCCGCTGCGCCATGGCATCCAGTCGCGGTCGCGTGCTCGCGAGGCAAGCGTCCCACAATCTCTCCTGTACTGACTTTTCCTCGCGCCCAGGTTCTGTGAGGACCCTCCGCGCAATCTCCCGAATGCTCGAAAGCCCCATGTCGAACTGCCCCGTAAGTTTGCTCGGCATGCCGGCAGCGGAAGCGCCCAGTGCGGAGGCCCACGCTGACTGCTGCTCCGAGGCGGTGGGCTTGGAAACGTCAACGACCACAGTCGAGTGCGCAAGGGATGGCCAGACGTCGCGGGTGTCCAGAAAAATCACGCTGTTGATCCGGGAAAGGAATCTGTTCACCGTGGCCGCGTTAGACGCAGGTGAAACATCTTCGCCACCTTGTGTGTCCAGGTGTAGCGCAAGAGGCAGAAGAGAGCTTTCCCGCTGCCAGAGCCGCGCGATCGACTCGATTTCCGCGGTGTTCGTGGATAACAAATAGGATTGCAGCCGGTAAATATGTAATCCCATTGACGTTGCGACCTGCCGCGCGATGAGTTGTTTGCTTGGCCCGTCGCTGCCTAGAAGTTGGATCACGGGCAACTGTTCCCCAAAACGGGTCTGTTTCAACCGTCCCACGATCGTCTCGACAGCCGTGCGCTGGGAAGGAGGCGTTTCAGCTTCTTCTTCATGTGGATCTGGCAAAGCGAACAATGGCGCGAGGCGGTCGTCCAGATAATTCAGCCCCTTCAAATAATTGACAATCCGCTCGTCGGCACGCAATGGGCTAGTGCTGAGGGGCTGACCACCCGGCTGGTGGATCTCGATCAGCCGCCAATAACGAAGCGGACGTTCCGGGCACATGGCATCCCAGGCCGGATCGTCGAAAATAGTGAACGCGAGCGCGAAAGTAGGATACGGTTTGGCTGCGTCGTCCTGAGCGTGCGCGCAGAGCCCCCCGATGCCAGTGTCAAGTTCTACCGCCGCGCAAAGCAGAAGGATGTCCTGTTCGAAAGCAGTCAGTCCTAACCGCTGGCTCAGAATGATAAGCGCTGGAGGGTTCGAGGCTGCGTCCTTCGGAGTCTTCGAAACAGAACGGACTTCGGTTTCGTACAGATTGGCGCCGCTTGCCTGTGCGGGAAGAATGAACTGTGTGCTTGTCGGCGCTTGTGGCGAGTCCTTGCGCAGCAAGTTCCTCCAGAATGATCTGCTTTCCTCGGCTTCATGAGGCTGCGGCCCGGCTGGCGCGGGGCGAGGGCGGCTCAGCCTTGCACGCTCTTGCAGCCGGCCTCGAAGCCACGCGAGTCTTTCCGCAAGATACCGGTTATTTGCGTCCTGCCAGTTGGAAGATTCACTCATGTCACGGTCACCCTCTTCGTAGGATCGAAAACGGGTGGCTGCTTGGTGCGGTCGACGAGGATGCTGTCAACGCCGTCTACCCGCAGCCGCACAAAATAACCACCCTTTGCAACATCTACCGCCTGGAACGTAAGCGTGCCGGTTTGGGTTTTGTGATCATCGGCAAGGACTTCCATGTCTCCTAGAAGCAAGGCAGCGCGCTGCTCGGGGCGGACTTCGGGGCTCACGCTCACTGTATATGTGATACTTCCAGCGGGCGCGCTTTTAGGTGTGATGGAAATACTTGGCGACAGCGGAAACGATAGCTGGTTGGTGATCCGCCGATACGTATCGTTCGGTCCCTGCACGAGTACAGCGACGGTATAAAAGCCCGCCGGCCAGGACGCGGGAACGTTAGGGATGTTGACGCCAACCCGTGATTCAGTTGGGTTCGCCTCGGGAGTAATTTCAACCGGGCTCGTCCAAAGAGGATGGTTGAACTGCACGCTCAAATTTGTTCCGTCCAGGTGGTGTCCATCCAAGTTGAGAATGTCGCCCAACTTTGCGCTGGTCTGCTTGTTGGGAATAACTAGATCATCCAGCGCCGGGTACGGCGAAATCAGGTTCGGAAGCGATGAAATTCCCGAGTCGTTCTTGCCGCGCGTTAAGACCGGGAGAGGCGTGCGCGACGCTTGCGTGCTCTCGATGAGCGCGACCGCTGCCTCGTAAGCAGCAGACAACCTGTATTGAGTGGCGAACCCGGTCCACAGTTTCGAAATGTCCTCGACGGAAAGCGGCTGAAGGGTTAGGCGCACCCGCTCGATCTGCTTGTCAAGATCGCTTCGCGGCATCGAGCCGGAAGTGGCAGACTGGACGTCCGCGGCGCTGAGCAGGCAGTGATCGTGCAATACGCTCATGGCCTTTCCAAGCACTTGGTGGCTGAAAGGCTGTGCGGAGTCGTCCTGTCGCCCAAAAGCGGTAATTAGGTAATAGAGGTTCAACGGTAGGGGCGGCATTCCGGTTTCGCCCGGCTGCACTTGCCGCGGCATATCGCGGTTGCGCCATGCCGCGTTCGGAAGGACTTGATAGAGGAACAGATTGAGCTGGTTGGCGGTGTTCGATCCGCGTGCCTTGTCCGGCGGAAGCGTGGTGACAATGGTGTCGCCGAGGTCAGGATCACCGGTGATCCCGCTGTGGAGTATAGACTGTAACGTCGCCGTGACTGCCGCGAGTGCGATGGAGTTGCTCATCGGCCCGCACCATTTGCCGGCCGCTTCAGATAATCCCGCAGGCTCATCAGCGGTGAAGTCTCTCGTTCCTTGCGCTTCGGACGTTCCGAGACCGACGCCCGCACTTCCACTCGCCCAATCGTGACGTGGACGGACGGTGAGCTGTCGCGGGTCTCTGAGTCCGCAGACTTGCGCTGGCTATTGCGTTCCAAGGGGCCCAGCGGTTTCACAGGAAGGGATCTCGCCAGCGCTACTGCTGACTCAATTCCTCCCCCAGCACCCAACACGGTTTTTTTGTCCTCCAAGGAAGCAAGCGAAGCATGCGCTGGCAAATGTGAAAACGGCTCCACGGGGGCTTGAGAAAGACCGTCCCCTGGGGACGCAGGAGAAGGGAAGCGATCTGCGACCAACTCCGCGGGAACGCCGGATGTCGACCGGACTTCGGCCTCTCGCAAGAGCGGTGACTGTCTATGAATCTCGCGAATGAGCAGTGGCGACTCTTCGGTGTTAGACAAGACTTTGCGCCCCTCCACAGGCTCAGTTTCTGGCCTGGCGTCCAGCGAGGGATGCTTCACGCGAACGTCTGGCGGCCCATGTTCCGGTTCGGCACCAACAGCCATTTGCTCGGCCGATGGCTTGACTCCTTCGAGATGTTCGACCGAGGCTTCTCGTTTCCGCTCAAACAGAAGCTCAACGGACGTAGAAGAGCGACTATTATCTTGCTCGTCTCTCGTTCCATGACTTTGCCGGGTAGTGTCGAACGCCAAGTCATCGTCGACTCTTCCTCCCAGATTGCGGGTGAGAGGAAAGCGATCCGTTGCGGCAGAGAATTGAGGAGCTACGGGCTCGAAGAAGGAGGGGCACGTCGGACGCAAAACTTCAGCCATGCCGGAGCTTCGATCCATCAAGTGTGCAAAAAAATCGCTCATGCTCTGGCCGCTTCCAGATAAAACTGTCTTCGCAACGGACTAAGCGAAAGAATGTCTCTTTCGCTCCAGCCATAGACAGAGGCCAGGGCATGCACTTCTCCGAGAAGCCGTGCCGCCCAAGACTCAATTTCTTTCCAGAAGAACGAAACGATGTCGAACAAAACGCTCCACTCGTGGCGGCAGCAGGAGCAAACGACCCTGAGCTGCACATCCGCCTGTGGATCGGCCTCGCTTATTCGTTTCGAAGCCTCCTCCATGATTTCTTTCGGCAATTCCGCGGCTGGCTCCCCGCAGTGAGTCGCAGAAACGACACAACGATGGAAAAGCGAGTTTGCGCGTTGCTCGGGCCTCGCCTCCATGGCTGCCGCTATGTCGGCACTGCTGGGTAGGCGAATTCGCAAAGCGTAACTGGCACCTTCGTAGACAATCTCTTCGGGGGGCTGGCCGGCGCGTGTTGCAGAGACGTCACCAACCGCGAAGGACAACTCGAGCCTCGTGTTACAGCAAGGACACTCGACGACACTCCGCATCTGCGGACCGAAGGTAGCCTCACGCAGCATCAGCAAAGCCGCGTCTCGTTGCCCAATCCTCAGCCGCAGTAAACCCTCACGGGATAAGTTCGGAGACGCTGCCGCCAGGAGCTCAATCGCTTGCTGAACCGGTTCCCGGTTTCTACCGCGCTCCCACACCGACAGTAAGTCCGCCGCTGACAGTGTGCGCATGACCGGCTACCCCACCGCAGGCACGGTAAAGCTGGGCTCAGTCGGCTCAGGAACCTCGACGTCGCGCTCCCAGCCTTCGTTCTCTAGTTTGATATGCTGAATAGCGACGGCATTGGCATTGGCGTCGAGGTCCGGCAAAGCCTGGTATTCGGAAACCCAGCAGCGATACACCTTGTATGTCAGAGCGAGCTGCCCAGCCTCGTTGTAGACCTCGATCAGAATATCTTTTCGAAAGTCCTTGAGCGAGACCTCCTTCCCGAGGCCTGCGCCGATGTGCCAAACTTTGTTGGCCCACGCCTCGAAGTCCACGTCGTGAGTGACACCGCGCTCGAGCGTTATCGCATCGTATTCAGTGCGCCCCGGCGCCTTGCGGCTGCTGGAGGGATCGCCGCCTTCCCGGTGCTTAACGACTTCTGTAGTTCGTTTCAGCATCCCTACTTTGCTGATGCCCGCCACATAACGACCGTCCCATTTGACGCGGAACTTGAAGTTCTTATACGGATCGAAGCGTTGCGCGTTTGCTGTGAATTCGGCCATAGTCTCCTCCTGCGCGCCTTAAGTAACGATCTGTCCTGCGATCTGCTGGATCTGGATCACCACGAATTCCGCTGGCTTCAACGGGGCAAATCCCACGATGATGTTCACAATTCCAAGATTGATATCGTTCTGCGTAGTGGTTTGCTTGTCGCACTTGACAAAATAGGCGTCCTGAGGAGTCTGACCCTGGAATGCGCCCTGCCGAAAGAGGTTGTGCATAAAGGCGCCGACATTGAGCCGAATCTGCGCCCATAGTGGTTCATCGTTGGGCTCAAAGACCACCCACTGCGTTCCACGATAGAGGCTTTCTTCGATGAAGAGTGCCAGTCGGCGGACGGGAATATATTTGTAATCATCGGCCATCTGGTCGGCACCATTGAGAGTGCGCGCCCCCCAGCAGACCGGGCCGAAGATTGGGAAATTGCGCAGGCAGTTGATCGCCAATGGATTGAGGACACCGTTTTCGGGATCCGTGAGCTTGTACTCGAGCTTTTGCACTCCAGCAAGCGTCGCTTCGGTCCCTGCCGGGGCTTTCCAAACACCCCGAGCCCCGTCCGTGCGCGAATAGAGCCCGGCTACTGTGCCGCTGGGAGGCGTTGCCCGAGACCGAAACCCGTTCAAAGGGTCGCGAATATCGACGCGGGGAAAGTACAGGGCAGAATTCTTCGAACGCAGCGTTGCATTGCTGCTCAGCCAATTCATCACGGCATCGACTTTGTCCCGGCTCGACGCTTGCTGCGGCACATCCAGGAGGTAGAAGGCCCGTCGATTCGTGCAAAGACTCTCGGCTGCAGTGGCCACGGCCCCAGCGCTATCGTCGGGAAGATTGGCAGTTACGGGAAGGCACAAGAGATTGAATAGGTCTACGTCCAGCAGGGCATACACCCCCGTCTTTTTGCCTGGATCGCCGATGACGGCAGTCGCCATACCACTTGCATCGCCTGAAGGGTCCCACTTCCCGTCGTCCCCTTTCTGTTGCGCGGCGCCAGGCAGCGACTGTGCCTGTGCGGCAGTGCTGCCAAGCAAGTACTGCTGGATGTTAAAAGCCGACTTGTCAAATCCCAGCTTGCTGGCAAGGCCCGCGCCGGCATCAGTGAATGCAAGGAAATCGCTCCATTTGCCAGTTCCCGCCTTGGCGACCAAATAAGCGTTGGTGGAGGATGGGCCGACCACTGTGACTGTGACATTTCCCAAGCCGCCGAGTGTTCGAATCTGGCTTTGAAGGATCGCTGCAAGATCGGCCATGGTGGATGGAGGGGGATCAGGCAAGCCCGGCAGTGTCCCTACCTTAGTTGCGCCCAGGGAGACATCCATCGTGTCGGTCTTGGCAAGTTTAGTAAGGTCCGGCGCAAGGGCGCTGGCGGTCCCCGTTTGCGCGGGACGCTTGCCTGCCGAGACCTCGGAAATGGTGATCAATTGCGATCCAGCGTTGACTACCGCCGCGGCATCATTGGCGCTTGTGGGGTCATTAACCAGGTTCCGAAAAGTTTCGGTCGCGACGACTTGCGTCTTGCCATTGACGATCGCGACTTCGGTGACGGTGAGATTGAATTGTTTGGTGGGGTCCGTCGTATTGTAGTCAACGTCGAGACGGATGTTGTTACCCCACGAACCCTCGCTGTTTGCTGATGCTATCAGCACGGACGTGTTGCCTATACTATCGGCGAGGCCAATCGCCGCAGCTACCGGAGCATTCCCCTTGGTTGCCGAAGCTACGCGAACCACATAGGCTTCCGTTCCGCCGTTGAGGAAAAACTGCTGGATGGCGTAGCTGGCTTCACTTCGCGCATCGAGCCCGCCGAACTGGTTTTCGAAGTCCGCCAGGCTGAGTATCCGCACAGCCTTGTTCATAGGCCCAGCAGGGAAGTAGTCGACAAATGCGCCTATCGACGTAGCGACGCCGACAATGGTTCTCACACCACTCGGAATTTCCTCAATGTATACCCCGGGATATGTGACGGCAACTGGCATGGGGCTCCTCTTTCTCGCGCGAACTGAGCAAGTGGTTTAATCCGTTGGCTTGTCGGCCTGGCTCTCCTGATTTCGAGTCGATTTGAAGTGTGACGTCAGCTCTGGAGAATGTCTTCTAATTGGCGTGCCGCTGTGCACAGTCTCTCTGGGTTGACCTTGGCCTTCCCGTCCATTTGCGAGACGAGACTTACTCGGCGCGGGAGAGTGAACCGTTTTCTAACAAAGGTGATCAGCGGGGGCTAGGATTTCGTTGCAGAGTAGGAGTATTTTGCATTTCTGTATTTCATTACTTTGGCGCCGGACGGTAATGTGAGTCTTCTCCACGAGCCGTTTTCATCTCGTGGAGATAGTCAGAAGGACAAACGCCCACGTAGCGGCGGAACATTTGCGCAAAGTGCGAGAGATCGTTGAATCCCACGGAAAAAGCCACATCCGTAATGGAGGCCCCGGGGGCACCCAGCATGTGAACAGCCTTGTTGATGCGATGAACAATCAAAAACTCACGGAAGGTGGTACCCTGCACGCGCTTGAATATTCTGCTGAATTGGTAGCGCCCCAGACCGCAGAGCCGCGCGACAGCCCCAAGTGCAACCTTCTCTGAGTAGTTGGCCTCGACGTAAGATAGTGCCGGAAGCACCCGATTGCGCGATCTGGGGTTATTGGTCTTCATTGCCAGGGCGGTCTCGATTTCTGGAGGACTCTTATCGAGAACCACATTCTGCAAGGAATTGGCCGCCCGCGAATTCACCAGTGTTGCTATGCGAGAACATAGGTCCGAGATTCCGGCCGGTACTACTAGGTAGTCACAAACTCTCATTCTCAGAGCCCACACGGCTAACTCTTCCCAATGTTCGACCGTGATCATCAGGATCGGGAGGCTGGGGAACTCGAGCCGCGTTCGTCGCAGCGGATCGAGTTCTTTGGGGCCAGGCATGTCGTACTCGAAGCAGACTGCAACGGGACACAGTGCGGTTACCAGTTTGGGGATTACACTCGGCTCTCTTACATACCGCAATTGGTAGCTGGCGCGAACGATGCTGCTGAGATCCGTCACGGACGGTCGTACGCGGAGGTCAACCCATATCAACGGGCGGGTGTCCACTTGCGAGACTCCTGTGGGCCAGGGACAGGCACTCAGGCACATGCCGTCAACAAGCCAGCAAGCTCCGCCCGTCGAATACTAGTCTTGCGAATGAGCCCCTACCGGAGTAGCACAATCCGGATTCGTGACTCCATTCAGAACACCGTATATCCAACTGTCGAAGCGCAGCCGAGCCACCATAATTCACTACCGAACCTAAGCCACCAAGCGACGTTCTTGCCTGGCGGGCTGCCAAATCTGTTTCACCGAGGGCGCTCAACGCGCACTTCAGCCTCTTGACCGCTGGCGCGAGCGCGAGCACCACCACGCGAGCGTCCACGGCCGATCATTTGTCCAGCGGTCGAGTTATGCCTCGCCACCCAATACCGCGAATCGTCTTTGAAGTTACGAGCTTCCGAGAACCGGCGTCTTTCTACGAAGTCAGAAATCAGAAGTTGTTCTTTGGCCTCTTGAAGAATGCCCGCCAGGTATTCGTGGTCCCGGTAACTTTCACAACGCTTACCAGTTCCCATTCCTCGGCGCCCAATGCATTAGCTTGAGTGACCACGTCATTCTCGCTGCTCGCAGTGATGACCTGATATTCCCATTGTCGCGTTGGAACAGTTGAAAATGGTGAGACATTCAGCTGTACGGTTTGACTGTGAGATTTTCCCCCTGCAGTTCCCGTAACCGTAAGTGGAAACGGACCAGTCGCGGCAGTTTGGCTAGCCGTCAACGATAGAGTTGCCTTCCCCGGGCCTGTCGGCGTGATTTGCGAACTTATCCCGGCCGGTGCACCCGAAACCGTCAGCGTTGGGGTACCGGTTCCACCACCGGTCATGGTCGTGCTGATCGTGATAGACGATGAACCACCTTGAATCAGCGTAACCATGGACGGAGCCAGGGAAAGCGTGAAATCAGGGGAGGTGCCGTCTGAGATGAAGGCGATATCCAATACAGGGTGGAGCTCAATGATGTTTGGCGCTGCGCCGTGTTGACCGTGGGGAAAGTCAAAGAAACCTACCCCCGTGACCTGGACGGGGACATTGGCTGTTTGGAAGGATGTCGTCGCCGTGAAATGCGCGTCAAATTCGGTTCTGGCATTGGCGATCTGCGCCGCAAAGGGACTACCGGCTCCGACGCATCCGGGGAATGGAATTTCGGCGATCATGGTTTGACCTTGGTCACTTTCTAGAACCAAGTGGTAATCGGAATCACCCTTTGCCCCTCCTTCCAACTTGTAATCCGTCAAAGTCGCATTCACCACAAAAACCGTTTTCTCTGTGGGGGCAAAGCGATTGGCCGCTGGTATCGGACTTGGCGGCGTCAGAGCGATCAGTTGGCCGATGGTTGTGCTCTGGGGGCTACTAAGGTTGACGCTGCCGGCGTCGGAGTCGGTTCCGGTCTTTACTGACCACCGTTCCTTTCCGCAATGTTGCTGGGCCCCAAGTTGCGTTGAGAAAATCCCCATCAAAATTGATAGACCGATTGCCGTTGTGAGCCGAGCCTGCAAGTGGGACATATTGGTTCTCCTTTCAGCGAAATAGAAGACGACGCGAACGCAACCGCCGATCTGGATGCCGGGGAATTTCTATCGCTTCACTTTGCCTCAGTCGCCGAGCGAATCTAGGGAGAGCTGCACCCCGCGCTCGCAACTCCCCGCCGGCCGGACAGTGGCTATGCTGCCCTTGAAGCTTCCTTCCTGACGCGCGCACGGTATTCGGCAGCGTTTTTTGTGATCTCCATGTGGGGACGGCTCCTCAGCCACTGCTCACGAGGCGTGCGCCTGCGTTCCCTGCGGCTGCCCACGTTTCCTCTCATCTCAATCCGCACGTCTTCCTTTCTTGCGGTCACCTGTTGCCAGCCGCTGCCAGAAGTTACGTCGAACACGCCAATGTAGCCACCAGCAAGCAATTGGAGGGGCTGGGTGATCTGCTGCCCCTGGTCGAATTGGGTTGAATTCGCGGGTCGAAAATCCTCGAACCAGGACGGATACACAAAGTCGGAAACCAGCACGTTTCCGATCATGTAACCGAGTTGGTCATTCTCACAGGCATCGCACACCTCGTAGGCATACAGTCTGCCGGCAGCTGAGCCGCTCTGGACAAACACAGTCAGATTGATATTGGGATCGGCAAGCATCTCCAGCAATTCGTGGCTTGCGGTTACGGTCCAGTTGGAGCCGAATTTGAGGTCGGTGGCAGCGAACACCTTGCCCAAAGGCAGGCCTTCACTGGTCAGATCGTGGTATCCCAGCGCGCCGGCTTGGTCCGAATCGTCCAGGATTAAAAGCCACCAGCTCCCAGCTGGAGGCGAACCTCCTTGGGGCACGAAATTCAACTTTGCATCAACGCCCCAGGCCGGGCCAAAGTCGTTGTCCACTTGCTTCTGAAGCGCGTCCACGACTGGCTGAACATCGCTATCCGTCAATACAGAACTGGCGTTTATAATCGACACGTTGATCAAGGACATGGCAATCTTCCTTTCTCTGAAATCAGAATCTCCGATTTAAGGTTACCTCCGCGAAAGCCCTGGGCCGCCTCGTAGATGAGAGTAGGGTTATATAGCCAATAGACAACTTCATTCGTGTGCCAAGATGTATGCCAGCTACCCTCTGGTGTCAAGCCCGGATCTTTGTGGCTACGCTTAGCGTGCCTCAACGCCCGACCTGCGCCTGCGCCTTGCCCAGCGCGAAAAATCCAGCAATTCAACCACATGCTAACGCCTGGGCTTTGCTGCCATCTGGGATTGCCAATTTCTCCTGGGATCGCAGTCCGATGGTTCTACGAAGATTGTGAAGACTAGTAAGGAATCGTTTCAGGAATGTTTGTATTTTGGGGCATCCGAAGCACTGGCGCCTTCATCGTGACGCGCTGAAAGCTCATGATATGAATGTCTGTTTTGAATGGGCGTTTAAAGAAGACGAACAAGATTTTCTGTAACGCCACGACATCGCTACGCACTATCTAACGACGGGAATGGTACTAGGCAAGATCAGCGCCAGTGGGCGTTAATAGCATTATGTATAAGTTCCTGCTTTTGGCACTTGTGGTATAGTCCTGTCACTCTCTCAAAGAAAGGGGATCAATCATGGCGGCACCTGCCCCAATCCTTAAACACCAAATTGTTTCCATCTCGGTCGAACTCGGCGTGACAACGCCTGACAATCTCAGGCATATTGCATTCGACCTCGAAAAGGACACCGCGGATGACAGCACTGTCACCTGGACAATCGATTTCAAACTTCAAGAGCGGGCCAAAGCTACGGACGCTTTTATCGACATCGTTACGCTCACCGTAAAGGTAAAATCCAAAAATAATCCTGCTGCTGAAGCTACGGCCAATGAAGGACTCTCCGACGCACAAGCAAACCATCTCCAGGGGCCGGCAACAATCGCTGCCCAGCAACTCAAAGCTGGTGCAGTGAAGGAAGACCAAGCGTCAAGGGTCATCGAACATACGATTCCCTTGCACAGCGCTTGAAGAAATCGGACTCCGCGGCGCATGATTCCGGCTTTCTCAAGAAGAAGTGTCTTCTATCTATGGTTGTTTCTTTGGACCATACTGCCTAGCACGGCTAGCCTAGCGGCAGACAATCCAGAGCTGCAATCGTCAGGCAGTTGTGACCAAGCTCCTGCCTTTTACTCGGCACATTCCTACCGGGTCGGAGAGGTTGTCATTCTTTCGCCGTTTGACTACTTGCATGGCGTGCGAAGCGAGATGATCGCCGCGTTGGGCACGACACACGTCAGGGAAAATGACGAATTCAAGGTAGATGCTGTCGTGGAAGATCGGCGCAAGATCAAGGAGCGCCTAAGTCAAATCGCTTCGACATACGATCTGCCGTTCGTCATAAACGTTGTTATCGCGGAAATTAAGAACTGTCGTCCCGAAGGCAATCCGCCTACGGTCGATGTCGAGTACAGCGCCTTCGCCAGTTGGTTCCCTCTTCACTTTGCCCCATCCTACGAGACTCTCTCAAAGCAGTCCTCAGAGCCTGATCGTTCTGCGGGTGTGTCACACAAGCGCCTGAAGTTTTTACCGCAGGCCGGATACAATCGCACGACGCGGCTGTTTGGAGGACTGAACCTTTCGGCGTTTACTCCTTTGGGTGCACTGGATGTTGAAGGCTACGGTTCGACATCGTCCCATTTTGTTTCGGCTTCGCAGGTGAGCTATTTCAGGTCAGACAATAGCTGGGTTCAAGACTTGGAATGGCGTACTGGGTATCTATATTCGGATGTCCCTTCCGATAAAGGCCGGCTCGCAGAGGCCCGTGTATTTTCCCAGCTTGCCATCACCTCCGTCCCTGCTAAGACTGGTGGCGTACTGATCCGATTCGGAGCCGCGATCGGCGGCGGGCATGACCAATCCACTTTGGCAGTTTCGAATGTTCCGCCGGCCACGCCACTCAATAATCCCGCGGGCGAAGTGAAAAGTTATGGTGGCATCAGCTTCTCGACCGGCCACCAGTCCTTCAAGGCGTCTTATGGGATCAAGCTTGGGCAGTCCCAGACTGGCGCACGAATTGATTTCGTGAAGCATGTTGTGGATGTCGCTGACGATTTCCGATTTCTTCCGGGGGACCATAAGACCATAACCCTGGAAACTCGCTTTGCTGCTGGGAAGATTCAAAACTTGGGCAGCATTCCGCTAACCGAGCGATTTTTCGGGGGGAACTCTGACCAAAATTTCTTGGCCGGGGATCCTTGGAAGATTCGCAGCGGCCCTTTTATTCGAAGTATCCCCCAAAATCGCCTGAACCGATTGGCACTAGATTTACCGATTGGAGGCGGAAACTTTTTTTCGACAAACCTCACCTTGGCCTTCACTGTTTGGCATCGCGTGCTTGTTCCTGACGAGGTTCGACTGAATCCCGAATTCCGGCCACTACTTAACGGTGAATTGAAATCGGCGCGCACAACTCTTAATCAGTACTGGAAGTCCAAGGATCCAAGGGTTGCCGACGCCCTGAAGTTCGCCCCGCCTTTGGAAACAGTTGTTGGCGACATTCGAAAACAGTTCAATAGCGTCAAGGACTCTGTTCCCGACGACCTAGCGGATCGCTCTGATGATTGTGATTTCCAAATAACTCTCGCAGAAACTTTGGCAGCGAACTCCATAAAAGAAACGAGTGTTTCGAAACGCTTCAATGCTATTTCATCATTGGTGGCCAAAGACGATGACGGATCGATTGACAATCTGTCAGCGTGTCTCTCCGATTTGAAGGCAACCATCGGCTCCTCCTTTGTTACCGATACGGTTCCACGGCTGGCTAAACTTCAGCAGGATGTACGAGATACGCTCGGAAAGATCGACAACGAAGCTGCAACAGCGAAAACTGACCGAGACATGAGATTCATCACCCAGACTGTGAATACTCTGATTGACCAGGCGAACTTTGCTTCGATTAGCCCTGTGCTCGTGTTCGACACTGCCCGAATAGGGCCACAAGTTGCGAGCACTGGAGGTGGAATTCGCTATGGTATTGGGGGTGGAGTCCGCTTCTCGCTTCTTGACACTGTTCGGTTCACGGCAGGCTATGCGTTTAATCCTAATCCGAAGTCCTGGGAAGGCCGGGGCGCCGCATTTTTCAACATGGAAATCGTCTCCTTGTTCCGATAAGCCCCGAAGAATCTAGCTTTCGGCAGACGAATGAATGCTCTGGAGCTTTTCAACTGTTAAAAATCAGAGTTGGCTCAGATTCGAACCGGCAACCCTTCGGTTAACAGCCTTGAGACCAACTTAATCACAATTTGCCGGAGCCGAGACAAATCGAGGGGAATCAGCAAGTTCTGATCAAACGGGGTTAACTCGGATTCACCTTCTCTTTTCAGCCTTAATCGTCATTCGCCGCCATTCATCACAATTCGCATGACACCTACATGACACGGCGATGTTCGACAGGTTCCAACTAAATAGCAGCATTGTCCTCGCTAGCTCGTAACCAGTCCAGGATCGATGCCGCGCGGAGATCGCTTCCTACTAGCCGACCATCCGCGTGCTATCGCGTGACTGGTGAAGAGGGCTCGCCAGTTGTTTTGGCGCTCAGTGGAAAGAACGGGCGAGATTCTGTACCCATGTGGCAAAACTCTGCCAGGGGACGGTTCGGCCGATTGGAATCCGCACCTGGTACAGCACGATCAGGAACACGCTGGCCCAGAGCGTGGCGCGATGAACCTTTCTCGTGGACCACAGGTCGTAGCCGATCAGCAACAACAGCAAAGGGTAGCAGCACATCTGCGCCAACCGGAGATCCCACCACGCAACGTGAATGGGCCAGCGGACAAAGGCCGCATCCAGAAGCGCAATCGTAGCGATCAGGATGAGCCGCTTGTGCGCGGCAGGATTGAAGCGGTTGCGGAAGGCGAAATAAATCAGCGTGGAGAAGACTAGCATGTCAGCGATGGGGATCGCGTAAAACGCTCTGGCTCCCACTCCCGGTTCGCCGGCGGCAGAGTGCCTAGCCAGCGAATCGGTGGCCGCCAGCAGGCCGAGGATGACCACCAGACACGCCAAACCGAAGCCCAGCAGACCCAGGCGGCGATGCAGATCAATCCCGCCGGTGGCAACCAGCGAGGTTTGCGCGATCAGCAAAAGGATCCAGGAGGAAAACACTGCGCCGTGGATGTGAACGATTAGGTTGGGTAGCGGAGCTTTGAACACCCCAGCTAGATAGTAGCTGCGCGCGAAGCCCAGAAAGACCGTGGCGAGAATCAGCACAGCCATGCCTGAGAAAAAGAGATTTTCGAAGCGGTGATTGCTTTGGCGGATTACACCGGTTGCCATAGTCTCCCCTGTTCCGTCTTGGGCATGCGAGCGAGGAAATAAACTGCAATGACCCACAAGAACCTGACTGTCAGCAAATATGGGAGCGAAGCGCTCAGCACAAAAGGATTCGTAGCGTTCGGTTCTGCATCGGGAACGATGCCTATCGTCTGGTTCACGGCCGAGTGCATCAACATCGTGAGTAGCAGGCTTCCGTTGGTATGCGCGTATAGCCAGGCGATAGCAACGGACAGGGCGGTAACCCCCAATACCCAGATCGGGAAGGACTGTCCGTTCGTGTCAGCTCCCGGAAGAAAGAAGAGGGGCAGATGCCAGCAGGCCCAGATCAGTCCCAGCAGTACACTTGCGCGTGCGAATCCAAAGCGGGCCGCCAAACGCGGAAGCGCATAGCCGCGCCATCCAATTTCTTCACCTGCTTGTACCGGGGTCGACAGGATGATGGCAACCACGATGACGTACCACGCTTCATTGCCGAAGCGCGGCCATGCGCCGGTAATGGCGCGATGCGCGAGTGCGACGGTGAGCTTAATTGCAGCCATATAGCCGACCGCGAACAGATACCATCGCGCGTCCACCCGCCAATCGAACACGCGACGAAGCAGTGCCTGTGTTGCCGGGATTCCGTTTTCTCGCGCCGTGACCCGGAGCGCCATCAATGATGGAGCGAAAGTCCCGAGAAGCAACAAGAGCCACCGTCCTGCGGTAAGCGCTGGAAGGGCCGATGCTGACCCGCAGGACATCGCCACTGCTGCGAGGAAGCAGGCCCAACTTACGCCGTAGGTGAGCGCAAAGAACTTGAGGAGAGACCACACTTGGTTGTTCACCCTAGCCAGAGGATACGTCGGAGAGGGTGCCTCTGTTTCGCCAAAAGTGCCCATAGTTGTCCACAGCCAAGAAAAATGAACATATAACGGGGCCCGCAACCGATCCGGGACGGACAGCTTGCTCAGTATCAGAGAGGTAGATCACGTAACAGTTTCGAACCCGTTCGGCTGGCGACGATGCGAGCGCCACTTTTCATGACGACCTCAACGCGGGTTGCTTCGTAAGGCTCAATAGAAGTGACATATTCGAGGTTGATGAGATGGGATCTGTGGATTCGCAAGAAATTCGCGGGTGCTAGAGACGTTTCCAGATCGGACAATCGGATGCTGACGAGGTATTGTTTCGGCGAGGCGAAAATCGTCGCGTAATCATCCGTACCTTGTACGCGTTCAATGCTGGCCAGTGCGATCGGGACGATTCGGTTGCCGTCGCGCACGAATACCCTGGAGAGCGCCCTTGTCGGTTGGAGGGCTTCTTTTGCGCGCGACAGAAGAGACACCGACCGTCCTTCTAATGCTGCTTGCGCTCGCTGCAATACGCGCTCAAGCCGATCTCGTCCAAAAGGTTTGAGCAGATAATCAAGAGCGCCAAGTTCGAATGCGGTGACGGCGTACTGATCATGCGCGGTCGTGAAGATCACCTTGGGTTCATAATCGAGCTGCTCAAGAACCTCCAAGCCAGTCGCGCCGGGCATCACGATGTCGAGAAAAATCAGTTCAGGCCGCTTCTTGTTCGCGAGCGCAATGGCAGTTTTTCCGTCGGGGGCCTCGTGAATCTCGCCGCCGCAGCCGAGATCGCGTAGGTGTTCTCGCAGAGTACGTCGAGCCAGCGGCTCATCGTCGGCGATCAAAATGGTTCCTTTCATCGGACCTCACCCACGCCCTGTCATTTAAGGCGATTTCCCACAAGAGGGAATGATAAAGCCCGCTTCGAAGCCGCCCACGTCGCCATGGACGCGCAGCTCGCCTGAGGATCCGTACGCTGCCTGGAGACGCTCGCGCAGCGAGCGCAGACCGAATTGGTGGGAGGCTCCGGGATCCGAGCCGTGGCCAGGTCCGTCATCTCGAACGGTGACTTGAAGCTGTCCGTCACTACAGGAGCATTTGATCCATATCGACCCGCCTTCAGGCCGAATGGCGATGGCGTGTTGCACCGCGTTTTCCGCCAGCGTCTGGATCGAGAACGGAGGAAGGTCAAAGTTGAAAGATTCCGGGTCGATCTGCAGGTCAACTTTGAGCCGATCCTCATAGCGAAGCTGCTCGAACGCAAGATATTGACGTGTGAAGTCGTACTCCTCGGAAAATTCCACTAGCTCACGACCATCTTCTTTCAGCGCGTAGCGCAGCATGTCCCCGAGACGCTCGATCGCCCCTTCCGCGATCGCCGGGCGAAATTTTACCAAAGCGGTTAGTGTGTGGAGAGCGTTGAACAGGAAATGTGGATTCAAACGGGCGCGGATTGCGTCCAGGCGCGCCGATGCGGCCAGCGCCTCGGCACGCGCGGCAAGCGTCTCCTTTTCGTGCAACCGATTCCGCGTCTGTACGGCATGGGAAATGCCCGCGAACACCGCGTAGAACCAAACTCCCATCAACATCTGCCGACCAAGAGCGGACCACGACCAGAAAGCATGCACAGCGCTGCCACGCCGCAAGAACTCAAGTCCATAGACCGCGGCAGTCCAAGCGACTCCGTACACGATTGCAAAAGAGATTTGAAGAAAATAGAAGTTCAATCTGAACCCAAGGGGCCAAGGCCAACGCTGACAAACGTACCAGACAGCGATGCCAAGCAGGCCCGCGCTTCCCATCGAGAGAAGCGTTCCGGTCAGAACCGCGGAAAATGGATCGCGCGCGAACGACATGGCAACTAAAAGCCATATCGCGAAGAACGGCAGCCATGCGGCGAAAGCGATGGCGCAACGCTTGATCAGCTTGCGGACCATTTCGCCCAGATTACCTCAAGTCCTCCCTCCCAGTTGGCCATTCACCGAGAGAATTAGCCTGTTCACCGAAAGTGTCTGGCCCGAGGGTGCTAGGCGGTTCAATTGTGGAACAGAGGAGAAGAATGGAGAGCCCCATGATCAACGGTCAACGGATGTTACTCTCGACTTTAAAGATCGTATTGCTGCTAGCGTTCGTTATAGTCGTGCCCGTCGGCGTAACAGCACAGGTGTGGACTGTTCTGGCGGTTGACCCCAAAGGCGATGGACGCGACGCATCGCTGCCCGACGCGGCGCAGCTTTCCTACCGCTATGACAAACAGCAGGACTTGTTGTGGTTCCGGGTGAGCCTTTATGGCAAGCCCCATGAAGAGGCCTTTGGTGTGAACATCGTAGTGGATACCGGCGCTGAAGACACATCCAAGATGAACTGGTGGGGTGCAAACAAGGATTTCAAATTCGACAAGCTGGTAACCGCCTGGGTGACGCGAAGTCATGGCGGCTATCAGGGCACGATCGGTGTGGGGGACGCAGCCGGAGCAAAAGCTAAGAAGTTTAACAATCTACTGCAAAATAACCTGCAAATCCGTGCGGAAGGCGATTCCATCGTAATCGGCCTGAAGCGCACAGATCTGACTGACAAAATGAAGATGAATTTGATTGCGGCTGTGGGTTCCAATGAGCAGTGGAATGATGATATTCCGAATACGCGATCAGTCGCTCTTGATCTTGCTGCGCTTCGTCCAGCACGGGGACTTCGCGAAATAGATTTGAGCCGCAACAATTTCCGCTTCCCTTTGGATTACGAGACTTTGGCAGACAATCGACCACCGCTGATCACCAAGAAGGGACACGGTCGCGAGACACTGATTTTGATTCCGGGTGCCTATTCCGGCAAAGATACTTTTGATGCCTTCATCGCCGGAAACCAATCGCTATACAAGTTTTACATCGTTACTCCCCCTGGTCTGAATGGGACTCCTGCGCGCCCTCTACCTTCGGAAACGACTAGCTATGGCGAATTCACGTGGACCAGAGGGCTGGGGCGCGACGTTCATGAACTAATCAGCAGAGAAAAACTCAGCAAACCTGTAATCGTTGCTCACGGGTTTCCTGGGTCCTTGGTCGCTGAGGAACTAGCAATCCAACACCCTGACGCACTCGGCGGAGTAATTGAGATCGCCAGTATGCCTGTGCTGTTCTTTCCATCGCCCAAGGACCCGAGCAGGAAGACGCCGGCGACTCCCGAGGAACGCATTGAAACCGTGAATGAGGGCTGGGCGGAGAAGTGGTTCAAGTACGTCACGTCCGAAACCTGGGAAAGCAATAACTACATAGCCGAGATGTTTGCGAACGATCTTTATCGAGCAGAGCAAGTACGGCAGCAAGTCGAAGCCGATCCGCTGCCAGTGAAGATCCGTTACCTTTCCGAGTTCATGGCTTCAGATCACAGTGCTGAATTGGCCAGCCTCAAGGTCCCATTGCTGGCGCTCAGACCAGGCTTCAATGAGAAGTTTCTCGCCGACCCGGCAAATAGCTGGTACAAGACCAGCTTTCAGGATGCGTGGGATGCGTTTTCCAAAAACCAGCGAATACAGTTGATGACGATTCCAAATGCTCGTGCGCTGCGTAGCGTAGAGGGGGAGGGCTCAAGGAAAACGAGGCCTGACTCACGCGGTAATCCGAACACTCGGGACTGACAGCGATGATATCCGATGCAAATTGTAGCGTCGTTGAACAAAAACAAGAAAACAACTGGCCCGTCGCTGGCGGACTCTTAGGCGGTAGATTTATCAGGACTGACACCGAGAAGTTCGTCGAGACTGCCGCGTTTTTCCAGGCTTTTCGCTACAATCGCCAAAGGCTCGAGTAGCCCGCAATGTCTGAATACTCGAAACGTTCCATAGAACAGTATTACGCTGAATACCCCGAACACGACCGGCTGAGATCTGCCAGAGGTCAGCTTGAGTTCGAGCGCACGAAGAGAATTGTGCAGCGATTCCTGCCACGTCCGCCTGCAATCGTGGCCGATGTCGGAGGTGGCACCGGGCCATATTCTTTTTGGCTCGGTTCTCTCGGCTATGAAACTCATCTGATTGAACCCTCAACTCGCCTAGTGGAAATTTGCAGAAACCGAATGCAAGCCCATTCCTCCCAAGTGGGGCCACGAACTGTGGAGGTAGGCGATGCTCGCTCACTGTGGCTTGGTGATGCTTCATGCGATGCCGTGTTCATGTTCGGGCCTCTCTACCACCTGACTGAGCGAGATGACCGAATTCGTGCCCTTCGGGAGTCGCGCCGCGTTCTGAAGTCCGGCGGCTATGCTTTCGCAGCGACCATCACGCGAGTCGCATCGTTCATTGACGCTTTATGTCACGACTTGTTAGGCCATCCTGATTTCCTTTCGATAGTGGATGCGGATATTGAGACGGGACAGCACAGAAACTCAACAAACGAAATCTTGTACTTTACTGACGCGTTCTTCCACCGACGAGCAGAGATTCGAACGGAAATGGAAGACGCAGGGTTCGAGGTCGTGGCCCAACTGCCGATTGAGGGCCTCGGGATTCTGGCACGCGATTTTGATTCTCTCTGGAGTGACCCCCGGAAGCGAAGCACCCTCTTGGAGCTATTGGCCCGCACCGAAGGAATTGAAGAAGTGAATGGTGGTTCGGCTCACCACTTATCGGTGGGGATGAAGGGATAGATGCCCAGACGCACAAGTCCCCGAGGGGACTCGGTTCGGAATTCATTGCGCTCTCCGACACCACAGACAATATGTCCAGTGTAGTTTGATCGTGATCCGATCGAGGCACAAAGATGATATCCCGGTCCGTCCCAAGTTTTGAACTTATTGCCTTTTCAAATGCAGAGAGGCTCTCATTTCAGGTTGCTAAAACACGTTTACATGACACTATGATTTTCTGGAAGCAAATCGTGAGAATGCAAATTCACAAGCGATTGAATTCAAAGGATTTGGCTCCCCGGGCTAGATTCGAACTAGCAACCCTTCGGTTAACAGCCTTGTGCCTGATTTAATCACAATTGTGCCGGAGCCGAGACAAATCGACGGGAATCAGCAAGTTCTAGCTAAATGGGCGTAGTCAGATTTACCTTCTCTTTGCGGTCTTTATTCACTTTTTGCCGCCATTCATCACAATTCATATGACACTGGTATGACACTTCAATGTTTGCAGGTGCCAACTAAACGCGCATCTCATTAGTGCTTGATTTCCTGACGACAAGCCGACTTCCCGGTACCGATCCGCCGGCGCCTACCTGGCTTACTTCCGAATTGCCGACGTCCATGATAAGTCCGTGTCAAGAGGGCAAAAGCTCTCCCGACGCGCTTCGGAGAAGCGCGTGCATAAAATTCTTAGGTGCTTCAGCTCGCGTTCGTGCCTCTCGGCGGTGGTTCCTCTTCGATTGAGAACCAGACATCC